>Ga0123356_10008457_pt1 | contig 10232 bp, 15 predicted proteins | sample TergutEmb28metaG_2_FD_92546 | JGI IMG/M metagenome (GOLD analysis project Ga0123356, IMG submission 92546) | Embiratermes neotenicus P3 segment gut microbial communities from Petit-Saut dam, French Guiana - Emb289 P3 | ecosystem: Host-associated > Arthropoda: Insects > Digestive system > Gut ... | reverse complement strand
GCTCAGGTAGCTGTCCATTGCCGCCGCCCGCCTCGCCCCCTCCTCAACGCGCGCTTGGACGAGGGCGGGTGCAGCGGTCAACATCGCCAGGACCTCCGCATCGTCGACCGAAGCGATCGCCGTGAGCAATCGCCGGAGCGGCGCATCATTCGTCATCGCCCGTCTCTCACCCGGTGAGCCTCACTGACACAAGCAGGTTAGGCTCGGTTACGCTGCTCCGCCACCTAGGCCGTTGTGAATTAAGCGTTGGCCGATCCTTGCGGTTACCCACAATTCTCGCGCGCCAGTCCTTTGACAAGCTCCGGAACTTTGTTGACGGACCGTTCTAGACTGATCTCTAAGACCTCGAAAAAACATGCCACAAAACCGTTAGGATCCCTGAGCCCAGCATCAGACAGATTGCGGTCCAATCCACGCGGACGTGATCGTCGTGTTCCGACTTGGGGGTACAATTCGGCCGAACGTTGTCCCGACACTCCGGCGAACGGTTCGAAAGCGTGTCTGCCGGTGGTAATGAAGCCAATGTCTTGAGTTCGCGTGCTTGCAGAGATTGTTCCGTCACCTTCATTGCTCCTTACGTCCATTAGCCATCGACTCAGCGGTGGAATCGGTGGTGGTCTGGCCGTTGTCTGAATGTAATCGTACGGTCAGTGCGCTATCTCGCGCTGTACTGGGCCGCCTCGCCCGACAGAAAGACTACGCGGACTTGGCTCATCAACGGCTGGACCGAACCTGCTCGTCGGCTGTTCGCTCACGCGTGGTCCGGGTTTATGTCATGATGGTCAGTGCAGCGCTTCGGGTCACCTGTAAGCACTTTGAAGAGCTCAACAGTCGGTTCGTACCGGGTCCTTGTGTGATGGCTGCCGCCGCGTGCCAGATAACTCGCCGCGCGGCGGCAGTCGGTCCGACCGGCAGGTCACTCCCGCCAGAACGGCTTCATGAGGTCACGCCGCACGGCTTCGCGGGTCAGACCGATGTCTTGCAGCAGGTGGTCGTCGAGCCTGGCCAACACGTGACGATCCGCAGCCCGCTGCTGCCACGTCGAGACGATCCGCACTGCACGAGATACTGCAGTGAACGGCAGGGTCATTATGTTCGGCGAGCGGACCGTCCGAAGCGTTTGTGTGGCGCGGGGCGTATTCAGCAAGGCACTACGCCCTGCATCCAGGCTTCCAGGTAGCATCTCAATCTCCTCTATGAGTGACTATCGATGTGTTCGCTCAAATGACTATTCAATCGCTATATCGGGATTTGCTCGACTGCTGCTCACCGAGCGGGTAATGCGGCAGATACGCCTGACGTCCGGACTCGCCTCTCGTCCAGCCAGTCGCGAATGCTCTCCGCAGAACCGATCCACTCCCACTGCCACTCCGGACGGTTAAAATCATCCAAGTACTCGTCGGCCAGTTGGTGATCGCGGCTCATCGCCATCATCAACTCCACCCTGGCTTCGTCGGGTGGCTGCAGGAATGCGTTGGTCCAGCGCGATGCACCGAGTACGCGTGCCGATCGACAGCGCTCTACCTCGCGGCAAAATGCCAGATCAAACACGTCCGCTTCCGCGATCGCATCCGCAAGGACAAATGCACTGTATGATCCGACATTGGCTCCCTGAGCCATCAGGGGGTCGACTGTGACGTGCACATCGCCGAGTGCGATGGCATACTTGCCACCACCAAGATCGAGGTACGGACGACGTACCACGGGTGTAACGGCTGCCTGTGCCAGGTCATCTTCGCCCTGTAAGCCGAAACGGAATGTATCGATCTGGCTGTAGATGCTGGGGTGGAGCTGCTCAAGTTCACGAAGCAGCGTCGCACAATAACCTGGCCGCCCTGGTCTGCTCGACAGGACGCGCAACATCGCCAAAGCATCTGGCTGAGGTGTCATGATGGCGAGCGCAGTCACCAGCCCGGTCCGGCTAAGAAACGGAAAGCATAGGGCCTCACCATGGCCTGGCGCGATTGACAGTGTCGCGCTGCGAGATCCACGGGAGCGGAATCCGTGGTAGAGACCAGCAAGATAATAGCGTTGTGGCCTGCTATACGGTGAGTTTGCGTTATCCCGTGCGAACAGGTGTTGGAAACCGTTGGCTGGCGTGGCGACAACGACGAGATCGAAGTGCTCGGCGATACGTCCCATGTCCTTCGCGTCGAGCGTACGCACTTGCAGCCGGCCGCCGCGTTCGGCGAAATCCTCCATGAGTCGCGGCAGGTAGATGCGGTAGTCGACGGCGCGCGCCGGTTGCGCGGCACGGGCGTGTATCTCGATCCGCTCCTTCGTCTCGATGACCTGGTGAAGCCGGCTGAACCCGTGCTCGCAGGTTGGCCAGTGATACACCCCTAGCACGCGCTCTCGCCCGAGTGTCGTCGGCCAGTGCACGACCATGTTGGTCAATTGTGCAGCGGCGACCTGATCCGGCGTCTTGTCGGTGATGATTGTGCACGCGATGCCCAAACGTTGAAGGCGCAGGCCGAGGTGCAAGCCTGCGATGCCGGCACCGATAATCCCGATATGCTTCGTTCTCATGGCACGCTCCGTTGGTATCGCCGCTTGATGCGGCGCGGGGCGTGATCGATCACTGCTCTGTTCAGTGGCCAGACCGTAAACTGTTCAATGGTTGTCCGTCTCGCGGGCGGCATCGGACCTGAAATCGTCGAGGACAGGATATCCGTGAAAGGTTGCGCCGTACATAGCAGCGCCATCCAGGAACGCCCTCCAGACGCCCCGCAATACACTCATTGCAGTCAGGCCAGTGGTTGCTTTCTGTTCGACGAGTTTCGTTTCGTCGAGTTCGCGGTTGATCATCACACGACCCCATCGTTTGAGATGGAGGGTGTGTCAGCTGCCTGGCTGATCAGCCGCCAGACCAGATTTTACTCGTCCATTGCTCAGGTCATTGTTCTGGCATGCCGGCGCGCTGCAATCCGTCCAAAAAGCGCGCGTGACCGCGTAGATAGGTCGGGCTCACGGCATCCAGCGGAACCGAGGCGCGCTCCGTGACGAAGCGGTGGATGGTCATGCCCGGGTCAAGCTCATCATACTTCGCAAGATGCAGCCTGCCTTGGTCGATATTGCCGACCAATGATTCCGCGGCTGCCAGAAACGCCCGCCCGAGCGGGTAGTGAGGATTGCTGTGCACCGCCAACCGAAGCGCCATTGCGGCCTCATGGTCCTCGCCCAAATGGACCAGCGCACGGCCGGCGCCGAGGAGCCACGTCCAGCGGACCCGATCCCTGGGCGCAACATCGTCGGCACGCCGGAACCATTCCAAAGCCTTCTGAGTTTCCCCGAGATAGAGGTTATTCAACCCCAATTCCCGATAGGCCGTTGGTTCACCGGGGTTCACCGCAATGACCGACTGAGCCGCGATCATGGCGTCCGCGAATCGCCCACGCGCACGTAGCAGCACGGCGCGTGCCTTCATTACCCCAATATGGTCGGGCGCCAGGCCCACGGCGCGCGAAACCAACACTTCAGCTTCGTCCAGCAGGACCTCCCGGCCCTCGGTCACGTACTGATTTACGACTTGATAGACGCGGGTCGAGGCAATGCCGATCATCGCATCCGGATTGTCCGGATTCCGCGTCAGCGCGCGGGTGAACAGGGTTACTGCCTCGACCGCTCGCTCTTTCTGAGCCAGGTCGCTTGCCAACGCGTTGCCGCGCATCACGAGGTCAACTGCATCTTCTCTGTCTTCGGCCTCGTCGGTGCCAGGCCGTGCTTCGTTGCGCACTAACTCGACGCCGGCGCTGCGCGACAATCGCGCAACGATCTCGTCCTGCGCCTGCAGGATGTTCTTGCGTTCTTTCTCGAACCGCTCCGCCCACAGATGCTCGTCTGTCAGGGCGTCAATCAACTGCGCGTTGACCCGAACCCGCTCCGCATCCGCCAGCACGCTACCTTCCAGCACGTAGCGTACTTGCAGCTCTTCGCCGATCTGGCGGATGGGAACGCGGCGTCCCCTGTACGTGAAGGCGGTGGAACGCGAAATCACAAAGCTTCCTGGTAGCGCACGGGAAAGATCGGTCATGAGATTGTCGACGATGCCGTCGACTAGATAGTCAACACTTGGATCCTGCGATAGATTCAGAAACGGCAGTACAACGATCGACAGGCGCGGTCGGACCGCGCGCCGCGTCGATACATCGGCAGGCGTGGGCGGAGTAATTGCCTCGGCGGGCGTATCATCGCACTCTAGTCGTCCCTGCTCCTGATGCCACAGCCATTCTGTGATCCGCTCGATTCCAGCCGTGAGATAACGACGATACGTGCTGAAGGATAGGCCCAGTCTCTCAGCCACGGCCTCCTGTTTGGGTGCTGATTTGAAATAGGTCAGCTCCAACACGCGATGCAGCTTCAGATCGCGTTCGTTGACAAATATTGTCTCGGATGCCGTCGCCAAGGCTCGCTGCAGGTGTGCGACCTTCGCGGGTCCAGTCTCATGCCCCCCTGCGATCTGGGTCTCCAACAGCGGGCTGGCGAGCAACAGATCTGCTCGCATGTAGTGACGCAGCGCGTCCTTCACGGCGTTATCAAAATCCGCTCGTGTCAGCATGGCTGAAGTCCCAGAGACGGCACATTTGCCGGCCCCGGGGGTAATTGTACACAGCTCCATTCGCCGCTCCAACCTGGCGCCGTGGAGCCTTTATGCGTCACCGCTCTATACGGCTGTGACGTAGGTCACAGGCACTATCGAAACTGTCCTATCGCCGCGTTTGATCTGATGCGATCACGGGGAGTTTAACGGACGTCCAACCTGCGGCGGGCGGGACTGCGGGGTTTTTCATGGTGCGGCGCGCGCGGCCAGGGAGCGCTCCCGTCTGCTCCCGACCCAACACGGGCACAGCGCACTTCGTCGGACGATCGCAGAAGCGGACGTGGTACACCCCGCGGTAGGCACCGATCCGCACGAAGAATTCGCCCGGGCGTCGCGGGACAGTGGTCTGCAAACCAACGGCCTCCCGGAAACGGCGGTCGGCTCAATCGCGTCCCGGTGCCGTGCGCCAGACGCACCAAGTGCAGCGGCGCGTGTGTCCGGCATCTCGATGGCCGGCCAGTTCGGAATGATTCCAGGATGTTCTGCGATCCGCTAATCTGATACCGGCTGACCGCCCGGCTCGGCCGCGGAAACCGACGGTCTACTGTGCGTACTGGTTAGTGGGACACGTCGTAGAAAACAGCCCGCTGCAGAAGAAAACGCAACGTCGACGAGACAATGGGCGGGCCCAACCGCGTGACAGGATCATTTGCTACGAACTGTACTGGCGACCGGAGGTCCGGGCCGGGTGACTGTGATCCCGACCCGGACAGTCCGTTTAACCTACTCACGGTTCAGAAATGACGTGCCACTGAAGGAGCCGGGACGTTGCTCGGACCGCCTTCGCCGTCCGAATTGCCGATCCATCCCCTGCCATCATCGCCCTGGCCGGTGAAAACACCAAGTGCCGCAGTTCCGTCAGGACTGGCGTTCCAGGACCAGCCGGTCGCATTGGGGGCCGCGGCGAAGGCAGAAACAGCAGTCACCGGCGCCAGGAGCGTGCTCACGACAAAAACCGCTCCGATCGCATTCTTACGAGCAAACATGAGTAAACTCCCTCTGTGTTTTTGTTGACCTGAGGCGGCGAGCAATTATTCCCGTCTCGTCGTCCACCGAACGGAGCGCATTATCGGGACCCGCGCGTATTGCCGGCTTCGCGGACATCAAAAATATTTTTCATGATGCGGTCCGATTGCCGAATGAACCGAATCCCGTTCGGATAACACCACGGATCGCGGGCCGATTTCGAAGAGAACCGGCGTCGACTCGCGGCGCTGCTGTGCGCCACCGGTCGGATCGGCGGCGATGTCACGCGGGCCCACCGCCAGCGGCTGCCCGTTCCGGCGGAGACCGTGGCGTGGAGCGGATGGCCGAGCAGGCCTGCGACGACACCTGGCGTAACATCGAACATCCACAACGATCTGAAGCAGATCAAGTTGGCGCAATTGTCTAGCCCGAACGGGACCGTCTGGCAGGTCACGGAACCCGGGCCGAACGCGCTCAAACGCTTGAAATCGCTCAAGATCCCCAAGCCTCCGCCCGTGCTTCAGGTCGCCTGAACCCTAGATACACGGCCCTTGCCGACACCCGCCGGAGGTCCTTGTTTTGCCACGGAAATCCCCGGCCATGCATCCAGGCCTTGTCAAAGTCGGGCGACGGGGAGCCGCACGGAACTTGGCGAACCGCAGGAGTGGACCGCGCTCAATGCTGTCGCCAGTACATGGGGCTGACCGGTACGGAGTTTGCGCGGCGGATCGAAGCGACCGAAGCAGCCGGATATCGGGCCCGGTCCTGATGAGTACAGCAGGCGCCCCTATTTAACGACAGCAGCGAGAGGCCGAGCTCGGTAGAAATGGCAATCTGGACGCTTGAGACCTTACTGACCGGCGTCAGCAGGACAGAACCACGAAAGTAATCGGATACTATCGTTCGTGTCCGAGCGAACCAGATGCCAAGGAAGATCAGTCTGGTGGGATCAAGCCGCGGCTGGCCCCGGTGCCATTCCACGCGTGCCGCGGCGACGTCGGCACGGCACTGCTCACTCGCCCGGAGCGATTTTTTTCGTGCCAGGCCAAGCAACGCCAATGTATCGTAGATCAGCCCGGTACTAGCCGACACCCGGCGCGCTCACGGATCCGACCTGATTCGGAAGTCCGATTTTCCGATTCTACTCAGCCTGAAGCCAGTTTCGTCACAAAATATCGCGCAGCGAAGATTGTCAACTTATACCATAGATCCGCTATTGTAATTGTATTCAAGGCCTGTCGCCATGATGAGCGACACACCCATGCAAACAGCTTATTGCCGCGTTTCGCTGCCCTGATGGGTGACTTTAGCGTCCTGGCCCTCGGTAGCATCGTACATCCCCTCGGTCACCGAGCCCCGCACCAACTCTGGCGAGTTGTCGCCTTTACCTTCATAGCCAGCACGATATGCCAGATGGTGTAGCGGGTGCGCCTCTAACGGTTCGCTCAACGCATCACCCAACATCCCATCCAGCGCATCGATGTGCTGCACGAGCGCTGTCGCCAGATTGCACACCCGGTTTTCGGGGTCCGATGTCCGAGTGTCGTTCAAGTCGGGGTTGCCCTTCTGCATGGGTTTCGCTCCGCAGCCAACGTCCTGATCGTGGTACTCACTGACCAGGATTGCACTCGAAACATCAAGATGTCGATTCTGCCTACCATGCCGATCTTCGCGATCCAGCTCATGGTTTGTTGAATTAAGTCCAAAACGACGGATTACTCCGATCCAACCCAACAATCGAAAAAATGTCGGTATGGCGGACATTTATAGCGTTTCAGTTGGTGATCCAGCCGTACGGAACCTCACCAACACGGCGGAGCTTCGTCAACTCGACCTTGACTTGGTTGTAACCCTGCCCCGTTTTCGCGACCAGCGCAGCGAGGCGCTGGTCGGTCGGTATCGTCAGCCTCCGACGGCCGAATGGCAGAGATTCTGGTCCGCTACGGCCTGCCAGAAGTAGGCAACGATCTTACCCGACAGGTCGGTTCGATTGGCTGCGCCATCTGCGGCGTGGCCGAATTCGCGTTCGGTAGAGCCTTGCCACTTGCGCTCGCCGATCTGGTGACGTTGCCCTGGCTGTCATAGTCCCCGAACTGACCGCCGACTGCCTTGTGTCATGAAAGGTGTCGCGGTCTTTGCCGCACGCACTGTCAGCCGTGGGTGGAAGCGGGCGGGCAATATGTAACATGTAACCTCCGGACAGGTAACCCAAGCATTCGTTACCTAACACCTGGGGAATTGCCATCTGCACGTCGGACTGAGGTGATGGCAGCGAAGCGCTGAACATGTAGGACGTGGCATGCCAATTTTTCGCGATCCGGACGCGTTCGTCGAAGCCGTCGGCCCGCAAGCGAGAATGGTCACCAAAGGGCCGTTCTGGGCACAGCGTGCGACCTGCCATAGCGGCTCAGTCGCATGCACCCACGTGAAGATGTCACCGACAACCTATGAAGCAGACAGCCGACGCACAGGGACGACGAACTTCGTCTTTCTCGACGAAGGCACCGCCCCCCTGGTCCGCAACTGCGTCTCGATTGGCCCGAGCGATATGCTCATCTGGCCTGCGCGCGACGTAGTCAGTGGCCATTCGGATCATCCGATGAGTTATTCCATCGTCGCCATTCCTAACGCGGAGCTCGACCGGTGGTTGGATGAACCGCTTTCTGCATGCCGGATCCGACCGTCGGCCCTATCGCTCGCGCATCTCCGGCGTGTCCACCGCGCAGCAATGGCCGAACGCGACGCACAGCATGGTCTGTCTCGAGCGGTGGTCGAATGCATCGAATCCGCTCAGGATATGCTCAGGTTTCGGGCAGATAACCGACGATCGCGCGTGGTGCTCCGGTTTGTCCGCCTGTTGGACGAGCATCGTGGCATTCCGCTGTCCCTGGCGTATATCTGCTCGCAGCTCGCCATCACCCCGAGGACACTGGAGCGCTATTGCGTGGCCTGCCTCGGCGTGGGGCCTGACGAACTGGAAAAGAAACACCGACTGCACGAGGTGCGCCGTCAGCTTATCCGCGCTCCGGCGGGCACGACCGTCGCCGATGTCGCGTTTATCCACGGTTTCAGCCATCTCAGCCGCTTTGCACGCGAATATCAGCAGTTATTCGGCGAGTTGCCATCCGCCGCGTTGCGCGGGTCGCAAGCGGTTTGTCGGAAAGTGTCCTAGCGCGCCCGAACCAAGGGCAGGACAATCACTACATCTCGAGTTACCGTCTGTTACCTTACGGCCGGATTCTGTCAGAAATCGACCTGCGGCGTCCTACCACATCGCTTCTATCGCATTGGGCCCGGGGGAAACAATGCAGACGATTTCACCGACGGCGGGTGTGCGCACTGTCGAGGCGTGTGACTATCGTCGCGCGCATCAATCTCCTGCACGACATAGAAAGCGAATGGTCATCAAGGGAATGGCGAGGTGTTTATCCTATGGGATGATGGTTTGAAGTTTGAGTTGTTCGTCCGACCCGCAGTGGGTTGATCTGAGGTTCTTATAGGTGACGCATTCTAAAAAATAGTCGGACAGCGGAGCCTGAGCGACCGGGTTATGTATGATCATGTGGCCCTCGTCACGGCTTCATTGTATCAAAGTTGGCGAAGGAGGCGACAATGCCAAAGCATTTCTCATCGGCCTATTGGCGTACGCGGAGCGAACAAACTCGCGCGCTCGCAGAGCCCATGACTGACGAAAAACTTCAGCGATCACTGCTAGAGATCGCAGATGAGTATGACAAATTAGCCGAGTTCACCGAGGCGCAGGAGCGCACTGCAGACTGACGCTTCGGCCGCCTGCTCCGCGGTCGCGCCTCGGCCCAAGGCGGGCAAGAAAATTCGCCTTCCGCGCTGATCGTATCGCACCGCACCGATGCTGCAGGTCACCTGCTCGGACTTCGAACGGCGCGGCCGTTACCGGCTTGATGCGCTGATTGCGCGGCACGGCGCTGAGGCTGGCGTGTGTGTCATCGTGCCCGCGCTGGCGGCCGACTGCCCGCGGCGGGACGCCGCCGCCCAGCATGGCGTTGAGTTGGTCGCGTTCGTCCTGGTTCAGTTCCACCCGGTAGCGTACGTTCATGGTTGTCCCCAACATCGAGGGCGGCGACAAGAATCCGATGTCAGAATGACTCGCGACCCGGATTCACCGCGCGCCAGGAGCAGTACCTGGCCTTCATCCATGCCTACACGCTGGTAAATGGCCGGCCTCCGGCCGAGGCCGACATGCAACGCTTCTTCCAGGTCACCGGCCCCGTCGTACACCAGATGGTGCTGACCCTCGAGTGGGACGGATGGATCAGCCGAACGCCTCGAATGCCATGCAGCATCCAGCTGCTCATCAGTTCAGCGCAGCTCCCCGAGCTACGACCAGCCAACGAGCCACGCGGATGACTCCGGCACAAATAACTCAACGTGGCGCATTCCAGCCAGAATCGCGGGTTCCAGGTGTCAAATTCTGACCACTCGGAAATGGTGAGCTGAATTATTGTATCCCGTCGGGCCGCAACAGCGTGACGTTGCCGCTCGGACATGGTTGTCGACAGATAGTCCATGCTTGGCAAATGCATCTTTCCGGGATTCGCGCCGCGGCCGCTATCGCCGCGGCCTCTTGCCTCGAATTCCATTCTTTTTGGCAGCGGTGCTAATGCAGAACCGGCGCGGTGGACTCGAG
>Ga0123356_10008456_pt1 | contig 10234 bp, 9 predicted proteins | sample TergutEmb28metaG_2_FD_92546 | JGI IMG/M metagenome (GOLD analysis project Ga0123356, IMG submission 92546) | Embiratermes neotenicus P3 segment gut microbial communities from Petit-Saut dam, French Guiana - Emb289 P3 | ecosystem: Host-associated > Arthropoda: Insects > Digestive system > Gut ... | reverse complement strand
CTAGGGTTTTAGAGGACTTGTATAAAGCGGTCTCTGAGGCTTTAATTACTATAACTCTTGCTGATGTTGAAGGTTGGGTCAAACACTGTGGTTATGGACTATAAAAAGTTAAACTGCTATATAATAAAACTATGAGCGGTTGCCCACAGGGTGGCGTGCTCAGTCCGTTGTTGTCAAATATTTTCATGGATCGGCTGGATCAGTATGTGGAGAAGCAGCTAATACCCAAGTATAGTTTTGGAAAGAGGCGTGCGGAGAACAAAGCATACAAAGCAGTGCTTAAGCAAAGAGAAAAACATAAGCGGCATAAAAACTGGGTTAGAGTAAAAGAGTTAGAAAATATTGCACAAAAAATGCCATCAAAAGATAATTATGATCCAAATTTCAGACGACTACATTATATAAGATACGCTGATGATTGGCTTTTAGGTTTTTCAGGCAGTAAAAAAGAAGCCCAAGTCATCAAAGTTGAATTGGCCAATTATCTCCAAACCGAACTTAAACTACGCCTTTGCGAAGGAAAAACCCTAATCACCCATGCTAGAAGTGAGCGTGCTCGCTTTTTGAGTTATGAGGTGGAGGTTCTACATGCAGATACACAGCATGAGCGACGCGGACAGAGAGCTATCAATGGGGTAATTGGCTTGCGAGTGCCTAAAGATAAGATGCAGGCAAAGATGCGCAAATACATGACCAAAGGTAAACCGATCCATAGAGCTGAGCTGATACATTGCTCGGACTTTGATATAGTGAGTCAGTTCCAATCAGAGTATCGTGGTTTTGTGCAATACTATATGCAGGCCTACAATGTTTATCATATGTATGCTGTTAAGCGGGTCATGGAAGTTTCGTTGGCTAAAACTTTAGCTTGCAAGCACAGGACTACAGTAAATAAGATCTTTAGGAAGCATAAGGTGACGGCTGAGACGCGTGATGGGGTTTATAGGGTTTTGCAGGTACGTGTTGAGCGCGAGGGGAAGCGTGCTTTGGTTGCGCAGTTTGGTGGTATAAAGTTAGCTCGTAGTAGTGATGCGGAGATTGATGAGGCTCCCAAAGAGGTGTTTCATACAAGGTCACAGTTAGTTGATCGCCTGTTGCGCAATGTCTGTGAGTTGTGTGGGGCTGACGTTCAAGGAGTTGAGATGCATCATGTGAAGAAGCTTAAAGATTTGAGCCGGAGTGGGCGTCGTCATAAGCCAGAGTGGATGGTACGTATGATTGCTATGCGTCGCAAGTCGTTGGCTGTTTGCGTTGAGTGTCATTATAAGATTCACTCGGGTTTGTATGATGGTGCTTGTGTTTGCTGATTTTGGCTGCTGGAAAGCGGAATGAACAGGAAACTTTCACGTTCCGTTTGGGGCGAGGGGGTTGGAAAAGTGCTGGTGACAGTAACTCGCTGGCCTCCCACGCCACTGTCTGTCCGGTTCGGAGGGGAAACTTTGGAAACCTGCCGCTGAAAGGCGATAAGGCGCCGGGGTTTTACCCTACATCGCCATAACACTCGCTCCTTCTCGCTAATTTTCTCTTTTTCTCCTTTTTTGTATGTTTAGTCTTTCTGGAAATGATACAAAACCGTGGGTTTCGTAACATTTATTAAAAGTGTATTGTTGTGTGAGGTATGTGTGGTGTAGTGGGTCGCGTGAGGGATGTGGTGGCTGTGTTCTCCGAGGTGGAGTTTTGCAGTTAATTGGTCTGCAAAATCGTCTGGTTTCGAAGTTGGGATTATACTTCAGAAGCTGATACCGCAAAATTGTGATTGAGGCGAGAGATGTGCAAACAAAGGGCTGGGATACAATCAGTATCATTAAAAAGGAGAAAATCAACAAGGCATTGGAACTCAACTGGGGTAAGTTGAATCCGTCATTCAACTACGAGTCGGAGGGTGTTTCAGTGTGCGGTCAATTTAGCAGTTGGAGCATTGTGGATGGCGGTGGTGGCCAGTTATTGCGTATTCAAATGCCCATTCAATCCGGTAAACTAGAAACACCTGAAAAACAATTTAATCTGGATGGGTGTACGGCTTACATCGATGTTTCCCTGTCCTTGATTCCCGAAAAGACATCCAAAGCTGTTCTGCGAACAAGTTATCAAAATCTTGCCCTCAAACGAGAAGATATTACGCTGGATAGGGGGGGCTGGTTGTTGCCGAATAAGCTGTGTCCTTCCGAGCAAGTTGGTGTGTATGACCAAGTTGTTCTGCAGTACATATGTAAGTACTTCATCGCGAACCCTAACCAGTTTGAACAGATATTTGCTGAGGTTAGTTTTGCGAAAAGCGGATGTCCAGATTGGGCTAAGCCTAAAAAATGTGCTTATTCATATCTTGATTCGGGGTATCTATCGATATTGTCTGTCTGTTCGGATAAGGATGTTTCTCGTTTGCCCCTTGATGTTGATGTATCGGGTTGTAATATGGCAAAAAGTGCCTCATACATCCTGTCAAACCAATTTTTTCTGCAAAATATCTTTTTAACTGGACTTACTGATTTGTATCAAAATTGTGGCTTGGGTGATTTTTACTACCAAAACAATGAATACAAAAATATCTGGGAATTACGCATGAAGAGTGTAAAGGCAGGAGCAATTAATTATACGCCGATTGTCTATAAAAATAAAAACATAATAAAAACGGAAAATGGTCGAGTGAATATCAGTTTTGATGGTAAATGTAGTCTTAAAGCTGGGATTTATATGTACTGGGGTGGGTGTGTTGAATGGGGTGTTAGCTTGGAAAATGGGGTGTTGCGTTTGTATTTGTCTACGTCTGGATTTCACCACAGTGCGGACACTATTCCGTGGTATTTAGTTTGGCTTTCTCCAATAGTTGTTATTATTTATAATGTTACTGTCTCGGCTATATCGAATAAGCTGACTAAAAATATTGAAAATAGAATCAAAAATATTCATATTGCGAATATGGATTGCGTGCAATGGATGGCGTTGGCTGGCACGCTTCCCGACTCGGTTTCGATCAGTGAGGCATTGATATTGGGGTACCAATAACTCAAAATATGTTTAGTTGCCTGCTGTGTTATGTCATTGTTGATGTGATGAGTATTGCATATCGTTTATGATGGATTTATATATTCGACTCGTGATTTTTAGATAATAAAGTTCCAAAGGTTGAATCACTTATGTCGAAAAAAGAAGATAAGGTTTTGTTCGCAGGAGCTGGACAAAAAGTTGTTCTTAATCTGCCTGATTTGGATCGAACGGCAGTGGAAACTATCTTGCATTCGCCCTTGTATGCTGAAGCGGAAAAAATTGAATGGGATGCAAAAGAGGTTGCACTCGTTCTTGCTAATGGCTACTCGACAAACAATTGGGATACTGTGTCGGTATGCCGAATCACGGCACTCAATGCACTGATCGCCGCCAGTAAAGGTAAAGGTAAAGAACAAAAATATCCAGAAACAATATTCGCTAACATTACGGATGGCGAGGTAACGGCTTCGATGCAAGGTAAATTTAAACCTTGGCAAGTTGTTCGGGGCGGGGATGGTAGAAACATTAAACTTAACATACCGCTGGAGTCTGGTGTATTTGAGTATGCACTTGCGAATGGCAAAAAAATTGATGTTGCGGGTATTAATTTTGATATTATGGTTAAATTGGATTGTATACCTCAACCGGTCATGAACGCGGGTTTGGCGGATCGCGTTTACAATTTACAAGTTCGAACGGATTCAAGTGAGCCGTCGGATCCAATCGCGACTGTGTTGAATGTTAAGGTTGCCGAAGGTGCTGAACCTTTGAGCACTGTAGCTCGTGGGGTGTTATTGTCTCTTATGTCGGCGTGGCTCAATGAACCGGAGAATTTGCAAAAATTCAATGTATTATTTTCTACAGTTCTTATAAGTAATATGGGATCGGGTAGTGAAGAATATCAATGGTTGCGGGCAACATCACTGAGCTATGCCTATACGGATAGTAATACTGTGGATAGCTGTATTTTCGGTGTACTGTGTGTGACTAACGGTGGAAGCACCACTGGTTTACCCAACCAGATACCTGCAGTTAAATTAGCTAATGAGCAAAATGCATTATTTTTAATAAATCGAGCACTTTTTGTCAAATATCGGTTATTGCCTGCGCTACCCCATATCTTTCCGGAATCTAAACCTGATGATTTCATCCTTGATAACGCTGGGACGATAATTAATGCAAAAAATCTGAAATTAGATTCTGTACGGGTTGGAGCAATCAATTATCATCCCAAAGTTTCAACTTTTGATATTTGTTTCCATAGTGAGTGTATTGAAACACGGGCTGTGATTTTCACAAATATTTCGCCAGGCATTAAAACGGAGACTACAATCACCACCCGTCAAACGCTGGGACTCGGAACAAATGATAATGGTGAGCCGATCATGGTTTATAAAAATTTGGCTGATCCCATTGTAACTAACACCACTCATAAGGCGGCTGGGGTTATCGTTACGGAAGCTATTATTGTTTTAATTGGTGCTGTTGTTACGGGTATTGCTGCCGCGGTTGCAAGAAAACTGATAGCCCTAATCGTTGGTATTGCGGTCGCAGTTATTGTTGCAACTGTATCTTTAGTTATACATTTGCTCATCGAGTCAATCATCTCCAAAGGAGTGAAGGCTGGAATGCCCTCGGTTGCACCGATGGTTAGAGTGGCGACTGACCAAATCAAATGGCCATTCTGTGTCAACGATCCGAAAACGGGTGATTTCAAACTAACTGATATTAAGTATTCGGATTCCATTGCTTTGTTTGGAGACTTGAATATCACTAAAAAATATCTTTCAGTAAATGGTACATCGGCATTTACTGGTGAGGAGAATTAAATGGCGGGGTCTGTGCAGAATGAACGGATTATTGTAAGTGGATTCAACCAACCTGTTGTATTGGGATTTCCGGAAATCAACCGGAAAAGTACCAATATTTTATTGAAATCTCCACTGTGCACGAACGCCAACATGATACTCGGTGACCCGATTAGTCTATTAGCAGAGAGCGAAATTTCAACAAATGGTTGGGACACCATATCTGTTTCACGTGTCAGTGCCCTCAATGTCAAAATTGAATCGGAAAAATCGTATCCGGATCATATCAGTCAGAAAAGTGAAGATGATGTTGTGGACTTGGACGGTTTTTTCAATCCTTGGCGTGTAATCTCTGGTGGTGGTGGAAAGAATGTAAAACTATCGGTTCCCATGAAATCGGGTGTATACAACGGATTATCCAAGAAAAATATCGATCTGGTTGGTGTGACTTTTTACATTCTGGTGACGCTTAGTTATTTTCCGATACCCGCACCTACTGTGGAAGATGATAAGTATGATCTGAAGGTCAGGACAGTATCTTCAGGTGTTGGTGATCAGATTGTTGCTGTTACAGGGTTCGATGCACCTGAAGGAAGGTTAAGCGACTTGGAAGGGGGGATTTTGTGTAGTCTGATGAGTTTATGGCTTAACGCTCCGGAAAATTTGCAAAAATTTACAACCCTGTTTTCCACTGTACTGATTAATAATGCTGGTGTTGCAAGTGACGAGTATAAGTGGTTAAGGAGTACGGCCATTAGTTATGCCTATGCTGATATGGGAACAGATGAAAGTAGTTTGTTTGGTGTGCTTTGCATGACAAATCAACGTTCTGCTGTAGGTATACCTAATCAACTTCCTATAGTTAATCTTGTGTGTGACGATAATGCCGCGTTGATTATCAGTCGGCAAATTTATGTGAAATACCATTTGTTTCCTTCGTTGTCAAAAGTTTTTCCCGGATCCAAACAATCTAATTTTATCTTGTCCGATGATTTGTTAACCATCACGGGGCGTGATATCCAACTGGACAGCGTGATATTGGATGGTGAGACATATAACCCCGTAGCTAAAACGTTGTCCATCACTTTAAATTCCGCTTGTATTAGTATGACGGCTGAAATCCGTACTGATATTGCGCTTGGTGTGTACACGACCACGACAGTATCGGCAATGCAACGTTTAAAGTTGCAAAAAAACTCTAAAGGTGAACAAGTTTTAGTTTATGAAAATATAAATGATCCTGTTATTAGTAATTTTACTCATATTTCTAAATGGGTTGATGTCACTGCTGCTCTTTTGGGTATTGTGACTGGTGTTTTATATGTGGTTGCGGCTTTGACGGGTGGTCTTGCAGCTGTTGTGATTATCACGGTTGCGGCTTTTTTTGTCTTAATGACCGTTACTGCGGCTGTTTATCCAATGATACAAAGGGCAAAAGCTGAGGGCATGCTTGAACATGTGCCCTCTATTACTCCTATGGCTCACTTTGCGGCTAACCAAGTGAGATGGCCATTTAGTGAGGCGAATGGTTTTTCACTGTCAGACGTTAGATACTGTGGAGAGATTATATTTTATGGGAAATTAAAGTTGACAGCAAATTATGCTATGATAAATAACAAGCTAACCTATATTGGTGATGGACAGGGGTGCTAGCGCACAAATTGAATGTGGTTCGTAGGCTATGTGGGATTCGAACCTCACCGTTTATGGCGATATCGCTATAACAACTCGCTTCTCTTCGCTAATTCTCCATTTTCTCTTCTTTTAAGTTTTAGTGCTGTTCCTTCTATAAAGCTCATTAGCAAGTATTGTTTTTGTTGTTGCGCCGGCTTTTACGATTTTCCTGACCTCAGGAAATTCGTCTTCTATGGTGTGTCCGCTGTTTTGGCAGGTTATCACGGCGCGTTGGATAACTTTGGCAAAGTTTTCCCATTTAAAGTAATCCAAAACGGGTGCGAGTTCTCGTGCTGACCAATATTGGCTTTTGTTAGCACGAATAATTTTTATGTCCTCAAACCGTTTGTATTCTTTTGCTTCAAGATTACTCAACTAATTACCCCTCCTCCTCAAATAATAGCTGATGTTTATGTTAGCTTTTCGTATGCAGACGAATTTTTATTAAAGTACAGGGGTTGTTTATGTGGTTTTGGTATTTTCAAAAAGTTTGTCTGTTATTGTGTATTTGCAGTTTTTGCAGGTGTGTTTGTTTTGTTTGGTTAGTTGTGTGTAGCAGTCTGGGCACCAGATTGTGGCTTCGTATGTATTCAGTTCTGAGTCCATGCTTGGATGAGGCTGGTTTTCATTTGTTCAAACGTATCTAACCCTTGTTTGCTCCACGTAGCTATTAGAGTCATCATGGTCTCTAGATGGTTGTGCCCTTTTCGTTGCGCAGGGTACCCATGATTTTACGCTGAACCACCAACTCACGCAGCGCACGCTCCGCCGCATTATTCGTAGACCCAAGCCCATCCACCAACAAAAACGTAAACCAAAACTCAAACCCCCGCTCCACCTTACCCATAAACCGCAAAACCTCACCCGACTTATATGGCCTATCAAGCCAAAACCGCAGACACTCCTCCACCAACACCACAAGCTCCCGCCGCCTCTCCAAAGAAGGATTCCCAACAAGCTCACCCACCAAAAAATCATGCAACCCCTTAAAATCCCCATACAACCCCCGCACCTCCCGATGATGCTTAGACACCTCCTTTGCCTCCCGAAGCAAATGCGCCCAACAACGCTGAATCCTCTTAGTAACAACAGGATAGGCCCCCCACCCATCACAACCCACAAACCCCCAAAAGTCCTCGCCCAAAACCTCCTCTAAAACTTTTTTACCCCGGCTCTTACGAATAACATAAAACGTCTCAGACTTTGTGACAAAAGTCCAAATCCAATACTTTTTACCATCCACCTTTATGCTGGTCTCATCAATATTTACAATACCGCTCTGTTGGATGCGTTTGCGTATGGCAAAATAGTTGGGTCGCAGGGTTTGGCTTACTCTTTGGGTAATCTCAAGAGCAGTTGCTTGGGACATTGGCAAATCGTAGTGTCGGCTCATTTGTTTTGCTGTTTTTTCAAAGGGGAGGCGTTGTTCAAATTTGAGAAGAGTTGTTTGGCAGAGAGTGTTTATGCCAAAACGGCCTTGGGGTGGGCATTGTGCGTCTTTGCTTTGGGTTTTGGTGTGGCAGTTGGGGCATTGGTATTGGTGTTCTATAAAATCTAGGATTTGTCGGGGTTGGCGGTTGGGTAGTTCTTCTATTAGGTTGTGTTTGATGTGTTGGGGGTGTGTTAGGGGGGTTTGGCATTTTGGGCAGGTGCAGTTTGGTGGGGGTTGTATTATTTTGGTTGGGGTTTTTGGTTTTTGTCTTGTTTGGCCTTTGTGTCCTTTGGGTGGGCCTGGGAAGCGTTTTTTGGTGGTTGGTTTGTATTTGTTTATGTGTGTTTTGTATATGCGCATGGATGGCGGGGTGTGGGGATTTTGGTATTTTTGGAGGGTTCGTGTTAGTTTGGTTATTTCGTGTTTTAGTTGTTGGTTTTCTTGGGTGAGTTGTTCTAGTTTTTTGCAGGTTTGGCAGGTTTGAGTGGTTATGCTTACACAGGACATGTGAGTCAGTTTATGGGGTGTTGGTGGTGTTGTTTTCTTTGGGTAGTATGATGATGTAGGCTTTGTGTCCGATGTATTGTTTGGGGCAGCCTATTTTTGCTCCGTTGCCTGTGGCTGTGACGGTGCCTTGGTAGTAGCCTGTTATGTTGGTTATTGTTAGGGTTGTTTGGGGGTTTATTTTTTGTTTAGCTACCATATTTTAGTGTATACAATGTATGTGTATAAGCGTTGTGTAATCTAGCCTGTCAAGAAACACGGCGAGCTGAATACATACGTTTTCTTTTTGTTATGTCTAGGAACATGAGTTTTTGTTTTTGTTTTTCTTGTTTAGGGGCTAAAGTAAAGCCATAGTTGACGTAAAAGTCTATTGCTGTTTCTAAAGCGTTTACAATTAAAAATCTGCAGCCTACTACGTTTTGTGAGAGTTTTAGTGCTCTGTCAAAACAGAAATCACATATGTATTTGCCCGCGCCTTTGTGTTGATATTTTTCTGTAACGCCTAATTGTCCAATAAGTAAGCCGGGGTAGCTGTTGATTGGTTTTGTTAATCTGTCTTTGGCAGATATTCTGTGTTTACTTATGTGATCCATGCATAAGGTTGCAAACCCTATTAGTTCTGTTTCAAAATGGAAAAGGTAGGTAACGCCCAGTCGTTGCTCTTGGAAGCCCATAGCTTGTTTATGTATAAATTCGTCAATTTCTACAGTACCGCAGCTAAATTTGTTGGTGTTATCGGTTTTATCTAAAACTTTGGGGAATACAAGTTTTGTAACATCAAACTTTGGGTTTGGGGGCATGAGATGGGTTAATTAAAGGGGGCAATTTTTAAAAGTTTCTGTAGCTCGTCTGTATCTTTCTTCGTCAGCATCCGTTGCTTCGCGCTCAATTTCTTTTTGGAGAGCTTCCCATTGTTTTTTATTAAGCGCAGGTGTTGGTTTTGGTAACATATATTTCACCTTTTTAGACTATGAGCGGGGATGATATTAAATGTTTACGGCGGGTGAACATTTTTTTAAGTTATTTTGTTGTTGTTTGGTATATATTTGTTACTGCTCAGCAGGCAGGCGTTTGTTGTTTTTTGGAATTAGTTTTTCACTGTTGACTGCTTGTTTGTCAAGTAAACAAATATGGGTATAAATAGCATATAACAATTCATAGCAGCTGATGTGCGAACAACACGACGCATTAAAGTTAGAAAATACTCAACTAAAGAAAGAAAACAAAGCATTACTAGCAGAGAACAAAGAAATTCTCCAAAAACTCAAGACTCTCGAAGAAAAAATACAAACCGACCTCGACCGCCGAGACATCGAAATCCTCAGATTAAAAACCCAACTAAACAAAAACTCAACCAACTCCTCAAACCCACCCTCAACTGACAAACGCAAAACCATACACAACTCACGCGAAAAAACCAACCGCAAAACAGGCGGACAAACCGGCCACAAAGGACACACCCTAACCATACCCAAAAACCTCGACCAACTAGTAAAAGAGGGCAAAGCACAAAAACACACCATAGACCTAACCAACGGAGCAACAAAATACATCTCTCAATGGAAAGTTGACCTAGAAACAACTGTAGTCTACACCGAATACCGTCTCCCCACAACAGAACACCCCAAAATATACTACGGCGGCTTTGGGACAAAACTCTTTGGGGCCATTTGCATGGTTTCCCTTTGAACACACATCCTTTTAGTTCAAATATATGTTGTGAAATCTAGTCTCTTACTAGAGCGTATTATGGCATATTTATAACTAGCATCAACTATATTTTGTATATGACACAGTTGACGGCTAAACGCGCCAAAGACCTGCTTGACGT
>Ga0123356_10008455_pt1 | contig 10234 bp, 3 predicted proteins | sample TergutEmb28metaG_2_FD_92546 | JGI IMG/M metagenome (GOLD analysis project Ga0123356, IMG submission 92546) | Embiratermes neotenicus P3 segment gut microbial communities from Petit-Saut dam, French Guiana - Emb289 P3 | ecosystem: Host-associated > Arthropoda: Insects > Digestive system > Gut ... | reverse complement strand
TGCTGCGAATGCAGATTGAGATGGCGGCGAAAGCCAAGAAGACCCGCCAGCTGCTGGAGAGCGCACGGGCCCGCATGGAGCAGGACGAAATTCCGCTGGCGCTGGACAAGATTCGTGAAGTGCTCGAACTGGATCCCCAGAATGCTGACGCATTGGCCATGCGGCATTCGATGGAAAAGCAGCGCAGCGAGAGCCAGATCGCCCGCTGGCTGGAGTTGGCGCAGACCCACCTCAGCAATCGCGATTTTGGAGCGGCCAGGAACGCGGCCCAGGAAGTGCTGGCGATCAATCGGGCCGACTCGCGGGCCATGGATCTGCTGGAGAAAATCGAGTCCACAGAAACCGAGGCCAGGCGAATTCGCGAACAGAAGGAGCAGCTCTACAGCTCGGCTTTGCGGGCCTACCAGAACGGCGAGCTTTCGACCGCTCTGAGCAAGCTGGAGCGTTTGTTCACGGTCGCGCGGGCCAATCCGAACGCCGCGATCCCGGAGCGCGAAGCCGTCTATCAGAGCTTTTACAAGGAGGTACGATCCGAACGCGACACGATCCACAGTGCCCTCGAAGACGCGCAGCGCCAGTTCCGGGAAAAGAACTTTGCCGGCGCCATGATCGTGTGCAGGGAACTGCTCTCCAAGTATCCCAACGACGGCACGTTTCACGCTTTGAAGATCCGCATCGAGGATGCGGAGCGCCAGGAGCTTTCGTCTTATACCGCCGCGCTTTCCAAGCGACTGGAGTCGGAGCGGGATCTGGACCGGCGAGTCAACATCGCGCGGGAAGCCTGCGAGCGTTATCCCGATGAGGCCGCATTTGCGCAACAGCTCAAGCTGGTTCGGGAGCGTCGCGATCTGGTGAACTCGATCGTGGTGAAGGCCCGGCAGTACGAGGAACGCGGGCAGTTTGCCGAAGCCATCAGTCAGTGGGATATCCTGCGCAATATCCACCCCGACTATCCGGGCATCGCATTTGAGCTGGAGCAGACCAAGAAGAAGCGCGATCAGCAGGTGCGCGACGAGGAACGCTCGCGTCTGGTGAATGAGATCGACGGATTAATGAAGAGCCGGGCCCATGCCAAGGCCATCGCATACGCCTCTTCGGCACTGATGGAATTTCCTGGTGACCACGAGATCGCGGGACTAAAAACGCTGGCCGAGCAGGCGCTTGAGCGCACGAAGGAATCCCGGCGTTTATTCGACGAAGGTCAGCGTTCGGTCGAGAAGGGAGATTTGCAAAAGGCGACGGAGTTGTTGCGCGGCAGCCTCAACCTTGATCCGCGAGCCCCCGGACTGCGGGACGCGGTGATCAATGTTCTGGTGGAGCGTGCCCGGGCACTGGGGGAGGCCGACTGGCGTGACGCGGAACTTCTTTGTCAGGAAGCCGGTGAACTGGATGCCAACCATCCTGCGGTTCGGTCCTTGCGCTCCAGCCTGGCTGACGCCAAGCGCAAGGCCTTCGTGATCGGATGCCTGACAGAATGCCGTTCGCTGATGGCCGGGGGCAAAATGAGCGAGGCGGCGGAGCGAATTCGCGAGGCGCGGCAGTTGTACCCCTATGATTCCCGGCTGGAGCAGTTTGATACCACCCTGCAGCCGGAGCTGAAAGAATTTCGGCGCCAGGAAGAGAAACGCATCGATCAGGCGGCACTGGCGGACCAGCGCCGCTTGGCGGAGCAGAATTCCGATCGAACGGTTCTGCGGGCCGTCCTCGAGAAATCATACGCAATCCGTGCCCGGCATCCTGACGACGCCGAGATCGCACAATCGGTCTCCGAGATTGAATTAGCCGTCAAGAACGCGGCCAAGGTGGAGGATGTAACGCGAGTGCTGCGGGTCGAGTCGGCTCTGACCGGCACCGATGGGTGGCGGGCGACAATGATCCAGCAAGCGCCGGTACAAGCTGCATCACCGATCCAGGAGAAGAGAGGCCCCGAACTGGTTGACAAAACCCTGGCGACGACCACGAAGCCAGCCAAGCCTCCAGCCAGACCTCCAGCGAAACCCCGATACGACTTTCAGACTTTCATTCGCGAGCTGAGGAACCGGGCAAAACTGCTGGAACCGCGGGTGCTTCGACTGGCGCGCCCATTCGGGCAGTGGTCTGCCGTACAGTGGGGAACCGCCGGCGGGGTTGTTGTCCTGCTGGTGCTGGTTTACGTGATATTCCATTTTGCCGCCGCCCCCGCGAAGAAGGCCGCCGCGACGACAACGCCGGCCAGCGCTACGACAGCGGCCGGCGTGATGACACCGGCCAGGGTGACGATTGCCACCGATCCGCCAGACTCGACGGTCACGAGTGAAGGCAATTCCATCGCGAACCACACTGTCGCAATGGGGACAACGATCGAGGTAAGCCGCCTCGGCTACAAGACCCGGCAGGTACAGATCAACAGCGACAGCGACCGGAGAGTACTGCTTGAGGCCGAGCCGCTTCATCTGTCCGTTCACACCTCGGCCAGTGAGGGAAGCGCGGAACTCGACGGGCAGAAGATCGCTGATCTTAGCGATGGCACGATGGAATACGCCCTTCCGACCGATGGAGCTGTCCACAAACTCGCCCTCAGCGCCGGGCGCAAGACTTTGTTTTCCCTGAACGTGCGGGCTTCGGCCGGTCAGCAACCCCAGGTGAGCGGCGTGAATGCGAATGACCTTCTGGCGGTCGCGAGTCTGGGCAACCACGCCACATTGTATGGCGGAACCAGCCTGGGGAACGCGGTCCTCGGAGACCAGCAGGTTGCCATCAATCCTGCGGGAGCCGCTATCACACTGTCGGATCAGAGCCACGATGTGCTCGTTGGACGAGGCGAAGATCAGAGAAGTGTATCGGTCGAAATCTCGAACGCTCCCGTACTGATGGTGCAATCACTCAGCGGCGAGGGACGAGTCGTGCTTACGACCAATGCGGATAACGCTGTGCTCCAGATGGATGGATCTCCCGTAACTGGTCAAAACCGCCGCTGGATATTGAGTAAGGCCCCCGGTTCCCACAAGTTCACGCTGAGTGCAGAGGGGTACGAACCTAAGTCCTGGACGATGAGAATCCCGCGTCGTGGGGTGGTAAACAAGGTCGCGACGCTAAACCCGGCGGTCGCCGCCGGACCAGCCATGGCTGGTCTCAGCATCATGGGTGGAACGCCGGGAGCAGAGGTCGCGCTGGACGGAAACAGGATCGGAGAACTGGACTCCTCAGGTAACCTCAACATTCCGAACATCGTGAGTCTGGGTAAGCACACGGTGGGGGTGTCGAGGACGGGTTTCGAAGCCCGACAGTTTGAAGTTGCCGTCAGTCCCAGCGCTCCGGGCAAGCCCCTGGCCGATGCGCAAATCTATAACGCGGCGCTGTTGTCATCGATGGGAACGCTGGCCTTTGAAACGACAGCGAAGGGCGTCATGGTGAAATACCGTCGGGTCGACGACGCGCAATTCAGAGACGTCAATCCCTCGGAGAAGATTCAGGTGCCGCGCGGGCAGTATGAGATCGTGGCGGAGGCCCCCGGGTATGAGCGATTCACAACCACAGTAAACCTTGCCAAGGAAGAGCTCACGGTGCCTCTGAACCTGACTGCAATTCAGGATTACGAGTTTGACGATCCCAAGCAGGTCGCTCACGAAGGCGGGTGGGTCACGTCAAAAGCGCAGGGGAAGTTCATCAACCTCAAGCCTGGACTTCTACGCGTAAATCTCGTGTTTTCGCGGCCCGGCAAGACGCTGTTCCGGGATAAGAAAGTCGAGTGGATGATCGAGGATCCGGCGCTTCGCGCCAGGGTTCAGTACTCTCTGGAAGGGCAAAGCGCGAAGTTGACCCGCAAGCTGGTAGTTTTGCAGAATCTGTCAAGCCAGAGAGAAACCAAGGTCGAAGCAGAGTCTGCCGCACAGAAGGACTCATACTCGTTGCACATCCTCGTCGAAGGCGGAAAAGTACGTATCACCAACGATAAGGGAGCTGTGCTCGACGAGGTCAGCGCTACGGGTCAGGATTTCTCGAACGGCAGGATCTCGGTTCGAAGCGATTCCCCCTTCCTGGTTCGAAGCGATAACTAGCAGCCGCGCGTTACGTTCCTGCTCCGGGGCCACCCAAAAAGGCGAACCGGCGTACTCCTCGAGGAACGAGCTGGCGGCGCCATACGGCATGTATCTCTACGGACGAAGAATCGACGAGACCTCTGGTGTAGTGGGAAACCGCGCACAGGGTTCACGATCAGCCAGGGCTCATTCTCGACTTTGCCGCGCCGTGGCAGACGGGGCGCCGCACGAAGGAACCTCCGGCGCGCTGCTTTCAGCCAGCCTTCAGCTTCCGACGGCATAATTGCGGTCTGCGGTAGTGCGAGATTAACCACCTGTGAATCCGTTCTCCACATCCCGAAGCGCAAGGTTCGAATTTGTCCGCTCGTTGCCCGGGCTCTTTGCGATTGCCGTAATCAGCGCCGCAACCTGTTTTTCACAGACGGCTTCCCTCCACGGCACGATCACGGATCCAACCGGGGCTCTTCTGCCGAACGCAACCGTGACGATTACGGACTCATCGGGTACGACCCGCTCTGCGGTGTCCGACAAGAACGGGAACTATTCTTTCGTCGAACTTCCCCCCGGTGGCTATACGATTCGGGCTTTCGCGCCCGATCTGGTTCTTCCGGAACCGGCGCCGGTCACATTGTCGGGGCGCGCTCAAACGATCAATCTGACGCTTAGGGTGCAGGCGGCAATGCAAAATGTCACCGTCGATGAGCAGGCGGGGACGACCGTAAGCGCGGAGAACACGAGCAACGCAAACTCCATCGTTCTTCAGGGAAAAGACCTCGAGGCGCTGGGCGACAGCCAGGAGGATCTGGCGACCGACCTGGCGGCTCTGGCCGGGCCTTCGGCGGGCCCGGATGGCGGCGCACTCTATGTGGACGGTTTCAGCAATGGCGACCTGCCGTCGAAAGAGTCTATTAAGGAAATCAAGATCAACCAGAACCCGTTTTCTTCCGAGTACGACAAGCTGGGCTATGGACGCATCGAGATCACGACGAAACCCGGGGCGGAGCAGTATCACGGGCTGGCGTACTTCAATCTCGGCGACAGCCTATGGAACTCTCGCGACCCGTACACGCAGGAAAAGGCTCCGTTTCTGCTCCGCGAATACGGCGGAGACATCGGCGGTCCGCTCAATCGAAAACTGTCCTTCTTTCTGAACGTGGACGGCGCCGCGATCAACAACGGCGCCAATATTGACACCGTTACACTGGCTCCGCAAACCTTCGCCATCACGCCGTTGAGCACAGTCTTCACGGTGCCGCAGCGGCGGATCATTGTGACGCCGCGCCTCGACTACCAACTGAACCCGAATCACACTCTCTCGTTTCGTTATCGTGTGGAACAGGCGGACATCAGCGAGTCGGGCGTCGGGGCTTTGAACCTGGCCACGCTGTCAAACCACGTGCACTATCTCAGCAACACGTTTCAGGCCAGTGAAACGGCGGCTCTGGGCAGTCACGCGGTGAACGAGGCGAGATTCCAGTTCTACCGCATCGCCAGTTCGACTTTGCCCAACACCCCTGGCGCCGGGATTCAGGTGCTGGGCGCTTTCAATGGAGGCGGATCGCAGCTCGGCCCGGTCTACGACACGCAGAACAACTATGAAGTCCAGGACTACGCGACCATCCTCGACCGGGCACACACTTTGCATTTCGGAATAAGGGTGAGGGAGACGGGAGACTCCAATTTTTCGCAAGCGAACTTCGGAGGCACATTCACATTCGGGGGTGGAATCGGACCTGAGCTGAACGCCAACAACCAGCCGGTACTCGATGGTTCCGGCAGTCCCGTTCTCATCCCCCTGCAGTCGATCGTGGTCTATCAACGCACATTGTTGTTCCAGAGTCTGGGTGACACTCCGGGTCAAATTCGCGCTTTGGGCGGGGGAGCGACTCAGTATTCGGCCGATGCCGGAGTTCCACGGATTTACGCAAACCAAACGGATATTGGAGCGTTCTTTGGCGACGAATGGCACATTACGCCTCATCTGATCCTAAGCCCCGGCATACGTTACGAACGGCAAACCAACATTGGCGATTGGCATGATTTTGCGCCACGGCTGGCGCTTGCCTGGCAGCCCGGCGGGAACTCGAAATTCGTCCTGCGGGCGGGCTTTGGGATGTTTTACGACCGGTTCGCACTCGCGAATGTGATAACCGCAAAACGCTTTGATGGCACGGTCCAGCAGCAATATGTGATCAACAGTCCCGATTCCTTTCCGAACCCCCCAGCCATTACAGCGCCGTCCTCCATCCAGGAGATTGGCTCTTCTCTGCGTTCTCCGTACTTAATGCAATCGGCGCTGACCATGGAACGTCAACTGGCGCGCCGAACCACTCTCGCGGTTACCTACACAAACTCTCACGGCCTCGATCAGCTGCGGACACTGGATGTGAATGCTCCACTTCCCGGCACCTACAATCCATCCGTTCCGGGAAGCGGAGTATTTCCTCTGGGCTTCCATGCACCCGTCTTCCGGATGGTGTCGGACGGGCTGTACAACCAAAATCAGCTGATCGTGAACGTGAACTCGAAACCCACTTCGAGGCTCTCCTTGTTTTCCAACTACACTTTGAACCGAGCGCTGAGTAATACTGACGGGCTGACCACGGTTCCGGCAAATCCCCATGATTTCTCTGGAGAGTATGGTCCGGCCATCACGGACATACGAAACTCGTTTGTCTTCGGTGGCACGTTCGAACGATGGAAATTCCGAATCGCCCCGATGCTGAGGATGTTATCGGGCCCGCCATTCGACATCACTGCCGGGAGCGACATCTACGGAGACACGCTGTTCAATGCGCGCCCCGGCATTTCGCCCGATGCGAGCAAGCCGGGGCTGATTCAGACGCAATATGGACTACTGGATCCCAACCCTGGCCCCGGCGAACCGACGCTTTCTCGCAACGAAGGGCGCGGTCCGGGTTACATCCTCTTCAATCTGCGCCTGACGAAGCTGTTCGAGTTTGGCCGTGTGCCCGTGTCGACGGCTACGCGGGCAGGTACGGCTCCGAGCAACTCCGAAGACCATCGCTACACCATCTCTCTTGCCGCGTCGATGAGAAACATCATTAATCACAAGAACCCGGGGCCAATCATAGGCGATATTACTTCCCCTTTTTTCGGACAGGCGAACCAGAGCGCGGGGTCTGTGAGTTTCGGCGGAACCGGTTTCCTCGAATCTGCCAACAATCGCCGCCTGGAATTCCAGATGAAATTCAGCTTCTAGCGCCAGACGATCATTGCAATCGAATTAACGTCCCTGGACAGCCAGCCGCCTTCTGGAGGGCCAGAACGACATCCACCACTCCGGCTGCATCATCGCCTCTTTCATCGGCCGTGACGGGAGCGTGAGTCTCCACCAGTGCGGGAAACTCCGAGCGCAGCTTGCGCCAGGCCTCGCTGGAGTAGACGTCTCCCACCTTCATACCCAGTTCGCTCAGCACGCGCGCCTTCGTCAGGTCGTCGACGCCGGAAACTTCAATCTCGCCCACGCGAAATTGCTTGCCCTCATCGCTCTCGATCGTCAGGTTGACAACATCGGTCTGGTCATCGAACTGGGTCGCCGGCACGGGCCTGTAGTTGATATACCCTGCGGACCCGTATAGCTGGCGAAGCTGCTCGAGCCCTGCGGCAACCTTCACGCGGCTGAAGACTTCTCCGCGCTGTATGCGAAACAGATCACGCAATTGCGCGGCAGGAAAGACTGTGGCGCGCAGGAACCGGATGTCTCCCAGCCGATACTGTGGACCGACGCTGCGCACCTGTACCTCGAGATCGTAAACGTGCTCGTCGGCGGTTTTAAGCGTGCGCGAATCGACTTCCGCCTTGAAGTAGCCCGTATTCTGATATTCGGCGCGAACTCGCTCGGCAAGCTCTTCGGCGAAAGAGTCCATGTCGCGCTCGACCGAGCCAGGATTGACATGCCTGTGGCGATAAATCTCCGCAATTTCCTGCTGTTTCTCCTGCGGCAGCAGCGCCGCGTTCGAGAAAGTAATCAGACGAATCGGAGCTGGGATGGTCTGCTCGGGCTGGGCCGCAGGGCAATCCCGGACCTGGCTGGAAGCAGCGGTGACCGCGAGACAAAGGAGAGGCAAGAGGCGATGGAGCACAGGGCACCTCCTATAAGGATGACTGATTATATGTGCCTACCCGCGAAAAGGTTGCCCGCACAGGCGGGGAGACCTGCTGGCGCCGTTCGCGGTGCCGGGGTGATTCCGGCCTTGACCGCTCCCGGAAGATTACCGGCGTCGGTGAACCCCCTTGGCCTTCGGCGCATTGGTTTCCCGCGACCGCCGGCGGTGGCAACTGGACCAGCTGCACCGGGGCGGAACTTTCACCGTCGAGAAAGCCCACGAATAACTGCTTCGGCAGGTTGAGCTAGGTGAAATAACCGAGCTTTCGATACGATTTGTGGCCTCCGATATCCACAGGAGAACCTCAACATATATTGTGCAAAGCCCTGCACTCTCTGATAGCATAGTTCGCGGCCAACCTGCCGAAATTCAGCCATTTGCGGGAATTTCGGTTCGTGCGCAATGGTAGTGAAACTGCAGCGGTGAGATTCGGGTGTGTTCCCTCCGAGAATCTGTCCGCCAGGGTAAGGTACACAGTGGCAAATCCTGAAGCAGGCGCTCGCGTCATCGTCCGCCGCCGCCGACCAACGCGTCGGCACCGCCGCAATCGTGCGATTCGTCGGGCACTGCTGGCTTCGGCTTGCGGTCTGCTGACAGGCCTGTTTTCGCTGGCGGCCCTCAAATATCTCAGCCCATCCTTGTTTCGTGCTTCGTGGGATGTGGAACCGAGTCGACAATCCGCGGAGGCCAGCCGCCAGCGCTTTGTCGCGACTCAGCAGGCAGCTTTGCTCGAAATAGAGAATCGCAAAGTCTATCCCTACTCCCTTGTACCAGGCGGCGTGAAAGATGCTCGCGAATTGAAATGGGCGGCTGATCATGACCCGGTCGTCGCGGCGCATTATGCCGGTTTTGACTACGATCATGCCCGCGTGATACGCCTTGCGCTGGCTCGCATGGCGTACGTCTCCTACCGCATTGGCCACAGAGTTTATTGGACCCGTCGTCCCATCCACCTGAAGAAGGGCGAGACCCTGATCACCGACGGCAAGATCACAGCGCGCACACGCTGCGGCAATCGAGTCGAAGACGTGCCTCAGCAGGCCACATCCGAGTCCGAGCCTCCGGCGGAAAAATTTGACGAGCCCGTTCCACCCGTCGACCTGGCCTTCTTCACCCCTCCCGTCCCGTTCCAATCGTCACTCGAGATCCGGACAGCCCCGGCCGGAGGATCGGCTCCCCCGTTGACGCTTTACGATCCCTTTGGCAATGGCAGTCTCGTGGCTGTGTTTGCGCCCACGATACCGGAAGTGTGTGGAATCGGACCGGTTAAGAAAAAGGGCACGGGCAGTGCAGGTGGAATCACAGCGACGGCTGGCAAAGGCAAGAAGAAAGTTGTTAATCCTTGCGGAGGCGGCGGCGGGGTGGGCGAGGCTCCTGAGCCCGGCACCTGGCTGCTGTCGCTCCCGGGGTTCGCGCTCGTCTATTGGAAGGCGCGACACAAGTTCGCCCGAGCCTGCTCCTGAAGGCACACACACGCACGGTTCTTGAAAATTCAAGCCTTGAACTTTCTTTGCCTCTTTCGATAGCCTGCTGAATTCTTCTCAGTCAAATCTATGAGTCCAACGGAGGTCCCTTGCCTTCTGTGCTGCGCCGATGTTTGAGATCTTTTCCGCTGTCGGTCTTTCTGCTTATGTCAGCCACGGCGCTGCGCGCCCAAGTCATCCACCTGCACGTCGATCTCACCGATGCGCCCCGCAACATCTACCACGCTCACCTCGAGGTTCCCGCCCATCCCGGCGAAGTTTCGCTGGTTTTTCCCAAGTGGATTCCGGGAAACCACCGTCCCAGTGGTCCGCTCGGAGGGCTGACGGGCCTTCGCATGGAGGCCAAAGGCCATCCGATTTCATGGCAGCGCGATCCGGTGGAAATGTATGAGTTCCACGTCACGGTTCCTGCGGGGGTTGACAAGGTCGACGTCTCGCTCGACGCCATCACTTCCGAGGACAGCGCCGGAGCCGGCGGGCCAACCGCGTCGTCCAACATTCTCGACCTGAACTGGAACGCAGTGCTGCTTTATCCGAAAGGGACTCGCTCCGACGATGTGACCTTCGCGCCTTCGATCACCCTGCCGGCAGGCTGGAAGTT
>Ga0123356_10008454_pt1 | contig 10234 bp, 10 predicted proteins | sample TergutEmb28metaG_2_FD_92546 | JGI IMG/M metagenome (GOLD analysis project Ga0123356, IMG submission 92546) | Embiratermes neotenicus P3 segment gut microbial communities from Petit-Saut dam, French Guiana - Emb289 P3 | ecosystem: Host-associated > Arthropoda: Insects > Digestive system > Gut ... | reverse complement strand
TGTCCGGTCCGAAGCGGACCGGCTCGCCGTGCACGAGCCGGATCAGCCCGGGCGCGTTCGGCTCCTTGACCGGGGCGAACGCGTCGTCGTTGAAGATCGGGCAGTTCTGGAAGATCTCGATGAACGCGGACCCCTTGTGGTCGGCCGCGGCCCGCATCACCGACTGCAGGTGCTTGCGGTCCGAATCCACCGAGCGGGCTGTGAACGACGCCTCGGCGCCGAGCGCCAGCGACAGCGGGTTGAACGGGTGGTCCAGGGAGCCGAACGGGGTCGACTTGGTGATCTTGCCCTGTTCGGAGGTGGGCGAGTACTGGCCCTTGGTCAGCCCGTAGATCCGGTTGTTGAACAGCAAGATCTTGATGTTCACGTTCCGGCGCAGCGCGTGGATCAGGTGGTTGCCGCCGATGGACAGCGCGTCCCCGTCGCCGGTGATCACCCAGACCGAAAGGTCCTGCCGGGAGGAGGCGAGCCCGGAAGCGATCGCCGGGGCACGGCCGTGGATGGAGTGCATGCCGTAGGAGGAGACGTAGTACGGCAGCCGGGAGGAGCAGCCGATCCCGGAGACCACGACCACGTTCTCCCGCGGCACCTGCAGCTCGGGCAGGAACGCCTGGAAGGCGGCGAGGATCGCATAATCACCGCAGCCGGGGCACCAGCGGACCTCCTGGTCGGACTTGAAGTCCTTGGCGGCCAGGCCCGCCTTGTGCGGCACCAGCGTCAGGGACCGCAGCCGCCCCGCCCCGTCCGGGGTCATCTGGCTTTCACTCATGGGTGAGCACTTCCTCGATCGCCTCGGCGAGTTCGGTCGCGCGGAACGGCAGGCCGCGGACCCGGTTGTAGGAGATCACGTCGACCAGGTACTTGCCGCGCAGCAGCAGGGCGAGCTGGCCGAGGTTGATCTCCGGGACCAGCACCTTGTCGTAGCGGCGGAGCACCTCGCCGAGGTTGGCGGGGAACGGGTTCAGGTGCCGCAGGTGCGCCTGGGCCACGCTGTGACCGCTGCGGCGGGCGCGGCGGACGGCCGCGCCGATCGACCCGTAGGTGGAGCCCCAGCCGAGCACCAGCAGCTTCGCCTGCCCGGACGGGTCGTCGACCTCCAAGGGCGGGATCGTGGCGGCGATGCCCTCGACCTTGGCCGCGCGGGTGCGGACCATCAGGTCGTGGTTGTCCGGGTCGTAGGAGATGTTGCCGGAGCCGTCGGCCTTCTCGATGCCGCCGATGCGGTGCTCCAGGCCGGGCGTGCCGGGGATCGCCCACGGCCGTGCCAGCGTCTGACTGTCGCGCTTGAACGGCTGGAAGTCGCCGTCGGCGGGCTTGTCCGCGGTGGTGGCGAAGGCGAACTGCGAGGCCAGGTCGGGCAGGCCGGCGACGTCGGGGATGCGCCACGGCTCGGAGCCGTTGCCCAGGTACCCGTCAGACAGCAAGATCACCGGCGTCCGGTAGGTGACCGCGATCCGGGCCGCCTCGATCGCCGCGAAGAAGCAGTCGGACGGGGAGGCCGCCGCGATCACCGGCACCGGCGACTCGCCGTTGCGGCCGTACAGGGCCATCAGCAGGTCGGTCTGCTCGGTCTTGGTCGGCATCCCGGTCGAGGGTCCCGCGCGCTGCACGTCGACGATGATCAGCGGCAGCTCCACCGACACCGCCAGGTTGACGGACTCGGCCTTCAGCAGCATGCCGGGACCGGAGGTCGTCGTCACCGCGAGCGACCCGCCGAACGACGCCCCGAGTGCCGCGGACGCGGCGGCGATCTCGTCCTCGGCCTGGAAGGTCCGCACCCCGAACTTCTTGTGCTTGGAAAGCTCGTGCAGGATGTCGGAGGCCGGGGTAATGGGGTAGGACCCGAGGAACAGCGGCAGCTTCGCCAGCTGCCCCGCGGCGATCAGGCCGTAGGCCAGGGCCAGGTTGCCGGTGATGTTCCGGTACCGGCCCGGCGCGATCGGCGCGGGCTTGACCTCATAGCGGACCGCGAAGTCCTCGGTGGTCTCGCCGTAGTTCCAGCCAGCCTGGAACGCGGTGACGTTCGCCTTGTAGATCTCCGGCTTCTTGCCGAACTTCGCCTCCAGGAAGTTCAGCGTCCCCTCCGACCCACGGCCGTACAGCCACGACAGCAGGCCCAGGGCGAACATGTTCTTGGACCGCTCGGCGTCCTTGCGGGAGATGTCCTGGCCCTCCAGCGCCTTGACCGTCAGCGACGTCAAAGGCACCGGGTGCAGCCGGTAGGCATCAAGGGAACCGTCATCGACCGGGTTGGCGTCGTAACCGACCTTGGTCAGGTTCCGCTTGGTGAACTCATCAGTGTTGACGATGAGCTCGGCGCCACGCGGCAGATCCTTAAGGTTCGCTTTCAGCGCGGCCGGGTTCATTGCCACCAGCACGTCCGGCGCATCCCCCGGCGTCAGGATGTCGTGATCCGCGAAATGCAGCTGGAAGCTGCTCACACCCGGCAGCGTCCCAGCGGGAGCACGGATCTCGGCAGGGAAGTTAGGCAGCGTCGACAGGTCATTGCCGAAGACCGCGGTCTCCTGGGTAAACCTGTCACCGGTGAGCTGCATGCCGTCACCGGAATCCCCCGCGAAACGTATGATTACGTGGTCAAGCTCCTGGACCTGCTTGGTCACAGCGCAAAGCCTCCTCCGCACACCAGGCCGCCGCCCTTGTGCAGTACCACCCCTACGGCCGGGGGGAGCGAGTGCAGGACGGGATAGAGTCTACGCGGCTCTCGGTGCCGATTATCGCCGAGGCGCGTGGCGCAGGTGACGTACGCGTCACGTGCCACACTTTTGTAACGTTTCTGTACTCCATAGTAGAGCAATTTGACGATCTAGGGTCTAGGAACCCCACGGTCCGGCCTAATCGTTGAACTCCGGGGGCGCGTCGGCCGCGAGCCGGTCAATTCATAAGCAAACGAGTCAACGGGTCGAGGAAGGGGAGCCGCGGTGCGCTGGTACGGGCTGCGCGCGGCGCTGCTCGCCGTCGCGCTCTGCGCGGCGTCCCTGGCGGCCGCCTCGATCTGGCTCGGGCTGGTCGGTGCCGCGGCGGTCAGCGCGCTGCTGGTCGCCCTTGGCTGGATCAGTTTCCTTTCTTCCGAACGAACCGTGCTTTCCGCGGTCGGCGCCCGTCTCGTCAGCGAGGTGGAGCACCCCGACCTCTACAAGCTCGTCGGAGAAACGGCGCGGCTCGCCCGGTTGCCGCTGCCCCGGATCTATGTCTCACCCACCGCGCAGCCCAACATCCTCACCGTTGGTTACGGCCCGCGCTCCGCCGCGGTGTGCTGCACCGAGGGACTGCTGCGCGTGCTGACCCCGGCGGAACTGCGCGCGGTGCTCGCCCATGAGCTCGCGCACGTGACCAGGCGGGACGTCGCGGTGTCCTCGTGGTCGGCGGGTGTGGCGTCGCTCGTCGGGATCCGCCCGTTCAAAGCGCTGCTGCTGCAGATCGCCGCGCCGTCGGGCCGGGAGTACGGTGCGGACACCGACGGCGCTCTGCTTACCGGTGATCCCATGGCCATGGCGAGCGCGCTGCGCAAGATCGACACCGGAGCCGCGGCATCCCCGCTGCTGCCGCGCGGTCCGCTGGCGGCCGCCAGCCACCTGATGATCGCGCACCCGTTCCCGTCGGCTGGCGCTGGCCGGCTGCTGCGCACCCACCCGCCCACCGGCGAACGAGTCCGCCGCCTGGAGGCGCTCGCGGGCGAGCCCCGATCATTACGTGCTGCTGAATTCCGGCGAACGCCCTTCCGTCCACTTCCGGGTTAGAGAAGTTTGCGGATACGTGCAACCGGTCAGGGGATTCCGGTGCTCTTTCAGGCCGAGGAGGTGGGTCGTTGAGCGCCGAATCGGACGAGGAGTTCCGTCAGTTCATGCGCGGCCGCTGGGCCGCCATGCGGCGGCTGGCGTACGGGCTGACCGGGGACCTCGGGCATGCGGAGGATGTCACCCAGGCCGCGTTCGCCAAGGCGTATGCGTCGTGGGGCCGGGTCATCCGGAGCGGTGACCCGGAGGCATACATGCGGCGGATCGTCATCAACGAAAACCACCGTCGGTTCCGCAAGCACCGGGTGACCGAAGACTTGCCTGGAGTGCTTCCGGAAACCGTGGCAGCGGACGCGGCGGGGGAGTGGGACGAGCGCGCCGCGGTGCTGGCAGCGCTACGGTCGCTGGGACCGCGGCAGCGCGCCGTTGTCGTGCTCCGGTACTGGATGGATCTGTCCGAGGCCGAGACGGCGGCGGCGCTGGGCTGTTCGGTGGGCACGGTCAAGAGCCAAGCCTCGCGCGCGCTGGCGGCCCTGCGGAACAAGATCGGGGAAGGGGAGCTACGATGAGCGATCTTCGGGAGACCCTCGACCGGGCGCTGCGCACCGCTGACCCCGGCGAACCGCCCGTAGACCAGGCCATGCGCCGTGGAAAGGGCATCCGGCTACGGCGGCGCCTGACGGCGGTCGCCGGCGTCGTGGTGGTCGTCGCCGCAGCACTGACGGGCTACCGGTCGCTGTCGGGCTCGCAGGCGCTGCCGTCGCCGGCCAACGACCCGAGCTTTGTGACCGTCACTCCACCGGGACCCGGCTCATCCCCCGGCTTGGTCGCGTCGGGGACGATCGGGAAGCAGTTCTGGCACATCTTCGTCGAAAAGCCGACCATCAGCGGAGCGGTCGACGGTGACCTGTGCTTCTACGGGCTCGGATCGGCCTTTACTTCCACCCCCACCGGCACGAGGGCCGCCGCCGGCTCCGGATCTCCCGTATGCGGGCCAGCAACAGCCGGCGCCGATGGGTGGTTCCCGATACTGGGTGCCAGAACGCTCGGGTGGGCCGACGAACTGGCCCCCAACGTGGCCTATGTCGACCTCAAGCTCAAGGACGGGCAGGACCTCAGGCTAATCCCCGCCGAGTGTTACGGGCTGCGGCTGGTCGCCTTCAACGTGCTGCAGGGCACCGGGGTCGCCAGCGCCACCGCGTATATGAACGAGGGCGGGAAACTCGTCGGGAGTCAGGCTATGCGCGGCGTGCCCTGACCCGGGTCAGCGGTAGTTGATGAACTGCAGCGCGAAGTCGAAGTCCTTGCCCTTCAGCAGGCTGATCACGGATTGCAGGTCGTCCCTGCTCTTGGAGGACACCCGCAGTTCCTCGCCCTGGACCTGAGCCTTGACGCCCTTCGGGCCCTCGTCTCGTATGATCTTGGACACCTTTTTGGCGTTGTCCTGGGTGATGCCCTCCTTGAGGGCGATCGAGATGCGGTACTCCTTGCCGGACACCTTCGGTTCGTCGGCGTCGAGGTGCTTGAGGGAGACACCGCGCTTGACGAGCTTCTCCTTGAACACGTCGAGGACCGCCTTGGCGCGCTCCTCGCTGTTGGCGCGGATCTCCACGCCATGCTCGCCTGACCACTGGATGGAAGCGCCAACGCCGCGGAAGTCGAAGCGGGTGCTGATCTCCTTGGCCGCCTGGTTGAGCGCGTTGTCGGCTTCCTGCCGGTCGATCTTTGACACGATGTCGAAGCTTGACTCGCTAGGCATGGATCACAGGTTAGACGGGTACAGTGCCGGACGTCACGTCCGGTCACCCTGGACTCTCCACGTCGCGAGCGCGCGCGATGTCCGCTATATTTCTCTCTGCCGCTGTGATGCGGCGGCGCAAGGCAGGTTGCCCGAGTGGCCAAAGGGAGCGGTCTGTAAAACCGTCGGCTTCGCCTACGTTGGTTCGAACCCAACACCTGCCACCCCAGCCAAAAAGCCCCCTGACGTCCACATGCGCGGTCAGGGGGCAATCGGCCACTTGACCACCACGCTCACCTCGGACATGCGCGGACACTGATCGCAGCCGTTCCCGGATGCCGACTACGGCTCGTGAGCCCTACCCCATCGGCGGGATGACCGGCAAGGCCGCGCCGCCCGGGTTCAGGCCGCTGCCGCCACTGCGACCAGACAGCCAGGCGAGCAGCGCCGCCGCAGGACCGGTGACATCCACCGGCGGAATGGTACCGACGCGCAGCGCGCCAGGTCCGATGAGGGTCATCGACGGCGCGTCGGCGCGGCTGTCCATCATGGCCGACAGCCGCGGCAGCTGCGCGGCAACGAAATCGTCTGGCCAGTCGGCGGGCTGGTAGCCCGCGGCAAGATCCACGTGGTGGTATTCCAGTTCGAGTCGCAGGCTCGGCACAACATCACGGACCGGACTGCGGCCCCACCGCAACCAGAGTGCAGGCGCACCCATAGCTGGCGGGGGTGCTCGCCGATGGCGCTCAGGCATTCCTGGACTGCGCGCCGGACATCGGCGCGGATCACCGCCACTGGGCGGCGTACACCGGCCTCAATGGCATCGGCGCGGGCTTGCTCGGAGGGATACTGCTGACCCACCCGGCCAGCCCGGGCGGCCCGCAGCAGCCCGGTGCGCGCATCGGCGCCCCGGGCGACGTGGGTGAGCACATGCGCCCGCGTCCAACCGGGCAGCGCCGACGCTGCGCGCAGGTCATCATCGGTCAGCGCCTGCGCCGTGCCCAGAAAGCGGCCCGCGCTGTCGGCCAGCGGCCTCCACTCCGGCGCATCCATCCCGGCCACCTGCCCAAGAGTAAGCCAGAGAGCCCCGGGGCCAAATCGCTGGCTCCGGGGCTGTACTGCTCTCAAACAACCGCTGTCATAGACCCGCTAGAGCGTTAAGCAGGAGAGCCTGTGCCTCCATCTCCTGTTCCAACTGGTCAGCAGCGAGGGCGGTGTTTATGGCGATCGCATACATCTCTGCTTCGGTCATGATGTGGGCTCCGTTCTCGTGATCCCGAGCTTCCCTCGCCCGCGAGGTCCGCCCCGATGCTTAGCACTAGCTGTCCGCGGCGCGTCAGCCACGTGCATCCTCACTAACGACACGGAATGCTCCGCCCTCAGGTTCACGCGAACGCTAACAGCGGGTGCAGAAGCGACCCGCAGCAGCTGGCCTAATCCCGTTCTGGTACCATATTGGTATGACCACTCAGATCGCGGTCCGGCTGCCTGACGACATGGTGAGGTTCGTCGACCAGTTGGTTGAAAGGGGCCGTGGTTCCAGCCGGGCCGCGGTCATCGCGCGGGCGCTGGACCGGGAACGTCGTCACGAGATGGCCGTCCAGGACGCAGCTATCTATGCTGAGTCAGGTGAGGATGCCGACATGGTTGATCTCGTGCAGTACCTCTCTGGCCACCCGGTGGACCCGGATCGGTGAGGCCGATTCACATCGCGCACCTGGATAAGGCGCGCCCGGTCCTTGTTCTTACCCGAGACTTGGTCATCCAGCAGCGAACGCAGGTGACCGTCGCGCCAGTCACTTCAACGGCGCGCGGCCTGTCCGTCGAGATCCCTGTCGGGCGACAAAACGGACTCGGCCACGATTCGGTGGTGAACTGCGACAACATAGTCACGATCCCAAGGACGGCTCTCGGCGAGCGGATCGGGTACCTGCTGCCGCAACAGGAGGCCGCGCTGACTGCCGCCATCCACGCGGCCTTCGATCTTGAGTGAGCTGCTCCCCTCAGGGCCAGTCCGGTCGATGAGGCCGATCACGTACCAGTTCGCCGCGTCACTGCGACCGTAGCCAGAGAGCCCCAGGGGGCCACTTAGACGGCTTGCGCGCGGCGCCAGGCGAGCATCTGCCCGGCTTGAACGGTGGGCTTGCCGAGAAATTCGGTGAGGAACTGCCCGAGTGGGGACCCCGGTGCGGTATCCGCGACAACAGCAGCCGGGTGCCAGTAGCTGAGCGCGGGCCGGAGGGCCGTGGCGCAACTGCTGGGTGAGGTGGTGGTGCCCTGCCATAGCGCGTCAAGGCACAGCACGGTCTGGACCGTGAAACGCGGACCCCAGTAGGAGGAAGTTCCGTGACCGGACGAACTCGGGCCAAGGAACCAGCCCGCGACCAGTTCACCGGGCTGACCGGTGTCGGCCTGCCAGAGCATGGCTTCGCCCTGCTGTGAGTACGGCAGGGGTACGACGAGCACGCTCGCGCTCGACGGCAGGTTCAGTTGGGAGAACACGGTGTCCCAGCCGGCCGGGACCCGCGCGCCAGGCACCGCTGCCACCGGGCGCGGCACGAGCGGCAGCACCGCCAGCACCGCGATCACAATAGGAGCGGCTCTGCGCAGCGCTCGAGCGGTCTGCGGCACGGAGGCCCGGGCCAGGTCCAGCCCGAATGCCAGCGCAGCGGCGGCAGCGCCGCCTGCGAGGATGGACAGCCGGCTGGGGAGCATGTCGCCTAGCAGCGGCAGGCCCTGCAGCCAGTGGAACGGCAGCAGTGGTCCGTTGACGCCGAGCGACAGCGCTTCCAGCACCAGCCAGGTGACGCCCGCGGCACGCACCCGCAGGTCGCGCCAGTACCTGATGACGATGAGCAGGACGAGGATGAGCAGCGGCGGGCCGAGGTAGGCCACGTATTCCGCGGAATTGGCCCCGTGGCTGGCCGCGTACGCGGCGCTGGATGCGGTGTGGAAGACCAGTTGGGCCTGCGGGTTCACAAACGCGCCGAAGCCGTTCCCGTACTTGGCAATCGGCCACGGGCTGCCGTGCTCGGCGAGCGGGCCGTGGAACTGGCGCCACAGGGCATACGCGCAGATCAGCAGCCAGACCGCGACGGCCGTGCCCAGGCCGAGAGCCGTCCCGCGCAGCCGTGCCCGCATGGCGGCCGGGCGACTCGCGCACAGCACCACCACCACGATCAGGCAGACCATGGCGACGCTTGAAAGCATCTCTTCGCCGGTGAACACCTGCGCGGCGGCGAGCAGCCCAAGTGCGGCCCCTGTCGCCAGCGGGTTGCCGCGCCCGGTGAGGATCGACAGCACCGCCTCGATCATCAGGGGCGCTAGGACGGCGAACTGCATACCGTAGTGCGCGATGCCCGCGTTCACCATGCCGGGCGCGAAGCCGAATACCGCGCCGCCCAGCGCCGCCGCCAGCACGCTGGCGCCGTGCCGCCGCAGCAGCCAGTACAAGGCCGCAGCCGAACCGGCGTACCCGAGGGTCGCCAGGACGGTCAGGCTGGCAAGCGGGCCGCCGAGCAGCGTGACCGGCGTCAGTACCACGGCAGGGAACAGCACTGAGTTGTTCCACATCAGGTTGATGCCGTGCGGAGCGTTCATCGCTGTGGTGACCAGTGCGGGCAGATGCCCGTGCGCAAGAGCTTCCGCGGTGTACCGCATGAACCAGGCCATCAGCTGGTTGTCGGCCGGTCCGGGATCGCCTACCGCGGACATCGTGCCGAGACCACCCCACAGCCGCCAGTTCAGGGCAACCGCGGCGGCGAGGTAGACCAGGAAGACGAGAAGGCCGGGATGGCGCACGACCCAGCTCCGGACGGCGCTGTGCCTGGTGTCCGCGCCTGCTTCCGCCTCCGGCAGGGCGATCCCCACCGCACCCTCCAAGGACCGTGCTCAGGCCAGCCTGATGATTGGACGGTTAGCGTAGCAGGCCGGACGAATTCCGGGTGGCAGCCGGTCAGCGTGACGATCTAGGGCGGGGGCTGGCCGGGCAAGAACCCCTTCTGATCTGTCGCCGCGGCGGGGCGCCCGGCAGCACTCCAGCCCTTGACCCTTAGTGGATGTTCGCGACGACCGACGAGCTGCCGATGTGCACGGTCACATCGTAAGAGTTGCCGGAAGTGGCGGTGGCTGTCGCGCTGACCGGGGTGCCCGGCGCGGTGGCGGCGATCAGCGTGAGCATCTCCGTGCTCAGGTTCAGGCCCTCGCCCTGGCTGCTCATGATGACGACCGGGGCCGGGGTTCGCTGGAGTGCCTGGCGGGAGACCCAGCCCTGGTAAGGGTTCGTCTGACCTTCCACTATCGTGGTCGATCCGGCGGGGATGGCCTGGCCAGGCAGCGGGATCCGGATGAGGTGCAAGGTCGTCGCGGGGACGGCGGGCGATTTTCCGCTTGCGGCGACAGCGGGCGCGGTGGCCGTGGCGGAGGAAGCGGTCAGCGAGGTCACGGTCAGCGACGGGTCCAGGTGCCAAAGCTGCTGGTAGCTGGTGTTCCCCGAGCCGCTGTCCAGGACCAGCAGGAAGTCCGGCGCCTGGTGCGCGTACACGCTCCTGGTGCGCGGGCCGCCGATGGCCTGGTCGGCCAGCTGGTAGTACTGGCTAGTCGCACCGATCGTGTCGGTGACCAGTGACGTGGCCTGCGACGCGTAGAACGGCCCGTCCGGCGCGAGGAAGGTGCTGGCTGCATCGGGGGAGCGGATGTAGTCCCGGTAAGCGGAAACCTCGTATCCGGTGTGCCCGGCGTC
>Ga0123356_10008453_pt1 | contig 10234 bp, 4 predicted proteins | sample TergutEmb28metaG_2_FD_92546 | JGI IMG/M metagenome (GOLD analysis project Ga0123356, IMG submission 92546) | Embiratermes neotenicus P3 segment gut microbial communities from Petit-Saut dam, French Guiana - Emb289 P3 | ecosystem: Host-associated > Arthropoda: Insects > Digestive system > Gut ... | reverse complement strand
GCTTCTTCCTGGCGGGAGCCGAAGGAGCCGGATATTTGGATTGCTACGTTTGCGTCGGGCAGGTCTATTGCGAAGTTGCCGACTTTTGATAAAATCAGTACCTTGATTTCGCCGTCTCTGAATTGTTTGTATAACTCATCCCTGCGCTTGTTGTTTGTTGACCCGGTGATAAGCGGCACCTGCATGTCGTTGGCGAACGCTTCTAACTGGGTGATGTATTGGCCGATGATTAGTATGTTGTCGCCGCGGTGCGAGTCGACGATTTCTTTGGCTACGCGCAGTTTGTCCGGGTTTTCATAAGCTTGGCGGATTTGCTGGCGCGGCGTTAGTGACAGATATTGCATTTTTTCCGTTTGCGGCAGGTCTACGCGGATTTCGACGCACTTTGCGGTGGCGATCCAGCCCTGGCGTTCGAGGTCTTTCCATGGTATGTCGAACTTTTTGGGGCCTATCAGCGTAAAGACATCGTTTTCGTGGCCGTCTTCGCGTATCAGTGTGGCGGTCAGTCCCAATCTGCGGCGGGCCTGGATGTCTGCGGTGAATTTGAAGACGGGCGCGGGGAGGAGGTGGACTTCGTCGTAGATAATCAGCCCCCAGTTCTGCGAGTTGAATATCTCGTAGTGCAAAAACTCGTCATTTTTGGATTTACGATAGGTCAGTATCTGGTAGGTGGCCAGCGTTATGGGGCGGATTTCCTTGCTGTCGCCGCTGTACTCCCCTATTTCGTCGTCGCGCAGGCCGGTTTTGTCCATAATTTCCCGTTTCCACTGGTGCGCCGCGGTGACGTTGGTTACGAGGATTAGTGTCCGTTTTTTAAGCAGGCTCATTGCGTATATTCCTACCACCGTCTTTCCGGCGCCGCAGGGCAGCACTACCACCCCGCTGCCGCCGGGCGAATCGGCGTTGCCTATGAAGCTTTCGGCGGCCTGACGCTGGTATTCTCTGATGGTGAGGTCTGCGCCCGTGAGCATTTTGTCCCGCAGGTCGACATTGTAGGGGTCTCCGTCTACGTAGCCGGCAAGGTCGTGGGCCGGGTAGCCAAGCCCAATCAGCACCTGTTTAATCAGCCCGCGGTTCTGCGGGGGGACCGATACGCGGTTCCCGTCGACAGGCGGCCCGACGAGCGGCGCGATCTGCGGGTGGCGGCTGAGCTGCCTAATCATGTTGGAGTCGTCGGCCCGGAGCGCAAGCCCCCCGCCGTCGCCCAAGCTCTCAAGGACGAGTTTGCCAAACCGCCCCATCAACTCCTTAATATCATCAACAACATTCCGCGGCAGCGGATATTTCGAATACCGCGCCAGCCGCGACTCAACATCATCAGCCGTCAACCCCAGCGAAGCCGCGTTCCATAGTGATAGTGGGGTAATTGAGTAGGTATGGATATATTCGGGGCTCTTATCAAGATGAGCGAACTGGCTGACAGCGTTGCGAGCCTCGGCGAACAGCGGGTTATTCACCTCTAAAAGGACGGCGCTGTTGCTTTGGACTATTAATGGATTTTGCGGATTCATAAGCAACGGAATATAATATTTGCGCAGAGCGATATGTTAATAATATTTCAGTTTATGTTGATTTTGATGTTTTAAAGGCACTATGGGATTAAGTGTCTGCGAGGGTAATTCTGATCCGCTCGGCATTTCTAAGGTAAAACCACAGCGTGCGAGTGTCTGCGGGAGGGCAGAACCCGTACATTAAAAACGCGGCCGCTAAAGCATTCGCCCCTACAGTCCCCTTATTTTGATTTTGACTTGGGTTTGGATTTTGGCTTTTTGGTGGCCCCTTTCAACATTTCCGCCACATCATCCGCCCTTTTACCTGTATTTCTTACTATTTTAGCCCCAAGCGCGTTCAATCGCTTATCAATCTCCTGGTATCCCCTGTCAATCTGCTCGATCCCGTTGATAAGACTGCTCCCCTGCGCCGCCAAGGCGGCTATCAGTAGTGCCATCCCAGCCCGGATATCTGGGCTTGACATCGACGAGCCGTAAAGTTGTGATTTCCCGACGATAACCGCTCTGTGCGGGTCGCATAATATGATTGACGCCCCCATCCCAATCAGTTTATCCACAAAAAACAGCCGCGATTCGAACATTTTTTCGTGGATCAGGCAAGTGCCTTCAGATTGCGTCGCGCAGACCAGGAATATCGACATCAGGTCCGTGGGGAACCCCGGCCAGGGGCTGTCCTCAATCCTCGGAATCGCCCCGCCTATGTCTTTCCTGACCTTTAGCGCCTGATTTCCGTGGACGTGCAGCTCCCTTTTTGCGTGGTCTGTCTCGACGACAACGCCTATCCGCCCGAACTGGAACAGCATCATCCTCATCAGTTCGGTATCGACCCCGCTTATGGTCAGGTCAGAGTCCGTTACTGCCGCGAGGCCGATGAAGGAGCCTGCCTCTATGTAGTCGCTGCCGATTTCGTGTTCAGCCGCGCCGAAGTCGCTTCGTCCGTGGATTGTCAGCAGGTTCGAGCCTACGCCTTCTATTTGGACGCCTATGGTCTGCAGGAACTTGCACAGGCCCTGTACGTGCGGTTCCGAGGCGGCGTTGGCGATTACGGTTTTGCCTTTGGCGCCGGCGGCGGCTATGAGAGCGTTCTCGGTGGCGGTGACCGAGGCTTCGTCTAAATAGATGTCGGCACCGCGCAGGCCGCCTTTGGGGGCGGTGAGGATGAAGGCGGTTTCGCGGGTGATGTTTGAGCTGCTGACGGTGCGCTCAATATCCAGCGTTGCGCCGAGCGCCTGGAATGCGAGGAAGTGCGTGTCTAGGCGGCGGCGCCCTATGTGGTCTCCGCCCGGCTGGGTGATTACTGCCTTGCCTGTCCTTACCAGCAGCGCCGAGGCGAAGAGTACCGACGCGCGGATTTTGTTGGAGAGTTCGACCGGGAGCTCGGAGGTGGCGATATCCGCGGCCGCTATCCGGTATTCGTTGTCGCCGGTGCGGGTTACGTCGGCGCCGAGGAGCGAGGCGATCTTCAGCATGTTGTGCACGTCGCCGATCTCCGGGACGTTTGAGAGGCGGACCGGCTTGGCGGTGAGCAGAGCGGCGGCGACCACGGGGAGCGCTTCGTTCTTGTTGCCGGTAACCCTGAGGGTGCCTGACAGCTTGCAGTTGCCTTCTACCAAAAATGAGCCCATGAGTATTGATATCCCTTCTGTTTTGTTCTTGCTTAATAGGATTACAAGGATCTGTATCATCAAACGTCGGCGCCTGTACCGGCGTCGACATCCGCATTATATCAATATATATTATGGCATCTCCGCATCATACCATCGAGCCTTAAAAATCCCTGAAAAAAAATCCTACAAAAAAGCCACATTTTTCAAAAAAATTTATTATATTGATAATAATGACTTCCGGCTTCGTTCGGGGTTGCCAAACGTCTTGACTAACACTTTAAATATGGGAATTCAGCTTCGGACAGCGCGAGCATGCCGCCCACGCAGGCGGACTTTCAGACTGCCCGAGTGGACAACCACAGTAGTAAGTTAGGAGTTCAAGAACTTTGGCCCCGAGCGGAGCCTTTTTTTATTTACTACACATTTGCAATATTCGTGTAAATCTATTATATTGTAATAATAGCGTCAATCGGTAAAATAAGATCATCAGTCTATAAAGACGAGGGGCTTTTATGACTCATAAACTCAAATTGATCCCGCTGTTCATATTGGCCGCCGGGATCGCGGTTGTGGGTTTTGCTCAAGGGGTGCCCATGCAAACAGTAAAGGATTCCGCCCACGGGAACAGGCTTATCATCAACGGCCAGCCTCTTTTTATTTCCGGTATGAATATCGCCTGGATCACCGGCAGTTCTTTCAGCAACGATGTGGGTGACAGGCAGCTTAACGAAAGCGGGTTCAGACAACACGTACAGAACATCAAGTCGGCAGGCGGCAACGCCGTGAGGTGGTGGCTGCATACGGATGCCGCGAACTGTCCCAAGATCAACAGCTCCGGCAGGGTTACCGGCATCGGCTCGCAGACCATCAACAATATCCGCAGGGCGCTCGACATCGCCTACGAGAACGGAGTTGTGGTGGCGCTGTGCCTGTTCTCGTTTGACCTGCTGCATGAGGTCAGGGGGTCGGGGTCTAATCCAAATAGCGGGAACAAGTCGGCCGAGGTCGGTGCGCGCAACCATCTGTTCCTCACCGAATCGGCAAACTTGGATTCCTACATAGAGAACGCGCTCAGGCCGATACTGGCGGGCGTGGGCAACCACCCGGCCATCATGTGCTGGGAGGTATTTAATGAGCCCGAGGGTATGGTTCAGGGCCACGGCTGGTCCGACATAAGGATTGACTACAGCCACGTCCGCAGGTTCACGGGCAAGATCGCTGCCGAGGTGCACCGCAACCCCAACAGCAGGCTGAAGATGGTATCTACCGGCATCCACAATTTCAGCAGGACGAGTTACTTCAACAACTACACCGACGCGATGCTCAGGGAAGCGGCCGGCGGCGATGAACTCGCGTTTTTGGATTTCTACATGGCGCACTACTACCCCGAGCATAACCCTAACAACATGTCGCCGTTCCATAACCCTGCGAGTTTTTGGCAGTTGAACAAGCCTATGGTCATAGGAGAGTTCCCCGCCAGGAGCTGGGGACCGGGAACCGGGTACTCGTGGGGAAGCGCCCCCAGCGGCGGTGTCTATGACATCGTGGCCGCCTACGAATACGCCTACAACAACGGCTACGCCGGCGCCATGAGCTGGTCGATGACCGAGGGCAACACCGCCAAGTTCGGCAATTTCGCAACAACCAGGCCGGCGCTCGAAAATCTGTACAGCAAGTACAGGGCAGATATCGAGATCAAAGCACAAACGCTCTCTGTCCAAAACGATAAACAGGTTATGCCGGCCATCAGCCGTACGCCCATTGCCACCGTAAATGACCGTATCCTGAGCGTCAATCCGCCTACTGACGCCGATATGAACATCCGTGTGGTCGACGTAAAGGGCAAGACAGTCGCGAGGTTCAAGGGCGCGGGCGACGCACAGTTCTCGCTCGCCAAGATTCCGGCGGGGCGCTATATTGTGGAAACGACGATTGCCGGGAAGCGGGTTGGAAGCGATCCTGTTGTCGTCAGGTAGCATGCGGATAAACAGAGCAGCGATATTTCACTGAAGCGCGGCCGCAAACCGCGTTTTTTTTAAAAAACCAATAACAGCAGGGGGTTTTATCTTGCGTAACAAAATCTTTACCATTATCCTCGCCGCGGCGTTCGTCAACGTTGCGTTTGCGGCGACAGTTCGTTACGAGGCTCAGAGCGCTACGTTAGCCAACGGGGCAACTGTAGTCAACGCCACGTATGCTTCCGGTGGGTCTTTTGTTCGGATGGCGGGTGGTAATATGACCTTTACCGTAAGTGTACCGTCCGCCGGTTTCTATACGGTTGAGGCGCGCTTCTCACAGACTTATGATTCCAAAAAGGATCAGAATCTGGTCATCAACAACGGACCGGCGGAGTTGATCTCTTTCCCGCTGACTAGTAACGCTATTGATGACCCGGTTACCGCCGCTACATTCAGGACAGCCCCCATTGCCCCAAAAGTACAACTTAATAATGGGACAAATACTATAGCTATAACGAACAACTGGGGCTGGGTTGACATCGACTACATTGAGGTTAGTCCTTATGAAGCTACTACGTTCAATCTCAAAACAACGCTCGCGAACCCCAACGCAACTCTTCCGGCAAGGAAGATGTTTCAGTTTTTGCGTGAACAGTTTGGGAAAAAGATTATCAGCGGCATTATGACTGATTACGGGCTGGGCGCATCAGACAACATCGAAACTACACCCGTAATGGCGCACGTCAAGACCGCGTCCGGCAAATTCCCTGCGCACGTGGGTTTTGACTTCTTCCACGGTACCGGTAATAATTCTTCCGAATCATGGTTTATTGCATACAATGACGCCACAATAAGGATGGCCAAGGAGTTGTACGCAAAGGGCGGTTTCCCTACTTTTTGCTGGCACTGGAAGGATCCGATGCGCCTAACGACCGGAGATCATCAATTTTACGTTAGAGGCAGCGGTTATCCCAACGGCACCGATTTTGACCTGAGAACCGCGTTTACCAATTCTACCTACGACCATTGGAATGTAGACGGCGATGTGTACAAGGCGCTTATCAGAGACATAGACATGGTTTCCGACTACCTGAAAAATCTGCAGGAAGCCGGCGTTCCGGTAATTTGGCGTCCGCTGCACGAGGCAGCTGGCGGCTGGTTCTGGTGGGGACGCGACAGAGCGGCTAAACCATGTGCACAGCTTTGGCGCCTCATGTACGACCGAATGGTCAACCACCACGGTCTCAACAACCTTATTTGGGTTTGGACTACAGAACAGTCCGGTCCCGACAAAAACGATGGCGGGTGGTATCCCGGTGATAACTATGTAGACATCATAGGCGCCGACATATATGTTCCACGCAATAATTACGGCCCGCTGAGCAATCGCTTTGAGGCTATCAAAAATATGTTCGGTACAGATAAGATTATCGCCCTCACCGAGAACGGGTCTATCCCCCACCCAGACAGTCTCGTAGCGACCGGTACACCGTGGTCATGGTGGAAAACGTGGAACGGTGAACACATGACACAGCATAACACAAACGCTCACTGGAACTACGTTATGAACCACAACTATGTAATAACGCTCGAGGACATGCCGGGATTATTAGGCGGCAGCTGGGCGAATTACGCGCTCACGGCGAATGTCTTCAACCCAGGCAAATCATCCGTCTCTTCCGTCGTCGCCCGAGGCGCTCCGGTCGTGACCGTAACCGGCCGAATTCTGAACGTCAAGTCTTCCACCGACGCCGACATGCAGATCCGCATGGTCAACGTGAAGGGCAAGACAGTCGCGAAGTTCAACGCCGCGGGCGACGCGAGGTTCTCGATCGCCAGGGTTCCGGCGGGGCGGTATATCGTAGAGACGAAGGTAGCCGGCAGGCGGGTTGGGAACACAGCGGTTATCGTCAAATAATATGTTGATACGTTGTAGGGGCGGCAACTTGTTTATCTCGGCGAAGCCAACCTGCCGCCTGCTTTATACCCTATAGCGGTATGATAATGTATCAAAAATAAATCTTAGCGTTAAACGTAATATCTCACACGGGCGCGGTATGAACCGCGCCCTTTTTTTGCCATCACATTGATTTTTTTGCGCCGCTGATTCTATATTTATATTCTACGCGGGTTTTCCAATCCGCGTGAAAGGCCGCCTTATATGAAGAAAAATCTGTCCAAGTTGTCGGATTTGTCGATTCCGTCAGTAAAATTTTTGTTGATACCCGTACTGCTCCTGCTACTCCTCCCCGGTGCCGTTCTTGCCAATGCCGGATTGAGCGCGGAGAACGGTAAAGAGGACATCCTGCACGTCATGACGCGCTTTGTCCTGCAGCTTGGGGTAATTGTAGTGATTGCGCGCACCGCGGGGCTGATGCTGAAAAAAGTCAAACTGCCGGTGCCGTCGGTGCTGGTTGAGTTACTGATCGGCGTCGCCATAGGGCCTTTCCTGCTTGGTGGGATGTCGTTGCCCGGGTTTCCCGAGGGGCTTTTCCCGATATCGACGTTGACCACCCTTCCCATATCGCCGGAATTATATGGTATAGCGACTGTGGCGTCTATAATAATGTTGTTTTCGGCGGGGTTGGAGACGGATTTATCGCTTCTGCTGAAATTTTCTTTGGTCGGCCTGCTTGTAGGCGCCGGCGGGGTTATCGCCTCTTTCATTGCCGGGGCCGGCACCACCATGTACTTTTATCAGCTCCCCTTCAGCGACCCGGCTGTGCTCTTTATGGGGATGATCGGGATGTCTACCTCTTTGGGCATTACGGCGCGGATACTCTCGGAGAAGCGCAAGATGGACTCGCCGGAGGGCGTGACTATTCTGGCGGCGGCTGTCATAGACGACCTGCTGTGCATCATAGTGCTGACGGTCGTGTCCAGCGTCGTGGCAATGTCGGCCGGCGAGGCGATAGCGTCGGGGGCGAGCAACGGCGGGGCGCTCGGCGCGGTGATGGTCATCGCGAAGGCATTTATCGTATTTACCGGGGTCACCGTGCTGGGCATCATCTTCGCGAGGCCGCTCTCCAAGATAATAAAGCGCTTCAAGTCGGTGGCCTACATCTCCATCTTCGCCCTCGGCATTGCGCTTATCCTCTCCGGGATATTCGAGATGGCGGGGCTGGCGTTTATCATCGGCGCGTACGTGGTGGGGCTTTGCCTCTCCAAGACCGACCTTGCCGACACGGTGCGCGACTCGCTTGAGGTGATGTACGACTTCTTCGTGCCGTTCTTCTTTATTGTGATGGGCATGCTCGTAGACGTCAACGCTATAATGTCGAAAGAGGTGCTTATCTTCGGCATAGTCTACTCGCTGGCTATGGTGGCGGGAAAATTTTTCGGTTGCGGCTTCCCTACGATGTTCCTCGGCTTCAACCACTTCGGCACGATACGCATAGGCATGGGCCTTGTGCCTCGCGGTGAGCTGGCGATCATCATCGCCGGTATCGGCTTGTCGGCGGGCGCACTCGACCCGCGGTTTTTCGGCGTTGCAATTTTGATGGTGCTGATAAACGACCTTCTTGCTCCGCCGTTAGAATCTATACTGTTCAGCAGCGACAGGAAGGGCACGAAAAAGAATTTTCAGGTCAGGCAGACCGTATCCACACCAATAGAAATCACGTCAAGCAAGATGACCGAGTTGTTGGAATCGCGCTTAGTTTCGGCGTTCCGCTCGGAGGGGTTCTTCGTCCATAACATGCAAATAGGTAAGCAGAGCGTATACCAGATGCGCAAGAACGACATGCAGATATCGCTGCACGCGGCGGACAAGGAGTTAGTATTCGACTCCGACGCGAAAGACGTGTTCTTCATCAAGACCATAGCGTACGAGGTGTTGTTACAGATAAATGATATGGTGTCGAGCGTCAAAGACCTTATTAAGCCGGTGGACATGCTCAAGGAACTCGCCGCGACATCGGAGTCATATAATCAACCAAAGGCCGGTTATGCCAAGGATGGAGATGACAGCAACGCCGCCGTCAATACCGCGCAAACTTCCGGCGATGATGACTCCCCCGCTGTCCCCGCTACCGACACTACACGCAAGATGGACGCTGGCGAGATCAAACACGCGCTCACGCAGGGCAGCATAATCCCCACGCTCACCGCGAAATCAAAAATCGAGGTCATCGAAAAATTAGTCGGCATACTGCACAGCGAGGGCATCATCAAGAAAAACGATGAGGCCATAGCCGCGGTCATGGAGCGCGAGGAGTCTATGAGCACCGGCATGCAGTACGGCATCGCGCTGCCGCACGCGCGGACAGACGCAGTGGACAAGATAACGGTCGCGGTAGGGCTCGCGCCGAAAGGGATCGATTTTCAATCACTCGACGGCGAGCCGTCAACAATATTTGTGCTCATCCTCTCCCCACGCACCTCCGACAGCCCGCACATACAGTTCCTGGCAAACATATCGGCGCTGCTAAACAGCGAGGAAAACAGGGCCAAACTCTTGGAATACAATACACAGGAGGCAATTTACAACTTCTTTAAGGACGGGTTGGGGTCATAGAATTGTAATGTGCCGTTGTAAAACCAATTTGCCATTGACGTTAATTGTTTCCACATCCCGAAGGGATGTGACGCCTGGTAGAACGACGTAATAAAAGAATTTCCCGCATCCCGAAGGGATGCGAAGCCTGGTTGGGATGTGCCCACAAATGCTTGGATAACGCAAAGGGCGCATCCCTTCGGGATGCGGCTGGATATTGGGGGGGCATGTTCTACCAGGCGGAGCATCCCTTCGGGATGCAAAACAATCCATCAAATAATGTCGGATGACGAAAACAAATATTAAAATTGAACATGTCTAAAACATGTTCAATTTTCGATTTGGCATTAATATCCGGCATAAATTATATTATCTATCAATTTCACCGTTGATTTTTATCTTTGGAGATCTTACCATGAACTCATTAAAGACCGTAATGCTGTTAGCCGCTCTGACCGCCATGCTCGCCGCGGCAGGCTACTACATCGGCGGCAGTATGGACTGGGCGATCATCGCGCTCGTAGGCGCGGGGCTTATGAACTTCATCATGTTCTGGTTTTCAGACAAGATCGTGCTCAAAATGTACCGTGCGAAAGAGATTGGCCGCCAGGATTCTCCGCAGTTGTACGGCATTGTGGAGCGGCTGGCGCAGCAGGCGCGCAT
>Ga0123356_10008452_pt1 | contig 10236 bp, 5 predicted proteins | sample TergutEmb28metaG_2_FD_92546 | JGI IMG/M metagenome (GOLD analysis project Ga0123356, IMG submission 92546) | Embiratermes neotenicus P3 segment gut microbial communities from Petit-Saut dam, French Guiana - Emb289 P3 | ecosystem: Host-associated > Arthropoda: Insects > Digestive system > Gut ... | reverse complement strand
GGCAGCACGTGCATCAAGAACAGCGAAGCGGTGCCGGGCGGGCCGACGTGCAAGGTGCTTTCAGAGCTGGCCAAGCGGCATCACTGCTATGTTTGCGCGGGGCTTTACGAATATCATGGCGGACCGATCTACAACACCGCCGTGCTCTACGACCGCGATGGCAAGTTTGTCGGAAAATACAACAAGACGCATCTGCCGCGAGAGGAATCTGAAGCGGGCCTCACGCCCGGCGATACGTATCCCGTCTTCGATACCGACTTCGGTAAGGTCGGGATCATGATCTGCTGGGACGTGCATTTTCCGGAGCCGGCGAGGTCGCTGGCGCTGCAGGGTGCGGAGTTGATCCTGCTGCCGATCTGGGGCGGCAATGAGACGCTGACGCGTGCACGGGCGATCGAGAATCACGTCTATCTCATCAGCTCGAGCTACCACATGAAGAATATGATTCTGGATCCAATGGGTAATTCGTTGGCGGAAGCACCGGGCAATGGTGTTGGGTTGATCACGGCGGAGATTCCGCTGGGCAAGCAGATCATTCAGCCGTGGCTCAGTGATATGAAGAACCGCATCTGGGGCGAGCGTCGCGGCGACATCGCGTGGCGGATCGCAGACCACGCGCGGTCACGGGATGTTACGCCGACGGCGGAAGAAAAGCCGATCCCTTACACGCTCACCGAAGGTCATCCGCGAGTCTATGTCAATGCCGCGGAACTGCCGGAGCTTCGCCTGCGTGCCAGGACCACGTCCAAGGCCGAGTTCGATTCGCTGCTGGCGTACTACGAAAACAACGTCAACAAACTTGACGGCGGTGGCGAGATCAGTGCCTTGGGCGTCGGCGGTGATTATGTCGACTTTATCACGAAGTTTGCACTGCTTTACCTTCTGACCGGCGACAAGGCTCATGCCGACGCGTGCATACGATCCGTGGAGAAGCTGCTGCTCATCGACGTCGAAGGGACCTACGTTGCGACGCAGCGGCGGGTTCGGGCGTTGGGCGTCGCTTACGATTGGTGCCACGAGCACATGAGCGTAAACTTCCGCCGACGGGTTGCCAAGCAGATCGAAGCGTATGTCCAGGCGGCGATTGATTCGGGCGAGGCGACGCTTGAGAGCGGCTACCTCGCGGGACACGTCGCGAACATGGTTCCGCATTTCCTGGCGGCGGGTATTGCGATCGGTGATGAGGGCAACGGAAGTTGGCTGATTAATCAGTGTCTGCGCTGGACGGAGCGGTTCCTTGCGAATTCGAAGTTTTTCCTCGAAGGGCATTCGTATCAACAGAGTTATCCGTATACGTGTGCGTATGTTGCGGAGATCGCGGCGCTCTTCCGTTTGATGGAAGCGGGGCTCGGGCAGACGCCGCACAAGGTGCATCCATGGTTCCAGAACGCCGTCAACTGGTGGCTCTACTCGCTACGCAGCGATCAGACGTATATCCGCTACGGCGACTACTTCTGCTCGATGGCGCTGTTTGATAATGGTTCGTATTACCGTCCGATGGCGTATATTGCGAATCGTTACAATGATCCGCATGCGAGGTGGTTCGCGGAGCAGTTCAAGCTCTCGGGCAAGGACGAGTTCCATCTGCTGCTGTATCCGGCAGCGGGTCCGGATTCTTTGCCGGCGAAGGCGCCGACCGATCTGCCTCGGACGAGCTACCACGAGAAGATGGGGATTGTCATTGCTCGCGGCGACTGGGCCATTGGATCGGATTCCGACCCCAACAGCGGCGGCAGCGTCGCGGCTTTCAAGTGCTCGCCGCATTACCTGCACAACCACTGCCACCGTGATGCGAACTCGATCACGCTGTACCACAAGGGCGACTTGGCGCTCGACTCGGGTGCTTATGACGGCTACGAGACGCCGCAGTGGTACAACTATTACGTTCGAACGATCGCGCATAATTCGATTGTTGTTTACGATCCTGACGAGTGCTTCGTCAGTCGCAACCGTCCGCAGGCCAACGATGGCGGACAACGGTTCATCAACGAACCCCGCTGGAGTCCCGGCGATTACAACGAGTTCCTCCAAGGCAACTACAAGGACGGCAGCATTATCGAGCAGTGGCAGAAGGCGGATCATTCCTACGTCTGCGGCGACGCGTCGAATTGCTACAGCCCGGCGAAGCTCAAGAAGTTCCTCCGGCATGTGACGTTTGTGCTCGATTATCCCCACAAGGGAGCGGTCTCGATGCTGGTGCTCGATGAGATCGAGTTGAACAAGGATGGGCTGGAGCCGAAGTTCCTTTTGCATGCAACCGACGAGATCCAAACCGACGGCAACACCGCCACGATCACGCAAGGTGGTGGGCGATTGACCGCGAATTTCCTCACGCCCGTGTCGATCGAGAAAATCGGTGGCCCCGGCAAGGAATGGTGGGTCGATGGCAAGAATTACGCACCGATCCAGGAGATGAAAGGCCGTCATACGCCGGGCGCATGGCGAATCGAGGCGGCAGCGAAAGCGACCTCGGGACGAACATTCCAAATCCTTACATTGCTCACGCCAACCGATATGTCCGCGCCCGTTCCGCCATCGCCGAAGCTGGAACAGACCGCTGGCGCCTGGATCGTCAAGCAAGGTTCGCTGACGGTGGCGTTATATAGAAACACGGCCCCGACGAACCTGAGCGGCGAACGACAGATTCTGGTGAAACTGGCGAACTCGTAACCGGACAAACGTTTAGTCGCGAGCCGACAGGCGAGCGATTGGCTGCCCTGTGATACAAAGGATGTTAGCATGTCGATTTCCCGCCGCGACGTCATGAAAGCGACCCTCGCCGTCACAGCTGGTGCGATCTTCGCTCGCTGCACACAATCGATCAGCGACCGCATCGCTCAATCCGATCGGATCATTCCGGAGTCTTACACCCTCACGTCCGGCCATCCGCGGCTCTATCTCAAGCCCTCGGAACTGCCGGAACTGCGGCAGCGGGCGAGGGCCACGCAGCGAGCCTCGCTCGACTCGCTGTTGGCGTTTTATGATTCCCGAGCGGCGATGCCCCCACCCCCTCCTGTCGCCACGGCACCAGCCACCGCGCCGGCGACGGAGCCGACTACGGGGCCAGGCCGACGTCGCCGGGGGGGGGGGGGCGCCAACTCCGACGCAATTGTTTGGCTCTCGACGCTATATCTGATCACCGCCGACAAGGACCACGCAAGGGTCGCCACCAACGAAGTGGAACGCCTCCTGCAAATCCCCGTCAACGGCACTTACTTCGGATCCCAGCGGCGGGCGCGGGCCCTGAGCATCGCTTACGACTACCTGCACGATTACCTCGACGAACCCTACAAAAAACGCATCATCACAAACATCGAAGACTGCATCGAAGCGACGTATGCTTCCGGCGAAGCGGTCGATGACGGACAGTATCTTGCGGGACACGTGGCCAACACCGTCACGCAATTTTTCATGGCGGCGATCGCTATCGGTAACGAAGGCAACGGACATGCGATGATTCAACGTTGTGTTCGCTACCTCGATCGCTTCTTGCGGAACGCTCGCTTCTTCCTCGAAGAAGATTCCTTCCAGCAAAGCTACTCATACTCCTGCACGTACATCACGGAGATCGCAACGGTCTTTCGGCTGCTGGAGAGCGGATTTGGTCAGGCGCCGGCGCCGCTCAATCCATGGTTCCGCAACGTCGTGCCGTGGTGGCTTTATGCGCTGCGATCGGATGAGACATTTCTGCGGTTCGGCGATTATTACGGGTCGGTTCCGCTCTTCGACAACGCCGCCTACTATCAGCCGTTGGCTTACATTGCCACGCGTTACAAGGATCCGCATGCCCGCTGGTTTGCCGAGCAGTTCCGCCTCAAGGGTGATCCATTTCACATGCTCATGTGTCCGGCGTCATGGGACAATACGCCGGCATCGCAGCATCCGCAGACTTTGCCGCGAACACATTTCCATGGCCGCATGGGAATCGCCATCGCACGGGGCGACTGGGATCTGCAACCTCGTACCGCCGAGCAGGTATCACAGCAAATCCATCAACTCGAAACGCCCACAACCTCCACCGCGCCCGCAACACGCCCAGACCGCTCCGCGCTCTTCCCCAAAGGCGACACCGGCGGGACCGTCGCGGCTTTCAAATGCTCGCCGTTCTACCTCCACAACCACTGCCACCGCGACGCAAACTCGATCGTCATCTACCACAAAGGCGACCTCGCGATCGACTCGGGAATTTACGACAGCTACGAAACACCGCACTGGTACAACTACTACATCCGCACCATCGCGCACAACACGATCATCATTCCCGACCCCGACGAAAAGTTCATCTCCCGCGGCAAAGAATATTCCAACGACGGTGGACAACGCTTCATCAACAAACCGCACTGGGGCCCTTACGACATCTCCGCCCTCAAAGACTTCAAGGAAGGGACCATCCTCGACCAGTGGCAGAAGCCGGATCATTCTTATGTCTGCGGCGACGCGTCGAACTGCTACAACCGCGAGAAGCTCAAGAAGTTCGTTCGGCATGTGACGTTCATTCTGGATCATCCGCATCCGGCGGCAGTCTCACTGCTGGTGCTCGATGAGATCGAGTTGAACAAGGACGGTTTGTCGCCAAAGTTTCTGCTGCACAGCGTCGATGAGCCACAGACCGCCGGTAACACCGTCACGATCACCCAGGGCCAGGGCCGCCTCACGACGACCTTCCTGACGCCTGCCTCCATCGAAACCATCGGCGGCCCCGACAAGGAATGGCTCGTTGGCGAGACGAATTACGCCCCCCGCCGTGTTTGGCCGCCGCACATTCCCGGCGCGTGGCGGATCGAAGCGACGCCTGTGGCGATTACGCCGCGGAAGTTTCAGATTTTGACGTTACTCACGCCGACGGATTTGGCGGCGGAAGTTCCGCCAGCACCTTCGGCTCAACAACTTCCAGACGCATGGCGTGTGAGCCAGGGGCTGTTGGACATCGTGCTGTATCGCCGAAACTCGCATCACCGGCTTACCGGGCAGCGACAGATACGCATCATGCTCGCCCCGTAACCCTTTTAACTTTTATTCTTTTACTCTTTTAACTTCTCACTCGCCTCAATAAAGGAGTTCTCATGTCCACTATGACTTCCCGCGAACGACTGCATCGCTGCTATACGCATCAGGAACTTGATCGGCCCGGCGTATACATCCGTACAAATTGGCCGTCCGACGCAAGCTACGACCCCGTCAAAGCATGGGTCAACGAACACACCGACCACAAGGCTCCCGTCGAGTTGCAAGAACTCCTCGAGGCTCCTCGCAACACCACGGTGACTCGCCGACCGCACTCCGACGATTTCGCCGAGGAGACCACCATCCTGCACACACCCGCCGGCGACCTGCGGACGATAACGCTGGTAGGCCTGCGCCTCCTCCCAGGCCTATGCCAGGAACACCTCATCAAGACCCCGGAAGACGTCCAAAAATGGCTCTCACTCCCACTGCCCGAGCTCCGCGGAGACGCTTCCGCTTTCCACGAAGCCAACCGAAAAATAGCAGACCGCGGAATCGCAGACGCCATCCTCGGCGGCAACCCCGGCGGAACCGTCGCGGGTCTCATGGGTTCCGAAACCTTCGCCTTCTTCACCGTCTCCGACCGCGACATTGTCCACGCCATGCTCCAGCGTTGGCAGGAGATTCTGCTACGCCGCCTCCGTCACGCACTATCGCTCGGTATCGGCCCCTACTTCTCCATCCTCGGCCAGGAGTGGATTGTTCCGCCGCTGCATGGTTCGGCGGATTTCGCGGACTTCAACACACGCTACGACAAAGCGATCATCGACGCCGTCCACGAAGCGGGCGGTCGCATCCATGTCCACAGCCACGGTCGCATCGGACAGGTCTTCCAGCAATTCATCGACCTCAACATCGACGTTCTGCATCCCGTCGAGCCGCCACCGATGGGGGATATCACGGCGAAGGAGGCGAAGCGTCTCGCTCGCGGCAAAACGTGCATCGAAGGGAACATCCAAATTGCCAACATATACGAACACACGCCAGAGCAGGTTTATGACGAAGCGCAGCAGCTGATCGCCGACGCTTTCGACGACCGCCGCGATTTGATCGTAAGTCCAACCGCAAGCTGCTACCAGGTCGGCAAAGGCGCCCAATGCTTCGAGCAAATCCAAGCGATGGTCGCGGCGGTAAGAGCGGTATGACGAAGCTAAAAGTTGTAAATTTTAACTTTTAACTTCATCAGGTTCTACGCGGGTGGTGTGTTCGGTGGTGGTGGCGGCGGGTTTTGTTTTGGTGGCGGTCTGAATCCTTGTGGTGCGCGTGGGCCGCCTTTGGAGGGGGCGAAGCGTTGCGTGGTTTTGGAGAAGTGTCGAGGGGCGGGAGCTTGTGAGCGAGAAGGAGGGGGAGAGGGGGGGAGAGGGGAAGGAGGTGTGATGGCGCGTTCGTCGATTTCTTCGGAAGATGCGGGGGGAGGGGGTGGTGTTTTTGGACGAGGAGGGCGAGGCGTGTTACCACCGCGCGTAAGCCCAGGGACTGCCCCCCCCCCGGTCCCTGGGTTTGAGGGTTGTTGTTGTGGAGGTGGCGGCGGGGCGACGGCGAAATCGTTGGGGGTTTGCATCACGCGGCCGTCGGCGTTCAGGGGCTTGGGACGGTTGAACTCAAGAATGTTGGCCATCGGGACGGCTTCACGTTTGCCGTCGTCGTATTGGCAGAGGACCAGTTGTGTGAGGATTTGGCCGTCGACGACCCATGCGTCGCCCTTCTCGGTCCGGACGCGTGTGTTGCGGTGCGGCAGCTTCTTGCGGAGCTCTTCGTAGACCTGGTCTTCGTAGCGGAGGCAGCACATGAGCCTGCCGCAGCGGCCGGAGATTTTGGTGGGGTCGAGTGTGGCTTTTTGAACTTTCGCGGCTCGCATCGAAATGGGGGCGAGTGATTTGAGGAACTGTTTGCAGCAGCAGTGTTGACCGCATTTTTCGAAGTCAGCAACGAGCCGGGCTTCGTCGCGGGCACCGATCTGGCGGAGCTCGATGCGGGTGTGGAGTTCGTGTGCGAGGTCGCGGACAAGACTGCGGAAATCGACACGCTGCTCGGACGTAAAATAGAACAGCACGCGTTCTCCGCCTAGGACGTGCTCAACGGCGATGACCTTCATGGGCAGCCGATGCCGCTCGACGAGGTCACGGGCAAGATTGATGTGTTTTCGCTTGTTCTCGTCGAGCTTGGCCTGCTCGGCGAGGTCCTGGGCGGTTGCGACGCGGATCACCCGGCCAGCGTCGGTGAAGGCGTAGTCTTTTCCGCCGGACTTGCAGATGTAGTCGATGAATTTCTCCGGCGTGATACCACCGCCGTCGATTCCGCCGGCGTTGGGGCAGGTAGTTGTGAGCATCTCGGCGAGCTCTGTGCCGCGGTCGGTGCGGATGACGAGCTTGGTTCCGCAACAGACTTTGTGGGAGAGATCGGAGGGGAATTCGCCGAGCTCGCGGAGGTAGCCGTAGCGTACGATGAGCGTTTTCGGCGGCGGGGCGTCGAGGAGCTTGTCCTCTTCAGGCATGAGATCGAGTTGGAGCATAGTAATTAGTAACGAGTAATTAGTAATTAGGCGAGCACGGTGCGCGCGTTGGTTCGGGGACGGCTACCAGCGTGGGGGGCGACGGGTTTCGTCGGTTTGGGTGCGATGGTCAGCCAGCATAGTTGAGATGAGGGGTGTGGAGTTGTAGCGTGCCCGCACTGGGACCGGCACAGGCCGACGTACGATTTGCCGCCAGAGGCGACGCAGCACGCCAACGATACCAAGGATGAGATTCATGAGCGCTTCCAACATGAGGGGCATTGTAACGGATCGACCATATACGTTGGAAGCGTGAGAAAGAAAAAACTTCTGGCTACTGGCTACTGGCTACTGACTACTGGCTTCTGGCTTCTCATCCGCGAGCGCAGGGAGCGAGTGTGCTTTGGCCCAGGTGGTTTCGAGGGCTTCGAGTTCTGTGAGAGCTTTGATCTGCGGGTATCCGCCGGCGCGGGATTGTTGGCGGATCAGTTCCGGTGGGATGCGGGCTGGTGTGCGAACGGCGGTAAGCAGGTCGTGGGCGGAGATCGACTCCGGCGGTCGAGCAAGCGTGTAACGGCCTGCGAGGCCGACCTGGACGATGCCGGCGTCTTCGAGCGATTGGAAGAGTTGTGTGGCTGCGTCGGCGGGAATCAGCAGGGCTTCGGAGGCATCGGAGACTCGCAGTGATTTGCCCTGCTTGAATCGCCGATACAGCAGCACCCCCAGCGGCAACACCGTCCGCAAGTCCGACAACGCCGAGCGGCCCATCCGGATAAAATGGTAGCGACGCTTGAGCAACGGATAATACTGATCCATATACGCAATGTGCAGCCCGATCAAAATCGAGCACCACGTCAGGTAAATCCAAAGCATAAACAGCGGCAACAACGCCAGCGAGCCGTACCAGTTGGGGTTCTGAACCGACCAGTGGATGTAGAAACTGAACGCCCATTTGCAGGTCTCCCATGCGATCGCCCCGACAGCCCCGCCGATGAGTGCGGATCGCCACTTGACGCGTGTGCCGGGAATGATGCGATACATGAGCACCACGAGCAGGAACGAGACGAAGAGTCCGACGAACCTCTGCATCGACGCGACAATCCAGCCGTGCGAGCCGATGAGCGTTGTCGCTTTAGAGAAGACCGTGTCGCCCAGGACCATGGAGACCGCGATTCCCAGCGGACCCATGGTCAGGACGCACCAATAGAGCATGATTCGGTGCGGCCAGGATCGTGTGCCGGTGGTGCCGTAGATGGTGTTGAAGGCTCCTTCGATCACACTCATCAGCGAGAGTGAACCGTAGAGGAGGATGGCGAATGCGATCAGGCCGGTGAAGCGTGTGTTGACGGCACCTCGGGCCTTGTCGACGAAGGACTCGATGTACTGCGAGAGCATGACGGGTTGGCCGGCGTCATCGAGCATGGGATGGCCCTTCTGGTCGGTCAAGGGGAACTTGTCGAGCGTGAGCTGCTCGAACATGATTTTTCTGACGGCAGCATCGAGCGCGTTGGAACCTTCGCCGACGTTGATTGAGGAGAGCATCAGCAGCGACAGGACAAAGATGGGGATCAGAGAGAAGAGCGTCTTATAAGTCAGCGCCGACGCCAGCGAGAAGGTGTGATCGACGTTCATCTGGTTGTAGAGGATTCCGATAAAGAGCCGAAGTTTGGCCCAGAGGGAACCGAGGATTGGGATTTTGGGGAGCGAGACTTTCATGCAATTGATTTTATAGGGGACTGGGCATTGCGTAAAATTCGTAAAATTCGTTCAGTTCGTAAAATTCGTGGAACGAGGAGAGCTCTCCACGAATTTTACGAACTGAACGAATTGCACGAATTTTACGAGCCTCCAGGTCCGATAGTCATATTCTCAACGTCCCATATCTAACTATTTCATTAAGTTCCTGCAAAAATCAAAAAAAATATTTGTCTTTCTCGAAATCGGTGGCATATATGCACGTAGAGCATGTCATCGCAGGTTCGCCGCGCAGGGACGACCGTATCGCATGACAAATCTTCTGATGAGGCGGAGATGAGATCTCACGACGCGTTTTACCAATTTGCTTCCACCGCGCCAACCTGCGGCATGCTTCATCGCTCTGACCGAGCCACATTACCCAACTTCCCCTTTTCCCCAAGATTCACATGGCAGCGCACGAGCAACGTCGCTCGTGCCACTATTTTGTAACGTCCATCGAGACACCCTCGTCGTAAGGAGAGACATTCACATGCGTTCACGTAAACACTTCGGATTACTTGCAGCCGCTCTGGCAGCTTGCACCATTGCGACCTCCACCACCGCGTTCGCGGCAAAGTACGATGAGCTTCGCGCATGGGGCCTGAACTATTACGGCCAGTTGGGAATCGGAACCGACGGCGAAGGCATTTGGGGAAAAAATAACAGCATCTGGCCGAAGTCGGTGGAAATTGGAACGGTGAAGGTCGCCTCTGCGGGACGATATGCCAGCTTTGCTGTTACGTCGGACAACCAACTCTACGCGTGGGGACTCAATTATCTCTGGGACATCAGCGGGGACACCTACCTCCTGGGCCTTGGCACCACTCAAGAACTCTACAACACGCCACAGTTGGTCATGAATGACGTAAAGACCGTCGCAGCGGGCTGGAACCATAGCATCGCGATTGGTACTAACGGCACACTCTATACATGGGGCGGCAACGCAGGCGGCCAGTTGGGCACCGGCGACAATGCCGACCGCAACACGCCGACGCCGATCATGC
>Ga0123356_10008451_pt1 | contig 10236 bp, 8 predicted proteins | sample TergutEmb28metaG_2_FD_92546 | JGI IMG/M metagenome (GOLD analysis project Ga0123356, IMG submission 92546) | Embiratermes neotenicus P3 segment gut microbial communities from Petit-Saut dam, French Guiana - Emb289 P3 | ecosystem: Host-associated > Arthropoda: Insects > Digestive system > Gut ... | reverse complement strand
CTGTTGGAAGAGGCCGTCGCCGCAGGCGTTGAATCCTTCATATACACGAGCACGACCAGCGTCTTCGGGGACGCGCTGGTGCCGCCGGCCGGTGCCCCGGCAGCCTGGATCACGGAGGACGTTGCGCCGGCACCCAAGAACATCTACGGCGTTACCAAGGGGGCGGCGGAAGATCTGTGCCAGCTGTTCCATCGGAACCAAGGACTGGCCTCAGTGGTGCTGCGAACGGCACGCTTCTTCCCCGAAGCGGACGACAACAAGGGCGCACGCGAAGCTTTCGCGGACGCGAACCTCAAGGCCAACGAGTTCCTCCATCGGCGCGTCGATATCGAGGACATTGTCAGCGCCCATCTGCTGGCCGCGGGGCAGGCCCCGGCGATATCCTTTCGCAAGTACATCATCAGCGCGACCACCCCGTTTCGGCGCCAGGACATGACGGCCCTGAGACGCGACACGCCCCGCCTGGCGGCGCGATACGTCCCGGGCTACGAGCCGGAGTATCGGCGGCGCGGCTGGAGAATGTTCCCGTCGATCGACCGGGTCTATGTCAACGATCGCGCCCGCGCCGAACTGGGCTGGAAGCCGCGATACGATTTTGATGCCGTGGTCCGGGCTTTGGCCGGGGACGTCGATCCGCGCAGTGCGCTCGCGCGCGCGATCGGCTCCAAGGGATACCAGACTCCCGCCGTCGCCGAAGGGCCTTACGCGGTGGAATAAACGTCAGCGTGCCGGGGATCGAGGGGGTTGCGCCGCCAGCGCCTTGAGGGCGGCGGGCAGCGCCGCGACCTCGGTCACGATGTCACCGCCGCTGTCGCGGATGAAATACTCGACCTGCAAGTTGACGACCGCGCCGTCATTGTCGCCCGCTAGCCGAAAATCGCCGCGATAGCCGAGTATCTTCTTGCCGCGCGCGTAGCCATATCCGATCTCGGCAGCGGTGCCGCTGTCGACGTCGGCGCCGTCCAGGACCGCCACGATTGCGTCACAGCGATCGATGCCCCTGCGGTTATTGTCGGCGATCTCGCGATTGAGCTTGCGCCAGGCACCGCGCCGCTTGACCCCGTAAGGGAGCTTACCCGCCGCATCGGTCTTTTTCCTGGCGGTCAGCCGCCATGGATCGATCACCTCATGGCCGAGGCGCTGCAGCGACGCGACCATGGTGGCATGGAACATGCGCCCCGCCTCCGCGAACCCGAGCGGCCCCGCCAGATAGATGCGCACCCGATCCTCCTCGAGAATGAGGGCATGCTAGCTCTCGGCCTGCCCCCGTGTCACACTGTCTCTCCGTGGGGACTGGCCCGTGAGCAAGATCGATAGCACGCGTGATCTGGTGGCGCTGGCAGCGAAGGCCGCAAGACAGGCCTACGCTCCCTATTCCGGCTTTCGCGTCGGCGCCGCGGTACGCGGCGAACACGGCATCTATCTCGGCACCAATGTTGAAAACGCCAGCTACGGCCTGGCGCTATGCGCCGAACGGGCCGCGCTCGCCGCCGCGGTTGCGGCCGGCGACAGACGCATCAACGCCATCGGCATCGCCTGCATCGATGCGCCGAACGATGCCGGCGCCGAGCAGCGACTGCCCTGCGGCGCTTGTCGCCAGTGGCTGGCGGAGCTGGCACCGGACGCGATGGTCGCGACCCTTGGGGTCGCACATGACTATAGGGTGCCGGAGCTGCTGCCGTTCGCCTTTGCTCTCGAGGACAAGACGAAGCCATGAAGAATGCGGTGTCGCGGCCCAAGATCTATCTCGCGGGGCCGATGGTATTCTATCCCGATCCGGAGAGGACATTCGCCGCCATGAAGCGAATCTGCGCCCGCCATCGGCTGGAGGGTGTGGCGCCGACCGACAATCAGATCGCCCTTGAAGGCCAGAAACCGGGAAAGCCGCTGATACGCGCCATCGTCAAGGCGGATATCGCGCTCATGGACCGAATGGACGCCGGGTTGTTCTGTCTGGACGGGTTTCGGCGCGCGCCCGACATGGATCCGGGCACGGCGTTTGAGATCGGCTACATGAATGCCCAGGGCAAGCCCCTCGCCGGCTGGACCGAGGATGGCCGCCTCTATCCCGCCAAGGTGGCGGACTATTTCAAGCGTGTGTTCAATGAGCCGCTGCACGACACCGCGGCCAACGACAAGGGCGGCACGTCGGGCGACCGGCGTGACCCGGACAATATCCTGGTTCATTCGGCCGGTTGCGTGCAGAACGGCATGGTGCATATCGGCATCGAGCTGAACCGCGGCAAGGTTTTTGCACACCGGGATTGGCGCATCGCGTTCGACGCGGCCGCGACCCATCTGGCGAGCCTGCTCTACGGGAAGCTATGATGCGGCATCGTTCACCAGACCATGGGGGGTGACATGAAACTTATTGCGCACGCGATGGCGTTTGCACTGGTGGCGCTGACGGTGGCGACGGCGCGAGCGAGCGACGTCAAGCCGGCAATCGTGTTCGACCTTGGCGGCAAATTCGACAAGTCCTTCAACGAAGGGGTCGCCGACGGCGCGGATCGCTTCACCAAGGAAACCGGCATCAAATACCTCGACTTCGTCGCCACCAACGACACGCAATTCGAGCAGGCCCACCGCCGTTTCGCGGAGCGCGGCCGGGATCCGATCATCGGCGTCGGCTTCGCGCAGGCGGATGCGATCGCCAAGGTCGCCAAGGATTTTCCCAACACGCGCTTCACCTTAATCGACGGCATCGCCAACCTGCCGAATGTCCAGTCGGTCGTGTTCAGGGAGTACGAGGGGTCGTTCCTTGTCGGCATCGCCGCGGCGATGGCATCGAAGAGCGGCAAGGTCGGCTTCGTCGGCGGCATGGATATTCCGCTGATCCGCCGTTTTGCCTGTGGCTATGAGCAGGGTGCGAAGTGGACCGATCCCAAGATCGGGATCATTCAGAACATGACGGGCACGACCCCCGCGGCCTGGAACGATCCGGCACGTGGCGGCGAATTGGCAAAGGGTCAGTTCGAGCGCGGTGTTGACGTCGTCTACGCCGCGGCGGGCGCCAGCGGCATCGGCGTCCTTCAGGCGGCGGCCGACAACAAGAAACTCGCGATCGGTGTCGATTCCAATCAAAACTATCTGCATCCCGGGACGATGCTGACCTCGATGGTGAAGCACGTCGACATCGCTGCCTACAACAGCTTCATGGCGGCCAAGAATGGCACCTGGAAACCGGGTGTTGCGGTGCTCGGCCTCAAGGAGGGCGGGGTCAACTGGGCCCTCGACAAATACAATGAGCCCCTGATCACGCCGGAGATGAAAGCCAAGATCGAGGGTGCCAGGGCCGACATCATCGCCGGCAAGATCAAGGTCGTCGACTACATGGCCAACAATACGTGTAAGTACTAGCGGGATCGGCGGCCATGGCGCCGGCGGAAGCGAGCCCGCCTGCGATCGAGCTCCGCGACATCGACAAGCGGTTCGGTGCGGTTCATGCCAACCGCGCCGTATCGATGCGGATCGCGCCCGGATCAATTACCGGTATCGTCGGAGAGAATGGCGCCGGCAAGTCGACGTTGATGGGCATTCTCTACGGCTTCCTGGAAGCCGATAGCGGCGAGATCGCGATCAGCGGCAGGACGGTGCGCATTCGCAATTCCCGGGATGCCTTGCGGGCGGGGATCGGCATGGTGCACCAGCATTTCGTGCTGATCGATCCGTTTACCGTGCTCGAGAACATCATGCTCGGCACCGAAAGAGGCGCGCTGCTGCGGCGAGGCAAGGCGCAGGCGCGACGTGAGCTGCGGCGGCTCGAAGACGAGTACGGGCTCGGCGTCGACCCCGATGCCGTGGTCGGCACGTTGCCGGTCGGCGCGCAACAGCGCGTCGAGATACTGAAGGCGCTCTATCGCGGCGCCGAGATCCTGATTCTGGACGAGCCGACCGGCGTGCTGACGCCGCAGGAGACCGATCAGCTCTTTCGTATCCTGCAAACGCTGCGCGGGCGCGGCGCCACGGTGATCCTCATTACCCACAAGCTGCGCGAGATCATGGCGGTGACCGACGAGGTCTATGTCATGCGTGCCGGGGGGGTGGTGGCGCATCGCCGCACCGCCGAGACCGACATCGGCGAGCTGGCTGAACTGATGATTGGCCGCAAGCTGCGGCTCGAATTGGAGAAGGCGCCCGCGAAGCTCGGTGCCGTGCGCCTCGTCGCCGACGATCTCGTGCTCCACGACGAACGCGGCGTCATTTCGCTCGACCACGTGCGCTTCGCGGTGCACGCCGGTGAGATCGTCGGCATCGCCGGCGTCAGCGGCAATGGCCAGAGCGAGCTGCTCGAGGTGCTCGCCGGGATGCGCCCCGCCGAGTCCGGGCGCATCGCGGTCGATGGCGCGGACATCACGCCGGTCAGCCCCGGCGATGCCGCCCGCATGCGCGCCCTCGGCGTCGCGCATGTGCCCGAGGACCGTCAGCGTCTCGGGCTCGTCGTGTCATTCGCGGCAACCGAGTCGGCGTTGCTCGGCTATCAGCGCGACCATGCCTATTCCGGCCCCGTCTTGCTCCATCGCCAGGCAATCAACCGCCACTGCCGGACGCTCATGAAGGAATTCGACGTTCGCCCGCCTCAGCCGTTTCTGCGCTGCGCCTTCTTCTCCGGCGGGAACCAGCAAAAGCTGGTGGTGGCACGCGAACTGGCCCGCCAGCCGAAGGTGCTGCTGATCGGACAGCCGACGCGCGGCGTCGATATCGGCGCGATCGCGTTCATTCATCGCCACCTCGTCAAGCAGCGTGACGCGGGCTGCGCCATCCTTCTGGTGTCGGTGGAGCTGGACGAGATCATGGCGCTGGCCGACCGCATCCTGGTGATGTCCGGCGGTCGCGTCGTCGGCGAGGTGGCGCGGGGGGACGCCGACGAGCGCGTGCTGGGTCTGATGATGGCCAACGCGCGGCCTGCCGACGGCGCCCCCACGGCGTGATCTTCCGGCGCACGAGCGCGCGGCGGCCGTTGCCGCGCTGGGCCGATATCGCGGTCGTTCCGCTCGTCAATGTGCTTCTCGCTTTTCTTGTCGCCGGTCTGATCGTTCTCATCATCGGCGAAAATCCCCTGGCGGCCGTGCGCGTCATGATCGTGGGCGCGCTCGGCAACAGCGAAGGCATCGGCTACACGCTCTACTATACGACAAATTATATTTTCACCGGCCTCGCCGTCGCGGTCGCGTTCCATGCCGGTCTCTTCAACATCGGCGGTGAAGGCCAGTCCTATATTGGCGGTTTGGGTGTTGGATTGCTGCTGCTTGCCGGCGATCGCGCGCTACCTCTGGCGGCTCTCGTGCCGCTCGCCATCCTCGCGGCGGCTCTCTTCGGCGCCGCGTGGGCATTCGTTCCGGCCTACCTCCAGGCCTATCGCGGCAGCCACATCGTCATCACCACCATCATGTTCAATTTCCTCGCCTCGGCGCTGATGGTCTATCTCATGGTGAACGTGCTGATCGCGCCGCATCAGATGTCGCCGTGGAGCCGCGAATTCGCGCCCACCGCCTGGCTGCCGCGTGCCGACGCCGTGCTCGCGGGACTGCACATAAGAGTGGCGGAAAGCCCGCTCAATCTCTCGTTCGTGCTCGCCATCATCGCCTCCTTCGGCGTCTGGGCGTATTTGTGGCACACGCCTTGGGGCTATGAGCTGCGCACCGTCGGGCAAAGCGAGAAGGCGGCGCTCTATGCCGGCATCAAGCTGCGTCGCGTCATCATCGTCGCGATGTGCCTCTCGGGTGCGCTCGCCGGCTTTGTCGGCGTCAACGAGATCATGGGCGTGCATCACCGTTTGCTGCTCGGCTTCAATCTCGGCTACGGCTTCACCGGCATCGCGGTCGCGCTCATGGGCCGCAATCATCCGGTCGGCGTGGTGCTGGCGAGCCTGCTGTTCGGCATATTGAGCCAGGGTGGCGCGGAGCTTGCCTTCGAGATCCCGGCGATCACGCCGGAGATGATCATTGTGATCCAGGGCCTGATCATCCTGTTTTCGGGCGCGCTCGCCAATCTCAACCGTTCGCTCTTCGAGCGTCTCTTTGCGATCGGGACCGGCGGCTGATGCAAGACGCCTTTCTCATCGGCCTTTTGACCCTGAGCGCGACGATCCGCGTCTCCACACCGCTCATTCTCTGCGCGATGGCGGGACTGTTTTCGGAGCGGTCGGGCATCGTCGATGTCGGGCTCGAAGGCAAGATGCTCGGCGCCGCCTTTGCCGCCGCCGCCGTCAGCGCCGTGACGCACTCCGCCGTCATCGCGCTTGCCGCCGCAATTCTGGTCGCGACCACGCTGGCCCTCATTCACGGCTTTGCCAGCATCACCCAACACGGCAACCAGGTGGTGAGTGGGGTCGCGATCAACATTCTGGCGTCCGGGCTGACGATTGTCCTCGGCATCGCCTGGTTCCACCAAGGTGGCGAGACACCGCCGCTGCCGCCCGAAGGACGCTTCATGCCGATCGCTCTGCCGGGGACGGATCGCATCGCGCATGTACCGGTGCTCGGGCCGGTCTATGCGCACCTGATCGGAGGGCACAACATCATTGTCTATCTCGCGCTGGCCGCGGTGCCGCTGACCCATTGGATCGTCGACGCAACGCGATTCGGATTGCGGCTGCGCGCGGCCGGTGAAAACCCGCAGGCCGTCGACACTGCCGGGATTTCAGTGCCGTGGCTGCGCTACCGCGCGGTGATGTTGTGCGGCGCGTTGACCGGCATTGCCGGGACCTATCTCTCGATCGCGCAAAATGCCAGCTTCAGCCGCGACATGTCGGCCGGCCAGGGCTTCATCGCGCTGGCCGCGCTGATCTTCGGCAAATGGCGGGCCTGGCCCGCTTTCGGCGCGTGCCTGCTGTTCGGATTTCTCGACGCCGTGGCAATCCGGCTGCAAGGCATCGCCATTCCGGGCATCGGCGAGATCCCGGTCCAGCTCATCCAGGCGCTGCCTTACGCGCTGACGGTGATCTTGTTGGCAGGCTTTATCGGCAAGGCGGTGGCACCGCGGGCAAGCGGTATCCCCTACCGCAAGGAATGACGGCAATGGCGGCCGGAGCGATGTGAAGCCGGAGCCGGCGGCACCGCGCGGCGACTGGGGACCGGGAGCCGACGATCAAGCCCGGCCGGCGCGCTCGCGGTGCCGACGGACGAGGCGTTGTTGCTGCCATACATCGTAGCCTTCGCCGAAGGCGGGCACGTGAAAATCCTCCGCAAAGGCAACGGCTTCCTCGTCGGTGTCGCAGTCAAGCTCGTCGGCGTCCCTGACGGTGCCGTGATGAGAGATGAGGTTGATCGTGTAGAGCGCCATTGTTGTCAAACCCCCCGGCAATTGAGGGGAAGTCATGCAAAACACGTTCCAGGGCCGGTCACGTCAAATTGTGGCGAGGTCTCCCGGTCGTTCGCGATACCATCGCGGCATGAGCGCGCCGCAACGGGCAGTGCCCGATTTCGAGGCTCCTTACGCAGCGGACGACGTCACGATGGCGCGCGATCTCATGGCCGGATCGCGTCTCGCGCCGGAAAGCGAGCGCCGGATCGACGACCGGGCGCGAGGGCTGATCGGCGCCATTCGCGCGCAGGCGTCGGGCTTCAGCAGCATCGAAACGCTATTGCGGGAGTATGCGCTTTCAACCCGCGAGGGCATCGTGCTGATGGCGCTTGCCGAGTCCATATTGCGGATTCCCGACGCGGCGACCGCGGATCGGCTAATCGAGGAGAAGCTGGCCGGCGCCGATTTTGCCAATCACGTCGTGCGATCGCATTCCTGGCTGGCGACCGCCGCGGCCTGGGCGCTCGGCGTCGGCGCCAACATCGTCCAGCCGCAGGAGCGGCCCGAGCACATCATCGCGCAGCTGGTGAGGCGGCTCGGCATGCCGGCCATTCGCGCGGCGACGCGAAGCGCGGTCCGGCTGCTGGGGTCTCAGTTCGTTTTCGCGGAGACCATCGAGCAGGCTTTGAGCCGCGTGCGCTCGGGGACCAGGGGGCTCGAGCGCTATTCCTTCGACATGCTGGGAGAAGGGGCACGGACCGCGGTCGATGCCGAGCGTTATTTCGATGCCTATGCCGAAGCGCTCGCGGCAATCGGCCGCAGCGCGGGCGATGACCCGATGCCGAACCGGCCGGGCATCTCCATTAAGCTATCGGCGCTTCATCCGCGCTTCAACGCGCTCGAAAGCGCACGCGTCATCGACGAGCTGGTGCCGCGATTGCTCGGATTGATCCGTCGGGCGCGCGACCTCGATCTCTGCCTGACGCTCGACGCGGAAGAAGCCGACCGGCTCGAGCTGACGCTTCGGGTCTTTGCCGCCCTGGCCGCGGAACCGGGCGCCGCGGGCTGGGAGGGGCTCGGCATCGCGGTGCAGGCCTATCAGAAACGGGCGGTCGCGGTCGTCGACTTCATTGACGAGCTCGCCCGGACCTTCGGCAGACATTTGATGGTCCGCCTGGTGAAGGGAGCCTATTGGGATGCCGAAATCAAACGCGCGCAAGAGCAGGGGCTGAGCGACTACCCCGTCTTCACCCGGAAGCCGATGACGGATCTCAGCTACCTGGCCTGCGCCAACCGGCTCCTGGCGTCACGCCCGCGCCTCTTTCCGCAGTTTGCCACCCACAACGCCCTGACGGTGGCATCGATCGTGGAGCGAGCCCAGGGGTCCGACGGCTTCGAGTTCCAGCGGCTGCACGGGATGGGCGAGGCATTGTATCAGCACCTCGAGGCCGAATTGCCGAGTGTCGCATGCCGCCGCTACGCCCCCGTCGGCAACTACACCGACCTCCTCGCCTACCTGATCCGCCGCTTCCTCGAAAACGGCTCCAACTCGTCCTTTGTCTCCGCCGTTGCCGACCCCGGCACGCCCGTCGAGACCCTGCTCCGGCGGCCTGCAACCCTGATCGGTGCACCTGAAGCGGCGCGACACGCCGGCATCCCGCGCCCGCCCGACTTGTTCCGGCCGCAACGCCAAAACTCCCGCGGCATCGCGTTTGGCCACCGCCGGTCGCTCGAGGGGCTGAGCGCCGAGATCGAGGAGGCAAGAGGACCGGCACACGCCGCTCCTCTCATCAATGGCAGCGAGCGGCCGGGCGCGGCGCAGCACGTCGTGTCGCCGATCGATGCGACAACGGCGATCGGCTCCGTCGTCAACACCGACGCCGCACTGGCAGACGATGCGATGACCGCCGCCGCGGCGGGATTCATCGAATGGGACGCCGCACCGGCGGAGCGCCGCGCCGTCGCCTTGGAGCGGGCGGCCGATCTGCTCGAGCGGCGCCGCGCGCGGCTTATTCACCTGCTGCAGGCAGAGGCCGGCAAGACGGTCGATGACGCCGTCCAGGAAGTCCGCGAGGCCGTCGATTTCTGTCGATACTATGCCGCCGAAGGCCGCCGGCTGTTCGCGCGCGCCCGGATGCTCAATGGACCGACCGGCGAGAGCAATGCGTTGCGCTGGCGCGGGCGCGGCGTCTTTGTCGCAATCTCGCCCTGGAACTTTCCTCTGTCCATTTTCGTGGGACAGATCGCGGCCGCGCTGATGGCGGGGAATGCCGTCGTCGGCAAGCCGGCCGAGCAGTCGCCCTTGATCGCGGCCGAGGCCGTCAGGCTGCTCCATCAAGGGGGCGTGCCGGCAACGGCGCTCCACCTCGCGCCCGGCGACGGATCCGTCGGTGCGCGCCTGGTGGAGCATCGGATGACCGCCGGGGTCGTTTTCACCGGGTCGACGGACGTAGCGCGCCGCATCAGCCAATCCTTGGCAATGAAGGACGGGCCGAGAGTTCCGCTCATTGCCGAGACGGGCGGCATCAACGCCATGATCGTCGATGCCAGCGCACTCGCGGAGCAAGTGACCGATGACGTCATCGTCTCGGCCTTCCGTTCGGCCGGTCAGCGCTGCTCCGCCTTGCGTCTTCTTTGTCTCCAGACGGACATTGCCGACCGGATGATCGCGATGATTGCCGGGGCGGCAGCGGAACTGACAGTCGGCGACCCGCGCGATCTCCTGGTGAATCTCGGCCCCATCATCGATCTCCCGGCCAAAGAGCGGCTTGATTGTCATATTGAGATGATGAAGCGGGTCGCGACGACACACTTCGCGGGAACGGCGCCGGCCTCAGGCGTGTACGTCGCGCCCCACATATTCGAGATCAAAACGGCCGGGCAATTGACCGAAGAGATATTCGGGCCCGTCCTTCATGTTGTCCGCTATCGGGCGGCCGAATTCGATGCCTTGCTCGATGCGATCGCCGCCAAGGGCTACGGGCTGACCTT
>Ga0123356_10008450_pt1 | contig 10236 bp, 6 predicted proteins | sample TergutEmb28metaG_2_FD_92546 | JGI IMG/M metagenome (GOLD analysis project Ga0123356, IMG submission 92546) | Embiratermes neotenicus P3 segment gut microbial communities from Petit-Saut dam, French Guiana - Emb289 P3 | ecosystem: Host-associated > Arthropoda: Insects > Digestive system > Gut ... | reverse complement strand
GACATGGATGTCTGAGTTAAGCCGATTCTATGGGCAAATTCAGACTGATTTAAGCCCAAAGTTTTTCTAACGAGCCGGATCCGGTCTAATATGTTCATTTTTCTTATATCCAGAATATCACATCGATTTATAAAAAACCAATAAAAATATCAACCACTTAATAAAATATATTGACAAATATTAAGTTTTAGATATAATAGAACCTAATATTTAATATTTAGGGATGGTCAGCAATGCCAGACAATAAACCTACGCTTCTTAGGATTTCACGTTTGTTAACCCCCAAGCATCGGGCAGATTTACTTACCTGGGTGCATGTGGCTAACACAGCGGAAAATTCTGTTAGAAAGTCATTCGGTTTAACCATTCTGGCTGATAGCTCTTCCCAAAAATCACAGAAGTATTTCTGTGAAAAATCAACGCAAAGGAGAAAAAAATGAAAAAAATACTGAAAATTTCAGTACTTTTATTGGCTGTAGGGCTGGTTGTGGGGTTAACTGGGTGTCCAGAGCCTAGTGAAAATGTAGATTTTACCAATCACTCAACAGCATCGATACGTGTTCGTAATAACACTAATGTGAGGTTAGTTGCTTTTAGAGGACAACCAGAAATTGATAATTTAATTGGTGGTATCCCGGCAAATGCTTCTAACCATGGTTTAAGTCGAAGTGGTTTTACTCAATCAGTCGACTTCGCTTTAACCTTAGTAACAGAAACCGAATATAACAGAGCAATGGCTGCCGGCGGCAATCAAGCTCTTAAGAATGCTGAAAAATTCAATGTTATTTATGCATTCTACAACCATACCGGTACCAATAATAATGTTTTTCAAATTAATGCACAGTCAGGCGGAGCTGCTCGTTTAAATCTGCAAAATCCCACAGCCTGGAATATTGAACTTAGACGAGATGCACATAATGGAACTACTCTAGGTTTTATTGGACCTTATACGAGCGTACAGGCATTGAATCTTGAACCTGCCGACTATGTTTTTTATCCTATAATGCGCAGGTTTAACCCAATGATAGGAGAAGTTATTGATGTGCAGCCAGTCTTTACTTCAGGCGTAATAGCTAACACTCCTTATTTTAGAGAACTTCCGATTACTGGAACTAATCATACCTGGAACTTTTTAACACTTACTCAAAATAACGGTCATAAAATGGTATCTGGCGGTGCTTTTGTTCGTGTTGTAAATAATGCTGTTTCTGGTATTAGTTTTTTTGTTGGTAATGAGAGACAGCAAACTTCAGGGATATCTTACCTTATCGGTCCCGGCGGTAATGCGACTTTTCAAATTCGGTTTCCACCAAATCCTGATGGAAGTTTCAGACCTTCCTACACTTTAGATTTTGGTGTTGGCAATGCGGCAGGACGCACTGGCGATGTACCACCTCGAACAGTTGATATTGATTGGTTATATGAAATTCAAGTAACAGGACCCAGTGCTAGTGATCTTACAGCTTCGGAATTAACACCTATTCAAAAAATGGACATCGAAGGTTTATTTGCTGCTAACGCTAATTAGTTTTATTATCCACCTGTTTTATAGCAGGTGGAACTCTTAAAGAGGAAAAAATTGTAATGATGATGACAGAGAGTAAGTTAAAATGATTAATATTATTATTAAAAGAAGCATAATACTTATTTTATTAATTATTGTTTTAGTTTCCTGCGACACCGACAACAACTCAACGCTTGTTAAAGTTACTTTTTTTAATTATACACCTTATGATGTTGATATATTCTATAATTTTAATCCGCAGTCTTCTGATCTAACTTCCGCGAATTCATATATAGGTACGGCAGATCAAGTCAGCAGAAAACTTGATGTACTGGTTCCTGTTAGTTCTGATTTATTATTGGGTGATACTTTTTATCTGCGTTATAGAATTCTATTGCAAGACAGCTATGAAGTTATTAATACTGGTTTATATGTTCATGCCGAACGAACTATGCATAACATACAAATTGTCATTAAAAACGGACAAAGCTACATCGAAATCATTGAAGAACCTCCTGTTAACGAACTAAGGTTTGTAAATGGTATTATAAAGGTACAAAATGTAACAACCGGACAACTATGGGTTGAAAACCATGGTGTAATATTACCACAAAAAGGCCGTGATTCTGCCTTGTTAACTCTTGGTCAAATAGGCTTTTTTGAGTTAACCCTTCCTTTTTTAGCAGAATCATGGCTAATGAATTTTTTACAATCCCGCGACAGCCATGGTAATCGTACCTCATTCCCTGCGTTTGAAATGGAACGCGGTAAAATATATAGTTTTAAGATTGATGATACAGGTATTAGTGGTCCTGAGGTTACTAATATAAACTATTTAGCGCTTTAGAAAAGAGATAAAATAAACTGAAGTTAATATTTATACAATGGCATAAAGTGTTTCAGTGTTTAAGTTAAACAATTATATTCTGTCATTGTTAAATTTTTATATAAAACTATAAGGAGAAAAATAATGAAAAAGTATTTTGTAATCGCATTAATTATTAATGTACTGGTATTATCTGCGTGTGTTGATACACCTTCTAATGAATCAACTACTTTAAAAATTATCAATCGGACTTCTTACATATTATACAATGTAGAGTATTCATCTGTTGAATTTAACGATATAGAGGAAGGCAAAGACAAGACCATGATTGTAAGTGATAATAGCCTTAATCCTATATATTTTGACTTAAACGTTAATAATAACCGTATTCGATGCAGAACGGTACAATTATTTAGTTATGATAAAGGAAGTGTTAATGAGCGACCTATCATTAATAATGATCCAATAATAACTGTTACAGGCGGGATAACCGGAACTATTAGCAGTGTTTATAACACATTAAGCAAACCTATTTTAGAATTTAGCCAGAATAATAATGTTATTACAAATAATTATCCGACAGCATTTAATTTTGGAGAAGTTGAACTGAACAACAATGTTCAGCGTATATTTACCATAAAAAATAATGGTAATCTTCCGCTAGAATTAAACGGTTCTCCCATAATTTCTTCTTCCAATTCTGTCTTTACAATACCTTCGCAGCCAATAAATACTACAATAGCTCCAGGTGCGTCTATTGCTTTTATAATTCAATATACACCAAATGCTGAAAAAGACGACACTGGTGTTATTACTATTTTTAATAATAGTGACGATTTATTTTATACATTAAACGTAAGGGGAACAGGATTTATTTCTATGCCTCAAATAACGGTAAGACAAGGTGCAGCAACAACTATTCCGCAATCCGGAGAATTTAATTTTGGTCCTGTTTTTACTGGGGAGAACAGAGATGTAATTTTTACAATTGGTAATACAGGACAAGCAAACCTTACTTTTGAAACGATTAATGATAAACGTATAAACCTGGAAAATAATGCAGGTAATCATTTTACCGTAACAACTCAACCTTCATCTGCAACATCAATTGCTCCTGGAAGTACAACAACTTTTACTATTCGTTTTGCTCCAGTGACAGTAGGAAGCGATTTTAACGCTGTTGTAAAAATCAAAACAAATAGCCGTAATTATGATGAATTTTTATTTACAATAAAAGGAAGCAGTTTACTTGCATCTCCTGTCGGCGTTACAGCGTTGTTTCAAGAACCAAACAGTATCCATTTATCATGGAATCCGGTAATGGGAGCAACGAATTATAATGTATATTTTGGAACAAACAGTTCATCAATTACTGTACTGGCAGGTACTGTAACCGAAAATTCATATACACATACTGGTTTAGCGGCAGGTATAACATATTTTTATTATATTATTGCACAGGATGGCACAAGCGAGAGCGTACGTTCGCAGGTTGTTTCAGCTATAACCCTGCCTGATATACCAAACAATTTTAGAAGTACCGCTTCTACTCAAAATAGTATTACTTTAGCGTGGAACGCAGTGACTGGAGCAGCAAGTTATAGGGTGTATTCCGCTGCAAGCGCTACAGGAAACAAGACCCAGATTGGTACAGTAAACAGCGGAACTACTTATTCTCATACCGGTTTACCGGCCAGTACAACACACTATTACTTTGTAACTGCAGTTAACAGTGCAGGTGAAGGTGCATTTACTGAAGCTTTAAGCGTAAGAACACTTTTAGCAACACCAGCTGGCGTTACAGCGGTATTTCAAGCGCCAAACAGTATTGTAGTATCATGGAATCCACTGAATGGAGCATCCAGTTATAAAGTATATTTTGGAACAAGCAGTTCGACAATTAATGTTTTAGCGAGCAGTGCGGTTACTGGAACTTCTTATACGCATACTGGGTTAACTGCCGGTACAACGTATTTTTATAACATTATAGCACAGGATGATACAGGTGAAAGCGAACGTTCGCAAACTGTTTCCAGAATAACCTCGCCTGGGATACCAGCCAACCTTAGAAGTACTGCTTCTACGCATAACAGTGTTAATGTAGCATGGAATGCGGTAACCGGAGCGTCTACTTATAATATTTATTTTGCGGCAACTCTTACAGGAAGCAAGACCCTGGCTGGTTCATCAAATACAACTTCTTATAATCATACAAATCTTACAGCAAATACAACACGATATTATTTTATTACCGCGGTAAACGCCTCTGGTGAAAGCACATTCTCGGAAGCATTAACATTAAGAACGCTAATAGCACCTTTATCTGCTCCAACAAATGTAACGGCAACAGCGCAAACAACAAACAGTATTCGTGTAACATGGGGTGCAGTAACCGGAGCGACCGGTTACAGAATTTATCGCTCTACGACCGCCACTGGTACAAGAACTTTATTAGATACCGTTAATACAACAACGTATACCAGCGGCGGATTAGAAGCAAGAACATATTGGTATTTTGTAGCTGCTATGAATGCAGATAATGTTGAAGGCACCTTGTCTGCGTTTGCTTCCATGATACCATTGCCGAATGCTCCAAGTAATGTGAGGTCATCCCCAATTAACAGTACAACTAATGTCCAAATAAATTGGAATGATGTTACTGGCGCAGACAGTTATAGAATATATGTGGCAACAAGTCAAACCGGTACTAGGACTCTGGCTGGTACATCAACTTGGGGAGGCTTTACGCATACAGGAGCTGCCAATACGACATATTTTTATTTTGTTACAGCATTTAATGCTGCCGGCGAAAGCGCTTTATCATTGCATACATCTACAAGATCTATGCCTGCTGCTCCGGCAAACCTAAGAGCTACGGCAACCACAACAACAACGATTACTTTAGCGTGGAATTCGGTTCCCGGAGCTGCAGCTTACCATGTCATTGGATTTACGCAAAATAATATTCAGTGGTGGAATTGGGGGGGAACAGGAACTACAGTAACTCTTACTGGAGCTACTCCTCAAACATGGTATTATTTTGAAGTTGATTCACATGCTCATGCAACCGAAGATCTGTATGGTCCTCAGTCGGTAGGTATTTGGGTGCAAACGAGATAGTTTTTCTTTTAAGTGGGAAGACAAGGATGGTATGTAATATGAAAAAATATTTATTTGCTTTATTATTATTCTCACTATTGTTTACAGGTTGTGACGAAAATATTTCCACAACACTAAAAATAAATAATCTTTCAAGTTATGCACTCCTAAGTATAGAGTATTCATCTGTTAATTTTGGAAATTTGAATACAGGTGTTGAAAAAACCATGACCGTAAGCGATAACAATCTAAATCCGATATATTTTTACTTAAGTGTTAATAATAATCCTATTCGGTGCAGGACCGAGCAATTATTTAGTTTTGAAAAAGGAAGCGTTAATGAATTTACTTTTATAAATAATACGCCAATAACAACTATTACAGGCGGTATATCAGGAACCCTTAGTCATGTTTATAATTCAATATTTGCACCAAATGTTGCTATTGAAAGAGAAGGTTCAAATGTCCCAAAAAATGGAATTGAAAATTTAGGTATTGAATTTGCAAATTATACAACTCAGAATGAGTTTATATTAAAAAATACAGGTACAAATAATTTGATTCTTGATGGTTTAGAGTCAATAAGAATTACAGGAACCGGAGCGTCAGCATTCTCTGTAATTCAGCCTACAGGTTCTGTAATTCCTCCTAATGCATCATTGCCATTTACGATTAATTTTAAACCAACTGCGGCTCAGGTATATAACGCTGTTGTTACAATACATTCAAATAACCAAAGCGGAGATTATTCATTTAATATTTCCGCAACAGGAATACCGCTAAAACCAATTGCTAGTGTTTTTTACGAAGATAAAGAAATTCTTAATAACGGCACTATAAATATTGGTGAAATATTTATAACCAGATCAAAAGATATAAACATAACAATTAAAAATACTGGAGTTGAAGTTCTTACTATTAATCCTATGGGAATTGAAATAAGTAATGATGAATCGATGGGTTTTACAAAAATTACTGATCCCGTTAATAACATTTCTATTGGGAATCAATCCACATTTACAGTAAAGTTTACTCCAGATAAACTTGGTAATACAAGCGCTACTTTAACAATACTAACAAACGATCAGGATCGTAATCCGATTATACTTTTTTTACAAGCAAATGTTATTTTACAAACTCATTATGAAGTAACTTATAATATTAATGGCGGAAGCGGATCAATACCTGTTAATCAAACTGTGATTGTTGGTTCTGGTATAATACTGCCGAATGGAAATGGATTTATTAAAAATGATTTTTCATTTGGCGGCTGGAACAACAATGCTGATGGAACTGGAATAAAACTAAATGCTAATGCCGCATATATACCGAGCAGTGATACAATTTTATATGCGCATTGGAACCCTTTATGGGCATCTGTATCTGCAGGGTATGGATATACTGTATCTACCAGAACGGATGGTTCAATTTGGGCATGGGGTTATAATCAAGATAGTCAACTTGGCGAAGGAACAATTGTTAACAGAACTAGTCCCGTTAGAATAGGAGCTGAAATAAAATGGAAAAAAGTGGATGCACGTGAAGATCATACTTTAGCAATCTGTGCGGACGGCTCTTTATGGGCATGGGGAATAAATCAGTATGGTCAGCTTGGTGTTGGAACAAATACAAATCGAAATACACCTGTCAGAATCGGGACAGAATCAAACTGGGCATCAGTATCCGCAGGTTCTTATCATAGTGTAGCTCTTAAAACAGATGGGTCTCTCTGGGTGTGGGGAAGAAATAATACTTATCAACTTGGTAATGGTTCTACAACCAATAGTAATATACCTACTCAAATTGGAACAGATTATAACTGGGCATCTGTGTCGGCAGGAGGTACCCATACAGTAGCTTTAAAAACAGATGGATCGCTTTGGGCATGGGGAGATAATTTTTGGAGTCAACTTGGTGATGGTACCAGAAATACACGTTTAATTCCAACTCGAATTGAAAATATCAGGACAACAGGAAATATTTCTTGGGCATTTGTTTCTTCGGGAACAAACCATACAATGGCTATTGGAACAGATGGAACACTCTGGGCTTGGGGGGAAAATATGAGCGGGCAGCTTGGTAATGGTATTACAGCACCGCAAACAAATCGTCCTACTCCAACTCGTCCAGTTCAAGTAGGAACAGCAACAAATTGGTCATCAGTATCCGCAGGTGAAGTTCACACTTTGGCCATCAGAAACGATGGTTCTTTATGGGCGTGGGGCAGTAATTTATATGGACGGCTTGGTAATGGTACTCTAACTAACCATAATTCTCCAATCAGAATAGGAACAGCAATTAACTGGTCATCTGTGTCAGCAGGTGTTAGTCATTCTTTAGCTATTAGAAATGATGGTTCGCTTATGGCTTGGGGACATAATGCATCAGGAGCACTTGGTGATGGAACGACAATACAGCGCAACGCACCTGTGCAGATTATTATACCGTAATTTTTGTTTTGTTGATATCTGCTGTGTGATGCTTACAAGAATAATGAAGAGTACAGCAAGTTCTGTCCGGCTTATATGAGCTTTTTAGTTTAGTAATTATCCCGTATGGGATGATATATTTATATGTTTAATAAAGATTTTTAAACATGAAAGGGGTTTTAAATGAAGAAGGTTATTTCTTTAATGTTGGTGATTTTTCTTTTCGTTAGTGTCTCGGACAAAATTTGGGCCATGAATGAGACTGATGCTATTTTAGGTGGGAGTCTTATGCTTGGTGGTTTAACTTTAATGTTAGTACCAATTATTTTTAATGAAGGTGGTGAATGGGGAGCATTTGATTATTTGGCAGTAGGTGTTGGAGGAGCTGCGATGATTGGCGGACTTATTTGGTTTATTTTTGCACTTCTTGATGATAATAATTATTATGCACAAGGAAGTAATAACTCAATAATACGACATGTTCGTTTTGACATAACTCCTACAGGTAGAATGTATTTTGGTGTACGGTTCAGACTTGACTAAATATTTCTTACTTTGTATATAATAATGATTTATACTTAGTTAAGGTAATCTCTAAAAACTAAAAAATGTTTTTAGAGGTTCCCTTAATCTGGTTAATAAAGAAAAAAGGCATGAAAAAAATATTAAGAAAAAGTTATTTTTGGAATATTTACCAAAGCAGGTTTTACACATTATGGTGTTATCGATGGGCGTAATTTCCATATCAATGATTAATATTGGTAAAAGTGGATGATATTCGTAATGGTTCGTAGTAAACCTTATCAAACCTTTATTACTAAGTAACGTTAATTAAAGTTTAATCACCTCACATAATGTAGGATAGTTCTACTATCTTTAGTTCCAATATATATTTTATTACGTTCTGCGCTAATGATAATACGGCCATCATTATTGTTAGACTCGTCAAAAGAATAGTTATATATTAAATGTAAATTTCCGTCAATTACTTCTCCTCCTTTTAAATAGCCGCGAATATAAGAATTGGGAAGTTGTATTATTTGATTGTTAATAATAATATTATGGCTTCGAGCACGATTAATTAAATTATTTGGGTTATGATCTCGATCATCAAACATGCCGTTAGCAAGATGAGGATAAATAATTATGCTGTTACCTTTTATATTAAATAGATATTTTTGTTTGTCTGCACAGCAAGTTCTAATATAACCGTCAATACTATTGAAAGTTATTTTATACCAATTTTTCGACCAATTATTAAAAGGAGGATCTATCTGTAGAATACTAACTTCATCTAAGATTTCAATCCTGTCATGTAAATTCAGTAATCCTAAAACAATAGAATTATCGTTTGCGTCTGCTAGTATTTTTACTTTGCTTCTGATTATAAAACCATCAATAGGAGGATTTTCGTAATTAATTATGTTATTTTCTATAAATCTTCCAGTACCATTTCTGAATCTATCAAACATTCCATGATATTCAAAACTTTTATTTATATCCGCTTGTGGATTTTCTAATATATTATAGTGATTAACAGTGCTTTTTTTATTACAACCCATTAAACTTATGATTAAAATAACTGATATTATTACTAAGATTAATTTTTTCATTATATCTCTCTGTTGTTCAGAGTATAACATACTATGAATATTACGTCAATATTTCATACACACTAAAAGTACCAGTCACCACTTCATTTGCTTAAACAGTAAAGCTTTCAGACATACATGAAACAGAGATAAAAATTGCGAATAACAACTTTGCGTCTTGGCGTCTCTGCGAGATTAACATCCAACCATCTACCTGCAGACAGCTTCGTACCAAAAAAACAACCCACAAACACCGCAAGACACTCTGTGTAACTCTGTGGTTAATAATAAAAGATATCTAATTTAGAAAATCAAGATAACTAGCAAGAATTAATACGAATTAAGCTAATTAAGACATTCGTATTAACTCGCTAGTTAGTGTTCTTGCATTAAATACTCTGTTTTGGTACGAGTTATTAACTGCTTCCAGCTCTTTGGTATTCCGCCAGCTGAGTCCGTAGCTGTTCAATTACTGAGTCTTTATCAGCAAGTTCCGCTTTATTGTTTGCGATCTCTTTAGTATTGGCAGCAAGCTTCGCTTCTTTATCAGCAATTACCGCTTTTTGCTCCGCAACCACAACCCGCCATTTCCTGCGTTCCCGCCTCTCACCTATCTCCTCAGATGTTAGCCTGTCCGATTCCTTATCAGTTTCATACATTCTACGGCTTCGTAAAACAGCACGTTCGCGTTCATCCTTACTTATTTCCTGTAATAATGTTGCCGCCATACCAATCTCCTCTCTGTCCCTAATTATATCATTAATTTTATCCCTGTGCATGGGATCT
>Ga0123356_10008449_pt1 | contig 10238 bp, 8 predicted proteins | sample TergutEmb28metaG_2_FD_92546 | JGI IMG/M metagenome (GOLD analysis project Ga0123356, IMG submission 92546) | Embiratermes neotenicus P3 segment gut microbial communities from Petit-Saut dam, French Guiana - Emb289 P3 | ecosystem: Host-associated > Arthropoda: Insects > Digestive system > Gut ... | reverse complement strand
CATAGGGCGCATCCACGAAAGGCTGGGTGTAGAGAAAGCAAATATTGTAGAGGTCGACGAAATAGAAATCATCCACACAGGTTATTCAGAAACTGCTCTTAAAGAAACAGGTAAAGCTGCTCGAAATGTAGAACTGCTGCGAATCGATCTCGCTGAAAATCCTAATGATTTGAATATTAAATCGTATTTAGCTGACTCATTAAAAATGAGTGAAGATGCAAAGGATCAAGCAGAAGCAGATGAATTATTTATGGAGGTCATAAACAGCGGAAGCACAATAATACCAGACTTACTAAAAAAAGCATATCTGCATTATATACAAAAAGCAATGGGTGCCGGTTTGATGGATGAATGCGAAGATTTATGTGAAAAAGCATGCCAACTGATACCGGGAGACCCGGATTTAAACATGATATATAACCAAGTAAGAGGTAGATGAGTATGGTCAAACTCTCCCAATGTATGATCGTAAAAAACGAAGAAAAAAACATTGAAAGAGCACTTGGTTGGGCGAAAGGTTATACATTTGAACAAATAATCGTTGACACCGGTTCAACAGACAAAACAGTAGAACTGGCAGAAAAATCAGGTGCGAAAGTTTATCATTTTGAATGGATAAATGACTTCGCAGCCGCAAAAAACTTTGCAATGGATCAGGCGAAAGGTGATTGGATAGCTATCCTTGACGCCGATGAATATATGTCCCGTGAAGATGCAAAAAAAATGATAAAACTATTGGAAAAAATCCAAAACGATCCAAAGTTAAGTAAAGAATGTGATGCAATAACATGTCCCTTTATAGATCTCGATGATGCTGGAAACACTGTAAACGTAAGCAGTCACCAACGCATTTATAGAAATCGTGCATATCTGCGTTTCACAGGTAAGATCCACGAAGCAGTAAAAATACAAAAAACGAACTACAACACAAACGAATTTCAAATAATACACACAGGTTATACACAGTCTGCGTACAAAGACACCGATAAACAAGAACGCAATATCAATATGTTAAGAGCGGAGCATGAACAGAAACCGGATGATCCCGACATCATGCATTATCTGGCTAATTCAATACTATCACACGGTACGGAAGAAGCCCGCGAGGAAGCAGAAAAGTTGCATCTAAATGCACTAACAAGCAAAAAAACCGGAAATACCCCGGTAAGACAGCTTGCATATGACTTCTTAATACCCCGGTTTATAGAAAAAAGCAACTATACCGAAGCAATCAAGTTATGCGATCGTGCAATTTCCGATATACCAAAAAACATCGATTATTTATATTACAGAGCAGTCATAAACAACAAAAAAGAAAACTACAAAGAAGCTTTCAAAGACTTGAGTGAGTGCGAGAGTGTGTTGATATCCGGAAAAAATATTATCACGACCCGCTTACTTACTCCGAGCCCGTTACCGTTATTTTATCAATTGTTTATATCTTCAAAAGGATTGGATGACGAGCAAAATACAACAAAAAACACCACAATAATAAATGCGATAATAACAGAAAATAAATATAGTCCTGAAATTATTGGACCTTATATAAGAGCGATGTCATGGTATGGCGAATCAGACGAACAAGTGCTCGAAAAATTCATTGATTTATACGATCCGAAAAACCCCAAGGATATGATGTTGATCGCACGGGCGGCAAAAGAAAGCGGAGCGATCGATTTTGCAAGAACAGTTATTGGTATTGTTCAGAATTTAATGGAGCAATAATAAAACGCAGTCGGTATAGTAGGTATTTTCACTTATTTCAATTATTATTGAAGGAAATATTATGGGAAATAGTCAAAGCTCAGCAAAAGAACAATTTGAGCAAGAAGCAGCGATGTTGAAAAAAATCATATACGAATTCATAGAAGGCGGTCATGTAATAATGGCCGCACAAGTATTGGAACAATATGCTTTACTAAACCCGACCGACCCGGATCTGGAAGATCTGAGAGGCATGTTATATCCTGATGGAGCTAAAGTAGAAGAAGAAGAAATACCGGAAGAGTACGAAATATTAAACAACATAGAAACCATATTCATACTTTCAGGCATCATCACAAAACGAACCGGATATATCGATAGTGTTCTTAGAAAAATCAAGTTGATGGAAGAAAAGTGGAATTACAAACCGATCCTTATGACCTGTATTCACAACATTGACCAGAGGCAAGCGCAAACCTGGCTAAATACCGCAGGTGTCGGGCAGGTGAAGCTGGGAGCGGATACGAGGATATTCAATGTTTATGAATATTTCCAAAAATCTTATGCAGATGATTTAGAAAATAAAGCTGTATATAGCGAAGAGGATGCTGACAAAATAATAGGCAATATTGAAGAAGGCGTTGAAGTAAAAAAACTATTCCTGGGATACATGGGAAGCCTCCGCATGGTACGCTATTTCAAAAACGGAAATGCCGACAAAGATTTAGTATACGACGACTGGGGATATCTTAATTATATACGCGAGTACAGCACGTTAAGCGAAGACATATATGATGTAAAGTACTATACAACAGATGGGAAACTGTGTATTGAAGCTCTTTTCAGACCGACAGCTAACGGAACCGAACAAGAAAAAATCTTCATATATGACAGCAATGAAGAAATAATCACAGAATGTACAAACAATGCAGAACTTGCAGCAATATGTCTTGACCGGATCATTACAAACGATAAATTTTATATGCTCGTAGTAGAAGACGGGTTGATGTCAAAAGCTGCTGCAACAGTCGAGTGCAAAAATAATGTGGTAAAGTGTGCCGTTGTACACAGTATATTCCTAAATGATGCATATAAACCAGAGAGTGGACCGCAAAAATTTTATAAATATTTATGTGAAAATCACAAAAAATTTGACGGAATAATAATGCTGACAGAGGATGCAAGCAAGGATTTTGAAAAATTATACGGAGAGTCAAGCAAACTTTTTGTAATTCCACATCCATATCCATATCTGATTAACAGAACAAACTTCGAAAAACGTGACAGGTACAAAGCAGCAGTAGTAGCAAGGCTCGACCCTTACAAGCAACTTGACATGACTGTCGAGATATTTGCATTAGTCGTGAATGAAGTTCCTGATGCAAAGCTTGAAATTTACGGGCGCGGAACAGAAGAAGAGCACATAAGAGCGCAAATCAAAAAACTTGGATTGGAAAAAAATGTTTTTCTTATGGGTTATACTGACGAACCGCTGGCTGTATTCAACTCAGCAGTATTATCGATTTTTACAAGCAAAGCTGAAGGATTCGGACTTACACTTATGGAGAGCATTTGTAACGGCTGCCCCGTTTTTGCATTCGATATTAAATACGGTCCCGCAGAAATAATAGATGATGGACAAACCGGATTCTTGTTTCCAAGATTCGATGTTGAAAAATGCGCTCGAAAAATGATCGAGTATTATAAAGATATTGAAATACAAAAGACAATGATCGATAAGTGCTATAACGCAGCACCGGAGTTCAGCACTGATAAATTTTTAGAAAATTGGTATAAAATGACAGAAACTTTATACCAAAGATACCGGGCAAAGTAAAATAACACAATAAGGGAGGCACAATTAAAGTGGTCAGGCTTTCTCAATGCATGATAGTGAAAAATGAAGAAAATAATATTGAAAGAGCACTGATATGGGCAAAGCTGATTGCACATGAACAAATCGTCGTCGATACAGGATCGACGGATAGAACTGTTGAGATCGCAGAAAAAATGGGAGCGAAAGTATATCATTTTGAATGGATAAATGATTTTTCTGCAGCAAAAAACTATGCAATAGAGCAGGCAACAGGGAACTGGATAGCATTTCTCGATGCGGATGAATATTTTTCTGCAGAGGATGCTTCTAAATTAATAGAAAAATTAAAGAACATTGAAGAAAATAGTAAATCATTTAAGAGAATAACCATTTTACAAACACAGATCATTCAACTTAACGACGATAATGAAGCTACATCGATCGATAAGCAAAACCGGATATTTCGCAACAACGGTGACTTGCGTTTTATTGGAAGAATACATGAACAAATTACCGGACATGGTGATATTGTATTTATCGACGATATAGAAATCATCCACACAGGATATGCTGAGACAGAATACAGGACAAAAAATAAAGCATCACGCAATACAGAAATGCTGAGAGCAGAGCTTGCAACAAAACCAAATGATATGACAACAAAAGCATATCTTGCAAACTCTCTGGATTCACAAAATGTACTTAATGGCTACAAAAGCCCAGCCGACATAGCAGAAGTAGATATGCTCTATGGAGAGGTTTTGGAATGCTATGATAGTGAAAATATTCCGGCATTTCTTAAAGTAAAAGCATATAAACATTTCTTAAAGAAGGTTTTAAACGATCCTGAAAAATATTCGCAGTGTGAAGAACTATGTAAAAAAGCATATAATGAATTTCCCGAAACCCTTGATTTTTGTTATTACTATGCCGGGATGCTTAATATAACGGGTGACTACAAAAAAGCTTGGGAAATTTTGAAAAAAGCAGAGCAAATAATACTCGGTTCAAAGGTAAATAGCAATAAACATGGTTTCGTTGCCGGATCTTCAGCAGAGTATGAATCGGATCCAAAAGCAATATACAGCCAACTGTTGCTTGCAGCTCAAGGACTTGGGGATGCAGAAAACACCCTCAAATATGCGGCTCTTTTCCTTAAATCGGATAAAACAAATCAAGATGTTTTGAGACCATATATTAAAGCATTAATAAACAGTGGAAAACCAATGGATGAAGTCTTAGAGCTACTAAGTGGTATATACAACATTGGTGCACCGTCTGATCTGCTACTGATAGCAAAGGCAGCGACAGCTTGTGGAGCAACGGATTTTGCTAATATAGTAATAGCTATTGCTCAAGAATTAATGGGGTAATCATTGATCCGGACAAATGAGGTGTGTGCACATGCATGATGAGTTAGTTAAAATAAAAACATTTTTAGAAGAAGTGCTTGTCAATGAAAAACCGCAAAAAATACTGGAAATAAGCGGCTTTGATGATTGCGCAGCAAGGTTAATATCTGAATGTGTAGAACATACAAATAATGATCACCAAAATAATGATAATACGAACAAAATCGAAAATAAAACCCGAACAATAAGTATTGAAAGAGTTGATTTATTAGACAGTATCCATATAAATACCGATAATATTTACGACAATATTTATAGTTACGCATATTTAAATGATATCGATTTAATGAAAAAGTACGATATGATATTCATTTTTCATTTATTTGAAAACCTGCCCGCCGAAGAAGCAAAATCAATGCTTGTGGAGCTTCTTAAAAAAACCGAAAAGTCCATCATTCTTGTCACACCGATATATCCATATGATTTAGAAACAGATAACGCAATAGCATCGATCAGAACATATCATCCCATCTTTTTTCTTGGCATGGATTTCAGTTATAAACGTCAAGATGATATACAGATTTACAGTTTTTTCCCAAAGATCGACTATCCACATCTGAAATGTGATGAAATAGTCGATTATATTAATGATATCAAGAAAATGAAAATCGCTTATATCTTACCCCACCTTGAATTGACAGGTGGTGTTAAAGCATTGTTGCAACAGGTGAAGGAATTAAATAAAAGAGGTCATACAGTTAATATCTATTATCGCGGTGATGATAGTAATATAGCCATTCCATCTTGGAGTCATTTAACAGATAATGATTACGCTAATCAAGTTGTGATACCACCCGGTGCATCTTACAGCGATTTCATTACAGACGAAGATATCATTGTACTTGGCTTTGTTAACCAAATTGATGATTTTGAAGATTCAAAGATCCCCGTTGTATTATGGGAGCAAGGCTCTCCGGCGATCTACGGAGATCATGATAAGATTTTATTCAGCAACTCTCGCGAACGTTTTGTCATGCATAGATTTTATAGAAAACCTGTGCATTTGCTTGCGGTTTCACAAACACTAAGAGATGTTATGAAAGGTATATTCAATCGTGAATCACAATTCTTCCCGAACGGGATAGATACTGATTTTTATTATCCTTCAGAAAATAAAGAAAATGATATACCAATTGTACTTCTTGTTGGCAATCCCTCTCTGGAATTCAAAGGTTTTAAACTCGCGACAAAGGTATTGGGTGAAGTTTCAAAGATGGGTATTCCGTTTAAAGTATGGTGGGCATCACAAATCGAAGCATCCTTTAACAATGCACCATTTGATGTTGAAGTATTTGTAATGCCGACACAAAAAAAACTGGCGGAGTTATACAGAAATGCTGATGTATATTTGTCAACATCGCTTTATGAATCATTTCCTCTGCCACCCATAGAAGCTATGGCATCAGGTACAGCAGTGCTTGCAACTGACAACGGAGGAATAAACACATATGCAGAACCGGGTAATAATTGTCTTCTTTGTGAACAGGAAGATATTGACTCTATGAGTTTTGCATTGAGCAGCTTACTTCTGAATCCCGATACACGTGAATTTTTGGCAAGTGAAGGACGGAAGACTGCACTGACTTATTCATTTGAAAACGTTGCACCCCAATTGGAAATGTGCTTACTTAAGATTCTCGCAAGGAGAAAATAATGTGAAATAAGTATCGCAAACAGATAAACGAGGAATTATTAATGATTAACGAAGAACTGGTAAAATATAAAACGACCATCACGGATATGCTTCATAATGAAAAACCGCAATCAATATTGGAAATCAGCGGTTATGACGGGTGCCTGGCAGAGATGATAACAAATAATACTGAGCAGGGTATCAATATAGACCGTATTGATTTATCCGATGGAAGCCTACCGATCGACAGTAGTTTATATAGAAATATACATGACACATCTTGTTTTGGTGATATCAGCAAAATCAATACTTACGATGTGATCATAATTTTTCACATGTTTGAAAACATACCTGCTGATAATGTAAAATCAATACTGATAGAATTATTATACAAAACTACAAAATGTATACTTGCTTTTACACCAATGTATCCATATAACTTAGAATCTGACTCTGAGTCTGAATTCTCCACGATCAGAGTATATAACCCGATATTCTTTCTTGGAATCGAATTCAACTTCATTGTGATGGATGAAATGCAGGTGTATTGTTTCTTTCCAAAAATTGAATATGCGCCGGTACGATGTGACTTATTGGAAAATTCCGGTAAAAAAACCGGTAAAATGAAAATAGCGTATATATTACCGCATCACAAACTGACCGGTGGACTAAAAGCACTGCTGCAGCAAGTAAAAGAGCTAAAGGCTAACGGGCATACAGTAAACATTTATCACCGCTGCGATGAAAGCGAAAGAGCACTTCCTCCATGGAGTCATTTAACAGATGATGATGTCTCTTCGCAAATTGTGATACCATCAGGTGATAATTTCATAGATCATTTAAATGACGAAGAAATTATTGTTATAGGATTTGTGTATAACGCAAGCGAATTTAAAGGCTCTTCAATTCCTGTCGTGGTATGGGAACAGGGTCATGAAATGATTTATGGTGATTATAATAAACTTATATATTCAGATTCAAAAGATCGAGCTGTTATGCACCACTGGTACAGAGCGCCGTTTCATTTTTTAGCAGTCTCGGAAACAATAAGAACTGTATTAAAAGGTGTATTTAATCGGGAATCGCAACTATTCCCGAATGGTATCGACACAGATTTTTATAGACCGTTGGAAGAAAAAAACAACGAAATACCGGTCGTACTATTAGTGGGCAATCCTAACATGGAATTCAAAGGATTTAGATTCGCGCTAGCAGTTTTGAGTGCTGCTGTTAGGAATGGTGTAAAGTTTAATGTTTGGTGGGCAGCACAAGCCGATTTTACATGGACAGATGGAATATTCGAAATCGAAAAATTCATTATGCCGTCTCAGGATAAACTTGCTGAGTTATACAGAAAAGCTGATGTTTTTCTATCAACATCATTATATGAATCCTTCCCTCTGCCACCCTTCGAGGCGATGGCGTCCGGTACAGCAGTAATTGCTACCGATAATGGCGGTATAAATACCTATGCAGAGCCCGGTGTTAATTGCATTTTGTGCGATCAAGGAGACCTGAATTCTATGAATTATGCTCTTATAACTTTATTACAAAACCCGGAAGCACGAATGATGCTTGCAAAAGCCGGACGCGAAACTGCACTCAAATATACATTTAAAAACATTGTCCCGATATTGGAACAATGTTTATCAAGGATCATATCCGGGTTTGCAAAAGATCAGTGAAAATAATCACTAACACCCATGTCTACATCCTGTTCTGTTTTGCAAATAACTTAACTATACAAGTCATCAAATTAGGAGTAATTTATGAAAGAAAATTTTTATGAAATTTCACCTGTCGTAGAAATGGTTATGCTTAATGAAGCTCCGGGATCAGTACTGGAAATCAGTGGTTATAAGGGAAAATACGGAAGGATGATATCTGATTGCCAAAATCGTGCGCAGACAGGTAAGGACAGAAATTTAAAGCTTATAGTAGATCGTATTGACTTGACAGACGCTAATAGTGATGATGAATTTGGAATTTACAATAGAGTTTTTAAATCTGAAACTTTAAGTTCTTTGAATGATTTGGAAGAATATGATGTTATAATTATTTTTCATTTATATGAAAATATGCATAATGAAGATGCAAAGGATTTATTGGAAGCGCTTTTGAAAAAAACAAAAAATCAAATTCTTATTATTACTCCGGAATATCCCTATGATCTGACAACAGAAGGAGAAATATCTGATGTTCGTACATATTATCCTGAATTTTTTAGTGGAATAAAGCACAGCCATACTATGTTGAACACTTCCGAAGGAGTTTGGCAGGCGTATTGTTTTTTTCCCTGATACAGAATAATGAACAAGATATATTGATTCTATTGCAGTTAAAACGAAAGGTGATGATAAATGTGATCATAGACCATATACTAAAATGCGTTTCCGGAGAATACGGTCTTACGGCGAACCTGGTGTTTGACCCGATAAACCATATAAGACTCAGACCAAACGTAATATATGATATTGTGGAGAATAAAAAGGTTTTACATTTAGGATGTACCGACCATTCATCAATAATTGAATGGAAAGTAAAAAACGGACGATATCTGCACAGGCAATTAACATATATCACTCAAGAATGCTTAGGTGTTGATATAAATGCTGCTGCTGCGGAACAATTAAAAACTTATGGAATCGACAATATAATCATCAATGATATAACAATACCGGGAATCAAAGAAATTTCCGAAAATAGTTGGGATTATCTGCTGATGGCAGAAATGCTTGAACATGTTGACAATCCGGTTGATTTTTTAAAAAGCATAATAAAAGCATATGGAAAAAACATTGACCACGTGATTATTACTGTACCGAACGCATTTGGTCTGGTACATCTTGTAAATGTTATCGGTAAAGGATTAGAATCGGTTAATTATGATCATAAATATTGGTTTACACCATATACAGCGTGTAAAGTGATCCATGAATCGGGCTTAATACTTGAAGACTTGATTATGTGTTTATACGAAAACTCAACTCCTGTTTTAAAAGATAACATTGAAGAGTTAAAGCAAAAACCTATTTTGCTTGATACTATTGTAATCATAGCTCGTTTACCTTGACAACTACACGTTTTCCATGTAAAATTCATACCCCGGAGATCATAGTGTGTCAGGGACTAAGACACGCCGGAAAGGGGGTGCATGGAGATGCCGAAAGCGTCCGGAGTCAAGCAGGTCGCAAGCAATAAAAAAGCATATCACGAATATCACATTCTTGAAAAATTTGAAGCCGGAATAGAACTGTTCGGAACGGAAGTAAAGTCGATAAGACAAGGTAATGTCAATTTGAAAGAATCGTTCTGCATGGTCAAAGACGGTGAGCTTTTCGCGCGTGGCATGCATATAAGCCCCTACGAAAAAGGAAACATCTTCAACCGTGATCCGGTGCGTCCAAAGCGTTTATTGATGCACAGACGGGAGATAAACAGGTTGTATGATCGAATAAGACAGGACGGTCTGGCTTTGATACCATTATCCGTGTACTTTAAAAATTCGAGGGTAAAGTTGGAGCTTGGACTTGCACGCGGTAAAAAGCTCCATGATAAACGTGACGCCGATTCCGAAAGAACATCAAACCGTGATATTGAAAGAAGTATAAAAGAAACCAAAACTGCGATGCTTAGGAGTTGAAATATGAGCAATCAGGTAGAAAAGTTTAAT
>Ga0123356_10008448_pt1 | contig 10239 bp, 6 predicted proteins | sample TergutEmb28metaG_2_FD_92546 | JGI IMG/M metagenome (GOLD analysis project Ga0123356, IMG submission 92546) | Embiratermes neotenicus P3 segment gut microbial communities from Petit-Saut dam, French Guiana - Emb289 P3 | ecosystem: Host-associated > Arthropoda: Insects > Digestive system > Gut ... | reverse complement strand
CGATAGATGGATGTTTTTCGGCGAGAGCCTTCACACGCTCTTTGAGATAGGCGCCCATCTTCGCGCAGTTTTCGACCAGATCGTTTTTGGTCAGGTATTTATAAACTGCGAGCTGTACGGCCGCTCCGAGCGGATATCCCGACCAGGAATAACCTGGTGTGAAATCGCCGTTGTTGTCGAGCAGCTGGTCGTAGAATTTCTTTGTGGTGGAAACCGCCGCAAGCGGTATATAACCGCCGCTCAGCGCTTTACCGGTCACAACGATATCCGGAACCATGTCATAGTGCTGATAGGCAAACATCTTGCCCGTACGTCCGAAGCCGGTCATGACTTCATCGAAGATGAGTACCACATCATATTTGTCACAGATCTTACGGATCTCCTTGAAATATTCCGGATGAGGCTCTGCTGCGCAAAGTGACATGCCGGAGATAGGCTCTGCGATGAATGCCGCTACGGTTTCCGGCCCCTGTGCAAGTATCTCATTCTCAAGCGCCTTGGCGCATGTGAGTCCGCAGCTTTCCGGTTTTTCACCGAACCAGCAGCGATAGCAATAACAGGGCGCGATATGCCCGTGTTCAAACAGGTAAGGCTCATACCCCGAACGGCGTTTGGTGAAGCCGCTGAGGGACAGCACGCCCATGCTGCTGCCGTGATAGCTCTGCCAGCGTGAGATTATTTTATACTTGCTGCCGGTGCCGCGTACGAGGTGGTAGTTGCGGACGAGCTTGATAGCTATTTCGTTCGCCTCGGAGCCACCGCATACCTGGAAGGTCTTGTAGAGATCGCCATTCGATGCTTCGGTGAAAGTGGCACATGACTCTTCTAAGACTGGTGTCACACAGTCGTCGCGGTGTGCAAAGGCGAGCTTCATCGCTTGATCCTTCATGGCGTCGGCGATTTCCTCGATACCATGACCAAGGCTCACAAGGACCGGACCGGATGCTCCGTCGATCACCTCTGTGCCGTCATCGGTATACATATAGATACCTTTGCCGCTGTCTATCCGTGGATAGTCGCGTTTAAAATCCGCATTCAATACATTATTATCTGCCATTTATTTTCCCTTTCTAATACACTATTGCAAACCGCTGTTATTTGCGATTATGCCGCGCCAGATCCTGAGGCTCCAGGGCTAACTTCTGCCCGTGGAGCAGGCCTGCGACACCTTCATTTTCATGCTTGTAGGATGTTTTCACTTCCGGCTCGGGAATATGAGGCTCGGTATATGTCGTGATAACTCCTTCGTAGTTACGCAGGACTACGCGATCAGGCGCTTGTGAAATGATGTACTGGGGCATGACAGGTATCTTGCCGCCGCCTCCCGGCGCATCCACAACAAATGTAGGTACACAAAAGCCACTGGTATGTCCACGCAGGCTTTCGATTATCTCAATGCCCTTCGATACCTTGGTGCGCATATGCTCGATACCAAAGCTGAGATCGCATTGGTAGATGTAGTATGGGCGCACGCGGTTCATTACCAAAGCGTGAACGAGATCACGCATCACATCCGGATCGTCATTTACCCCGCGAACCAGGACTGATTGATTTCCCAGCGGGATGCCGGCATCTGCAAGTTTTGCAAGCGCCTCGGCAGCCTCTGCAGTCATCTCTTTTGGATGGTTGAAGTGAGTGTTTACCCATATAGGATGATATTTTCTGAGCATGTTTACAAAATCGTCGGTGATGCGCTGAGGCATGACTACGGGGATACGTGAACCTATCCTGATAATTTCCACATGCTCGATGGCGCGAAGCTCTTTGATTATGTACTCAAGTTTGTCGTCGGAAACGCAGAAGGCATCTCCTCCCGAAAGCAGCACGTCGCGAACCTGCGGCGTACGGCGAACATAATCGATCGCTTTATCGATTTCCTCGGTACTGCGGATCTGATCATGCTCTCCTGCAAGGCGCCTGCGTGTGCAGTGGCGGCAGTACATCGAGCACTGATCGGTTATGAGCAGCAGTACGCGGTCCGGATATCTGTGTGTGAGACCGGGCGCCGGGCTGTCCTCATCTTCGTGAAGCGGATCAAGCATGTCGGCATCGCTGCGATGGGTCTCCGCGATCGTAGGAACGGCCTGAATGCGAACAGGGTCTTTTGGATCGTCCGGATCCATCAGGCTTGCGTAATATGGCGTGATGCCAACACGAAAACCGTCCATGACCTTCCGGATATCATCCTTTTCACTATCAGTAAGATTGACTACCTGCCCGATATCCTCGACGGTCGAAAGCCGGTGGGATATTTGCCATTTCCAATCGTTCCACTCCGCTTCGGTCACATCTTTCCAGAGTGGGATGCTTTTCCAGTCGCGGGATTTTCCAATAATATTTTTCATTACTACCTCCTGAAACAACTTAGGGTACTACGGGCGCTCAAATATTGCCGCTGAACCTTCGCCGCCGCCAACGCACATTGTTACGATGGCATATTTTCTCTGTGCATTTTGCATAGCATATGCAGCTTTGGTCGTGAGCACAGCGCCGGTTGCTCCGAGCGCATGGCCCAGTGCGATTGCTCCGCCATTAGGATTGACCCTGTCAAGGTCAAGGCCAAGCTCTTCGATGCAGGCAAGCGCCTGTGATGCAAAGGCCTCGTTGATCTCGATGAGTTCTACTTCATCAAGGGAAACGCCGGTCTTGTCGAGTGCCTTACGCACTGCCCCGATGGGTCCGAGACCCATCACATGCGGGTCGAGCCCTACGGATGCAAAACCTTTCACCTTGAGTAGTGGCTTCAGGCCGAGTTCCTCAGCCTTTTCACTGCTCATGATCACTACAGCAGCAGCACCGTCGTTCATCGGGCAGCTGTTGCCTGCTGTGACCATGCCATCTTTTACGAATACCGGTCTCAGCTTTGACAACTGCTCCAGACTTGCGTCCAGACGCGGCGACTCGTCCGTATCGAACATCATCGTCTCTTTTTTGACTCTGATCTCCACCGGTACGATCTGATCTTTAAAGGCGCCGGCCTCTATGGCACGTGCAGCCTTCTCATGGCTGTTGAGCGCAAATTTGTCCATCGCCTCGCGTGTGAGCGGATGATCCTTCAGAACATTCTCCGCTGTTACTCCCATATCAGGATTTCCGATCTTGGGTGGCGACATCATGACAAAGCTAAAGGACGGGTACATGTAGCTGTGCGGGCGCTTTGATTTTGACATGAAGTACGGATTGTTCGTCATGCTCTCCGCTCCGCCTGCAACATAGATATCACCGTGTCCGCTCTCGATCATCGCTGCGGCCATGCAGATCGTCTCGAGTCCGCCGGCGCATTGTCTGTCAAACTGAATGCCGGGGACGGTGAGCGGAAGATCCGCCTCAAGCGCGACTACGCGTCCCAGATTTCCGGGCGCGCCTTCTGCGTTGGCCATGTATACCTCGGTGATCTCTTCGGGGTTTATCCCTGCGCGACGCACAGCTTCTTTTACTACCAGGCCACCGAGCTCATAACCGTCGTAATCCGAAAGAGATCCGGAATATTTCCCTATAGCGGTACGAACTGCTGATACAATTACAGCTTCTCTCATTTTAATCCTCCATTCTACTCGTCATAACTGATAATGCGGATATCATCGGCAACCTTTACATCGGCGCCGGTTTTTTCGATAACTTCCTCGACCGTATGGCCTTCGAAGATCTCTGTAAGCACATACCTGCCGTTTTCGATTTTGAGCACGGCAATATCGGTTATGATCAGCGAGACGCATTCTGTTGCGGTAAGTGGGAGCTCGCAGCTCTTCTTAAGCTTGGGCGCACCTGTCTTGTCCGTATGCATCGTGACCGCAATAACTTCCTTTGCATGCCTTGCAAGATCCATCGCACCACCCATGCCGGGTACGAGACCGCCCGGTACCATCCAGTTGGCCAGATCTCCGTTTTCGGCAACTTCAAGGGCGCCGAGAATGGTGATGTCAAGCTTACCCGAACGGACCAAGCCGAATGAGTCTGCGCTGTCAAAATATGATGCGCCCTCAACGGCGGTGATGGGCACGCAGCCGGAATCGACGAGATCAGGGTCTTCCATGCCCTTTTCGGGGGCCTGCCCTGCACCAAGGACGCCGTTTTCCGCGTGAATGAAGATTATCTTGTCTTCAGGAATGTAATTAACGACTTTCTGAGGGATACCAAAGCCAAGATTGACAACGTTTCCGTTTTTGATCTCCTCAGCGGCTCTTTTGGCCATCATTTCTTTTACTGCCATCCCCATGTCCAGTCACCTCCTCCTTGAACGATTATGTCAACGTAAGCCCCGGGAGTGATAACAAGCTCGGGGTCTATCTCACCCATGGAGACGATCTCTTTTGCATCAACGATCGTAAGCTCGGCTGCACGCGCCATGAGTGGATTCAGACCGCGAGCGGTTTTGCTATAAGTGAGATTGCCGAATTCATCGGCCTTTTGTGCGAGGACGATTGCAATATCTGCGTGAAGAGCAGTTTCAAGCAGGTACTCCTTGCCATCTACCGTTACTCTCTGCTTCCCTTCCTCAATGACGGTGCCAATGCCAACGTCTGTGAGGATTCCGGCAAGGCCGACTCCGCCTGCACGGATTCTTTCTGCCAGCGTCCCCTGCGGGCAGAATTCCACGTCTAATGTTCCTGCATTGAGCATTTCTCCCGCCGCCTTTGTGGCGCCGATGTGGCTGGTTATCAGCTTTTTGACCTGCCCTCCGCTAACGATGTGGTCGGGTCCGACGTCCGGATCGCCTGCATCGATCGAAATCAACGTCAAGTCCTTGACGCCTTTTTTGATGATCTCCTGTACCAAACGATAAGATGAACCTATACCGCCAAATCCGGCGATCATAATGGTTGCACCATCATTGATATGGGTCATCGCTTGTTCAACTGTTTGGATCTTACCAAACCTGTTACCCGGTTCAGACATAGCTACCTCCTTGTCTGTGAACGGAACGATGGTTAATGAACCGCTCGCGCTGTGCGAGCGAGTACTGCTAATAAATTGCAAATATCGTGCCAATAATTACCGATATGCCGGCGTGAAGTAAAATAACGTTTGTAAACTCATGTTGATGCGCTTGTTTCAACGATTATTTTTTTGTAGCATGAAGACCGATCATGTGTAAACCCGAACCGCTGATTCACAAAGTGAACCGCATGACTCAAAATGTGAGTCACTATTGATTCAGTGGTTCGATTTCGGTATAATTCAATCATGGCTACACATGATGATTTTGGTATATATCGTTCCATTCGCCCAGAGGGGTTGTTTCCGTATTCTGCGTGGGAAATAGACAACAGTATGGATATAACTGAGCACGAGGTTCTTATCGATGTGAAGATCCTCGATATAGATATGACCTGTTTTCTTCAGCTTATGGAGAGCAGTTACGGTGACAAGTCAGAGATAGCCAGGGCCGTGATGAATATTGTCGATGAACGCGGCAAGTTTCATAATTCGGTAACCGGGACAGGTGGCACGCTTCTTGGCGCTGTGGAAAAGATCGGCAGCAAATATAATAACAGAAACGGTATTGCCGAGGGCGATGACATAATTTCACTGAGCTCGCTAACGGCTACGCCGCTTGTGATAAAACGCATAATAAATATCGACACCGACATGGCACAGATCCATATCGAGGGCAAGGCTGTACTGTTTGAAAACAGTCCGGTGATAAAAAAGACCGGTATTCTGCCCGATGCGTTACAGCTTGCAGCATTTGAGGCTGCGGGCGAGACGTCCGAGGTATTTCAGATGGTAACGCTCGGCGACAGGGTAGTGGTGCTGGGCGCCTCCGGAAAACTGGGTCTTTTCTGCGGATTGGCCGCCAAGAAGAAACTATCCGGGACAGGCAGGTTGATAGGCGTGGTAGATGAAGAACAGGCAGCAGGTCTTCCCGAAGAGATAGCATCGATATATAACGAGATCGCCGTCTTTGACGTAAATGATGTGGCAGCAATAAATCAGTCCCTGCCCAATGTCGGTAAATATGATGTTGTAATAAACTGTTCCCAGCGGCCGTTGACCGAGCCCGCCTGCGTGATGCTCCCGAAGCAGCACGGAAAGGTGTTCTTTACAAATCTGGGAGCCAACAGCAAGACCGCAGGCCTTGCCGCTGAGATCATAGGCAAGGATATATTCATGAGGTTCTACCACGGCTTTATCGAAAATCAGGAGGACATCTTTCTGAAGATAATAAGCGAGACTCCGGATATCGAAAGCAAGCTCAAGGTCGCGCTTGAAAATGATTTCAAATATCCCTGGCTTGCTGCTCTTGATGCAAACAAACATCTGAGGCGCCTGTCTGAAGGTGTGCTTGAAGAGGCGAGGAATTACGTTTTCGAAAGTCCGAAATCTCTGGAGCTGCTCGAAACGATCCTCAGGGTGGCCGGATATGACTGCAATGTGTTGCTCGAAGGAGAAACCGGAACTGGCAAGGGGATAGCCGCTGAGATAATTCATAAAAGGAGCAAGCGCAGGAACGGGAAACTGGTAAAGATCAACTGCGCTTCTATTCCCGAGACTCTGCTCGAGACAGAGCTCTTCGGTTATGAGGGCGGAACATTTACGGGAGGTGACCCGAAGGGCAAGAAGGGACTTTGGGAGACCGCAAACGGCGGGATCATTTTTCTCGATGAGATAGGCGAAATGCCATTGGGCCTGCAGTCGAAGCTGCTGAGAGCGCTCGAGGAAAACGAAGTGTTCCGGGTAGGGGGAAGGAATCCGATCAGGGTGGATGTGAGGGTCATTGCAGCGACTAATCAGGCCCTGTTCCAGATGGTGCGTGAGAAGAAATTCCGCGAGGATCTCTATTATCGTTTAAATGTCTTTTACCTGCATGTGCCACCGCTGAGGGAGCGCCGTGAGGACATAATCCCGATGATAGATATGATGCTGCAAAAATACTGTGATAAATATGGCATAAACAAGACGATGGATCGCTTTGTCAAGAAGCTGCTGGAGTCGTTTCCATGGTATGGAAATGTGCGCGAACTCGATAATTTCATCCAAAAGGTATTTATCGATTCCATGGACAGGGAGATATCGGTATTTGATATAAAGAGGCAGGGAGAGGCAACAAGGTATGTTGCTGATATTATAAGTGAGCCGGAAATGGAAACGGCGCCCGGACAGGCTGCTGCGATTCCCGCAGGAACAAACGCCAGAGCCGATAATAACGCAGATGATGCCGCTGTTGATGAAGAGCAGCTTCTGATAGCGTATAAGAATAAATACGTCAGCACCCGTAAGATTGCTCAGGCTATGGGCATCAGTCAGAGCTCTGTGGTTCGCCGCCTGAAAAAATACGATATCAAATAGCGGTTTTATATAGGCAAATCATTATCACAGAAATAGAAAGAAGCTGCCTCCTTCTGACTGATGTAGCCGGAAGAGACAGCTTCTTGTTAAGCGTTTGCTTTTAGGAATTTACAGATTGAACTCCGCTTTGACTTCTGCCAAAGACTCGTCCAGAGCCAGGAATACCTTCTGAATGCTCTCGTCCGAAAGAACGGCCGGGGGCTCGATCCTTACGGTCTTTGCATTAACAAGTGTACCTGCAGTCATGACGTGACGTGAGAACATGCCCTTCACGACAGCATAACCGACCTCGGCTTCCGGGAATTCCATGCAGATCAGCAGGCCTGCGCCACGGAATGTGGTAAGCACCGTCGGGTACTTCTTTTGCAGCTCAGCGAGCTTATCCATGAAGAGTTTGCCCTTGTCAGCACACATCTGCGGGATGTCATACTCAAGGGTGTACTTGATGGCGCCGATTGCCGCTGCGCAAGCAAGCGGGTTTCCGCCGAATGTGGGGCTTCCCAGTATCCAGGGATTGTCGATCAACTTCTCGACCCACATCTTCGGACGTGCAATGATGCCTGTGATGGGCATGATGCCTGCGCCGAATGCCTTACCGTAGGTCATGATGTCGGGGGTCACATCCTCGACTTCGCAGCGCCACAGCGTACCTGTACGACCCATACCGGTCTGGATCTCATCCACGATCATGGCTACGCCGTACTTGTCGCACATCTCGCGTACCTTTGTCAGGTAACCAGGAGGCGGAATGGCTACGCCGGCCTCGCCCTGGATCGGCTCGATGATAACGCCGGCGACCTTTTCGCCAACAGTCTGGAGATTCTTTATCGCAGCTTCCATTGCGTCGGCATTGCCGTATTCCACATGCTGAACCTGCTGGATAAGCGGAACATAATCCTCACGGTAGGCTCCTTTGCCGCCCATGGAGATCGCGCCCATTGATTTACCGTGGAATGCGCCGACGGTAGAAATGTACCAGCGTCCGCCTGTGGCCAGGCGTGCGAGCTTGAGCGCCATTTCAACTGCCTCGGCTCCACCGTTCGTGAAGAAGCAATACTGCAGATCACCGGGGGTGATAAGAGCTGTCAGCCTTGCGAGGTAGCCGCGCAGCGGGTCGACCAGTTCCTGCGAATGCAGTGCATATGTGGCCAGCTGAGCCTGTACTGTCTTGAGGATCTCAGGATTCCTGTGTCCACAGGTGTATATTCCAAATCCACCCAGGCAGTCGATGAACTGAACGCCGTTCAGATCTTCAAAATGATCAACACTGTCTGTCCACTCGATGAACGCTGAATCTGTCGAGACAGATTTACGATATTCGAGCCAACCGGGGTTGACGTTCTCATTAAAGTTTCTTATAGCATCGTCATGAATCTCGATTTTTTCCGCTTCGGTAAGAGATTCTGCCTCAATGAATCCAACTACTTTGCGAGCCTCTTGCAACGCTAATGCTTTGTCTGTCTTTGTCATGTTTTACCTCCATGATTCCGGATCCTGATGTTTTTCAAACGGATCTCTTTCCTGCAACGACAGTTGCTTTATGCCATGCGTCATTGCGATTATTATACGTATATATCTAATGCAAATTCCGTGCCAGATCAAAAAAACACAATATGAGTGGGTTTTCTTAAGTAAAAACACAACAAATATCTCAATTGTGAGAACTGCCTTCAGTGCTGGTTTAACGACATCTCAATTGTGAGAATAGAAGGAATGGAGATACATAATCATACTGTAAAAAAAGCGCCTGAATAAGTCCTTTCTCATACACAGTTTGGAAATAATATAAAGAATATATAAAGAAAGTTAAAGCCTTGTATTATGAAACGCCAATATGCTATAATTCTAAGTGATTACAGTCAAACTATACTTGTATTACGGGAGGGAAAGTGTATACAAGTGTTTAGTATCTTGGAGAAAATACAATAGAACAACTTGTGTTTTTATAATTAATTTTTTATAGAACTAATTTTTATTAAAAATTATTATAAAAAATGTTACTCGCGCAACGAACTATTAAGTGATAAAGATGATTCAAAGTGCGAAATAATGGGTATTATCTAGTGCTTAAGTTTTTTTAACAATGTCCCGCCAGAGAACTATCGGCGGGATAAGGGATTTGGATTTGATACCAGAATAGTATCAAGCTAAGAGAGGTAATAGGCAATGAGTATTTGGAATTTCGGGAAGAACGGTAAAGGCAAATCCAAGCGCAGGGGAATGAGTATATTCATTGTCCTTGTTCTTATTATGACGGCTGTGATACCGATTTTGTCTATGGCTGACCAGATGAATCCGGGTGACGAGGAACCGGGCGCGGAAGTGACCTCAACAGAGGGGTTACTGACAGATCCGGGTGATCCTGTAACGGAACCGGAGCCTTACAGTGAAGAAATCTCAGTTGATGAACCAGGTGAAGAACCAGGCGACAGCACGCCGAATACATCAGGTGGCGGTTTTTCCGGTATGCCGGAAGACAGTACAGAGATATATGTGGGTTCTTCCGGTGATGATGCAACCGGCAATGGCACCGCCAGCAATCCATATGCAAGCCTGACAAAGGCATTTGATGTCGCAAGCGAAAATGATCCTGTGAATGTTTACCTCCTAGATTCTATTGATCAGAGCATGCCAGCGAGTACGACCGGAAAGAACAGCATCACGCTGATGCGGGCTCCGGGCGTGTCGGGACAGGTGACTGTCGAACGCAGTTCATTCAAAGGGAATATGATTTCTGTTGCCACGAATACCGATCTCACGATCGCCGACGGGATAACCTTTGACGGTGCAGACCTGGAAGGAAGCGACTCGGTAGTCGCTGTGAACGGAAGCTTCACCCTGTCCGGAGCCGCAATTAAAAACAATGATTCAGATAAAAACGGCGGCGGTGTATTTCTGGCGCTGACAGATGCCGAATTCTACCTGAAGAGCGGCGAAATAACAGATTGT
>Ga0123356_10008447_pt1 | contig 10241 bp, 12 predicted proteins | sample TergutEmb28metaG_2_FD_92546 | JGI IMG/M metagenome (GOLD analysis project Ga0123356, IMG submission 92546) | Embiratermes neotenicus P3 segment gut microbial communities from Petit-Saut dam, French Guiana - Emb289 P3 | ecosystem: Host-associated > Arthropoda: Insects > Digestive system > Gut ... | reverse complement strand
CGGCACTGTCGCCAGCGGCCAGGCGATCCAGCTCGGGATGATCGGAATCAGCCCCAACACGCTGGCACTGCTCCACGCGCGACCAGCCGCGCGACCCCCTGCCAGGACCGGGTCGGTCAGCGGCGTCGTCTGGCGCGACTTCTCTCCGTCCCACCCGTTGGCCCGCGGCCGCATCTTTCCCGATGAGGACGGGCTGCCGGACCTGCACGTCAGTCTGGTGTCGGCCTCGGGAGCCGGCGTCAGCAGTGCGACCACGAACAGCAGTGGGCAGTTCACGCTCGCGACCCCCAAGGCCGGCGGGCCGTACCGGGTCAGCATCGACTCGAGCAACTTCCGAAGCCCGGCGTCCGGACCCGTCTGGCTCGGTACCGGTTCGGTCACGCCGACCAGCGGGCTGAGCGCAACTGCGCAGGCGCTGTTCAGCGTTCCGCTGATCGATCTCGCGATGATCCTGGCCTACCTGTGGATGTGGTCGGGTTTCTCGATGATCATCATCGGAGCCGGCCTGGCGTCGCTGAATCCCGAAGTGCTGGAGGCCGCTCGGACCGAGGGGGCACGCGAGTGGCAGGTGTTCCGGAGGATCACCGTGCCGATGCTCTCGCCGGTGCTGATCGTCGTGTTCGTGACGATGGTGATCAACGTCCTGAAGGTGTTCGACATCATCCTCAACATGGCCCCCGGGTCCTCTCAGGCGGGGGCCAGCACGCTGGCGCTCGAGATGTACAACGAGGGCTTCTCCGGTGGCATTCACTCCGGGCTGTCGAGCGCGATCGCGGTGATCCTGTTCCTGCTGGTCGTGCCCGCGATGCTGTTCAACCTCAAGAGGCTGCGCGGATGACGACCGTCGATGCGAGCGTCGCTGCAGCCGCAGCGCGGGGTGGCCGCCTCGCCGCCATCGGCCGGCGGCTGCGCCCCTCTCGGATGGTGCTCAACATTGTTCTCGCGGCGATCGCGTTGGTGTGGCTCGTTCCCACGATCTCGCTCGCGATCATCTCGCTCCGCCCCGAGGCGCTGTTTGAGACGTCGGGCTGGTGGAAGGTGTTCACGGCGCCGTCGCAGTTGACGTTGCACAACTACAGCACCGTCCTGCAGAGCGGCTTTGCCGCCGGCGGCGTCCTCAGTTCGCTGCTGACGTCGCTGGAGATCACGGTTCCGGCGGCGCTGCTTGTGACCGGGATCTCGAGCATGGCCGCCTATTCGCTGGTGTTCGGCAACTGGCCAGGCCGCGATGCCGTGTTCCTGTTCATCGTCGCCCTGATCGTGGTTCCGCTCCAGGTCGCGCTGATTCCGACGGTCGAGCTTTACCACACGTTCGGGAACATCACCGGGTACAACCCGTTCGGCAAGATCATCGGGGTTGTCATCTTCCATGTCGGGTTCGGCTTGCCGTTCGGGATCTTCCTGATGAGGAACTTCTATCTGGGGATCCCGCGCGACCTGATCGAGGCCGGCAGGATCGACGGCGCCCGCGAGGGCAAGCTGTTCCGGCGAGTGGTACTGCCGCTCGGGCTTCCTGCCGCGGCCGCGCTGACGGTGTTCCAGTTCGTGTGGGTCTGGAACGACCTGCTGGTCGCGCTGATCTTCCTGGGAGGCAACCCGCACGTGCCACTGACCGTGTTCCTGTTCGATCAGACTCGTTCGCTGGCCGAGGACTACTGGCTCATCGCAACCGGTGGCATCTTCTCGATCCTCGTCCCGCTGGCGGTGTTCTTCGCATTTCAAAAACACTTCGTCCGCGGCATGCTTGCCGGCTCGGTGAAGTGAGGTGCTGACATGAGCAGTGTTGAGCTGAACAATCTGACCAAGACCTTCCGTGGCGGGGTACTGGCCGTGAACCACGTGTCGCTGACGGCGTCCGACGGCGAGTTCGTGTGCTTGATCGGCCCCTCGGGATGTGGCAAGACCACGGCGCTGCGGATGATCAGTGGTCTCGAGGAGATCAGCAGCGGCGAGGTGAAGATCGGCGATCGGGTCGTCAACGACCTGCCCGCCCGTGAGCGCGACCTCGCGATGGTGTTTCAGAGCTACGCGCTGTATCCGCACATGTCGGTGTTCCAGAACATCAGCTTCGGACTCGAGATTCGAAAGATTCCCAAGCGCGACCGCGAAAAGGCCGTGCATGAGGCGGCGCGGATCCTTGATCTGGAGCCACTGCTCGACCGTAAGCCAGGCCAGCTCTCCGGCGGCCAGCGCCAGCGTGTCGCGCTCGGTCGTGCGATCGTGCGGCAGCCGTCCGCGTTCCTGATGGACGAGCCGCTGTCGAACCTCGATGCGAAGCTCCGGGTGCAGACCAGAGCCGAGATCGCCCGGCTGCATCAGCGGCTCGAGGCCACCATGATCTACGTCACCCACGACCAGATCGAGGCGATGACGATGGCGGACCGCATCGCGGTCCTGAGGCTCGGGGTGCTGGAGCAGATCGGCACGCCTCGAGAGCTCTACGAGCAGCCACAGAATCGCTTCGTGGCGGGATTCATCGGTTCCCCTTCGATGAACTTCCTCGAATTCGAGGTCAAGACCGAGGGCGGCCACGTCTCACTGGTCGGAGGCAACGTCGATGTCGGCTTGACCGATGACCAGGCGGCCGGTCTCGCGGCCGCGGGCCTGCAACGGGTGGTGCTCGGTGTCCGGCCCGAGCATCTGCGTCTACGCCTGGACGGCGACCGTGGCATGCACGTCTCGACGGTTGTGGAGGTGGCCGAGTTCCTGGGCAACGGCGATCTCCTACACGCAACGGCCGACGGGGTGGATCTGGTTGCGCTCGTCGACGACGCCAAACACGTGTCGGTCGGGGATCAGGTCACGCTGCACGCCTCGCCTGGCACGCTGTACTTCTTCGCGACCGGCGAGGCGGGTGAGGTGATCGCGACCGGTAGCAACGGGGCCAGCTGAGAGGATCGCCGACGGCCTGTCGCCGGCCGCCCGCAGGATTCTTGCCCCGGCCTTGACCCCGCGGGCCCGAGCCTGGCCTCCGCGCTGGCGCCGGCGGTCAGTCGTCGGCAATCAGATACGCGAGCTCGGTCTTCCAGGTCGACGGATCAGGTTCCTGGGATGGGTCGGTCAGGTAGCGCTCGACGCGGCCACCCCAGACCGACGCGTCGTCCATCTGCCAGCGAATGCCGCGTTCCTGCGCCCAGCGTTGCAGCGCCGCATTCGCGTCGACCAGACCGTCGTAGTGGCCGACGTGCAGCAGCGTCACGTAGCGGCCGGCCGGAAGCGTCCCGAGCCGGATGCGCCCATCGGCCGGCGGCTCGGTGGAGACCGGCGCCGCGAGTTCGATGTTCAGCTCCCCGTCCATATCGACCTTCAGGTAGCGGATGAGGGGCGGCCCCGCGGGCTCGACAGAGTGCGAGGCGAGCCACGCGAACAACTCGGAAAAGCCTCTGTCGATCGCTCCCGGAAGCTCTGGCATCGTGACGGTCTCGGAGACCGCGGCGTAGGACTGCGCCGGCAAGTGCTGGATCTGAGGCTCCTCGCTCATCTGTACGGACCTCCAGGTTGCGTTCGCGTTCGTTCGTGAGACCGCCACGCCCGGCGAAAGTAATCGCCGCTTGCTGTCCGGCCGGGCCTTGACTAAGGTACATAGGAGATATACTATGCGCATTAGTTTTACCCCGCCCGATAGAAGGAAGGACAGCGAACCTCATGCCAGACATCATCCGCATCAACAAGCTCGGCTTCGTCAACTGCTACCTCGTCCACGAGGAGGACGGGCTCACCCTCGTCGACACGATGCTTCCCCGCAGCGGCAAGCAGATCCTGGCGGCCGCCGCGCGCGCGGGCGCGCCGATCACGCGGATCCTGCTCACGCACGCGCACGGCGACCACATCGGCTCGCTCGACGAGCTGCACGCGGCACTGCCCGACGCCGAGGTGATCATCTCGGCCCGCGACGCGCGGCTGCTGACGAAGGACAAGTCGCTCGACCCCGGTGAGCCCAACACGCCGATCCGCGGCAGCGTTCCGGGCGCGAGCACCACACCCACGCGCACCGTCAACGCCGGCGACCGGGTTGGATCGCTCGAGGTGATCGCCTCGCCGGGCCACACCCCGGGTCATATCGCGCTGCTGGACACGCGCGACCGGACGCTGATCTGCGGCGACTCGTACTCGACCCTGGGTGGGGTGGCGACATCCGCTAAGGGCGGGTGGCGGTTCCCGCTGGTCGCGTACGCCGCCTGGGACAAGCCGACCGCGCTCAGCTCCGCCAAGGCGCTGCGCGCGCTGGACCCGGTCCGGCTCGCGCCTGGACACGGAAAGATCGTCGAGTCGCCCGGCGCCGCGATGGACGAGGCGATCGCACGCGGGGTCTGATCGGCGTGCCGCGTCAGGGGCTCGATACCCGACGGGTCGTTGAGCAAGCCGCCGCGATCGCGGACGCCGACGGGCTCGGCGAGGTCACGCTCGCCCGGGTCGCCGCCGACCTCGGCGTCCGCGCCCCATCGCTCTACAACCACGTGGACGGTCGCCCGGGCCTGCTCCGGCTGCTCGCGCTGCAGAGCCTCAACGAGCTCGCCGACGCCCTCCGCGACGCCGCCGTGGGCCGCTCGGGCGCCTCTGCGCTGACCGCCATCGCGCACGCCTACCGGCACTATGCGCACGAGCATCCAGGTCGCTACGCCGCGACCGTGCGAGCGCCGGACCCAGGCGACGCGGAGCTCGCGGCGGCGGGCGGGCGGGCGATCGAAGTGATGCTCAGCGTCCTCGCCGCCTGGGGCTTCGAGGGCGACGCCGCGCTGCACCGCGTTCGCATAGTCCGAGCCGCGCTGCACGGCTTTGTCGCGATCGAGGACGAGGGCGGATTCGCGCTGCCACTCGACCTCGACACCACCTTCGAGCTGCTGCTCGCGACCGTCACCGCTGGCCTGGAACACCGCGCGTGACGGCCCGAGGGGCGGTTGCTCCCCGCTACTGGTCCCGCTAGACCAGTAGCGGGACCACACGCGACCGGCCGCTTGTGCGACGATCGAGCGAGTGCCTCCATTCGGTGCGCATAGACCGCCGCAGCCGTCCGACGAGGAACGACAGGCTGCGGAGGTGGACCTCGAGCGGATCCGGCAGGGTGGGATTCCGTTGGGCGCGGAGCAACGACTGAAGCGCGTCGGCGCGGCCAGCACGCCGTTCTTCACCAGCGACCTCACGTCCAAGGAATACGCGCTCGCGCAGGCTTCGGGCCTGCAACCGGTGGCGCAGGTTATGGGCTCCTCGGTCGTCCAGCACGGGTGGGTGCGCAGTCAGGTCGGGACGTACTGGGGCGCCACCGAGGTTCGCGGCATGTCCGAGCCGTGGAATCTGGCGCGGTCGCGGGCGTTCGACCGCCTGCGCCAGGAGGCACAGCTCGCCGGCGCCGATGGCGTGATCGGCATCGAGATGTCGGTCAGTGGCTCGCTCGACGCGGCCGCCTCCGTCGAGTACGTCGTTTTCGGCACGGCCGTTCGAGACAGCGCCTTCCCGCGCCGCGACGACGACCCGGTCGGGATGTGCGCGCTGTCCGGGCAGGATGTCGACAAACTGCGGCGGATCGGCGCCGAGGTTCGTGACGTGATCGGTCACACGACCGTCGTCAGCATGCCGCTGCAGATGGGCTCGAACTACGTGCTCAACTCGAGCGGCTGGCTTGGCGGCGCCGGCAACATGGAGATCCCGGAGATCACCGAGGGCGTCTACGAAGCGCGGCGGATGGCGATGGCGCGTGTTCGCAGCCAGGCGAGCGAAGCCGGCGCGAACAACATCGTGATCTCGGTGCTGAGACACTCGATCGAGCACCGGGAATACGACGCCGGACCCGGCGGCGGCCGGGTCCACTACTTCTACGTGACGATGCACATATTGGGTACAGCGATCCGGCTCGGAGCGCGCGAGCCGTATCCGACGCCGATGACGGGACCGGTCATGTCGATCAACCTCGGCCGCGGCAAGGAGCACAGCTAATGGCGAACTACGATCCGACCAGCACCGAGGGCCTCGCCGCGCACGCCGGCGAGCGGCTGCAGATGAACGCCCGCGGGCTGTTCACCTCCGACCTGTCGGTGAACGAGTACCTGTGCGTCGAGAAGGCGGGCTTCGATCCCGTCGGCCTGGTGGTTGGCTCGAGCATCTACCACGTCGGCTTCCAGTTCCAGAACCTACGCCAGAACCAGGAGCTCGACGTGCTCAGCCAGGCGATGTACAGCGCGCGAGAGCTGGCGATGACGCGGATGGAGGAAGAGGCCGACCAGCTCGGCGCCGACGGCGTCGTCGGCGTCCGACTCGACATCGGACGCTACGAGTGGGGCGCGGACATGGCCGAGTTCATCGCGATCGGGACTGCGATCCGCCACAAGGAGGGCAAGCTGCACCGGGCGCCGAACGGACGCCCGTTCACCAGCGACCTGTCGGGCCAGGACTTCTGGACCCTGATGCAGACGGGCAAGCGCCCGGTCGGGATGGTGATGGGCAGCTGTGTCTATCACGTCGCACACCGGGGCATGCTGCAATCGCTCAAGCAGACCGGGCGCAACGTCGAGCTCGAGCAGTACACCCAGGCGCTGTACGACGCGCGCGAGCTGGCGATGGAGCGGATGCAGAAGGAAGCCGAGGACATCGGCGACGGGGTGCTCGGAATCGTCGAGGTGAAACTGCACGAGAACAACCATGGGTGGGGCAGTCACGTGATCGAGTTCTTCGCCGTCGGGACCGCCGTCGTGCCGAATGAGCACGTCGCCGACGGGCACCAGCTCCCCGACATCACCCCCGTGCTCGACATCAACGACTGACCGGGTCTCAGTAGCGGCGGATCGTTGCTTGCAGAGTTACAGTTCGCTTGAGCGACACACGAAGGGAGCAAACGGTGCCCGTTGATCCGAAGCGTACGGCGGTCGTTTTGATCGAGTACCAGAACGACTTCACGTCGGAGGGCGGCGTCCTCCACGATGCCGTCAAGGGTGTGATGGAGCAGACCGGAATGCTCGAGAACACGCGGCGGCTGGTCGAGGCGGCGCGAGCCGCGGGAGCAACGATCGTTCACGCGCCGATCACCTTCGCTCCCGGGTACTTCGAGCTCTCGCGCCATCCCTACGGGATCCTCAAGGGAGTCGTCGACTCGACCGCGTTCGTCAAGGGTGAGTGGGGTGCCGAGATCGTCGACGCGCTTGCTCCCCAGGCCGGCGATGTCGTGGTGGAGGGCAAGCGCGGCCTCGACACCTTCGCAACCACGAATCTGGACTTCATCCTGCGGGCGCGCGGGATTGACACGATCGCGCTGGGAGGGTTCCTGACCAACTGCTGCGTCGAGTCGACGATGCGGACCGGCTACGAGAAGGGCTACCGCGTCATCACGCTGGCGGACTGTGTCGCCGCGACCTCACCCGAGGAGCACGAAAACGCGATCCGGTTCGACTACCCGATGTTCTCCGAGGTGATGGAATCCGGCGACCTCGCCCAGGAACTGAGCCACGCAGTCGCGTCTGTCTGAGATGACCTACGGCCTGGCGATGCGGTTGCAGGATGGGCTCGTGTTTCTGGCGGACACCCGTACGAACGCCGGCGTCGACAACGTCGGGACCTATCGCAAGCAGCACGTGATCGCGCCCAGCCCGCGGCGGCTGTTCGTGATCCAGTCCGCCGGGAACCTCGCGACGACGCAGGAGGTGCTCGACCGGATCCGACGGGATCTGGCGAACGGGGGCGAGGGCCTCGCGACGGCCAACTACCTGTTCGAGGCCGCCCTGTACCTGGGGCGTCTCAGTCGCGAGGTCGTCGACGGACACCGGGACGGAATGCGCGGGTCGGATGCGACGGCGACGTTCATCCTCGGCGGGCAGGTCGAAGATGAAGACCCGGAGATCCTGCTCGTGTATCCCGAGGGCAACTACATCCGCGCCTCCGATGAGCTGCCGTTCCTGCAGATCGGTGAGACGAAGTACGGCAAGTACCTACTGGAGATGGCGGCAACGCTCGACGTCGACGCCCCGACCGCGACGAAGATCGCGCTCGGTTCGATGATGAGCACCGCCCGCGCCAACCTGTCGGTCGGACCTCCATACGACCTCGCGTGGTACGGCCGCGACAGCTTCCGGGTCGACGCGCACCGGATCGAGGCCGACTCGCCGATGCTGGCGGAGCTGCAGAAGACCTGGGAGCGGCAGCTCCGCGCGAGCTTTGGCGAGTTGCGGGGTTTCGGCCGCGATGACCTGGACCGATCTCCAACGCACATCGGGTAGAAGGCGCTGATGTCGGAGCTAGTCTCACTGGACGCCGTGCGGCACGCGCTGCACCGGACCTCTCCGTTGAGCGGGCGGCTCGCGCAGGCGGCGAGCTGGACGCGCCTCGGCAGGATTGAGCAGCGACCTCTCGCGGCGAATCGACGCGAGGGTCGCCTCGGTCGATTACCGCTTGGCCCCGGAGCACCCCTACCCGGCGGCGCTGCAGGACGCGCGCGCCGCCTATCGCGGTCTGCTGGACAGCGGCGTGGACCCGCGATCGATCGCAGTCGTCGGCGAGTCAGCCGGCGGTGGTCTGGCGGTCGCGCTGCTCGCTTCGCTGGCCGAGGCTGGGTTGGCGCAGCCGGCCTGCGCGGTGCTGTTCTCACCGTGGACCGACCTCACCCTCAGCGGCGAGAGCATCACGTCGTTGGTCGAGATCGACCCCGCCTTCACCCCCGAGAAGGTCAGCGTTCGAGCTGCCGACTACGTCGGCTCCGCCGACCCCACAGATCCCGCGATCAGCCCGATCTTCGCCGATCTGCGCGGCCTCTCGCCGATCCTGATCCAGGCCGGATCACACGAGATCCTGCTCGACGACTCGATCCGGCTGGCTCGCCGCGCCGCGATAGACGACGTCGCCGTCACCCTCGACGTGACACCGGGAGTCCCGCACGGCTTCCAAGCATTCGCGGCGATCCTCGACGAGGGTGACGCCGCACTGGCACGAGCCGCCGCCTTCGTTAGCCAGCACCTGAGCCGGGCCGCGGTCACGGCCTGAGGCCCAGATCCTGCCGCCAGAGACAACCACGGAGCCCTGATATGTCCAACATGGATTCTCTCCTGCCCCGCAACGCCGCCTTTGCCGCGAGCGACCGGTGGCGCAACACGCCCCGACTGCCGTTTCTTCCTCACAAGGGGCTGTACGTGATCACGTGCATCGACCCCAGGGTCGACCCCGCGGAGTTTCTTGGCCTCGAGTTCGCTGAGGCGATCGTCACCCGGACGGTCGGCGGGCGGATTACGCCGGCCGTGATCCAGGACCTGTCCTACATCGGATATCTGGTCGAGACCAAGGCGCCCGAGGGCCCGTATTTCGAGGCGGCGGTCATCCATCACACCGATTGCGGGAGTGGCCTGCTCGCCGACGACGAACTCCGTCACGGGTTCGCTGAGCGCAGCGGCTACGACGAGCAGATGCTGGCGGAGCTGCCGGTGCTGGATCCGGCGGAGACGGTCCGCGCCGACGTCGAGCGGGTTCTGTCAGATCCGCGCATCTCACCGCGTATCACGGTGTCCGGCCACGTCTACGATGTCGACAGCGGGCTTCTCACGACGATCCTCGAGCCCGCCTCCCCGACCGCGTCGGCCGACGCCCTGCCACGGTGATCGCCGGGACCCCGGCCGGCAGCGCCGGCGTGTTCGCCCTGGGCCTACGCGCCCCCCGCGACTGGACCGACCGTCGACATCAACGCCGGCAAAAACCCCGTCTGGGACGTCCTGACGATGGTCAGGGCGGTGATCTTCGATGTGGACGGGACGCTGCTCGACTCCGAGCAGCTATGGAACCAATCCAAGGAAGCCTTCGTGCGCTCAACCGGAGGCCACTGGCACGCCGACGCCCCCCTCGCGATGATCGGGATGAGCTCAACCGAGTGGTCCACGTACATGCACAACCAGCTGGATGTACCGCTCCCGCCGGACGAGATCAACCGCGGCGTCGTGGCCCGGACGGAGGGGCGCTACCGCTCCGGGCTGCCCGTCCTCCCGGGTGCGGTTGAATCGGTGCGGGGCCTTGCCGCACACTGGCGCGTGGCGCTGGCATCCTCGGCTGATATGGAGAGTTCTTTGTCAAGGGTGGCGGCACGAATTTCCTGCTTTTGCTGGTGATGAACGGGGGGGGTTTGATGTGGTCGGCTGGGTGGGTGGCGGTCCGGGGTGCTGTGCGCGACGCGGGTCAGGCTGATATTCGCGTGTGTCCGGGTTGGCTCCGGGGTCCGCAGGACCATGGTTCGTCGTGGGGCGGCCGCTGTCTAATGTCGAGCGTCACCGGGAGCCGCT
>Ga0123356_10008446_pt1 | contig 10241 bp, 8 predicted proteins | sample TergutEmb28metaG_2_FD_92546 | JGI IMG/M metagenome (GOLD analysis project Ga0123356, IMG submission 92546) | Embiratermes neotenicus P3 segment gut microbial communities from Petit-Saut dam, French Guiana - Emb289 P3 | ecosystem: Host-associated > Arthropoda: Insects > Digestive system > Gut ... | reverse complement strand
TTTGTACAGTATCATTCTTCTGCGCGGGAAACCCGAAAAACAATTTTTTTCGGTATCTCTGATCATTGGGTTTATGTATGTGATCACGCACCCTATGCTGTTTTTTGGTTTTGACAACGAAATGCATTTTGCCTGGATCGTGGAAGAATCATATCTGCGAAATGTATCGGTCACGGAATCGGATTATATTTTATCGAGAACCTTCCAAACCGGATACTTTGGCTGGTTGCCGGCAGGCGAAAACAATGCCGTTGTGTTTTCGTTTCCAAAAGGAGAAGACACCCTGACATGGACAGGTCAATCAACAGCACGCCCGCTGTACACCAGACTTGCACATATACCAATGGGTCTTACACTTTATGTCGGAAGAAGCCTGACGCTCAACCCGAATGTAATTTTATGGATGGTTATGTTTAGCAGCCATCTGCTGTATACATTTGTTGTGTATTTTGCGCTGAAAAGACTAAACAGCGGAAAGTACCTTATGGCAGCCATCGCGCTGGTACCACTCACTTTTTTGGTGTCCGCCGGGCTTGGATACGACGGCTGGATCAAAGCATTCCTTTTGCTGGGGTTTGCATATTGTTTTTATGAGCTTCAAACACCCGGAGAAAAAATCAAATTAAAAAGCATGGTAATAATGATCGGAGCTTTTCTCCTGGGGCTTGCGCCAAGAGCAATATACTTTCCGCTTCTTTTGATTCTTTTTTGCATAAATAAAGAAAAATTTCAAACAGCAAAGGGATATAAACTGTATCTGCTGGCTGTCACCGGCGCGATACTATTTGTCTTTTTAAGCCTTGCGATCCCGTATTTTACATCGGGCGGTGCCGACTTTGAAGATCCGCGCGGCGGAGACAATGTTGACACCATGGGGCAAATAATGTTTATATTACAAAATCCGCTGGTCTATACGGGGATTTTATTAAACTTTTTAAAAGATTATATCAATATTTTCTCCGGTGAAAAATTTATCTCATGGTATATTTCATATGAGCATCTGTCATATCCGGCCTTAACAATGCTGCTTATATGTACGACAGCACTGACAGATAGATGTGAAAAGGACAGACTAACTTCATCTGTTTGGCTTAAGGTCTTTACGGCCGGTATCATTTTTGCAACCGTTTCGATATTTGTGACATCCTTATACATCAGCTTTACCGACGTGGGAGCACATCATATATCGGGTGTCCAAAGGAGATATTTGATAGCTTTGTTATTCCCGTTTTTCTATATAGTTTGCAACTTTAAGATAATACTCAGATTGAATGAAATCGCAAACTCGGCAATCGTTAATTACAAACTTGAAAACAGGTTGAATAAAGCTACATACTCGATTTTCGTTTTTGGAATAATGGCTTTTGTATTACTCAGCGGAGCGTGGAACACGTTTTTGATTTAACGGAGCAGGAAAATGTTAAAATTTGAGCGGCATAAAATTCTAAGTGTTGTTTTAACGGTATTGTGTTCACTTGTGATCGCAATATCCCTGGAACGCGTATTCTCTGTCGGACGTACATATATATTCGGCGAAGTAAGAGCTTTCATTAATGGGACCGGCGCATTGGACCTGTATCCGGACGTTTCGATGATGACAGTGACCAGAGTAGTTTTTTTGTTTTGTATTGTATTTTTCTTGCTGCTGCATATTATAGTAAAAATAAATATTTTTTATGAAATAGCATTTAAATATAGATATGCTATAGCCACTGCAGTTTTTTTTCTGCTGCTGGTTAACAAAATCCATTTTTCATCCATAGCAATGTACGATCATTACATACAGACGGGATACGGCTCGAAATTTGTCGAACCCATACTCGGATGGGCAAGAGCGATACGTTCCGATGAATGGCTGGTATCAACTCCTCTTCATCTCTCCGCGCAATATGACCCGGACCCGTTCGGACGTATAAACATGATAGCACGAGGCACCGCAACGGAAAACATGCCCAATGGAATGGCGATCGGTCTCGCCACTCTGGCATTTCCAATGAATATATTTTATCTTTTTGGCGTAGAATATGGTGTCAGCGCAAGGTGGGTTGGTATACTTATTTTAACTTTTATGGTCACCTTTGAGTTTGCATATATAATCTCCGGAAAAAACAAGCTGCTTGCTGTTGTCGGCGCGTCTCTGATAACATTCTCACCGTTTTTCCAATGGTGGTCTTATGTTATTTTTATAACAGCCGGAATGGGAGCTTTAGTTTGTTATTATTATTTTCTAAATTCAAATACCATAACAAAGCGAATATTATATGCATTCGGAATTGCTGTCTTCATATCGCAGTTTATCGTAAATCTGTATCCTGCCTGGCAAATACCTGCAGGTTATTTATTCCTGGGATTTGCCGCATGGATCACAGTCGAAAACCGTGACAAAATAAGAGAATTCAAGTGGCAAGATTATATGATCCCCGGGATCGCCGTTATTTTAATTGCGGCAGTCGTTGCCGTATATCTTCATGGATCAAGAGAGTATATAGCCGGAATATCCGGTACCGTTTATCCGGGAGCCCGACACAATAATGGCGGCGAGCTCGGATTTGCGGAAATGATCAACAAAATGATGAATGGCGGTGTTTACTCACCGATGTCTCCATGGAGAGATTTTATTTATACAAACATTTGCGAATTCGGTGGAATATATACTCTATTCCCGATACCTCTTTTATTTGTCTCATATATGATGATAAAAAAACGGAATTTTGACTTGCTGAGTATTATTCTTATCACATATACTGTTTTTATCGGTTCATATGTCTTGATCGGTTGGCCCGGTTGGCTTTCCGGGATCACATTTATGTCATACACTGCATCAACACGTGCGATGGATGTTATGCTTTTCGCTCAAGTGTTTTTGCTTATCCGGGCGATGTCGGGGTTTTCAGCTGCACCGGTTGACGATGAACCGGGCATCTCCGGCAGTAAAAATTTCAAAAAAGAAACAGTTTTATTGTCAAGCTCACTTGCTGCGGCATCACTTCTTACATATATCGTCATAGGCTTTAGCAGAGTTACTTTCACAGCATCATTGGGAGCGCCATTTCTGATAATCACATTTCTCGGTTTTTCTGCGGTGGTGTACAGCTTGTTTGACCGTCAAAGACGCCGGAGTGTATTTATAGCAGCATGCCTTTATATGATCGTTATTTCAACAGCCACATTTATACAAGTCCACCCGGTAATGAAAGGTCTTGATGCAATATACTCAAAGCCTTTATCGGGAAAAATCCGGGAACTGGCGCATGACCCCGATGAAAAATGGATATCTTTGCACGGTATTGTCGGTTCGTCTTATCTTATAGCCAACGGAGCATCAACGATCAGTTCGACAAATTTTTATCCCAATCTTGATTTGTGGTACAGGCTCGATCCCGAAAGAATACACGAAGATGAATACAATCGTTACGCTGTTTTAACCATGGAGCTGACATCGGAAGATACAAGCTTTGACTTGTTGCATATGGATCATTTGCATATAAAATTTTCCGTAAATGACCTAGTTAAAACAGGGGTAAAATATATACACTCAATAGCTCCTCTTGAAAAATATACTGAAATTGATTTCATTTTATTATACAATGAAGGTGACTCCTTCATATACTCGGTAAATTACGAAGGATAGACGGAAAAACTACGGTCAACAGGTGGTAGACAGATTGAAAACTCTTATTATAGTCCCGTGTTATAATGAACAGGAAACAATAGCCGGATTATATCGTGAAATATGTGAAAAAACACCCTATGATGCAATCGTAATAAATGACTGCAGCACGGATAGTAGCAGAGCTATACTACAGCGCGAAAAGATCCCGCATCTGGACTTACCTCTCAACCTCGGGATCGGCGGAGCCGTACAGGCAGGTTACCGTTATGCGCTCCGTAACGGTTATGACATAGCTGTACAGGTCGACGGTGACGGACAGCACGACCCCGGGCAGATCAAAGCGCTTATAACACCAATTATACAGGGAGAAGCAGATCTGGTGATCGGTTCAAGATATATCGGCAAAGAAGGGTTTCAATCCTCCGCAATGCGGCGGGCAGGAATAAGATTTTTTAAGCTGCTTCTTTATTGCTTGAGCGGCAAACAGATAACAGATGCAACAAGCGGATTTCGGGCAGCCGGTATCAATACGATGCGGGTCTTTAACAAGTTTTATGCAAACGATTATCCCGAACCGGAAAGTAACATGCTCGCTCTAAAAAGCAAGCTTCGTGTCATCGAGATCCCGGTAACGATGCGTCAACGTCAGGGTGGAGTGTCATCGATCAAAGCCCTGCAGCCTCTATATTATATGATCAAGGTATCGCTTGGAATACTGATAAGTGCCACAATGAATGTAAAAATCAAAGGAGACTGAGAATGCTTATTGAATTACGGTTGATAATGCTTGTTATTATTGTTTCTTTGGTCGTCTTTTTTATAACCCTGCTTAGAAGAAGGAAACTAGATCTAAAATATTGTCTTGTGTGGCTTTTTGCATTGGCGGGTATTTCGGTTTTTTGCATTTCTCCGGGGCTTTTGGACAGTTTATCGGTATTGCTTGGTATCGATGTTCCCGTAAACACATTGTTCCTGGTATGCATCGCATTTCTGGCATGTATCTGTATCAGCCTGACGATAGTAGTTTCCCGTCTGTCCGAAAGACTACGTACACTTACGCAAAACATTGCGATCTCGGAATGTGAAACAGAAAACACAAACGACCGGGAAAAGGAAGTTTAATGATAATTACAAAAACCCCTCTGCGCGTCAGCTTCTGCGGCGGCGGCAGCGATATTGCTTCATTTTACGGAGCACACGGAGGCTGTGTGCTCAGTACCTCTATAAACAAGTATATGTTTATTATGATCCATCCGTATTTTCACGAGGGGACGACTGTATTAAAGTATTCAAAAACCGAAGTAGTAAACGATATAAAACAAATAGAACACCGGATATTCCATAGTGTTTTGAATATGTATGACCTCAGTGGCGTAGAGCTGACAAGTATGGCGGATATCCCTGCCGGCACGGGACTCGGATCGTCAAGTTCATTTACCGTGGGGCTTCTGCACACAGTAAACGCATACATGGGAAAGCTAGTAAGCAAACCGAAGCTGGCAGAGCTTGCCTGTGAAATCGAAATTAAGCATCTGAAGTCACCTATAGGAAAGCAGGACCAATACGCTGCGGCTATGGGAGGGCTCAATTTCATACGGTTTAACACCAACGACTCCGTAACGGTTGAACCGCTTCTTATCGGCAAAAAGGTCACGGATGAACTGCAGGACAATTTGCTGATGTTTTATACCGGAGAAGTCAGAAATGCAAATGAAATACTCACGGAACAAACCGCAAACTCCATAAAAAGTGACAAAATCGATAATTTAAAACAAATGTGCCGGTTAGCAGAAGTCATGAGAGAAGAACTTGAAAAAGAAAACCTCACCGCATTCGGCGATATCCTTGACGAAAGCTGGCAGCTGAAGAAAACACTTGCAACCGGCATATCATCAAGTTATCTTGACGATATATATGATACTGCCATAAAAAACGGTGCAAAAGGCGGTAAGCTGTTGGGTGCCGGTGGTGCTGGTTTCTTTTTGTTTTACTGCGAAAAAGAAAAGCAGGATAATCTGCGAAGCGCACTAAAACTTAAGGAGCTACCCTTTGGGTTTGAGAATGACGGGACGTCGATCATATTTGTCGGCGATAAGTACTGGGACTAGGTGAGGTTGTTAAATGCGCGCAGTAATTATGGCAGGTGGTAAGGGGACACGGCTTTTGGAGCTCACAAAAGATGAACTTCCCAAGCCGATGATACCTGTAAACGGCAAGCCGATTTTAGAATGGCAGATAGAATGTCTACGCAGAAACGGTGTTACGGATATCTGTATCATTGTCGGGCATTTGGGAGGAAAAATCAAAGAACACTTCGGTGACGGTAATGATTTTAATGTCAACCTGACTTACTTTTCCGAAGAAATACCTCTAGGAACTGCCGGAGCGCTTGCACACGTGAAAGACTTTCTTACGGAAGATCATTTTCTCCTGGTTTACGGTGACGTCATATTCGATATTGATATACATCGTATGGATGAATACCATAAACAAAAAAAGGCGAAAGCTACATTGTTTATACATCCGAACTCCCATCCGTATGATTCTGATCTGGTCATTACTGACCCAATCGGTCAAATCATAGGTTTCGACAGTAAAAGCAACCATCGTTCCTATTGGTATAACAATATGGTCAATGCCGGTTTTTATATACTGTCGAACGAAATTTGTAATAATATTCCGGAAAACAGTAAAGTTGATCTTGAAAAGGATATATTATTTAAAAACCTTGGAAACGATTCGGGTATCTACGGTTATGTTTCGACCGAATATATTAAGGATGCGGGTACCATTAACAGGATAAAACGAGTGGAAAGCGATATGATAAATGGTATCGTTGCCGCAAAAAATCTGTCCAAACCACAGAAATGTATCTTTTTGGACAGAGACGGTGTTTTAAATAAAACCGGCGGGCTGATATCCGACATCGATAAACTGGAATTGGAAGATTCGGCAGTAAAAGCGTTATCACTAATAAACACTTCGGAATATCTGGCGGTCGTCATCACAAATCAACCCGTAATCGCAAGAGGTCTTTGCAGCATTGATGAACTCGATGAAATACACAAAAAGCTACAAACCCTATTTGGTGAAAAACATGTATATTTTGATGATCTGTTTTATTGTCCGCACCATCCCGACAAGGGTTATCCGGAAGAAAACCCGGAATACAAAATCGATTGCGACTGCAGAAAGCCAAAAACCGGAATGCTATTGACCGCATCGGACAAACATAACATCGACCTGAAGAAATCGTGGTTCATAGGAGACAGAACCGTTGATATAAAAACAGGGTTAAACGCCGGAGTGAAAACAATACTTGTAAGAACGGGAGCGGCCGGCGGCGATAAAAAATATGATGTGAAACCGGATCATATTTCAGATGATGTTCAAAGCGCCGTGGAATATATTTTAATGAAAACCAAAGAGAACTGCATATGAAAGTTGTATTTTTAAACCCGCCTTTTAAAGGGCGTTTTTCCAGAACCTCACGCAGTCCCGCTGTCACAAGCGGCGGCACGCTGTATTATCCTTTCTGGCTTGCGTACGCAGCCGGAACGACAGAAAACGCAGGACATGAAGTACTACTTATAGATTCCCCCGCCGACGGCTTGACACTCGATGAAACACTGGAAAAAATCAAAGATTTTGGACCCGAGCTTGCGGTGCTTGATACCAGTACCCCTTCGATCTACAGCGATGTTGCAATAGCGGAAACAATAAAAAGAACACTCCCCGGATGTTTTACCGTTGTGGTGGGAACCCATCCGTCCGCTCTGCCGGAAGAAACACTGGCGCTTTCCTCGGGGCTTGATGCCGTAGCGATAGGTGAATATGACTATATAATACGTGATCTTGCAAACGCGCTTGGAAATAAAACACCACTAAACGAAGTAACAGGCCTCGCTCTGCGGCAGGACGGTGATGTGATCCGAACAGGAGAGAGAGAGAAAATCGAGAACCTCGATGATCTGCCTTTTGTGACATCAATCTATAAAAAACATCTCAACCACAGAAATTACTTTTTTGCCGCCGCAAAATATCCAATGGTAATGATCATAACCGGCAGAGGCTGCCCGTTTAGGTGTTTCTTTTGTGTCTACCCTCAAACCTTTCACAGCCGCCGTTATAGGGCGCGTTCGCCGGAAAATGTTGTCGCGGAATTTGAATACATCAAAGAAAACTTTCCGGATCTGAAGGAGATCGGCATCGAAGACGACTGCTTTACGGCAAACATCGAAAGAGTACGAAGTATCTGCCGCCTTCTGATTTTACGCAAGGTCAACATGGTATGGTACTGCAATGTCCGCGGCGATGTTGATTATGAAACACTAAAACTGATGCGTGAAGCCGGCTGCCGTCTTGTCACCGTAGGATTTGAAAGCGCAGATCAACAGGTACTGGACTTGATGCATAAGAGCGAAAAAGTTGAAAAGTATATCAAATTCGCAAGCGACGCGCAGCGCGCCGGAATGATGGTACACGGCTGTATAATGTGCGGAACACCGGGCGATTCAAAAGAAGCGCAGGCGGAAAATTACAGGTTTGCCGTAAAAATCAACTGTGATTCGATGCAGTTTTATCCTCTATATGTTTACCCGGGTACGGAAGCATATGATTGGGCAAAAGAAAAAGGATACCTTAGAACAGAAGACTTTTCCAAATGGCTTAAAGATGATGGGAGCCACAACTGTGTCACCGATATGGAAAGCATGACCGCCGAAGAAATGGTAGCTCTGTGCGAAGAAAACCTACGTCGCTATCATCTGCGGCCGCGTTATTTATTAATGAAGCTCGGGCAGGCATTCCGCGATCCCGCAGAAGGCTGGCGCAGTATAAAATCCGGCTGGCAACTGATAAAGAAAATCGCGGGAGCGGGGCATAAATGAGTAAAATAAAGAACCTTTTCTTTAAATACAAAGAACTGATCTTATATCTTATCTTCGGAACCGCGACGACACTTGTCAACTGGATCTTTTATGTTCTGTTCCTCTTCGTTTTTTCATTGACGGTAAGCAACGCCATAGCTTGGTTTCTGGCAGTATTATTTGCTTACGTTGTCAATAAAAAATATGTTTTCGAAAGTAAATATGTCTCCGCTTCACAGAGCATCAGAGAAATCAGTTTATTTTATGCCGCAAGGATACTCTCGGGAGCCATTGATATTTTGGGCCTGCCGCTACTAATATATATAGGAGTGGATCAACAGGTTTTTGGCATCGAAGGCGCTGTAGCCAAAGCGATTTTAACTGTTATCGGTATCATATTAAACTACATTTTCAGCAAGTTTATAATATTCAAAAAAACAAAATGAAATAAATTATTTAACAGGAGAATATCAAAGTGTCATTGTTATCGATTATTATACCGGCATATAATGAAGCGGAATCAATTGAACATATTGCCCCCGAGCTTCATCGTGTACTTGATGAAGTGAATATCCGCTTTGAGATTATTTTTATAGATGACGGATCAACGGATGATACATATGAAAAAATAAAAGAACAGAGTAAAAAAGCAAGCAACATACATGGATACCGTTTCAGCAGGAATTTCGGTAAAGAATCTGCAATATGCGCAGGTCTTCAAAAAATAAACGGGGATTGCTGTATAGTAATGGATAGTGACCTTCAGCACCCTCCCGGGACGATACCAAAAATGTACCGGTTATGGGAAGAGGGCTATGAGATCGTTGAAGGGATCAAAGCACATCGCGGTAAAGAATCTGTAATAAACAAACTGTTTTCGGGTATGTTCTATAAAATCATATCATCAATGTCCGGTTTCGACATGAAAACATCGTCTGATTTTAAATTACTCGATAAACGTGTGGTCAATGAATTACTCCAGTTAAAGGAAAGGAATGCTTTTTTTCGCGGGCTTTCATTTTGGGTCGGGTTCCGTTCCGCAAAAGTTGAGTACAACGTTGCTCCCCGGCAATACGGAAAAACTAAATGGAACATCCTCAGTCTTTCAAAGTACGCCATCGGCAATATTGTAAATTTTTCTGCTAAACCGCTGCAGCTTGTAACAGGAATCGGTGTTATTCTAATCACCGCTTCATTTGTTTTGATCATACAGACTATTGTGAGGTATTTTCTCGGTTATTCGTTGGAAGGTTTTACAACAATAATATTACTGCTGCTGTTGATAGGCGGAGGTTTGATGATAAGCCTCGGTATCATAGGTCTCTATATAGCGAAGATATACGATGAAGTCAAACAAAGACCCCGATTTATAATAAGCGAATCGACCGGAAATAGCGATATTCCTTGACACTACGGGGATATTATAGTATAATCCGGGCAAAAGAAAACCGGAGTACCTTATAAAAATGCAAAACGCGTTCCAGTCAGATACGATGAAAAGCATTATAGATTCAAAACGCTTTGTTTTCGCGGTTTCGGGAATGCTTGGCGCTATTTTTTTTATGTGCATTTTTGGTGTCAGAGTTTTAAATCCGACATATATTGACTGGCTTATTGTAGATACTATACAGGACCGGTTTCAACATTATCTGGGATGGGTCGCGTACAGAAACTCCGCCTGGTATTTTCCACCGGGTCTGCACTCCGGTACTACTTACCCTTTTACATATTCAATAGTATTCAGTGATTCGATCCCGATA
>Ga0123356_10008445_pt1 | contig 10241 bp, 11 predicted proteins | sample TergutEmb28metaG_2_FD_92546 | JGI IMG/M metagenome (GOLD analysis project Ga0123356, IMG submission 92546) | Embiratermes neotenicus P3 segment gut microbial communities from Petit-Saut dam, French Guiana - Emb289 P3 | ecosystem: Host-associated > Arthropoda: Insects > Digestive system > Gut ... | reverse complement strand
GGCGTACGGCAGGGAATCGGCCCAGAACTCGTGCCCGGGACGGGACGCCAGAGTAACCAACGCCTGCCGAATGAGACTCGGGTTCGTCCCTTCACGCACCAAGTAGCGAACCAGAGCCCCTTCGGTGATGGGGCAGGTCGCGAAGCTTTCAACGCCAGCGAACCACTCCACGGCCCGATCGTGGTGGACGTGTTCGCCGTCCGACATGGCGATGAGGACGTTCGCGTCGACCAAGAAGACCATCAGTTGTCCTCATCGATCAGGTCGGCTACCTCAGCGGAAGTGATGGCGCGTCCCCGTCCGAAGTTGAATACCATCAAGCCGGTCTTGGGGTTGACGCGGGCAGAGGAGGGCGTGTCGATTGTGGCCATGCCTCGCATCATCGCATCCGTCGCGGTCGCCGCGAAGGATTGCCCTTGCATCTGCGCATAGGCCTTGATGCGTTCGTGAAGCATCGATGGGATGTCGACCGTGGTGCGCATGTCCGACATCATATCGCGCCATCACCTCCTAATAGAGACATGATGGACGATGGCGGCACTCGCCGTCCGTAGCGAACCAACCGACCGCGAAGAGATGCAAGCCGTCGCGGCAGCCCCCCATCACCAAGGGTCCTGGGACATGAGGCGGCGGTGATCGGAGGGTCGGCTATGAGAAGCCTGGCTCTCCCAGGTCGATTCCGACGTCCGCCAGGAAGGCCGCCGGATCGACGTGCCCGGTGCGCAGCGTCCAGATGCTGCCATCGACCGCCATCTCGAAGTGAAGGTGGCACCCGATGTCCGATAGCCCCCAGGTGCCCGCCTTTCCGATCTGTTGACCCGCAACGACGCGCTCGCCCTCTCGCACAAACATGCCTGACTCGGGCATGTGGACATACATACTCTCGACGCCGTTGTCGTGGGCCACGACGATGGTTCCCGCCCCCGCCGCATCGAACCCGACAAACGACACGCGGCCGTCGTGGACCGCCCACAGTGGTGCGCCGCAGTACGGGTGGGCAAGGTCGACGCCTTGGTGGCGGCTGGGAAGCGAAAACTCGTCGGGGGAGCCTTGCGGAGCCCCGTAGCCTTCGAAGAAGCCCCCAGCTGCGGGCGCGGCCCAGCCTTGTTCGTTGACAACGCCGGGGATGGTGAGGCACTGGGCCCCCGAGGTGGGTTGCGCGTCAGCGAGGCTGAGGTGGAGACGGTCGGCGAGTGATCCATGATCCTCCACGGGCCGCCACCCCTCCGCTCCCCGGTCGGCCGACCAGACCCGTTGTCTCCACGTGACCTCCGCCACGCCGAGCTCGTCGGCGTGGTTGACGAGGTGCTCGGCCAGACGCTCGCCCACCTCCATGCCATCAGGTATGTCGTCCACCATGAAGTCGAGGTCCAGGCCGGCGGGGCGCGCACCGCCATCGTCGGCATCGCGGTTGCCCGTGATCGTCTTGATGGAGAAGCTGGAGCCCAGCACGTTCGCGGCGTTCGCGGTCTGCGGTCGCACCCGCCCAAGTCTGTACTGCGCGGAGGCCGCGTTGACGAGCTCGTCGTACCCATACCCCTCCATGCCGCACCCCTCCTCCTGGCCATGCCCCGCCCACCCGGCCAAGAACCCCAGCAGGAGAATCGGAAGCGCCGCGAAGGCGATGATGCGAACACCCCGACCCGTCACGGTCGCCCCCCCATCCCTTGGTGGCCCGGAACACCCCGGGCGCCCCAACGTAGCACGTCGCCGCGCTCATTCCCCTGAGCCCACAAGAGACCATGTGGTGTATGCTCTGGTGTATGCATCGAACGAACATCTACCTGGAAGACCGCCAGACTGAGGCCCTTGACAAAATCGCCTCCCAGCTCGGACTATCCCGGGCCCAGGTCATCCGCGACCTCGTCGACCGGACGCTCAACGGCGAGGATCGCGACATCACCGCCGGCGTTGACGCGATCAACCGATCCGCCGGCGCCCTGGCCGACATCGAACCCATGGAGCGAGAACCTGACGCGCGGCAAAGCTACCTCGGTGACCTCATCGGGTTGTCCGCAGAGGCGGACCTCCCGTGATTCTCGTCGATAGCGATGTCCTAATCCAGCACTTACGAGGAGACCCACACGCCACCGAGTGGCTGCGCGCCGCCTACCGAGCCGATCCGATAGCCGTCAGCGTCATCAGCGTTGTCGAGCTTGCTGGAGGAATGCGATCAGCTGAGCGGCGCGAAGTCTGGGGGCTATTGGCGATCACTCGAGTGCTTCCAGCGACAGAAGCAATCGCTCGGAGAGCAGGCGAACTCATGCGCACCTACCGCCGCAGCCACCAGGGCATTGGCCTAGGGGACTACCTCATCGCCGCGACAGCGATCGAACACGGATGCGACCTCGCCACCCTCAACACCCGACACTTCCCCATGTTCCCCGACCTACAACCGCCGTTCCGCACGATGACGAACTGAACCGAACAAGGCCCGCGCGCCTGGGAGGACCTGCAGCGGTGCCAGCCGCCCTGACGATCATGAGAGATGGGGAGACAACACCGAGAGTGCCGCGACCAAGCGACAACTCGGGACCGAGGCGAGGGCGCGGTCGCCCTACGGCCCGCGTCAGGCATAGCGGCTCCTACCCCCTGCGATCCGAGAAGCAAGCGCTGTCGCGAAAGGTCTCGGAAATGCCGAATAATCACGCGAAATCCCATTCTGACAACGTGCGCCTACGCGCGAAGGATTTCGGGGTAGTGACAACATGAACGATTTGGGTCTGGGCAGCGACCTTCATTGCCAGCGCTATCATTTGCTGTGAGAGAATCTTGCGGAACGGGCACTTTTTCCGATGTAAGGTTTTCCGCGGCCTAGGTTGCCTGTCACTGAGATCAGTCTGCCTCCGCGGTTCGGAGTCAGGGGCTGCCGCAGCCGGGACGCCCCTACCCAGGGGCGTCGCCCCCGCAACACGAGAGATTCGAAGGAAGCCCCAAGAATGTCGAGGAAGACTATTATCGCGGCCATTGTGGCCGTCGGACTGGCTGCGCCAGTCACACTATTGTCCGCCGCGCCGGCCCAGGCCGCCACCTACCAATGGGACCGGTACAACATCGTCACCACGACCACCTATACCCAGGGATCGTGGACCGCCTGGGTTCAAGCATCCCCCCAGGCCACCTCCAAGTCCGGATACCCGAACCTCCAGATCTCCGCGTCCTCTGGCTTCTCCACCACGGGAACTTATCGGAGCATCACCAAGGCAAACGCCGGCGTGTTGGTCTACTCCAGCACGGCGACAAAGGCCACCGCGTGGCAGTACACGTCGAGCGGCACTTTGTGGACGTGCACCAACACGGCCACCGTAAAGACAACTCAGTCCAAGGGTTCGACATCCTACGGGCCAGTGACGTCGACGTCATCGACGACATATCCGCAAAACGGCCCGTTGGGCAGCTACTGGTACGTGTCTAGGGGCCCAGTCACCCCTGTGAAGCCGACTGTGACAGTTGGCGCGATCGGAAACACGACCGTGGGCAGCACAGTGACGGTCTCGGCTTCCTCGTCGACGCCGTGCTACCGGATGGCCGCGAAGTGGCAGCTCAACGGGGGACCGGACAACTGGCTGGGCGAAGTGTACTCAGCGTCCTACAGCAAGACGTTCACTCCGAAGGTGGCCGGAACTTACACAGTGACGGTCTATTCGAGGTCGTACATCGAAAGTGACGCCCGGAGTGATCAGGGGAGCGCGTCAAGAACCTTTACCGTCTCCAATCCGACGTACACGTTCACGTTGTCTCAGACGGGCAACTACGCCTTCCCTAGGGCCGTGGCGGGCTACGCGGCACCAACCGCCCGGTCTGTGACAGTGACCAACACCGGGAACGTAGCCGGAACGTTTGCCATCGCCATCAACAGCGCGAACTTCGCCTTGAGCAGGAACACCACCGGGTCCCTGGCCGCTGGCGCGTCGATACCGTTCACCGTCGTCCCCAAGATGGGGCTGCCCGCCGGCAACTACTCGGCCACCATCACCGTGACCGGGTCACCAGCCAACTTCTCGTACAAGACCTTCACCGTCAGCTTCGAAGTCGTCAACCCGATCCACACGTTCTCGTTGTCTCAGACGGGCAACTACGCCTTCCCTAAGGCCGTGGTGGGCTACGCGACACCAACCGCCCGGTCTGTGACAGTGACCAACACCGGGAACGTAGCCGGAACGTTTGCCATCGCCATCAACAGCGCGAACTTCACCTTGAGCAGGAACACCACCGGGTCGCTGGCCGCTGGCGCGTCGATACCGTTCACCGTCGTCCCCAAGACGGGGCTGCCCGCCGGCAACTACTCTGCCACCATCACCGTGACCGGGTCACCAGCCAGCTTCTCGTACAAGACCTTCACCGTCAGCTTCGAAGTCGTCAACCCGATCCACACGTTCTCGTTGACCCCGGCGGGGAATCACACCTTCCCCCAGGCCGTAGTGGGCTACGCGGCACTGACCGCGCGGACGATGACGGTAACCAACACCGGGAACGTGCCCGGGACGTTTTCGATCACCTCCTCCAACCTGAACTTCCTGGTGAGCAGGGCCACCACCGGCTCGCTCAGCCCCAACACGGGAATCTCGTTCTCCGTCGCACCCAAGCTAGGACTCGGCACTGGTACCCACACGTCCACCATTACGGTGTCCGGGACACCGTACAACTTCGGGACCAAGACGTTCACCGTCAGCTTCACCGTCGGCCGTAGCCCCAATCTCGCTGATCCGGAGTCCATCAAGGCATACGTGGCCCAGCTAGGTGGGATCAACCGCAGCATGCCAGCAAACGTTTACCAGACGTTCTACGGCGCACCGAACGCTCCACCAAAGGGCAAGCAATCCGGGCCGAAGAATCGGTACAGCAACTACGTCTTCACCAAACTCGATGCCCTGAACTGGCTCATTCAAACGGGAGGGAACATTACCTTCGTCCTGCAGAAACGAGATGTTCAGAACTTGGGAACCAGGGCGGAGATGGTCGAGTCGTCCGCGACATTCCAAGCGGACACAATCGCCAAGTTCAAGGACGCCAAGAATCTTCTGGCAAACGCGGGCCTAAGTGTGGCAATGCCGAAATTCTATATCGGCGCGGTCGAACAGAAGCCCGACACGCTTCGAAACGCCAACGGCGAAATCGGGATATACGACAGGGTCCTTCAGCTGATCGGTTCCGACACAAGCATGATCACTGGAGCCTACTTCGGTGAGGACCTCAAGCTCAGCGACGACAAGAGCCGGGAGACCGCGACGGACGTAGCTGCTTTTATCGTCGGAGAAAGAAAAAAGCCGATGATGATCATTCCATACTTCACCGCGGGAGAGACATCGGATCAGTTCATCGATCGCGCCACAGACCTCGCGAACCTGCGAAACCCCGCCAAGTTGGGAACCCGTCCGTATTTCAGCACCATTCTGCTACAGCCCGGAACATTCTACCAACCCGACGACTCTGGGCGCAGAACGACCGCGGTCAACGACCTTATCAAGTTCATGAATGATTGGAACGGGCAGGGCAACGCCACCAAGATTGGGATCCAAGTGGAGCTCGACATGGGCCTGGTGACCGGCCGCTCTGACGAGAATATGGCTCTCTCCTCTTCCAGGAAAAAGACGCGATTCAACGATTACCTTTCGGGAATCAAGAAGCTGTCTTCGGACACTCCGATGGGCATCTACTCAGGCGGACCGAACGAGCAGGGATACGCTGACGTCACTCTCAACGCCAACGAGCACAACACAGGAAACCACCGTGTGGAGGGCGCGAACCTGAACAACGCAACGAAAGGCTGGGAGTACAGGAATGGATGGCTGTACAGCAGCGGGAGTTGGCCAAGCCCGTACGCTGGCAACCTGATCTACGACATCAACAACTACCTGTTCCGAGGCAGCAGCTACTGGAACAGCCGGTTGACGACCTTCGGCCTGACAATGCCGAGGTAGCTTCCGTCTCTCAGCTGACGGGGCAGCCCGGGCGCCTTGTCCCGGGCTGCCCCGTCCGCAAATTGTGGGGAGACGGCCAGCGACGCAAACGGCACTGCTCGACACCTCCGTCCAGCGTCATGCCACCAAGACCGCAACGTCGGGGTGGGTTGACACCAGTGCTTGGTCCAGCGTCGCCAAACGAGCGTCGTTGCCGCGTTGGCGTACCAGCGAGGCCAAATAGGCGTCGGTAACCTGACGGTGCCCGATAACGTCGGTCAGGTCAGCCTCGGCGTACGGCAGGGAATCGGCCCAGAACTCGTGCCCGGGACGGGACGCCAGAGTAACCAACGCCTGCCGAATGAGACTCGGGTTCGTCCCTTCACGCACCAAGTAGCGAACCAACCTTCCGCGAAGAGACGCAAGCCGCCGCCGCCGGCCCCGCAACACCGAGTAGCTCTCCCGCAGCGGCGCATTCTGGCGGAAGACCTTGTTCTTGAAAACGTCGCCGAGGACCGCCATCGTCCACGCTATCGGCGGCCGCCGCCTCGATCCTCAGGCCGCCAGCGCAGTCCCGCCCTGCGAGTTCAGCGCAGGCGGTTGTTCCCGACTTGGCGAAGGGGGGCCGGGCCCTGGCATTGGTGCCGAGGGCCCGACCCAGAACCTGCTAGATGAGAGTGACGGTGAGAACGGAGGTGTAGTGGTCAGCCACCGTGCTCCAGGGGATGCCGAGGAGGAGTTCGGCGCCGCAAGCGAAGCTGCCGGTGGACACGCCGCCGCCTGCGTAGCACACAGTCTTAGGCGTGCTCAGACCACCGTACTGGCCAGGCCAGATGGGCGGACCAGAAGTGAGCATCGGAACGTTCTGCGCGTCGTGGGCCAGGCCCTCGTCAACGGCAGGGGCGAACCTGTGGTTGGGGTACAAGCCAAGGTTCCCTGCAAGGATTCGACGTCCGGTGTTGTCACCAACGAAGTCGGTGGCAGCCGCAACCAGCGTCCAGCCTTCGCCCGTGCCGCGAGCGTCAATGACGACCGCCGGGTTCATGGCATGGCCGCGGATGATGATGTCTCCGCCGTTGAGCTGATATGAGCCAAAGCTCACGGTCTGGTTCACCGGGACCGACATGCTCAGATCGCCTCCAGTCAGGGATACCTCGAGATCCTGTTCAATGCCCTCCTTGATGCCGACGGTGGCCCATGCTGGAGCCCAGACGTTGTTGATGCTCAACGCATCGAACCAAGCGACGGTCATCGTGTAGGCGCCTGTGGCGGCATAGGTGTGGGTGCCGCGCACAGAGAACTCTCCGGGGCCAACCTCGACAACGGTGGCTGTTGACCGGGTCAGATCACCCCAGTTGACGACAGCTGATGCCTGCGCGAGGGTAGCCGAAGAGCCGGAAATGTGGGCGACTTCCCCGGTCCAGGCCACACCCTTGACGGGCAGCACTCGTTGGCCGGCCACCGTGGGTGCCAGCGGCTCGGAAACCTTGCTCGGGTAGAACTCGCGAACCGTTGCGCGGATCTCGGCCTGCTGGGTGGTGTTGTTGTTGTTGAGGCGCCATGAGAAGAACCCGCCCAACCCGTTGTCCACGGCCCATTTCGCCCGAATCCCGATGGTCTGGGCTGTCTCGAGCGAGCACAGGCGCCGCGCGGACACGTCGAAGTACCACTGGTTCTTCGCGTAGTCGTCCCAGACAATCAGAACGTTGCGAGAGTCCTGCCTCGCGTTTGCGAGGCTAGCGTTTCCGCAGCCAGTGCCGGTCCATCGCCGCCACATGCCCTGGTTTACAGTGTCGACCACAAGGAATCCGCGAGGGCCGGTCCATCCCATGCCGTAGGAGAGCTTCTGGGGCTCAACACCTGCATCGATGAAGTGGCGGATCATTTCGACGCCGGAGTTGTCCTCCATGCCTGAGGTGTCCAGCGGGGAGGGGTATAGCGGTTGGTTCGGCATAGAGATCGGAACATACCCAGTCCCCATCTCGTAGGTCATAATGTTGATGATGTTGAGGGTACGGCCAAGGAACTCCAGGTCGAAGCTCTCGGTCACCTCGTACGGCGCGCCGTTGCCGTCACCGTTAGGGTCGCTTCCGTCGCCTTCCCAGCGTCCTGCCGGGATTGCGGCAGTCAGCCACAGCTCAGTCGGGTCGACGCCGTGGTTCGCCGCCCACTCGTTCATGGCCTTGCGGAACTCGATCACCATGAGGTTGTGGTTCACGAGATCGGACGGGTCCCGGACAACATAGCCAGGGCCGCCATAGACGGGGAACTCCCAGTCGAAGTCGAAACCGTCAACCGACTCCTTGTCGAGGTAGCGCTCGACGCAAGACGCCGCGAGCTTCTCGCGACCAGCCTGCGTCCTGACGGCTTCAGAGAAGCCGCGGCCGCCCCAACCTCCGATCGAGCGGATGATCTTGGTGTTTGGGTGCGTGGCACGCCAGTCCTTGAGGAATGCGTGCTGAGTGTCGTTGGCCGTGGTGCACTGACCGTCGTTCGTTGAGCCGGGCAGCCCGATGGTCGAGAAAGCCCAATACGCAACGTCGATGTTGGGCCAGTCGAATCCGGCAAAGCTGGACGCGCTCGGTGTGGCATCGAAGTAGCCGCCAATGATGTAGCGGGCGGGCGGAGGAACATTCTGGCCCCCCGGGTACGGCTTGTCCGGCGGGTTGGCGCCGGCTGAGGGAGCCGCCAGGGCTCCGATTGTCAGCCCGAGGGCGAGAGTGGAAAGGATAGCCGCAAAGCGCGAGGAATGGCCGCGCCCAGCGGGGTATCGAGACATTGTTTTACTCCTTTGTTTTTTCTGCGGTGATCACAAGGCAGGGGGAGGCAGTGGCGATGCCGTCTTCGGAACGCCGCCTCCGAGTGAGTTATGAGGACCATGGATCTGTACCTCGGCGGTCACCGGGGCAGCGATAACGGTACCAGGTGCGATCAGCTGAGAGGCGCGAGGTCTAGGGTCTATTGGCGATCGCGCCAGGTCGTGCTTGCCTCGCGCGGTAGCCCGGCGTCACGTCTCGGTATCGGAATCGATGCCCGCGCGCCTTGTCCCGGGCTGCCCCGCCGACCCTGTGGAGTCCCAGTTGGTCGGCCCGCCAACAACGATGCAGGGACGCCCAGTGGTCAGGCTCTGTTGCTACGGCTGCGAGGGAGAAAGGCTGCGCAGCACTTCGAGGGCGTCGGCGGTCTGGGCTTGGTCGTCATGGACGACGAACCGCACGAGCACATTGGTGTCCAAGCCGATCACGGAGCCTCCTGTGCCGCAGCCTCAGCGATGTCGGCGTTCATCTGCTCGACGGTGACCGGAGGGCCATCCCACGTTCCGAAGTAGCCATACAGGCTCATCACAGACTTCGACCGAGGTCGCAACATGCAGCCGCCAGGTACCTCGACGAAGTCGACCTGGTCGCCCGGTTCGATGCCCAGGCTCCTGCGAACCGACAACGGAACCGTCACCTGGCCCTTGGACGTTACCGTCGCGACTGGCACGGCAACCACCTCCGATTCTTACGATCTGTAAGAGTATCTTACTCGGAGGCCGCAGTCGTCTCGGAAACAGGTCCGGGCACCTCAAGCCAGGATGCCCTTGCGCGGCTCGCCCCTCAGCGGATGGATCAAACGCCGGTGGCTGCAAAGACCGCCGAGCTTCCGCCCGTGCCGATCCACGCGCCGGCAGCCGGGTACTCGGGACCGTGGCACTGGGGTTGACCCCACTAGTACACGTTGATGAGGCGTCCGAGGGTGGACTGGATCTCGACTAGGTCGTTCGCGTCGACCGTGCCCACGACGCGATTGATGCGATCGGTGGCGATGGAACGGACCTGCTCGCACATCGCCAGGGACGTCCGGTCCGTGTGGACGGGCACGTGGGTCACCCAGCCCCGATTCGTCGAGGTCAACGGCACGACGATCACAAGAGAGTCCCAGTTGAACGGCCCGCCAACGACAATGCAGGGACGCCCAGCGGCCGGGCTTTGTTGCTCAGTTCCGCGCGTGGGTTTGAGATCGACGATGACGACATCGCCGGGGCGCAGGGGCCTCACGTCAGCGTCCTGTCGCCAGCCAACACCTCGCCTGGGTCGTCGCGCATTGGTGCTGCGAGGTCGGCGTTGTCCCACTGCCGCGCCTCGCGAACATACTCGTCGTCGGGGCGCTGCTCCGCCGCTGCTCGGAGAAACCCTCTCTGGCTCAGCTCCCGAACCGCTTGGGCGACATAGTCGGCCTGAGTAGTTCCTGCCTTTGCGGCTTCCGCCCTGATGAAGTCTCGAAGATCCGACGGAACCTTGATGGTTGTGCCGGTAGCCAGAGTGGTCATACCCGACAGTATACCTGGGGCGGCACCAG
>Ga0123356_10008444_pt1 | contig 10242 bp, 9 predicted proteins | sample TergutEmb28metaG_2_FD_92546 | JGI IMG/M metagenome (GOLD analysis project Ga0123356, IMG submission 92546) | Embiratermes neotenicus P3 segment gut microbial communities from Petit-Saut dam, French Guiana - Emb289 P3 | ecosystem: Host-associated > Arthropoda: Insects > Digestive system > Gut ... | reverse complement strand
TTGACCCCGAAATTTGCGTTCTTCCAGTAGGTGTAGCCGGCGAAGATGTGGCAGGCTTCGTCCCAGGTCTGGGATTGGCGGCGCGCAGAGAGGACTAACTCCAGGCAGAGAATCAGCAGCAGAGAAGCTGCGACTGCAGTCCGCAGGTTGCGCGAAAGCGAGTCGGCGGGAAGCACGGGGCAGTGTACTCATCACACTGCCCGTTGTCTAGAAGCGAAGTGCCAGGCTTACTTCGCTTCCACGGGTTCGACCATCACGAACTTGCCCATGGAACCCTTGTCCATGAACTTGATGCGGCCGGTGATCTTGGCGAAGAGGGTGTCGTCTTTGCCGCGGCCGACGTTGAGGCCCGGCTTTACGCGGGTGCCGCGCTGGCGGACGATGATGGTGCCGCCGGGAACCATCTGCCCGCCGAATGCTTTAAAACCAAGCCGCTGGGAATTCGAGTCGCGGCCGTTGCGTGATGTGCCTTGTCCTTTTTTGTGCGCCATATGAAATCCTTCAGTTGGCCGGTGGCCAGGTTATCAGGTGCGAGGGCGGGGCGCCCCCGCGAGAGCCGGCGAGACGCCGGCTATCTATCTCTTCTTGTCTTGCCTGCCGTCTTCTTGGTGGTCTTCCTCGAAGCTGCCTTCTTGCGGGGCGTCGCTTGGTTTGCTTCTGCTTCGGGTTCGTGGGCTTCGGCTTCGCCAGCCTCTACCTTTTTCGGCTTGGCTTCCTTCTTTGGCAGTTCGGGGGCTTTAAAGCTTTGTCCGCCGAAGGCAATCTCGGCGATGCGGACAGAGGTGAAAGCCTGACGATGGCCGCGTAGCTTTTTGTACTGCTTCTTGCGCTTGTAGTGGAAGACGAGCACTTTCGCGCCACGACCTTCACCCACAACCTCGCCGACAACGCGCGCGTCGGAGTGAGTACCGACCTGGCCTTCTTCGCCGGACACGGCAACGACGGGGAATTCGACCTGGCCGTCGTCGGTGCCGGTACCGACCTTCTCGATTCGAATTACATCGCCGGGCGCTACCCGGTACTGCTTCCCACCAGCGCGGATCACCGCGTACATACGTCTGCCTCCGTCAAGATGTCGTTGAAATCAGCTCGCTGAATGAGTCTCGAGCGGAACTTACCATGCGAATCCCCGGGGGCGCACACCAGCGCTTCCGCGGGACCAGCTGATTTCCTGTGCTTGCTGTGTTTCCGCCACGGCGCTCCAGCAGCCAAGGCAGGCGTCCCCAGAACGGGTCGGCGAGTACAGTCAAACTTGATTATTTTATCGTGGGGTGTGGAACGAGGTCAAACTTCTCGGACCGCGCGGGGTCACAGGGCTGAGGGCTTAGGAACTGCAGGGCTAGAACCAGCTCGTACGGTCATGCTCTAGGCGTTGGGCGTCGAGAGGCCTGCGCATTTGCGGTTCAGTTGCCGCCAGCAAATGCACGGGTCGTTGGCTCCGCCGGAGAACAGATGACTAGGGATTATGGCTGACCCCTGGTCGCTGATCCGAGCGCCAGCTTTTTAGTAAGAGATCCAGAAGAAATATGCGGTCATTCCTGCTCCCACTAGCACCACGAAATTTCGGATCCAGGATTGCGGCATCTTCATGGCGTAGTGCGCGCCGAGATAACCTCCGGCGATTGCACCCACAATCATGATACCGCCGTGCTTCCAATAGACGACTCGGGAGACGATGAAGGTAATGACGGCCACGCCGTTGATGACGAATCCCATGACGCTCTTGAGGGCGTTCATGGCGTGCATATCAGTCATCCCGAGAGCAGCCAGCATAGCGAGCATCACGATGCCCATGCCGCCGCCAAAGTAACCTCCGTAGATGCCCACACACAGTTGAAAAACAGTGGCGGCCACCAGAGCACCGCTGGTTGCGCCGTGCTCGAGGACGGATTGACCGCGGGCCAGCTTCTTGCCAAAGGCGAACAACAATGTCGCCCCCAGGGTCAGCCAGGGCAGTAGGTGCATGAACGTGCGGGCTGGAGTTTTGAGCAGCAGGATGGCGCCGATCAGACCGCCCACCAAACTCGCGGTCAGCAGCGGGATCATGATGCGGCGAGCCACCTCCAGCCGCTTGCGATAAGCGCCGCCGCTGGCGGCAGCGCCGCTCCAGAGGGCGATGGTGTTGGTGGCGTTCGCGGGAATCGGGGGGACGCCTGTGAACAAGAGTGCGGGGAAGGCGATGAAGCTGCCGCCTCCGGCGACGGAGTTCAGTGCCCCGCCCAGCGCGCCTGCACCGAAAAGGAAGATGATGGTCGCAAGAGTCAAGCTGTTAGATTTAACAGAAACGCGGCAGGATCGCCAACCGAACAGAGAGCGCCGGGCTCTCGGGATTTTTGTGGATCAAAACCGATTCTTGAGCACGCATCCGTGAAAATCCCCGGAAATCTGTGGCGTTGACGAAAACCAGGAGTTATCCGCCACGATCGACACGAAATTTTACAAATCAAAAAGCCAATATTCTTGGGTTTCATCCGTCATCATTTAGGAAGGCCCTGGAAGCCAGGTTTCGAGCTGGGACGGGTTAGGGGTGCAATCCCAAGCAGCTGCGCCGCTCTTGCCGAAACCTGTCTCGCGCATGAGGGTTATATCGAGAGTGGGGATTTTCTATGCTGAACCGATTTGCCATTTTCCTGACGGTTTTGTTGTGCAGTCTCACCTGGGGACAAACCCAGAATTCCGGTACGAGTTCCGCGCCATCCCGGCAGGATTCGATGCCCGGGATGGACATGTCGGGAGCACATCATGACATGTCGAACCCCAAAGATATGTCGATGGGCGACAAAGCCGACAGCGATGCTGGCGCGCACGTCATGCATTCCATGGAAGGCCACATGGATATGGGGCCGCATATGAAGATGACAGCACTGCGGCAGGGCAGGCCCGGCGACGCGGCGCGGGCACAGCTTGTGGTCGACGCCGCCCGAAAGGCTGCAGAAAAATATATGGATTACCACACCGCGCTGGCTGATGGGTTCCAGATTTTTCTTCCCAACGTTCCCCAGAAGATGTACCACTTCACGAATTATCAATATGCCCGCGAGGCTTCCTGGCAGTTCAATCCTGAGCATCCCACGTCGCTGCTGTATGAGAAGCAGGGCAACGATTACAAGTTGATCGGCGTGATGTATACCGCACCCAAGCGACTGACCGAAGACCAACTCGACGAGCGCATTCCCTTGAGCGTGGCGCAGTGGCACGAGCACGTGAATTTCTGCCGGCCCCCGGCGAATATGGCGACCTCGGAGACAATGGACCAGTTGCTCGGCCCGAATGCGCAGTTCGGACTGAAGGGGTCGATCCATACACAGGAGGCTTGCGAGGCGGCGGGAGGAACGTTCCTGCCGGTGATCTTCAACTGGATGGTGCACGTCTATCCCTTCGAGAAAGATCAGGCAGCGATCTGGTCGGTGGACCGGCAGCACGGCGACGCCGACTGATACATCGATACATTTCGATATATTCCCTTCTCTATGTCTCCCCTTCGCGGGCGCATCCAGTGCGCCCGCGTTTTGTTTAATCCTCACAAAACAATGACATTGTGTTCGCAAAACTCGCCAACTTCGAGCACAAAGTTTTGCTACCCGAGGGAATCTCACCTCGTCCAATAGAAGGTGAAGGCGAATAAGAAAATTTCTGAAACTTTATGCGGAGTAAATGCGTTTGTTCGAGAGAGGGACGGCCAGAGCAGAGGTGACTCTGGCCGGCATTGATGAAAACTTTAAGCGGGGGCTGGGGATTCACTCACACTCGGTTTGGCGGCCCAGGTGAGTAAACCCCCTTCTTGGCAGCACAGGCTTGCGGCCTTTGCGGCCTACCCTAACGGCAGCATTGTAGGCGATTGACGGGAAAACACAACTGTTTTCTCCCGCAGGTCGCGAGCCGGGCCGCCCCAACCGTTTCCCGACGTGCTTTCGGGAAAGAAATAAGGAGCAGCGATGAAGTTCGCGACAGTTTCGAAGACCGTAATGATGGGATTGACTCTGCTGTTGGCTTCGAGTGCCTTCGCCGCGACCAAGGCGAACCTGACTTTGAATAATCCAACCAGCGTAAATGGAACCAGATTGAAGGCTGGTGACTACAGACTGGAGTGGGACGGCACTGGTCCTAACGTGGAAGTAAGCTTTCTGCAGGGCAAGAAAGTAGTCGCCAAGGCTCCGGCCAAGGTGGTCGACCTGCCTACTCCTTCGCAGAATGACGCCGCGCTGATTAATAAGAATGACGATGGAACCACCAGCCTGGCGGGCGCGCGCTTCCACGGCAAGAAATACGCCCTCGAAGTGAGCCAGTCGAGCGACGGCATGCAGGCAGGATCGAGCAAGTAGCTCCGGACCATACAGGGAAAAGGGAACGCTGCTACGCGTTCCCTTTTTTTTGCACAGCCGGGGAACTTAAGGCGTGGCCAGGACGTCGTCGTAGTAGTTCGCGAGCGCGCGCTTCGGTTTCGACTTCAACCCGGGCAGAGGAACGTTGTCCTCCACGGTACGGTTGCCAACCGCATGCGCACGCCCCAAAGACAAGATCCGCCCATCGTCCATTTCCAGGTAGATCGGCACCAGCATCTTGAATTTATCGTCGACGCCGGACTGGGCTAGTTTCAAATGGAACACGATCGTGCCGTCGGCCCCCGTATCGAAGGACGAATCCAGTTTGTAGGTCGGTATCGCGGTGCCGTAGACGTATTCGTTGAAGAACCAGTCCATCTTGTGGTTTCCGTCCAGATCCATCTCGCGGGTCATATGCTTTTCGACCATCGCCTTGAAGTCTTCGGTGGTCGCGGCTTTCCCGCTGTAGGTCCTGACGAAGTCCTGCATCATGTCCTTGAAGGCCTGATCGCCGTTGTGGTTGTCGTGCATCATCATGCGGAGCATGTGAAGCACGTAGGCGCCCTTGGGATAGATGAGTCGCCGAGTAGTATTGAAACCCGTCCGGGAATTATCGGCGCGATAGCCCATGGTTAGCGGCCCAACATCAATAGCACGAAAACCCTCGGCGTTGCGTTCGAGCAAAAGTTCCCGCTCGTCGTTCCAGAAAGTGATGAACTTCCTGGGGTTTTTCTCTACCAGGCTGACGAAGAGCGATGCCGACATTTCGGCAAACCCTTCGCTCATCCACTGATCGCGTCCATAGGCAAACCCCACGGTGTGTCCCCACCACTGGTGAGCGACTTCGTGCGGCGTGACAACTTTCCAGTAGCCGCGGTCGCCCCAGTCGAGTCCTAACTGGTGGCGCACGGTGGTGTCGAAGTAGTAGCAGATCGGAATCCACACAAGTTCCGGCCAGGATTGGCCGAAATCGCACGCTGTCTGCTGGGTGAGCTGCATGTGCTTGAACAGCGAGGGCCCGAAGTAGTCCGTATAAAGCTGGACAGCCAGCTCTCCCTCGACGAGAGATTTCTTGTTTAATCCGGTCGTGCCCATGGTGCCCAGGGCGACTTCGCTCGCGTGCGAACCCATGGTCGGGAGCGCATTTCCTTCGGTCTCGGTCCTTATCGAATTCACCCAATCGGGAGACTCCTCGTTGGCATAAGACTCAATGGCATACTCCGGCTTGGTGAGCTTGGTTTGCTCCACCTTGAAGCGGCCGAAACTGAATCCGGCCACGGTCTGCGGCGCCTCGCTCTTCCACACCGACACGTTTTGCCCGCCCTCGTTACCTTCGCTGACGAGCACACCTGTGGCTGCGATCTTCATCCCTTTGGGAATGCGGAATTTCATGTCGTAGGAGGCATATTCTCCCAATTCGCCGCCGGGATCATTGGGATACCAGTTCTCGCGCGCCACCGGGAAATAATTCCCTCCGCCCTCGTTGGTAACGGCCTTACTCCCTCCGTAAACCGTCGTAAGGGTAAACTTCTCCCCCTTGGCGAGCGATCTGGGCAGGATGACCGCAAATTGTCCGTCGTCGTTCTTGTCTTCCTGAATGAAGGACAACGGCGTCCCGTTCGCCGTCACAGTTTCGACGCGTAAGGGCATGAACAGGTTGAAAGGCACAACCCGCAACCCGCTTCTGAGCGAAACGAAAGTGGTCGTCGCCTTTCCCTGCAGGTTTGCATTCTTTTCCAGCGTCGTATCCAGTTCCTGATGCTCGATGTGAATCAGCTTGCCGGAAGTCTCGAGCACCTGCGCGTCCGATACGCTGAATGAGGCCCAATACCCGAACTTGTTCTCGTCGTAGGTGCGGAAACTGACCTGGTACCGGCCGCGGTCGGGGTCGATCTCATACAGTTCTTTGTCGTTGTAGCGCTTGCCGTGAATGAATGCGACAAATAAGCCTCTGGGGGCCGGACTGAGAACTTCCTCCAGAATCCGGGCTTCCAGATTCCGTTTGATCTTGTGGCGAGTTGTGTTTTGGGAGTCCTTCAGCGGACCGCTATCACAGTTTCCACCCGGCTGGCTGGCGCCTTTGATTTGTTCGTACGTCGAGTCGGTGAAACGCAGCACCAGACGCTCAAACTTCTCGCTGAACTCGTCTTCTTTGGTGAGAAGCTTCAGCGAAGCGCGCTCAGAGGCAGAAGGGGGATCGAGCACGAAGCCGCCTTCGCCCACGAACACCGCGCCAGTCACTTTACCTTGGACGGGCGCGACGAAGCAGACTGTGCCGGAGCGGAGGTGAAACGTGCCGGCGTCTCGTTTCAGATCAAGATTGCTGACCGAGACGGACTCGCCGCCGAGGTTGGCGCTGCGCAGTGCCTGATACGTCGGATCGGAGTTCGGGCCGGGAGCGGCATTCTGGGCCGCGCCGTTGGTTTGGGCGAAACCGCCCACATCTGCGAACAGCAAGATACCGGGCACCCCCATGACAAATGTCAGGAAAAGTACAGCGGCCCTCGAACACACGAATTCTCTTACGCGCAAACTGCGTACACGAAGTGGCATGAGCCCTCCCCGGGGGCGAAAGGAAACGTTATTATCTGCATTCCCGGCGAAAAGACAAGGACCATGATCGGGGTAGGCAAACCACCACGAAAAAAGGGAGCGCATTTTGCACTCCCTTTGGTTGCCGGAAGGAATCGGGGTTAGTACTTGGGGATTGTCGAATCGACGCGATCCGACCACGCCGTGATGCCGCCGGCGAGGCTGTGGACCTTGGCGAAGCCAGCCTGCTGCAGGAAGGCGACGGCCTTGGCGCTGCGGCCGCCCATTTTGCAGTGGACAACGATTTCGCGGCTGGAGTCGAGTTCGTTCACGCGCTTGGGCAGATCGTTCAGCGGGATCAGATAACCGCCGATGTTCGCGATCTGGTACTCGTGCGGCTCGCGGACATCGAGGACGAAGAGGTCTTCGTTCGCGTCCAGACGCCGTTTCAGTTCTTCGACTTGCATCTCGGGGACGCCGCTGCTCACAGGTTTCTCCTCCCCACGAATGCCGCAAAACTCGTTGTAGTCTATCAGCTTGGTGACGGTCGGATGCGTCCCGCAGGCGGGGCAATCGGGATTCTTGCGCAGTTTGAGTTCACGGAATTTCATGCCCAGCGCGTCGACCAGCAGCAAGCGACCGATCAATGGTTCGCCCACCCCGAGGATCAGCTTGATGACCTCGGTGGCCTGCATCACGCCGACCAGGCCGGGAAGAATGCCGAGAACGCCGCCTTCGGCGCACGAGGGAACCAGTCCCGGTGGTGGCGGCTCCGGATAGAGGCAGCGATAGCACGGACCTTCCTCGGTGGCAAAAACGCTGGCCTGGCCTTCGAAGCGGAAGATCGATCCGTAGACATTCGGCTTGCCGGTCAGCACACAGGCATCGTTTACCAGATAACGAGTGGGGAAATTGTCGGTGCCGTCGGCGATGATGTCGAACTCGCGCAACAAGTCGAGAGCGTTCGCGCTACTTAGTTTCGTGTCGAAGGTGCGCAGATTCAGAAAAGGATTGATGCCCTTCAGCTTGTCGGCCGCGGAATCGAGCTTTTTGCGGCCCACGTCGGCGGTAGAGTGGATGATCTGGCGCTGCAGATTGGTGTAGTCCACCACGTCGAAATCGACCAGGCCGAGTGTGCCGACGCCGGCTGCCGCCAGGTAAAGAGCCAGCGGCGATCCTAAACCGCCGGTGCCGATCAAGAGCACGCGCGCGGCCTTGAGCTTCTGCTGGCCCTCCATGCCGACCTCGGGCATGATCAGGTGGCGCGAGTAACGCAATATTTCATCTTTGTTCAGGGTTACCGGAATTTCTGTGGTGGTGGCCATAAAGTCCTCGTTGAATTTTGCCGGTTGGGAATCGATGGAACGCGCGCAAGAAACACTACCGAGCGGAAGGGCAACAACAGCAGCCGCGATTCGTCATGGAAGGCATCAACCGATAACTCTCGAAATCCCCAGTCAGGCCGCGCCTCCAGCGATGGAGGGCACGATTGAAATGTTATCACCGTCTTTAATGGCAGTCGCTTCTTTCTCGAGATAGCGGATGTCTTCGTCGTTGACGTAGAGGTTGACGAAGGCGCGCAGCCTGCCCTCTTCGGTATAAAGGTGCTTGCGCAGGTCGGGATGCTGGGCGACCAGCGCGTTCATGGCTTCGCCGACGGTCGCGCCCTTCACATCGACGGAAGCCTGCTTGCCAACATACTGCCGTAAAGGAGTAGGAATATGGATTTTGCTCATAAACATAATTCTAAAGCAACGACTTGCCGTATTCGTACAGAGGCACGTCAAAGAAGTCGGTGACTCGGCCCGACGCAGCAAAACCGTGCGCTTGATAGAACCAGACGGCGCGGGTCAATGGCCGGGTCGTATCCAGCGTCACGCCTGTGCACTGCTTCGTTCGAAGCTCTGCCTCGGTCGCTTCGAGCAAGGCTGCTGCCACTCCCCTTCCCTGCCAGCCGTGAAGAACTGCCATTGCTCGCAGATGACCATCTGCGCCGTTTACCGAACACCCAACCCTCCCGACCACTTCGCCGCCCGAGCAGGCTACAAACAGGCACATTTCGTGCAGTCGGTGCTCGAACAAATCCGCAGTCATCACGGTGTCGGCGAATGCCTCGGCTGTGTACTGATCGCGGTATTGAGCAAAGCCGGCGCCCAGACAATCCAGAATCGCTCTGGCATCGTCACTGATCTGCCTTCCGTATCTCAAAACTGCCCCGCAACCACCCTCCCCGAACACGACAACACCGTGCCTCGGACAACTTGACACTGGGTCGCACCTTTAAAGATGCAGATCGAACATGGCAGGATTCAAGCGAAGGACGCAGACGCGACCGCCGATTGCGTAATGATTGCTTCGCGGGCCTCCCTTGTCTGTTTTGTCGGACTGCTCTTCAGTTCGACAGCGGCGACTGGAAAGCCGTTGATGAAGAGGCGAGGATCAAGGGCCGGACTTCGCTTCGTCCATGTCTGTCAGGTTAGGTGACGCTCACTAAAAGTGAGATTCCCCGCATCCAGAGCGGCTGCTTTGTAGCGAATAGATAGCGAAATATGATATGCAATGCTTACACATATGGGCCCACGGCGTGTGACATAAGACGTTTAAAAACAGTTGAGTTCCTTCCTGACTCCCGCGATTTTGAACGTCCGTCGAAATCGGCCGCTCGCGTCGTTCCTAGTAACGCTCATCCTTGGGGACGCATGCGTTGGGCGGAATAGGGTGAAGTGCAGGGGTGGTCGTTTTGGTGAGCTCGATGAAATTCCCACTGCAGATCCAACTGGACGACTTCCACATAGCGGTCAGGTCTCGTCACCAATTGTTCCTATCAGGAACGTAGTAGCGTTCGGCCGGTACATTGGGATTCACCGAAGGCGGTCCTCATAACACCGAAAAACTCTTTTTAGGTAATCACAGTTGCGGGTGGGACACAGTTCCGTCCAAAGTGCTAGCGTAACCGAAACAGAATGCCGCCTAAAAGAAGCTGGTATGGCACCCAGCACAATGCAAGGAATCTTGCAGATGCTCAGGTGGTGAGCCTGTCGTTAGATATCGGCGTCAGTTGCCAAACGGACAGGCTCGCAATGTTGGTTGTCGTGCCGGTCCATTGCAGGCACAGATCTAGCGGACTATTACTGTTCGCGTAGAAGCGCTTGGTCCAAGCCGCTTGCCGATTTACAAAAACCTCAATAACTGAGCCGTCCACATACATATGCATCTCCAGGTCCTCGTCATCGCGGAGGGACACTGGAATAGGATGTGAATCGATAAAGACCTGTTTGCGATGCAGCGGATCGTATTTCAATGTGATCCAGGATGTTGCATTGTCAATAGAGCCCAAGAGGCCCAACTGAAAGGGCTGTGCGGTTCTGCGGACTCTGACGTGAAGCTC
>Ga0123356_10008443_pt1 | contig 10243 bp, 9 predicted proteins | sample TergutEmb28metaG_2_FD_92546 | JGI IMG/M metagenome (GOLD analysis project Ga0123356, IMG submission 92546) | Embiratermes neotenicus P3 segment gut microbial communities from Petit-Saut dam, French Guiana - Emb289 P3 | ecosystem: Host-associated > Arthropoda: Insects > Digestive system > Gut ... | reverse complement strand
GGTCGGCGGCCTCCAGCGACGGCGCCAGATGGTCCCAGACCACAGGCGTCTCCGGATTTCCATGGACGAGCGCGAGTGGTGCCATGACGTCCCTCCTGACGATCCGCCGGCGCGAAAAGCCCCGTAAGCCCGGCCCGCCGTCGGCTGTGCTGCGCCGCCGAGTGAGGTCATGAGTCCTCCGCTGAGTATGGCGGCTCGCCTGCCGCATGCCCCCCAACGGTGCCCCCAGGCCGCCCCCATGGATATCCCGCACCAAGGGGGATACCGGCCGGTGGCGCCCGTCGCGGACAGCGTGCCCCCGGTGTGGCGAAGGTCGTGAAGATGCAAGTCAGGCAGGCCGACTCTTTCTCGCGTGGGAGTTGGAGCGGCAAAGCAGGCGATGCAAGGCAGCGCCGGGCGATACGACGATGTCCCGACGAGGACCGAGGGAACTTCGGGGACTCGCTAGGGACGGCCAGGCCTTGGTCGTCCCTAGCATCAGGCGGAGCCCGCATGTACTGAGTCAGGATCGACAATTTCCGTGAGGGCGAAGGCAGTGGCGTCGTTGATCACGATGGGCAGGGTGTTGAGTGCCGCGGTTGCCTCGGCTTCATCAGCGCACTCAAGGATGAGGACCGCGCCGGAAAAATCAGACTTCAGCCATATGGCGGTGATCGTGCCTGCCGCCCGGAGCTCAGCTATGCGCTGGGCCTCGGCCGCGATGAACGGCGATACGTCCTTCGTGTTGGTCGATACAACGAGGTATTTCATGTTCTTTCTCCTTCGGTGGTGATCGGCTGGCGAAGGCGGTCGCCAGGTCTGAAAGGCAGCGTCTACGCGGGGTCTGTTCGCCGACCTGCTTCGGGGAAGCTCAGCTCAGCTGATGCTGGGTGTGCCTCCTCCCCGGGCCCGCGTCCGGTCCCAGGTCACTCGGACCCAATCACGGAGGCGGCCCGGTCTGAGGTATCAGGCGCTGGCCAGCATCCCTCCGTCCAGCGGAAGGATGGCGCCGTGTATGTGGGCCGTTCCGGGAGCGGCCAGGTAGGCGATGGCCTGGGCCACGTCCCGGGGGTGGCCGGTGCTGCGCGCGGGAGCCTTCGCGGCGTTCTGCCGGTGCAGGTCCTTGAGGTGGTCGGTGCCCTCGGTGGTCACCAGAGCGGGGCTGACCGCGTTGACGCGGATCCCGGAGGGACCGAACTCGGTCGCCCAGCAGCGGGTCAGCGCGCCCAGCGCGGCCTTGCTGGCGCCATACAAGCCCATGATCGGAAGGCCACGATCGGCGGCCAGGCTGGTGACGTTCACGATGGCCCCGTGGCCGCGGGCGGCCATCGCCGGCGCGAGCCCGGCCACGAGCACCATCGGGGCGTGGACGTTGACTGTGAAGACCTCGCGGAACAGCTCGTCGGTCAGCTGGCCGGTAGTGACCATCGGAGATACGCCGGCGTTGTTCACGAGAATGTCCACGGCCAGGTCACGTCGCGACAGTTCCGCCAGCATTTCCCGTACGGCCGGAAGCGAGCTCAGATCGGCCGGGATGAACTGGCCCCTCCCGCCGGCGCCGGCGATCTGGCTGATCAGCTCTTCGCCGCGTCGGTGATCGCGGCCTGTCCCGACCACGGATGCTCCCTGCGCGGCGAACAGCTGCGCGGTGGCTCGGCCCAGACCGCTCGTCGCGCCGGTGACGAGCACTGTCTGCCCGGTAAAATCGAAGCTCATCGTTTCGCTCCCTGTCGGAAGTGCGCTGGATGTCCGGCCTGCCGCCGATAGCGTCAACGAGACAATATGAACCTGGTCCGATGCTTACCAAAGGGATAGCTAATGCGCGTCGAGACAGCCGAAGACAGCCCATGTGAGGTCGAGCAGGTCGGGAAGCTGGTCTTCGGCAAGTGGACTTCGCACTTGCTGTGGGCCCTCGCCCACGACGGTCCTATGAGCTTCAACCAGTTGTGCGCGTCCGCGCCGCGCGCCACCCCCAAGGTCATCACCGCCCGGCTGCGGCAACTGGAACGCGATGGGCTCATCGCCCGCCGCCGCTTCCGGGAAGCGCCGCCGCGCACCGAGTACCAGATCACCCCCCTCGCCCGCTCGCTCATTCCGGTTTTCCGCGAACTCGTGCACTGGTGGCAGCAGAACCTCGCGGAGGTGTCGCAGGCACGAACCCGATACGACGCAGGCACGAACACCCCCCACCCGGTACTGGCGGCAGATTCCCAGATCTTGCAAGCGTTGTGGACCAGCACGCCCGCGCGCAGCAGCCTCAACCCGGACAACGCCGACCGACCCAAGACCCGACGGCCTGCGACCCAGTAGCCGGACCTATCGGTTCGTCGTGCCACATGCGTGCACGCACTGCGGGCTACCACAGTCAGACCTGGCGCTGCAGCTGCGCCAGCAGCCATCGGACACGCAGCAGAAGGCGCGCTGGCCGGAGCATGCAGGGCCCGGAACGCAGAGCGTATAGCGGTCATGAGCCACTCCTGATGTGACGATCGGCGACATTCCGCGTCAGAGCGCCTTCGGCGTAAAACCGCAGGTCGAACCTACCGAACGTCCAGCCCTGTGACAGCGCGGCCGATGATCATGCGCTGGATCTCCGAGGTGCCCTCGAAGATGGCGAAGATCCTGGCGGTAGGTGCAGTTTCCGCAGGTCAGCGGCCCGCGAACCCACGTGAGCAGCAGTCCTGGTCCAGTCCGGAGCCGAAAACGGGAGCGGTGATAGCCGACAGGCCGGGAATGACTCCGCCGGAGGTGATTGAAACACCCTGCGTGCGCACCCCGTCCAGGATCTCCTCAAGCTCACGACTACCGGGCGAGGTGGTCTCGCCGCGCCGCTGCTGGTCTCGCAGCACCCGGGTGGTGAGTTCGCGGAGCAAGTACGCGAGAAACACGCGGCCCACGGACGAATCCACGAGCGGGAGCGTTGAGCCGACCCGCGCCCGCCAAGGTCAACTCAGAGATGCCGTCACAAGCCTGCCAGTCGGCCGCGCCAGCGGCCAGCGCCGCCGGACTCGCCGGCATCGCTTGCGGCCATTATGAGACGCAGGCCTCAACGGCTTCGGCGATCCCGTGGGTGCGGCCCAGGCGGCTTTTGCGGGGCTGGAACCGCAGTTTCACTCCTCGATGAGGGCGTTTGCGGTCGTGAGCGCAGCCTGGCAGCGCTCGCTGTCACTGCCGCCGAGCTGGCGAATGCGGGAGCCGGCCATGAACAGCGCGTCTAGTGCAAGGCGCGCCTTCATCCGCCCGGCGACGGTGTCGCTGGGCTTGAGCAGGTCAGCGAGACAGTCCATGCTTTCGGCGAAGTCCCCGGCGGCTTTGAGGTCGCGCATCGCGGCTTCGTTGGCCTGGGCGAAAGCGATAAACGTGCCCCAGGACGTCGCCATCAGGGTTGCGAGGCGGCGCAGGATCTCGGCACGGGTGGCTGCGGTGGCGGGCTGCGCGCGGCCCCAGTCGAGGATTCCGTCGACGGAGCGGGCCAGGTCGCGGTGGATGCTGGCCAGGATGTCCTCTTTGCTGCGGTAGTGGTAGTAAAGCGCCGGGCGGGTGATGCCGAGCCGCTCGGCGATCTCGCGCATGGTCGCGCCGTCCCAGCCTCGTTCGCTGAAGACAGCCAGGGCGACGTCGTGGATGCGCTTGCTGGTGTCGGTCCGGCGGCCGTCGGCAGGTGAGTCGTCTTCCGGCGGCGGCCGGTCTGCGTTCGGCCGATCCATTTGACAAAGCCTCCTGAACTCACTTACGTTGACGTCAGGTAATTTGCTTACCTACATGTATGTTAACTCATGGAGGCGGTTGGTCACGCGCTACCGGCTGCTGGGCCGCGCGGCCGTGCTCGTCGGCTGCGTACGCCCTGTTCTTGCGGGCGTGAAGCCGGAGTAGGCGAAGCGGCCGGATCGTGCATGCTGACCATGCTCAACACCATGCGGAGAAGGGGTCATGCCCATGTCGCGAGTCGTCGTGTTCGACGAGGTCGGCGCCCCGGAAGTCCTCCGGATCCGAGTTTTCTTTACCAGACATCGTCACTCGATATGAGAGGCCGACCAATGCGAATCCTTTTCTCCTCTACTCCGAGCTACGGCCATGTGCTGCCGCTCATGCCTCTCGCTCGGGCCGCAGTCGGGAAAGGCCACGACGTCGCCGTGCTCACCGGCAAGGGAGTGGCAAGTGTGATCCCGCCGGCGCGTCTGCTCGAGATCCCGCCCGGGGAGCGCGAGCTGCTGGACGAGGTGGCCCGGCGCACCGGGGGCGGCAGCCCGGCAACGAACCCGACTCCCGAGCTTGCCGCGGAGCTGTTCGCCGGCGTACGCGTCGATATGGCCGCCGATCAAGCGCTGTCAGCCGCAAGGGAATTCGCGCCGGATTTCGTGGTCAGCGAGTCAGTGGACTTCGTTGGCCCGCTCGTCGCGTCCGTGTGCGGGGTGCCGTGGGCGCAGGTCGCGGTGACGACCCAGCTTCCCGAGCCCATGCAGCGGGCCATGGTCGCCGTAGCATCGCGTCGGTATGCGCCCCGGGGCGGCTTCATGCCCGACCGGGTCATGCTGGTCGACCCGGTCCCCGATCGCATGCAGCCACCCGGGTTCGCCGCGACGGCCGACCGGATCCAGGTCCGGACCGAGACCCCGGACCTGGGCGGGGAAATGGTCGACTGGCCCTCGCCGTCGCCTGCGGAGCCTGCACCCAAAGGCCGCGTGCTCGTGACGTTGGGCACGGTCGCCGGCACCCCGGAGCTGCTCGAGGGCATAGTGGCGGTGCTGGACCAGGCCGAATCTGTCGCGACGATCGTGCATGGTCCTGGCGGGGTGCCGACGGGCTTCGAGGACACCCACGCTGTCCGCCACGTCGGGTTCGTTTCGCTGGACCTGCTCACCCGGGGCGCCGATGTCGTGGTCGCCGCGGGTGGCCTCGGCACGATCCTGTCGACGCTCCGCCACGGAGTCCCCATGGTGATCATGCCTCAGATCGCCGATCAGCACTGGAACGCGGCCCGTGCGGCCGAGCTGGGGTGTGCGGTCAGTGTGTCCGGACCGGAGGAGGTTCCCGACGCTGTGGCGAAGGTGCTGGACAACCCTGCGTTCCGCGCCGCCGCGCGGGACCTGGGCGACGAGATCGGCGGCTTCCCCGATGCGGAGGCGACGCTGGACTCGATGCTGGCCGCAATAGCTTGACCGCCGCCTGACGGTGAGCAGTCGCCGATGTTGCTGCCGAGTACCCATGAGATATATGAGGAGATTGCATGCCCCAGGACCAGGCGGAACTGCCGATGTTCCCGTTCGCCCGCACAGTGGGCGACCTGGCGAGCCCGCCAGGCGGGCGGCTCGACGTTCCGGTGAGCAAGGTGCGGCTGCCGTCGGGCCCGGCATGGCTCGTTACCCGCCACGCGGATGTTCGCCAGATGCTAAGGAGCGGGGCGTTCAGCAACGACATGAGCAAGCCAGGAAGCCCACTCATGCATAACATGGAAGCCTCGGCGCCCATGCCCGGCTTCTTCATCGCCATGGACCCCCCCGAGCACACCAGGTTCCGGCAGTTGTTCGCCCCGGAATTCATGCTCAAGCACATGCGGCGGCTCGAACCGCTCATCAGGGAGACCGTAACCAGCACGCTCGACGCCATGCGCGACAGCGGGCCGCCGGCCGACCTGGTCACCTCTTTTTCGCTGCCGGTGCCATCAACCGTGATCTGCCGCCTGCTCGGCGTGCCCTACGCCGACCATGACTTCTTCCAGAAGCGCAGCCAGACGTTCACGAACGCCGCGGCCACGAGGGAAGACCTCATGGCGGCCAGCCGGGAACTGCATGCCTACCTGGCTGGCCTGGTCGAGGAGAAGAAGCGCGCCGGCTCCGCCGACGACCTGCTCGGCCGCCTGGCGGTCACCACCGACAAAGGCGGCCTGACCGTCGATGAGCTCGTCGGCGCGGCGTTCCTGCTCCTGGTGGCCGGCCACGAGACCACCGCCCACATGATCGCGCTCGGCACGCTCACGCTGCTCCAGCACCCCGACGAGTACACCGCCCTGCGCACCAACCCGGACACCGCCGCCGGCACCGTTGAGGAACTGCTGCGCTACCTGACGATCGTCCACTGGGGGGTGCGGCGCGTCGCCACGGCCGACGTCGAGATCGGCGGCCAAGCGATCCGGGCCGGCGAGGGAGCGATCGCGCTGCTGTCCGCCGCGAACCACGACGCCAGCGCCTACAGCCGGCCGGATGCCTTCGACGTCCAGCGCGGCGCGCAGCAGCACATGGCCTTCGGCTTCGGCATCCACCAGTGCATCGGCCAGCCGCTGGCCCGGATCGAGCTGCGCGTCGCGCTGACCGAGCTCGCCCGCCGGTTCCCCGGCCTGGCCCTGGCCGTGCCCGCCGACGAGCTGACCATGCGCACCACCTCGGTAGTCTTTGGTCCCGAGCAGCTGCCCGTTACGTGGTAGCGAGGTAAGTGCCTGCGGCCGTTCTGCTCCGCGGCCAGCGCATCCTGATCGGGTGCGGCTCCCGGCCGGGCGCCGCGCGACCTCCGGCATACTGCTCGCGGCGGAGGGCCGCTGCCCGGACGAAGTACGGGGCAGGCCGAACCCCACTCGCGACATGCTGAGCAACGCGCCGGACACCGGCAACAGGGAGGTACTGCAACTGTTCGGGACGGACGAGCAGAAGGAGAAGTACCGCCGTCGCCGCTGGGGCCGCGCAGCGGCGGGCGGACGAACCGGGTCTGGCGTGCCGGTACGCCATCGGCACGTTGCCAGGCGTCCCCCTGGCCAACGGCAGCGCCGACTCCTCTACACGGGGGACCTGGACGCGTGGGCACGCGAGGCAGCCCGGCTCCTGCGACCCGGCGGGCACCTGCTTGTCTCCAACGGCCACCCCGGCGGTCCCCCGGTGCACCTGGGACGAGGACACCCCGAGCATCAGGGACGACCGCAGCTACTTCGCCCGCACCCACGTCAACGACACCTTCCCCGCCCCGGGGAGGCCCCGAGCAGCAGTGGAGACCCCGGTGACGGCCCGGCCGATGATCATCCGCTGAATTTCGCTCGTGCCCTCAAGAAAGGTGAAGATCCGAGCGAACGGTAGGGCCATCGGCATACCCGCGCGGCCCCCGATCGGCCCCTGCGGGTGTGGATACCGCTGCACTTTCCGGTGCCGCGCACGGGTTGCCGGACGCAAGACGTCACTACCCCCCGTTACGCATGCCGGAGGTGCTTCGCCGACCGACGGTATCCCGGGCGGCTGGCAATGAGCCCGGAGCATGTCGACCTGCACCGGCTGGTGGACCGGCTTGATCCCGGCCAAGTGCACGCGCTGCGTGCCGTCACGCAACAGCTGCTACGCCCCAGTACCGGGCACCAATACGTCGGCAAGGCCGCGGTTCCGGCGGCGGAGTCACTGCTAGCAAGCGCAGGGACGCGGCAATCGACTGGAGGAGAGAGCGCTGTGCATCGCGTCGTACCGATGTCCGTCAGATCGAGCACACCGTTCCGGGTCGTGGGCACGGCCTTGAGCGCCACGGCGAGCTCGTCATCGACCAGCAGACGGGAGCCGGGCGTGATTTCTTCTTTGGACGAGCGGATCGGGTTGAGCCGGTGTCCCGTGTGGTCACCGCTTGCCGAACCAGCGGGCCAGCGCGTCCTCAAGGCCGTCACTGGTGGTGCCCTGCCAGGCGACGTAGCAATCCGGCCGCAGCAGCAGGGCGGTGTCGAGGCCCGGGGCGGGGACCAGGTCGACCTGCGGAGCCCAGGAGCCGGGGGTGAGGGTGCCGGTCGGGTCTAGCAGCAGCGGGCGGGCGGTGCGGGTCAGGTGCCGCAGGCTCGGCAGGGCCGGGAGGTCCGGGACCCAGCGGCCGACGAGCGGGCCTGCGGGCGTGCCCATGTCGTAGGTGACGTCGGAGCCTGCCAGCAGGTGGGCGAGGTGGAGCCGGGTACCGGGCTGGGCGAGCAGCTCGCCGAAGAGCTGGCGCAGTCCGGTGACCTGTGCGCCGGGTTTGATGAGCGCGACCTGGGCCTGGACCTGCATGATCAGCCGGTCAGCTGCCGGACGCCGCTCCGACTCGTAGGTGTCCAGCAGGTCCTCCGGCGCGTTACCGCGCAGCTCCGCGGCCAGTTTCCAGCCGAGGTTCAAGGCGTCCTGCAGGCCCAGGTTGAGCCCGGGGCCGCCGAGCGGCGGGTGCACGTGTGCGGCGTCGCCGAGCAGCAGCACGCGTCCCTCCCGGTAGCGCACCGCGATCCGGCTGGCCCAGCTGTTCTGCATGCGCATCGTGTCCGGGTCGGCGGCGAGCGGCGGGCCGAGCGGCACGTCCACATCCAGCACGCGGACCGCGCTGGCCTGCAGCTTGTCCAGGGACGCCTCCTCACCCTCGGTCGGCCGATCCCACTCCATCGTGATCACCATGGGACTCTGTCCCGCGAAGGGCGCCCACATCAGCACGCCGCGCTCGGTGCGCTGCTGGATAAACGGCGGGAGAACGCCGTAGCCGGGCACGGTCAGGCTGCTGTCCGCGCCGATCATGTCCGGTGGCACGCTCACCCGCCCCCAGTGCCACAGCGCCTCGTCCCTGTCCACGACGGGCATGTCGATGCCGACAGCCTCACGGACCACGCTGCGGCTGCCGTCCGCGCCGACCACGAAGGACGACTCGACCGGCTGCTCCCCGCGGATTTCGACGGTCACCGACCGCTCGCCCTGGACCAGGCCGGTGACCTCCCGCCCGTGGCGGATCTCGACGCCCAGCTCGGCGGCCCGCTCGGCGAGCATCTGCTCGACGCGGTGCTGCGGCACCATCAGCCGGTACAGCGGCTTGTCCGGCAGGTCGCTCTGGTCGAGCGGGAACGCGGCGAACACGTGGCCTGGCATCGGTGCAGGTGGTCCGCTGGTGCCGGCGAGCCGCTCGAACAGGCCGCGCCGGTCCAGCATGGGCACGACCCGGCCGGTCATGTTGTTCGCGCGGTTCTGCGTGATCTCCCCGGCTGGGCGCTGCTCCAGCACGACTGGCCGCACGCCGGCCAGGGCAAGCTCACAGGCGAGCATCAGGCCGTTCGGGCCGCCGCCGACGATGGCCACATCGATCATGGTGAAATCCTCTCTCTCGGGTAACCCGGTGCACTTCCTTGCACCGGCAGCCGAAGACCGGCCCCGTAGGGCGTCTGGATGGCCTCGCTGCGATCACAGTGTGCGAGGGCACGGAGCCGCAGGTCCAATGCCTGTTCCGTGATGGGCGATACGTCGCGGGCATCGCCCCTGTTCAACGGCAGTCATACAGGTGCCAGAGCGATGCGGCCTTGTAGTCACCGATGCTCTGCATCCCGTAGAGCAGCACTGACGCGTCATTAGGCCCGGCGCTCGGCTGCCGTAAGACGCTGATCAGCGCCCGTCCGCTGAGCGCGTCGAACTCATCCATGAGCAGCGCGATGGGCAGCGGGCACGACCGCGACCAGGCGCTAAGTCCTGTCTCCAGGCGCACCGCCGGAGACCTTCAGAACAGGCAAAGGGCGGGCATACGTGGAAGGGAAGGACGAGGACACTCTCGGCCGGTTCGCCAACGGGGTTCCGCCCGAACGGCTCGGTCAGCGCGCCGATATCGCGTCGGTCGTCCCCTTTCTTGCCAGCCTTCCGGGTAGCGGAGCAACGGCCAGAGCATCCGGGTGAACGGCGGCATCAACTGAGGGGAGACCGGGTTCCCTGTCACCCTCACACAGGGGGCTGACGCTCAGGAGCGGTCAGGCAGGACTGGGCGGACTTGCGGAACGCCGCTACGAGGCGGTTGCTGTCCCCGGCACGTGTCGCCAGCACTACGTGGCCGGCGTCGACGCCCACTAGCGGGACGGTGGTGAGGTCGGGCCGGAAGCTGTCCCGGAAACCGGCGGGGACGATGACCACGGCCTGGCCGCTGGCGACGAGTTCGAGCTTGTCCTCGATGTCACGGGCGAACGGGCCGTCCGGCGCGGGAGTGCCGTCGGGTCGCGGGTAAGAACGGTGATCAGCCGCCCGGCCATGCGCGCATGGCGGCGGCAGCGCAGCTGAGCAGCTCCTGGCTGGCCGCGCCGTCGCGGGCGCGGGCGTTGATGCCGGCCATGAGCGTGAAGATGAACGCCGCCAGCCGGTCAGGGTCGTCGTCGATGGCCTCACCCTCGTCGCGGCCGCGGGCGATGCGCTCGGCGATCCGTGCCCGGGCCCAGGCCCGCTCGCCCGCCAGCAAGGGTTCGTCGAAGATCATGCAAGTCGGCGGCGAGCCGGGCTGGCTGCGGCGCGCGGCAAAGTCTTGGAGCAGCCGTTCGACTCCG
>Ga0123356_10008442_pt1 | contig 10243 bp, 9 predicted proteins | sample TergutEmb28metaG_2_FD_92546 | JGI IMG/M metagenome (GOLD analysis project Ga0123356, IMG submission 92546) | Embiratermes neotenicus P3 segment gut microbial communities from Petit-Saut dam, French Guiana - Emb289 P3 | ecosystem: Host-associated > Arthropoda: Insects > Digestive system > Gut ... | reverse complement strand
GTGCAGCAGTGCAATATAATAAAAATGATTTTATTGCTATCGATAGAATGTTAGAACGTAATAACAAGAGCGCAAAATATATCCCCGAAGAACCATTGGGTGATGTACTGATAACAGGAGCAACCGGTTGGTTAGGCGCTCATGTCCTCAGCGAATTTTTGTCTACAGAATCGGGCATTGCTTACTGTCTTGTCATGGGAAATGATTTATTTGAAAGTCAAAGAAAATTATATAAAGTGTTAGAGCATTATTTTGGAAGTAAGTATAAAATTTGCGCACGAATCGTGGTTCTTTGCGGAGGTATTGTTGAAAAAATTGAGACTGATAAAAACTTCAATACGGTCATTCATTGTGCAGCTAATGTTAAACATTATGGTTCATATAAATTATTTCACACTGTCAATGTGACCGGGACCGAAAATGTTCTCAATTTGGCAAAAGAAAAAAATGCACGATTTGTGCACATTTCTACAGCATCGGTTTCCGGTAACAGTTTTGACCAAGACCCCGATTTTCCCGCTGTTGTTTTTGATGAGACTAAACTTTATGTTGAGCAGCCGCTTGATAATGTATATATAAGAAGCAAGTTTGAATCAGAAGTTTCGGTTCTAAATGCAAAGCTCGAAGGTTTTGATTCAACGATTATCCGTGTCGGAAATCTGACAAATCGTTACTCCGACTTGGTGTTTCAGCGAAATTATAATGAAAACGCTACTTTATCAAGACTGAAAGCTTTTGTAGAGTTGGGGATGTATCCGGAAGCCCTTCACGATTTTCCGCTTGATTTTTCACCGGTATGCAGCACAGCAAGGGCAATTCTTGCAATCGCAAGTCATTATTGTAAAGAACATTCTGTATACCATGTATATCACCCTGAAACTGTTTCATTTGCAAACTTTATTGATGCACTTTCGAAAAATGAAATAGTTTTACAACCGGTTTCTGCAGAGCAGTTCATTAATGCAGTTAATGAAACCCATAACATAAAAGAATCATTCATCCATGACTTGAATAAAAATGGTGATTTTAATTATTCCGGTAATATAACATTGAATAATGACTTTACTGCTCTACACCTGAAAAGATGCGGCTTTGAATGGCCAAAGATAAACATGGATTATCTAACGCGATATGTTGAATATTTCCGTGGTTTAAATTATTTCAAAGATTAAAGAGGTCGATATCTTAAAGTGTGAATTTTTCAACATTTCTTCTTGTGAAACGATTATTGATGTGTTTAGAAGATTTATGGTATGGTTATTTTATCTTTACTAACTTAAAACAGGTCAATAATATGAGTACAAAAAAGTATAAAGATGCATTAGAAATATTAATATACCAAAAACCGGTTGACAAATCTGTATTTCATCGTGTCAAAAACGCACTTGCAAAAAGAGGTGTCGTTATTGAACAATCAAAAGAAATAGATAGGTGGTTAGTGTCTAAAAGTACAGAAGCGGTTACTTTTTCTGATGGCACGATGTTGATGCATTCAAGGGTGTCTGCTTCCGGTTTCTTTGAGGAATTGATTCATTACGGTCAAATCAAGAGCGGTCGTGCTGATGTTTGTAATGAAATCAATAATCTTCTCTTAGAAATTGAAGCAAAAGAGCGGTTAATAAAACATAAAAAAGCATATCGGATAACCGATTTTGAGATAGTAATCTTGACAGATATTTTGGATAAGTATAAAATACAATTAACTATTCTGAAACAGGAGGCAGAAGGATATGTTTAAACTTACTATTGACGATGTTATGATAGCTCATAAAAATGTAGCTGTGAGCGGTATATGTGAAAATAAGAGTGATTTTACATCAAAATTGATTGATGATGAAGGTACAGAATACTTAGCCGCACTTCCGTTTATTAAATATATTATTTTGCCGGATAATAATTATATAACGATTGAATTAAAAGATATTAAAGATCCGAACAACCTTAAGGGGCGTGTATTGAGAAGTACAAAACATTAAATTGTATTTGAATAAAAAATCCGGAAGCAGATCGTCGATCGGTTTTCCGGATTTTTTTCTTTTGTATGCTTTGGGGTTTGGCGGTTTTCTTGTTACGGGGTTTAATGTGCCCCAGGTGGTGCGTTTTGAAGTGTGGTAGGCTTTTTGTTTTTGTTTTGATTGTTTTGAGAGAGGGATGAAGGGTTCTTTGTTGCTTGTTTTGTTTTGATCCATTTTAACCTCGCTTTTTGATTTAACCGGTTTGGCCGGTTTTTGTTTTTTTGATTTTTATTTTTTGGTTTATTTCATTTGGTTTCTTTTCCATTCTTCGATTTGTTGCATTCTTTCTTTTACTCTTGTTTCCTGACCTTGGTCTGTCGGTCTGTAGTATTTTCGGTCAACAAGTGAATCGGGGAGGCATTGCATTGTGCTGAGTTTGTCTTCGGTGTCGTGAGCGTAGATGTAGTTTTTGCCATAGCCGAGGTCTTTCATCAGTTTTGTGGGAGCGTTTCTTATTTGCATGGGAACGGGTTCGGAAAGCATGGTTTGCGCATCTGCTGCTGCTTCGTAATATGCCGTGTTGAGAGCGTTTGATTTTGGTGCAAGTGCCATGTATGTCACCGCGTGGGTGAGATGGACGTTGCACTCGGGCATGCCGATGAAGTGGCAGGCTTGGTACGCTGCTACTGCTATTTGCAAGGCGCGGCTGTCTGCCATGCCGATGTCTTCGCTTGCGAAACGGACGACACGTCTTGCGACATAAAGCGGGGTTTCCCCTGCTTCGAGCATTCTGGCGAGCCAGTAGATCGATGCATCAACGTCACTGTTTCGCATGGATTTGTGAAGTGCAGAGATTATATTGTAGTGTTCTTCACCGTTTTTATCGTAGAGAAGTGATTTTTTACTGATGCATTGTTCGAGCATTTCGGGCGTAACCGTAATACCCGTTTCGTCAGGTTCACCGTTGAGGATCACCATTTCAAGTGTGCTCAGTGCGATTCGGGCATCTCCGTTTGCGAAACCTGCGATGATATGCAGCATTTCATCGGTTATTCTGATTTCTTGACTTTCAAATGCACGCGGGTCTTTTATTGCATTGTTTAAAAGCTCAAAAAGGTCATTTTGATCGAGTGCATTGAGTACAAAGACACGGCATCGTGAAAGAAGAGCTGAGTTTACTTCAAATGACGGGTTTTCGGTGGTTGCTCCGATCAGGACAATGCTTCCTTTTTCAACAAAGGGTAAAAATGCATCTTGTTGTGCTTTGTTGAAGCGGTGTATTTCATCTACAAAAAGGATGGTTTTATCTCCCATGACGCTCATTCTGTCAGCATGGTTCATTACATCTTTTATTTCTTTTATACCGCTTGTTACTGCACTGAAATTAATAAATTCCGCTTTTGTTCTGCCTGCCATGATCCTTGCAAGGGTTGTTTTTCCGACTCCGGGCGGACCCCAAAATATCATTGATGATACCATGTCTCTGTCGATCATTTGACGAAGGATCTTGCCTTCTCCCAGCAGGTGTTTTTGTCCGACAAATTCCGGTAAATCACGCGGTCTCATACGGCTTGCAAGAGGTCCGAGCGGTTCACCGGTTTCGTACAGTGATGTTTGTCTGTTGTTCATTTGATGTGTTATCCCAATAAAAATATGTCGTCGACTGCGATGTAGAAAAATCGTCTGTCATTGTCTCTGTAAAAACTGAAGACACCTTCAATTTCGATTGCGGCGCGGACGTTCGGAAAGTCTCTCGGGAAGTTTCTGTTTCCTGACCATCGAAACTCGAACCCTTCCTGACAGCAGTCGTCACCGTCTATTGTTATTATATAGTGTGTTGCCGTGTCTGTCCCCTGTGCGATGATTGCCGAATATGTTCCCGATGCTCTGATCGTTTTTCCGAGATAGTCATCGGGGCTGTTGTATATGTTCGTCATTTCGGCTGACATCAGGGTTGTGCTCATGATCGTAAAGTCGATATCGATCGGTACTTCGGATCGTTCTTCGGTCGTTCTTACTTCTCCGGTGTTGCTCGATGTTTGTCTTGTTGATTGTCGTGCCGAGTTTCCTGTGCATCCTGCGATAAAAATAATCAAAAGAAACAGTATCACAGGTCCGGTAAGTTTTTTCATTAAGATATATTTTCTCCTATACAACTATTTCCACAGCTTTGTGACAGTTGGTTATTTCTACTTTTTTGTGTTTGCCGCCGTCTTCTCCGTCTACTGCCCATGCCACTTCATCTTCGAAGATGAACCTGACTTTAGATGCGTGAAGCATTTGGAAGTTGTCGCCGTCATATGTTCGGACTGTCAGGCTTGACATTATATCCATGAAATCGGCGAGAACAACGGGTTGCTTAACGAGGATTATTTCAAACATCCCGTCGGCAAGGTCTATGCGGTACGGGTCGAGTTTGATGAATCCGGCGACTGATGTTGAGTTTGTGACCGCACCGAATATGAACTCCCCTTCCAGTGTTTTGCCGTCGTATTCGATGATCGTGTAGCGCGGTTTTATTGTGGGGACGTCGGCTATGCCGCTAAGTACGTATGCGAAGTGCCCGAGTGCTCGTTTTGCGCTTTGCGGTGTCAGGTATGAAACTCCGGTGAATGCTCCGAATGCGGCTATGTAGGTGAAGTGTTTGTCGTGGAATTTGCCTACGTCCAGTGCTCTGGGTTTTCCCTGCAATATGGTTTTAGCTGCTTTTGACGGATCTCTTGACAGTGCCAGTGTGGTTGCTACATCGTTGGCTGTTCCGGTCGGGATGTAGCCTACGGGTATTGATATGTTTGCTTTCATCAATCCTGAGATGACTCCGCTCAGTGTGCCGTCTCCTCCTACGCAGACCAGCAGATCGTGTCTTTTTGCGTATTGATTTGCCAGGTCTTCCGGTGTTTTGTCATGTGAAAAATAGACTGTTACATGATAGTCGGCGTCGCAAAGTCTTGATATGATTGTGCCGAGGGCTGTTTTTGACAGCCCTCGACCTGAATGCGGATTAATGACGAGCATCATACTGCGTGTCATGTTAACACTCTCACCCTTGTGACTCCTTCGATGTTTTTAACGGCTTCTTCCATGCCGTCCGCGAGTTTGTCGACATCCAGTAATGTATAGGAGGCAACTTTGCCTTTTGTGCTTGCGTTTATCATGTTTTCGATGTTTGCGCCGAATTTTGATATTGCACTTGTGATGGTTGCAAGCATTTCGGGTACGTTGTCGTGGATTATGCAGATGCGCGGGTCGCCCGATATGCGCGGGAGGACTGCACCGGGAAGGTTGACGGAATTTATTATATTGCCGTTTTCGATGTATTCGATGATTTGATCGGCGGCCATGCTGACGCAGTTGTCTTCACTTTCGGGGGTTGATGCGCCGAGATGCGGTATTGCTATGATGCCTTTGACTCCGGCGGTTTTTGCATTCGGAAAGTCTGTAACGTAACATGAGACCTGACCGGTTCCGAGTGCGGATATCATGTCGTCGTCGTTGACGAGTTCGGCACGGGCGGCGTTGATGATGCGGACGCCGGGTTTCATTTTTGCGATGGTTTCGCTGTTGATGAATTGTTTGGTTGCGTCCATGTACGGGACGTTGATCGAGATGAAATCGCTGTTTTTGTAGATCGTGTCAAGGTCGTCGGCACGTTTGATTTTAGAGGAGAGGTGCCATGCGGCTTCTACTGATATGTAGGGGTCGTAGCCGTAGACTTCCATGCCGAGTCCGAGAGCCGCTTCCGCTATTTTTGCGCCGATCGCGCCGAGTCCTATTACTCCGATTTTTTTGCCGAGGACTTCGGGGCCGACGTATTGTGCTTTTTGTTTTTCTACAAGTGCGGGGATCTCGTCACCTTCGGAGACGACTGTTTTTACCCATTCGATGCCGCCGATGATGTCGCGGGATGCGAGGAAGAGGGCGCAAATCACGAGTTCTTTAACTGCTCCCGCGTTAGCTCCGGGTGTGTTGAAGACGACGATGCCTTCTTCGGCACAGCGGTCAAGCGGGATGTTGTTGACTCCTGCGCCTGCGCGGGCGATGCAAAGGAGTTCGGGGTTAAAGACCATGTCGTGGATTTTTGCGCTTCTGAGCATCAGTGCATCGGGGTATTCGGTGTCGGGTGCGACTATGTATCTTTCTTTGTGGAATATATCAAGCATGGGTGATTTTATATTGTTGAGCAGATTTACTTTGAACATAGATTAAAGTTACCTTTCATATGTTTTTGACTTCGAAGTCGCGCATAAATTCGGCGAGTTTTTTTGTGCCTTCAACGGGCATTGCGTTGTAGATCGATGCGCGCATGCCTCCTGTTGCACGGTGGCCTTTGAGGGTGTCGAAGCCTGCTGCTTTCGCTTCTTTTATGAATTTGTCGTCAAGTTCTTCCGATGCTGTTCTGAATGTAACGTTCATATCGGAGCGTGCTGCTTTTTCTGCGTGGCCGATGAACATTTTGCTGTCGTCAAGGACGTCGTAGAGGTATTTTGATCTTTCTTTTTTCAGTTTTTCCATTGCTGCGACGCCGCCTTGTTTTTCGAGCCATTTGAGCACGAGTCCGAGCATGTAGATCGTGTATGTCGGGGGGGTGTTTTGCATTGAGTCTGAGTCTATCATTACTTGGTAGCTCATGAGTTTCGGGGTAAGGGGGTGTTCTTTGCCTGCGAGTTCTTTATTGATTATAACAACGGCGGCTCCTGCGGGTGCCATGTTTTTTTGTACGCCGCCGTAGATGAGTCCGTATTTTGATACGTCAAGCGGGTATGAAAGGATGTTTGACGACATGTCGCACACGAGGGGGATGTTGCCTGTTTCGGGAATGTATTGCCATTCGGTGCCGTAGATCGTGTTGTTTGAACAGTAGTGGAAGTATGATGCGTCCGGTGATATTTTTATGTCTTTTTGTTCGGGGATGTATGAATGGTTTTTGTCTTCGGATGAGCATGCGATGTTGATTTCGCCGTATCTTTTTGCTTCTTTCATTGCGACTGTTGAAAAGTTGCCGGTGACGGCGTAATCGGCTTTGCCTGTTTTTCCGATCAGGTTCATCGGGATTGCCGAGAATTGGAGCGTTGCTCCGCCTGCCATGAAGAGGATTTCATGGGTGTCGGGTATGTTCATTGCTTTTTTGAGGTCTGCTTTGGTTTCTTCGAAAATTGCCAGATATGCTTTGCCTCTGTGGCTCATTTCCATTACGGACATTCCTGTGCCTCGGTAGTTTGTCATTTCTTTGGCTGCTTCTTCGAGTACGGGAAGCGGTAACATCGACGGTCCTGCCGAAAAATTAAAGATTCTTTCTGTTGACATAAACACCCTCCTAAGTTCTCTTGTTTCTTTTATTTATTGGGTTAAATTATATATTATTGAGTTTTTTGTGTCAAACTATTTTTCCTGTCAGTACATCGTTTTTGATGTCTGCTAATTTTACTTTATGAATCGTATTTTTGGGTATTTTTTCATTGACCGCAACCTGTAAATAATTGCTTGTATGTCCTTTGGATATCCCGTTTTTGTGTTGCTCAAACAGGACTTCGAGTGTCTTTCCGATTTGGCTTTGTTTGAATTTTATTTCTGATTTCTTTGCTGCTTCTGTTATGATACGGGTGCGTTGTGTTTTTGTATTTTTCTTTATTTGATCAGGCATGTTCGCCGCTAAGGTTCCGGGCCTTTTTGAATACGGGAATATATGGACTTTTGCGAATCCGGCTTGTTTTATGAATTTGTGTGTTTCGTCGAATTCCGCTTGCGTTTCACCGGGGAAGCCGACAATCAGGTCTGCTGTTATCGCACAGTTTTCGAAGGCTTTTTTCAAAGTATTAATTGCTTGTTGTACTTGTGCGGCGGTGTATTTGCGTCCCATTCTTTTGAGAACATCGTCGCATCCGCTTTGTAATGACAAGTGGAAGTGGTTGCAGATGTTCGGTATTTTGCTAAGGTCTTCGGTGAACTTCGGTGTGATGAGTGCCGGGTCGAGGGAACCGAGGCGTATGCGTATTTCCGGTGCAACTGTGTTTACGGATCGGACCGCAGTGATCAGTGGGTGGGGAGATAAAACAAGAGAACCGTCCCCCTGTCTTGCTGAATCTTTTCCGTAAGAAGATATTTCTATCCCGGTTATAACTGTTTCTTTATACCCTTGTGTTGCGAGTTTTTTTGCTTTTTCGATAATTTGTTCAAGAGGTAATGAACGTGACGGGCCGCGGGCGTACGGGATTATGCAATAAGTGCAGAAATTATTGCATCCGTCTTGGATTTTAAGGAGTGCGCGGGTGCGGGGAGATGCAAGACAGGGAGACGATTTAGTTTTTTTCTCTTCACGGAAGAAGGTTGTGCTCCCCTGTTTTGTTAAAACAAGATCCTCAATTTTAAGTGCAAAGTCTTCTCTGTCTTTTGTTCCGCCTGTCAGGTCTGCTCCGATTTTTTCTGCTGTTTCAGGGTCAAGTTCAGAAAAGCATCCGCACATTACGTATAAAGCTGCGGGTTCGAGTTTTTTCATACGTTGCAATGCTTGGCGTGATTTTCTCACGCTTTGCTCAGTTACTGCACATGTATTTAATATACAAACGTCACAACCTTCACCGAGTTTGACATGTTCGTGTCCTTTGTCGAGTAAAATCGTTTCAATGATCCCCGTGTCATATTGATTTACTTTACACCCGAGCGTGGTTGTGCAGAATTTCATTCGTTGATTTCTCCTTGATGTTTTATACGAGTTGATATAGTATGTTGTGTGATGGATATGAAAGTTTATTTTGATAATGCGGCTTCGACGCGGGTGTGTGATGAAGCGATTGATGTTATGACAACCGTTATGAGGGATTGTTACGGGAATCCTTCTTCTTTGCATGAGTGCGGGTTTTCGGCTAAAAAGTTTCTTGAGAATGCAAGATGTGAAGTTGCCGCTTCAATGGGTGCAAAGCCGGAGAATATTTGTTTTACATCGGGCGGGACTGAGGCGAATAATTGGTCTGTTTTCGGTTCTGCGGAAAAATATGCACGTAAGGGCAAGCATATTATTACGTCTGCAATTGAGCACAGTGCTGTGTCCGATCCGATCAAAAAACTTGAAAATTCCGGGTGGGATGTGACGTATTTATATCCCGACGAAAACGGTCGTATAACCGGTGAGGTGTTTGCCGATGTTCTTTGTGAAGATACGGTTTTTGCTTCGATCATGCTTGTTAATAATGAAACCGGGGTCGTTAATCCCGTTAAGGCTTATTCGGACGAAATAAAACGCAGGAAGCTCGATACCGTGCTGCATACCGATGCAATTCAGGGACTTTGTAAAATACCGTTTACGGTGAAATCGACAGGCGCTGACCTGATAACGGTCAGTTCTCATAAAATACACGGTCCGAAGGGTGTCGGTGCTCTTTATATCAAAGACGGTGTTAAGATCGCTCCGTTTATTTTGGGCGGAAGCCATGAAAAAGGCATTCGCGGCGGTACGGAGGCATTACCTGCCGCTGTCGGTTTCGGTAAGGCTGCTGAGTCGGGTATGACGGAATACGGATCTGTTTCGGCACATGTTTTGAGTTTACGTGAATATATAATAAAACGATTGCATGATGAGGTGCCGGGTTTTGTTTGTATTTTAAATGAAGATGCGAAGTTTTCCGGCAATTGCGGTATAACGGACGATAAAGTCGATTTGTGTAATATCAGTAATTCACCGTTTATTCTTCCTCTTTCACTGCCCGGTTATATGAGTGAAGTTTTGATGACTTTTTTAAGCGGTGAAGGTATTTGTGTGTCAAGAAGTGCAGCTTGTAAAAAAGGTGCGCGCAGTCGTACGCTTGAAGCAATGAAGCTTCGAAATGATGTTATCGACGGAGCATTGCGTATAAGCTTTTCTCGTTACAATACCGAGGAAGAAGCGGAATATTTTGTTCAAATGATGAAAAGAGCTTCGCAGGTTTTATTAAAGAAATTATAAGTCATACGGAGTTTAGCTTGAAAGAACATGAATATTCAGAATATTATAGTGCGTAACTCCATTCTTTAATGTCTATTTGTGTCAAGCGCTTGAAATGGAGTTTATCATGAGCAATGATAATTCACAATCAAAAAACGGTAAATCCGTGCTTGTTGCCATGAGCGGCGGAGCGGACAGCAGTGTTGCGGCATTTCTTGCCGGCAGTGAAGGTTTTGAATGCTCGGGAGCAACAATGAAGCTGTTTGAGAGCGGAGAAAAAACTGTTGAAGAAGCAAGGGAGGTTGCCGGGCGTCTCGGTATTTCTTTTTTTGCTTTTGATTTCATTGACGATTTTGCAAAATTTGTTATTGAT
>Ga0123356_10008441_pt1 | contig 10244 bp, 4 predicted proteins | sample TergutEmb28metaG_2_FD_92546 | JGI IMG/M metagenome (GOLD analysis project Ga0123356, IMG submission 92546) | Embiratermes neotenicus P3 segment gut microbial communities from Petit-Saut dam, French Guiana - Emb289 P3 | ecosystem: Host-associated > Arthropoda: Insects > Digestive system > Gut ... | reverse complement strand
GGTGATTCTTTATGGAGGGTTTTTATTTTTTCGCAGATGCCTGCGGTCAGTAAGCCGTATGATGATGTTGTCTGCTCACCGCTTGTCATGTCCTTAACGGTTATCAGGCCTTTGTTTATTTCATCTTCGCCCAGAAACACTACATACGGGATCCCCAGTTTATCTGCATAAGAAACTTTTATCTTGAATTTTTTGTTTTCGCTGTATATCTGCACACGTAATCCGGACTCGCGCATTGTTGTTGCAAGTTTTACGGCATGAGATTGATCTTCTGTCATCGGGATTATCAGTACATCTGCCGGGGTCGACAGGAATTTTTCGTTTAGCAGTTTCTGCTCTTGCAGAATAAAAAACAATCTTGTCAATCCGAGGGAGATGCCGACACCGGGCATCTTCCGGTCTGTGTAAAACCCCGTTAAATTATCATATCTGCCGCCTCCGCAAACGGAGCCGACTTCCGGATAGTCGGTCAGATATGTTTCGTAAACCGTTCCCGTATAATAATCAAGTCCGCGCGCAAGAGAGAGGTCTATCTTATAGTGTGTCTCCGGAACACCAAATCCGCCAAGGTGTTTTTTCAGTGCTGTCAGTTCTTCCATGCCCCGGTCAAATGTTTCATTTCTCCCTGCATACTTCTCCAGCGTTGTAAATGCGCTGCCTTGACTTGTAACAAAAGCGAGTATCTCATCGGCTTGTTCCTGTGACAGCTTCAAGTCGCCGGTCAGTGTTTTTTTCAGTTTTTCTGTGCCGATTTTCCCAAGTTTATCAACAGCCCGCAAGGTGTCCGCTGCTTTTTTGATGCCGAGGATCTCAAAAAACCCGGTCAACACTTTTCGGTTGTTCATACGAATGACAAAACGATTTAACCCAAGTGATGTAAGGCATTTATAGATCACTCCCGGTATTTCCGCTTCATTCATTATATCGAGGCTGCCGTCGCCTATGATGTCTATATCGGCTTGATAAAACTCACGGAATCTCCCGCGTTGGGCACGCTCACCGCGATAGACCTTTCCTATTTCGTATCTGCGAAGCGGGAAGGTCAGGTTATTATAGTGAAGAGATACATACTTTGCAAGAGAAGCTGTCAACTCATAACGAAGTGCAAGATAGTTGTCTCCTTTATACAGAGTATAGGTTTGTTTTTCCGTTTCACCGCCGCCTTTTGCAAGCAGGATCTCGGCGGCTTCCATAAGCGGAGTATCCAGCGGTGTAAAGCCGTATAGTGAAAATGATTTTTGCAGCTTAAGTTTCATGGCATCAAAACACACCTGATCGGGCGGCAAAAGCTCCATAAAACCCGACAGTGTGCGCGGCTTGATCTTATTCATAATAGTTTCTCCTACGTTTTCGGGTTTACGATGTCACGCCAGTCGAGATCCCCGCGGTTGAGTCCGTGTATCAGAACCTCCGCTGTAGCAACATTTGAGGCAAACGGTATATTATGCTGATCGCAAAGTCTTGCTATATCCGTAACGCTGCCGTGGTATTCCTCAATAAGCTGCGGGTCGCAAAAGAACAGAACCATGTCAAGCTCGTTAAATGCTATGCGTGACCCTATCTGTTGACTTCCACCCTGATTGCATGACATGTATAAAGTAACGGGAAGCCCGGTCGCTTCACTGACAAGGCGGCCGGTCGTGTTTGTTGCGCATATCGAATGCTTTGCGAGTATCCCGCAATAAGCTATGCAAAACTGAACCATCAGCTCTTTTCTTTTGTCGTGTGCAAGCAATGCTATATTCAAAACCGGTCACCTCCTATTTAAACATTTGCAACGGAACATCTTCTCCCGTGATTCGGCGCGCTGCATCCAAAAAGTCGTATGCGGAATATCTTTTTCTGTAGAGTATCAATGGTATATCTTCATGAAGTGCCAGAAAGATATTTTTATCTTCCGGTATGATCCCCAGAAGCTGTGCTCCGACGGTATCGATCACATCATCTATCGTTGTTCTAATGTGTTTCAGGTTTTTTGGTACAACTCTGTTGACAAGCAGCCGCAGATTGGAGACTCCCATTTGACGGACTGTGTCTGCTGTTCTGCTGCAGTCTCTCATAGATGCGATATCACCTGTTGTTACAATTATCGACATATCAACACTGGTGTGTGCCTGCCGGAAACCTGAACCCAGACCTGCGGGAGCATCGATAAGACAAAAATCAAAATCCCTGCGTATCTTTTCAAACATGTTTTCCAATGCGACAGTATCAATGTCTTCGGGTACACTTACAGTTGGTGCGGATAAAAAGAAAAGATTCGGGATCCTTCCGGATTCACTGCATGCTGCCATGATGTCCAACCGCCCGTTCACTACGTCAAGATAATCCATTATTGTAAAATCTGTCATACATAACGCAAGGTCGAGATTACCGAGACGGGCGTCAAAGTCTATACACAGGGTTTTGTGTCCAAGAACGGCAAGGCATGATGAAAGAGCGGCAACTGCGGTAGTTTTTCCTGTACCGCCTTTTCCCGAAGCCACTGTTATAACCTTGCCCATGCTTTCCTCCTAAATGTCCGGTCTTTTGATTATATACAAAATTTTATGTATTTTCAAATTATTTAATTACCGGTCCCATTTATTTGCCAGTGAATCTATTTGATCGGCGAATTTTGCGAGGTCTTTATTTGTACCGCCTTTGTTGCGTGAGATAATTTCAACAAGACGCATACCTGCAAGCATAAGTCTTTGAAACACGGGTGAGTCGCGCCGTTCGGTCCGGTCGGAGTCACTGCGGCGCTGCAGGTCACGGCCTTCAAAAATCGGTTCGTATGAGTCCAGATCATAAATAGACGAGTATTTTGGTGCGATCGCTTTATAATCATTTTCTATAAGCTGAAGTGTGAAGTTTTTACAGGTTTGTTCTTCACCATGGACAACAAACACACATTCGGGTTTCTTTTTAAAGCTGTCTATCCAGCCTAAGAGTTCTTCTCTGTCAGCATGTGAGCTCATATTACGCAGATTATGAATCTGACATCTTATTGCGATCTCCTCACCAAATAATGAAACACTTGGGACAATACCGTCAACTATTGTACGCCCCAGGGTTCCAAGCGCTTGAAATCCCGTAAATGCAACCGAGCATTCGGGACGCCACAGATTATGTTTGAGATGATGGCGTATACGTCCTGCGTCACACATGCCGCTTGATGATATTATAACCTTCGGTGTTCTGTCGTCGTTGAGTCTTTTTGAATCCTCCGAGGTTTCTATCATTCTGAGCCCGTCAAATGCCAGAGGTTGAACTCCCGATTCGATCAGAGCCAGAGTTTCGTTGTTAAGATAGTCCGTAAGATCTTCGGAGTATAATTTTGTCGCGGCTTTTGCCAGAGGGCTGTCGAGATATACGGGAAAATCCGGTGTGCTTTTTACCAGACCGCGTTCTTTTATTTCGCGGATATGGTACAGCAGATCCTGTGTCCTGCCGATAGCAAAAGACGGACATACAACATTACCGCCTTTTGCAAGTGTGCTGTCAATGATTTTTGCCAGCTCCGATACCGTATCAAATGAACGGGAATGATTTCTGTCCCCGTAAGTGGATTCCATTACGACAACATCTGCTTCCTTAAGGAAGCCCGGATTTCGTATGATCGGGTGCCCGGGTGTCCCGATATCCCCGGAAAATACGACTTTCTTTACGGTGTTTTCTTCTGTGACAAACATTTCTACATAAGCCGAACCCAAAAGGTGTCCCGCATCGGTAAATGTGAATGATACCGTATCATCGATTTTTATTGTCCGGCTGTAGCTGCACGGAACCAATAAAGGAAAAACCCTGAGTGCATCATCCATTGTATACAGCGGTTCCGCTGCGACAACACCTGCGCGGCGTTTTTTCCTGCTTGCCCACAACGCTTCAAGTTCCTGAATATGTGCACTGTCACGGAGCATGATATCCAGCAGTTTACAAGTCGGATCCGTGGCATATATATTCCCTTTAAACCCTTGCTTTACAAGCAACGGAAGTCTGCCGGAGTGATCTATATGCGCGTGTGTGACGATGACATAGTCTATTTCTCCGGGATGGAACGGGAATGTTTGACCAAAACCGTTGCCGCTGCCTTGCTGAAGACCGCAGTCGATCAGCACTCTTTTTCCACCGGCTTCCAGGCAAAAACAGCTCCCCGTGACCTCTCTTGCTGCTCCGAAAAAACTAATTTTCATTTACGTTTCCTCTTCTCTGGATTTCAACTTTCAACTTTCAACTTTCAATTTTCAATTTTCAACTTTTACCACCGTTTCTATCAGTGCAACTGCCTCAGTGTAATCTCCCATCAGGATATGTTTGGATATCTCTCTGACGGTTTCTTTTATTTTATCATCAATTACAAGACGGGATAATGTATCTACAGTTCGGTTTATCACATCTATATCAAAGTTCACCAGTGCGACCTTCAGCTGCAGGAGTAGTTCTGCAAATTCTTCCTGATCAAATGATTCTCCTCCGGTATCATTTTCTGCTCTGTATGTTTTTAAGGCAGTTCCGATATTTCCCAGAAGATTGTCCATTTCACCTAAAAATGATTCGTTATTGGCATTAATAAATTTTGTGTCTTCTTTGATCGCCGCCAGTTCAAGAGCATATGCCAACTCTGAAATTTTTCCCGCACCGATATTTGCACAAGCGCTTTTAAGTGCGTGGATATTGGTTGTATACAAGGATAAGTCGTCGGATTCCAGGCAATCTATTAATTTTGCCCTGCGATCAAAACCATCGGAATGAAATGTAGCAAGTGTTTCGAAATAATACTCCGGTGTTCCTCCCGTAAGCATTATTCCTTTTTCAACATCAAGGCCTTCGATCAAAATCGCCGGAAATGATTTCTCCTGTATTTTTTCCTCTCTGGACGGGGCTTTCTGCTTTTCTCTGGGAATGTACTTGTCAAGTACATTGCCTAGTTTTACGATATCTATGGGCTTTGACATAAATTCGTTAAAGCCGTTTTGCAAGAACATTTCCTTCATGCCTGAAACTGCATTTGCTGTGAGTGCAATTATCGGGAGTTCTGCATAAAACGGATCTTCCTCTGCCAAATCTCTGATCCTTTTTGTTGTTTCCACTCCGTCGATCCCCGGCATCCTGTGATCCATAAAAACGATGTCGTAGCGTTTTGCTTTTATCGCATCGATTGCTTCATAGCCGTTTGTACGCAGGTCTACTTTCATACCGTATGGTGCAAGCAACCCGTTGGCTACTTTAAGGTTTGTACTGATATCATCGGTTACTAGCACATTTGCTTCCGGAGCCGTAAACCTTATTACACTTTTTTCACCGGAATTGTAGGAGTAGGCTTCCGTTTTGCGGTTGAGTATACTTGCTATCGATATAGAGTGTGCCGGCAGAGTAAGTGCGGTTTGATTCTCTGTCTGTGTCGATTCACCAAATTCTGTCAGCAATGCGATTTGTGAGTTTCCTCCGGATCCCATTATCTTTTCTTTGTCTTGTTCAAACAGGACATGTGATACAAAGATAAATGAGAATTTTTTCTGAAGCAGTGTATAGAATTCTTCCTCATTTGAAGCAAGCTCGTACCTGACACCAAGGTTATTTAACGCGTGTGCTATAGATTCCGCATATATCGCCCGGCGTTCAAAGAGCAATACGACCTTCTCTTCGGGGTTTTCAACAGCTGCAATTTTGTCCGGCCTGGTGATCCTCTGCGGAAGTAAAACGGTAAATGTGCTGCCTTTGCCGTATTCTGACTCAACGGTTATATCCCCGTCCATGGCTACCATTATGTTCCTGGATATCGCAAGGCCCAGTCCGGTACCTTCGGTTTCCCTGTTGAATTCATCCTCCGGCTGATAATAATCATCGAACAGTTTTCCGATATCGTCTTCTTTTATACCTCTCCCGCTGTCTTTTACCTCCAAAGCCAAATTTATTGTATTTTCATCGGTTTTTTCACCGGATATCGAAAACAGTACATATCCTTTATCCGTAAATTTGATCGCATTTCCCAAAATATTGATAAGAACCTGACGGATCCTGAGTTCATCACCAACAAGTGCGTCCGGCAAATTACTGTCTATGTTTACGGCAAAACGTATCTGGGAATCAAACGCTCTTGTCCTTATAATACTGATCACATCATTGATCAGTGATGAAAGTGAATACTCTGCCGACAGTATTTGCATCGATCCTGATTCGATTTTTGAAAAGTCCAGGATATCGTTGATCAACGATAATAAATTTGCTCCCGCCTGTTTGACCGTTAATACATGCTCGCGTAATGCATCGGTCATTTTTTCCCTTAATGCAAGTTCTGCCATTCCCAGAATAGCATTCATCGGTGTGCGGATTTCGTGACTCATTTTTGCTAAAAAGATCGACTTTGCCTGGCTTGCAAGCTCCGCTTCATCCCGCGCTTTTTGCCGCTCATGGCTGGTGATCGCAAGTGCCATCAAATCCGCAAGAGAGGATGCATAGTTTTGTTCGTCCGGACTCCACTCACGGCCTTCCCGATATATATCTGTTATCATCTGTTCAATACAGAAAACACCAACGGATTTGCCGTCAATAAATATCGGGGCATCCAGCGTTGCACACATTTCCGGGCTGGCTTCGTTAACAAGTCTTTCGATTTCCGAAAATGTGTTCATCACTATCAGCCGTTCAGACTTTAACAGGCTTAAATATTCCGGACGGTTCTTTAAATCATAGATCTCATGAGTTTTACTTATTCCTTCGTATAAATTATATAATACAAAACTCTCCAGTGTATCTCCGTCCTGAGTCAGCATCCAGAATCCGACCTGACCTACACCTAACGCATTACATGCAGCTTCTGTAATAACACATGCCGCAGCTTCTAAATCGCCTGCGGAAATCGTCGGTGATTTTGTGATTTCCGCCAATGAATTCCGCAGCATTCCGGCATATTCGTACTTGCGGGCTGTCAGGAGTTTTGCTTCCAGTGTACGTTTTTCTATTATCGCACGGCGGTGAAGCACACTTGCCATCATAAGACAGAAAGATTGTAAAATCGAGACTTCCTCTTCCGAAAATTCCCGGTCGTTCGTTTTATCATTGATACTGAAAAATCCCCAGAACTGTTTATCAAAATACAGCGGAATCAATACAATCGATTTGACCCCGAATTTCTTGACGAACTCGTAGGCATCCGGGGGTAGACTTGATATCAAACCACTCAGGCATGTACCGTTTGCCAAAAGTTCATTCCACTGCGGGCCTTCATCAAATGCCCTTTTATACCCCTTTACGATATTCTCTTCCATTCCGTCTTTTGACCAGTTGAGGAAACACAGGTAATGCAGTTTGCCTTCTATGTATTCGTACTTCCATATGTTGACATTGTCAACTCTATATGCACTGCCTACAAGCTCCATACATAATGATATATTGCTTTCCACGTCTTCGTCATCTTTGGATGTCAGCAGTAATGCTGCAGCCTGATTCACCGCAAGCAACAGTTTATTTGCTTCGTCCACTGCCGCTTCCAAGCGTTTGCGCCCCACGTTCTCAAGGGCAACAGTCATAAAGCTGGCAAGCGAAGCAACCAGATTCTGCTCCTTTGATGTCCATTCGCGCCTTTCCGGATACGCCTGACAGCGGTGCTGTTCAATTCTTATAATACCGTATAGTTCTCCGCTGACACGTATCGGAGCATCCATGTAAGCACACAGGCTCGGGTTGTAGTCACGAAGGGAGCCGGAAAGAGCATTCGGGACTGCGATGTCATTTACCGTAAATACCTGCTCGGACATGATGATATTTTTGTATTCGGAGCTTTGTTTTATGTTGATTCTTGTTTGTTCGGCAATCCTTCTGACAACAGTATCATGAGCAATCGTTCTTTTGAGTTGATTATAGTCCTGTGTAAATTCCCATATCACGATACATTGAACGTTAAGTGCTTCGCAGCCCTCTTTTGCTATCATGACTGCAGCTTCTTCAAATACTCCTCCGTAGAGAGTCGGCGATTTTGTTATTTTTGCCATTGTATTTCTGAAATATGTGGAATTATAGTTTCGTATGTTTGCCGCATATGTGACATAAATAAACATTGTATAGACAATAATGTATGCCAGCGGAGATAAGTCATATTTGAATCCGGGAGTTCCGGTCACAAAAGCTACTCTTACCAATACGGGTAATATTGTTCCGATACCGGTAATGATCATTAAGGGATACCGGCTGTAATGTACCCTTATATAATTGTACAGAATCATGTAGAAATATATGACACCTACTAAGATCATAAGGAAGTGCAGCCAGTAAAAACCTCCTGTTTCCGGAGTGCTTCCCGGACCTGTAAGCCTGTCGAAGTTCACAAAGTACTGATTATGCAAAGGTGAAGTGAGCATCAGCAGAATGTCCACCGAAGGTGCTGCTATCAAGTATATTTTTACACCTTTTGATTTTAAGTGTTTTGACTCCATGAAATTTAAGCCGAACCAAAATGCCATATATGTAGCGGCAATTAAAAATATAGTTTTTATGACATATATGAATGCCAGGTTTGCAGGTGCGGCTAAATATTCCACAGCTGCTGCAGCTACCCATGCGATACCTATCACACTCATTGGATAAAAGCCCTTAACACGGCGTTCATCAACAACTACAGGTCGCAGCTTATACAGGAAAAACCCTGCGACTATGATCACAACCAATGAAATGAAGAAAAGAATCATGTTAATCATTACTGCCGATAATCCTTTCTGTCCTTGTGTACATTAACACACTGTTCCAACTGTTATCTGATTACGACCCTTTCGCTGCCAAGCATTTCGTTCAATTCCTTGACGAATGCATCGTGGATTATACACTTCGTCCCGAAGTTTTTTTTGGTATCGCCAAAATGTACTATCATTTTTTCGCTTCCCGGGAACATCATATGGACAAGCTTTAATCTTTCGTATTCGGGACTGTCCTCGCTGTCAAGCTTAACAAAAAGTGTTTTGCCTGCTTCACCGGACGGCTGTCCCGTACTGTCCGCGCTTTTATTTGCGGTTTGTGATTTATAGCTTGTAATATTATTTGTATCTGTTATCGGACGCAGGGAGTCTAAAACAATCTGGGGGTCTTTTTCATCTCTTTCGGAGATCCTGCCGTAAGCAATAATCAGAGATTCTGTCTGCATATAATTGCCCGATTCATCTATCACCCTTTGGAATGCAAGCATCTCAATGCTCCCGGTACCATCATCAAGGGAGATATAAGCCATCAGCGAATTGTTTTTTGTTGGTTTTGTTTTTACGGATTCAATAACACCCGAAAGTACGATTTTCTGGTTGTCGTGGAACTTTTTTCCTTCGCTTGGTTTTCCGGTTTCGTTTTCGGAGGCCGGAGAAAAACAGGAGAGCACTTCACCGATGCATACAGCGTTAAATCGTTTTACGACATCTCTGTAATCGTCCATCGGATGACCCGACAGGTATAAACCTGTTACCTCGCGCTCCATTCTGGTCAGTTCACCTTTTGTATATTCCGGAAGGTCGGGAATTTCAATCCCGCCGAAGGAAGATGTGCGGTCAGAACCGTCCCCGTTTGAACCCATTCCAAACAGATCAAGCTGTCCTTCTACATTGCGTCTGTTGTGATCGACCACACTGTCAATGACCGGCTGGCAAATCATCATCAGCTGCCGTCTGTTTGCACCAAGCCCGTCGAAGCAGCCGCATTTTATCAAGCTTTCAATGGCCCGGCGGTTTAAATCTCCGCCGTACATCCTCTTGCAAAAATCCTCGAAGCTTATAAAAGGCCCGTTTCTTTCCCGCTCCGCCGTAACCTCTTCAACAAAGCCGCTTCCTATGTTTTTAACGGCAACAAGCCCGTAGCGCAAATCCTTTCCCGAAACTGTAAACATCGCACCCGATTCGTTTATATCCGGAGGCAGAAGATCGATCCCCATCTCCCGGCATTCTGCAGTATAAACGGCTACTTTCTCCGGTAAGCCAAGTACGGACGACAGAAGCGCGGCCATGTACTCGTGAGGGAAGTGACGCTTCAGATACGCTGTCTGGTAAGCTATCATCGCATATGCCACGGCGTGCGGTTTGTTGAATCCGTAGCCGGCAAACGGAGTCACGGCATCATATATCTGCCCTGCTATGTTTTTCGGGATGCCGTTAGCCACCGCTCCCGGTATGTTACGTTCCGGGTCGCCGTCAATAAAGGCCTGCCGTTCTTTTTGAATCTCGTCCTGCTTTTTCTTGCTCATTGCGCGCCGGATCAAATCCGCCTGTCCGAGAGAGAATCCGCCGAGTTTG
>Ga0123356_10008440_pt1 | contig 10244 bp, 8 predicted proteins | sample TergutEmb28metaG_2_FD_92546 | JGI IMG/M metagenome (GOLD analysis project Ga0123356, IMG submission 92546) | Embiratermes neotenicus P3 segment gut microbial communities from Petit-Saut dam, French Guiana - Emb289 P3 | ecosystem: Host-associated > Arthropoda: Insects > Digestive system > Gut ... | reverse complement strand
TACCGCGTAAAGCTGCTGGATACAAAAAGCAAGTTTGAGTGGGAAATTATAGTTGAGCTAAAAAGTGAACAAGAAAAGATAAGAAACCTAGTGTATAAAAACGGCTAAAAAGTCAGGTATATACTAAAAAACTACAAAATAGACGACAATTATATGAACAGGCGTTGTGCTAGGGGTTTTGGGGTTTAAATCAACAAACTACACATCAGCGGAGGTTCTTAGAATGATACCGGCGGATAATAGTGCTATAGTGATAGAGGTAAAGAATTTAGTTAAGCGTTACAAGGGGGCGAAAGCACCATCTGTTGACGATATCAGTTTTTCAGTTAAAAAAGGCGAGTTTTTTGCGTTTTTAGGTCCCAATGGAGCTGGAAAAACTACAACAATTTCAATACTTACAACTACTCTTGGAAAGACATCTGGGGATGTTAAAATTGCAGGTTTTGACATAGATAAGCAAGCACAAGAAATTCGAGAAAAAGTGGGTATTATTTTTCAAAAACCCAGTCTTGATCGTCAACTTACCGCTGAGGAAAACATCCGTTTTCATGCTTGCCTCTATGGTATGTGTAGTTATCGTCCGACTTTTAAATTGATGCCCAAAGCTTATCGTGACAAGGTAATCGCGCTTGCGGAAGTCATGGGCTTAAGTGTTGATGCGCTGTTTAAACCTGTGAGAAAGTTGTCGGGTGGAATGCAAAGAAAACTTGAAATCGTGCGCAGTTTAATTCACACCCCTGATGTTTTATTTCTAGATGAGCCCACACAAGGTTTAGATGCAGTAAGTCGTAGGGGTTTATGGGCGTATATTAACAGTATTCGCAATCAATTTGGCACAACGATTTTTCTTACGACACATTACATAGATGAGGCTGAAAATGCGGATAACGTTTGCATTATAAATAACGGTAAAGTCATCGCTTGTTCTTCTCCTGATGAGTTGAAAAAAAGTTTACTTAAACAAGAGCTAATTTTAGATTCACAAAACCGTAATGCCTTAATGTCAGAACTTTCCGCGCTAAATTTGTCCTACACTGTAGCTGAACATGTAATTGTCCCATACACTGATTCACCACAAGAAATTATCACCCAACTAAAGACCAAGTTGTCTGTGCTAAAAATTCATGAACCCCTTTTAGAGGATGCTTATATTGAATTTTTAAACAAGACAAACAACAGAACGGAGGCATAACCAATATGGGTGAACAAGTTTTAACACGTAAAAAATCTCGCCTGTTAAGAGAACTAAATACAATCATAGCTGTGATGGCTAGAGAACTTACCGTATTTTTCAAGTCTCCTAGCACACTGGTTTTGCTCTTTGTTATACCGATTTTTATGATGGGATTAATTGGGGGTAATATCTTAGGTATAGCGGGTGGTGAGGGTCTGGGTACCTTTATGCTTGTTGGTATGCTGGTAAATATGTTGTTTATGGTGACGGCTATGGGTATGACGTCGCTTGTGGATGATCATGAAACAGATTTCAATCAAGAAATTTTGGTATCACCTGTTTCGCGTTATTCACTTGTTATAGGAAAAATATTGGGTGCAACCTTTGGCGCAATAGTTAGCATGATAGGGACCATTATCGTTGGACTAGTTATGGGTATAGTGTTGCCAACAGGACAATTATTACTGATCTTGGCGCTTTCTCCGCTTATGTGCTTTGCCGGTGGAGCAATGGCGATGATCTTAATAGGGTTAATTAAAAATAAAAAAACGGCAAATTATGCTGTAATGCTCTTAGTGATGCCGCAAATGTTTTTGTCGGGCGCAGTTATCCCTATAAACGAGTCCAACCCGGTATTGCTTGTTTTAAGCCGTATTATGCCTATGACCTACTGTATAGACCTTGCCAGAACTATTACGAGTGTTGAAACCCCTCTGTTCAATCCGATAATCAATTTTGCCGCAATCGGTGCTCTAACGTTAATCTGTCTTGTAATAGGTACATTCTTCTTTGCAAGATCTGAAAAAAACAAATAACTTCTTTTTTCATATTCTTACAATGTATGTATTCAGTTCGTGAATGTTACTTTGTATTGAGGCACACATGCACAAATATACATAACTAATCATTGTTTGAACGTCAAAATGTATATGACGGGAGAATGTTATGATTTTACTTCCCAAAGCCGTTAGCGAGTAAACAATATATGCGTTATAGGGAAATTCATTGAAGCGAGTTGGGTAATGTGATAGGGTCTCCCAAATTAGGCCGCACTATTTTTTGGCATCAACGATTGACTTTCAAGTTGTTTACGCCCCGCTTGGGGCTTATTAAGCCTGGGCTGTTACTGTTTTTTGTATTGTTGATTTCAGCAGTGATTTGTGCTTTGTTTGTTAATTTGGCGGGTGCTCAGACATATGATACTATAACTATCTTGTCTGATGGGGGTGTTGAGGGGACAGATAAAATTCATCGGGATGGAGACATCTACACCTTTACAGGTGATATTTATGGTTTTATAATGGTTGAAAAAAGCGGTATTACAATTGATGGTGCAGGGTACACCTTTCAAGGGGTAGACTACACAAGAGGGATAGTTTTAGTTGGGCACGCTGGGGGTTCTTTCAATCCTTGTAGTGATGTTGTGGTGAAAAATTTGCGGATATACAATTCGGGAGGTAGGAGCATATATACTGCTTCAAACAACAATAGTTTCATAGATAATACTTTTGATAGTTCAGGCATACACCTCGTAGGCGGTGGTGGTGAGGGGAATTTGATTAAACGTAATTTTTTCAATAATTCGTACATAACTATTGATTATAATAGTGGCGGTAAGGATGTTGTAACTGAAAATGATTTTGTTAGCAGTGGGATATTTGTTACTTTATCTCGACCACCACAGGTTGAGGGTAATTATTGGAGCAACTACACCACAAAATATCCCAATGCGAAAGAAATAGGTAATTCAGGCATTTGGGATACACCCTATGACTATGACATCATGCCAAACAGCTCTCACGGCACAGATCCATGCGTTGACAACAACCCCTTAGTGCACCCAGTGAGTTTTGAAATTTCTAATGACCCGCTAGTAGAGAATGAATCAGAACCCTTTCCAACAACCTTAGGGATCACTGCTATATTGGTAGTAGTTGCTATAAGCATAGGCCTACTTGTTTACTTCAAAAAACACAAGTATGCTTCATCCTTTTAATTGGCATATATTTAGCTGAATACATACCTTACAATATCTGGGTCATAGAGAACCGATGAATTATCATAGAAAATGTAACAGATGCTACCATGTACCGTATCAGATACAAGATGTGATATATGGAAAAAAAGAAATTTACGTAATGTAACAGTATGAAATCTCAACGAACGACAACAAAGAATCATAAAAAGAAATAAGTGGGGCTAACTAGGCATATACATTGTAGTTCAACTTAAGTTACCGTTTGATTGATAATATTTTGAGGGGTAAAGGTGCACAAAAAAAGGAAAAAAGGTTTTCGTGCATAATGCATACTTCAATCTACTCTTAAATTCAAGAATCGCAATAGTATAGTTACATAAGAAGAAAGGAATAGCGGGTTATGAATGAAAATAAGAAAGAGCTTACGCGAGAAAATGGGGCACCTGTGTCGGATCATAACAACGTGTGTACTGTTGGTCCGCGTGGGCCGATGGTTTTGCAGGACATTTGGTTTTTAGAGAAACTGGCTCATTTTGATCGGGAGGTTATTCCTGAGAGACGAATGCATGCCAAGGGTAGCGGCGCTTTTGGCAAGTTTACGGTTACAGGCGATGTAACCAAATACACAAAGGCAAAAGTGTTTTCTAGAATCGGTAAAGAAACAGAGGTCTTTGTCCGCTTTTCTACTGTAGCAGGAGAACGCGGTGCGGCGGATGCTGAACGGGATATACGCGGTTTTGCAATCAAGTTTTATACCGAGGAGGGGAACTGGGATTTAGTGGGTAATAATACACCGGTGTTTTTTATCCGTGACCCGATTCATTTTCCTGACCTCAATCATGCCATTAAACGTGATCCCAAAACCAATATGCGATCGGCCCAAAATAATTGGGACTTCTGGACCATGTTGCCTGAAGCACTTCACCAAGTCACAATTGTGATGTCTGACCGCGGCATACCCAACGGATATAGACATATGCACGGTTTTGGAAGCCACACATATAGCTTATTTGATATCCAAAACAATCGTGTGTGGGTAAAGTTTCATCTAAGAACCCAGCAGGGAATTAAAAATCTCTCCGACCAAGAAGCCGAAGCCCTCATTGCAAAAGACAGAGAAAGCGCACAACATGATCTATTCTATGCCATAGAACAGGGGGACTACCCACGATGGACACTGTATATCCAAATCATGACCCAAGAGCAAGCCAAAAAACACAAAGACAATCCATTTGATATAACAAAGGTCTGGAGTCACAAAGAATATCCCTTAATCGAGGTGGGTATATTGGAGCTTAATCGAAACCCTGAAAACTATTTTGCAGATGTAGAGCAAGCTGCCTTTAATCCCTCTAATACCGTTCCAGGTATTGGGCTCTCTCCGGATAAATTGTTGCAGGGCAGGTTGTTTTCCTACGGCGATGCCCAGCGTTACCGCTTAGGGGTAAATCATGCTTCAATCCCTGTTAACGCATCCAAATGCCCCCGGCATTCCTATCATAGAGACGGGTTAATGCGTGTTGATGGAAACTATGGTGCAACAAAAGGTTATCACCCCAACAGTTATGGTGAGTGGGCAGAACAGAAAGAATATGTTGAGCCGCCCCTTGCAACAGAGGGCACAATCGATCACCATGACCCCTACATAAACGATGATTGCTTCTACCAACCCGGCGATCTATACCGTCTTATGAGTGAGGACAAACGAGCAGTACTAATCAAAAACACCGCAGCAAGCATTGCTTCTGTAACTGAGAATATCAAATGCCGCCACGCCGCACACTGTTACCTAGCAGACCAAGAATACGGACGTCGAATTGCCCAAGCATTAGAATTGCAACTTGACAGGGTAATTGGGCTAGCTAAAATGAGCCGTGAAGAAAGGCTACGTGCCACAAGTGAGACAGCATGGAAATAAACAAACCAGGATAGAGCAAAAATGTTGTGTCATCAAATTTTTTAGAGTGCCACACAGCAAATCTCATCGTTAAATAAAATAATTTTTTAGGAGATAATTTCAATGCTTAACTTTTGTTGTTAGTTGAAACTTGAGTTTTCAAACAACTTCATGCACTCTACATAAAAATTGTATTAGTTTAGTTCTGATAAAACTGTTTATCTCACACAAAACGTTTTGTGATGTTTAAATAAATATTAATTGAAATTATTTCAATTAGTTTTGAGGTTGCCGAGTCGTTTAGTCAGTTCAGAATAGATTAGTTGCTTTTTTTCGGCGTTAAGATGGAAAAGCACTTTTTTTGTCATTTCGGTTGAGATGGTGAAGAGGTAGTTTAGTTTTATGACACTGTCTTTTATGGCGCCCTCTGATTTGTTGAGGGGTATTCCTTTCATTTTGGGGTTACTTGTTATGCCTGCTACTATGATGTTGCCGAGTTCTTCAAAGAGAACTATGGCGGGTCTTGTTTTCACTTCGTTTGTGTCGGTGAATTGTATTGTTGCTAGGATGACATCTCCAGATTTAGGCATCTTCCCAAGCCTCGTCCTCGTCGTTGTCCCAGAGTTCCTTCATTTTTGCTTGCTGGATGGTGTGTAGAAATTCGTCATATTGTTTTCTTTTTTTAGATTCTTTGGCTATTTTTATCAAGTTTAGAATTGTTTCGTTGTAGGTTTCTCTTGGGTATTTCCGAATATTTTTTAGTTCTTGAACAGCTGACTTTGTAAGTTGTATCGTGGTAAGTTTTTTATCACTCATTTATAATCAACTATAGTTATTTAATGAGCAACTATAATATTTTATGTTACTCTCAATCTTGAAAAATGGAAAATACCCACTGATAACTAAAAAACTAAAAAATCCCCAGCTCAGTTTTCTGTTTCCGGCTCATTTGCTGTGAAAAGCTATTATGTGAGTTGCTTTATTTTTCTTCTCAATGTTTAAGACGACTCCTCGAAGTATAGTTCCTGATTTTAAGGTAGATGCCATAACCCAAATGAGTCAATTCCAGCAACCGCCGCAAGCTGTTCAAGATATTTAAAAGGCAGGAGAGCATTAAAAAGTGAGGCAATCTGGCATATCTGAAAATCAAATGGGAATTAAATCTTGTGCGGGGCTATAATGAGTAATCCACTATCTTTTCTATTATTAGGTGCCGCTGGTTTTATTGCAATGGCCGCTTTTGTAATCATCCGAGGATTCATACTCAAAGAGAGAATTTACAAAATAGGTGGTCTCGCATTTATACTAATGGCTGCCGCGTCGGCATCACTATCTTTTGCTCAACCTGAGGCATTTATTATGCCCCTTGTTGTAAGCGGGGGTTTCTTTATAGCTGCGGCGCTTCTTGTTTTTGCTAATCATTCTAAATTCTTTGAAGCGGGCTTAAGGGAAGCAACTGCCGCTTCTACTAAAACAGATTTCTCTAAGCCGCTCACGTTTAGTGATTTATTTATGTGGGATGGCTGGTTTAAGATTGTAAAGCGATGGGGTGTTCGCAAAGCCTGGTTGCTCTATGTGCTTTTTTGTTCAGGTGCAGTATCGTTGCTTCCCTTGACTCTATGGATTTTTAATGTAGGCCCTATCTTTCTTGTTACTGCCCTTGCTATAGTTCTGCTGATAGGTGTTGTCATTTTGTCCATTCCCGCATTTTATCTGCAAGTAGTAAGAAATCTGGAGTCCTCTGATGATGCTGGTAGTTCAACTCCCGCATAAGCAGACGGCCCAAAAGCCAATGCAATCCATCAACGTACCAATCTGTTGTGCATGGCCAAAGCAGGAAGCTACTACTCGACCCGGGCTATTGATGTGTGTAACGCTAACGCAGGGTTCATTAAAACAGGCGTTAAAGTGGTACTTGTGTTGCTTTGCGGCGGCGCACTCATAGGAATAAACTTATGCCTTGAATGAGTCATGACAAATCACTTCTATACAACAGTAATCGTACTTTTGTTTGAAGTTGTTTTCTTGCCTCTTTTCAGATGCAGAGTCTCATAGTATTTTCAACGCTCTTCTGACAGACGCGCCGTATCAGGATGTTTAAGCCACAAACCCCCTTTCTACAGATCTCTGTCCGATAAATCTACAAGCTCCCGCACTTGTCACATGATTTTACTAACAATAGCAGGCATACGCTAAAACTTGTCAAGTAGTTGAGAATAGGTAAATATGGGTGTGTTTGTGTGTGTTTTGTTTTTGCTTGAGTTATTCGCATGCATAGTTGTCGAAGTAGCCTTTGATTAGTATGATGGGGGTTCCTTTGTCGCCGCTGCCGCTTATAAGGTCACATAGGCTGCCGATTAGATCGGTTAGGCGGCGGGGGGTTGTTCCTTCGGTTTCTTCTTTTCCTATGAGGTTTTTTTGTTTTTGGCGTATGCGCTCGATTATGGCTTCTTGGGCTTCGGTTCCTCGTTTGTGGGCGAATTCGGTGTCGGCGATGTATTTTAGTTTGAGTTCATTTGGCAGGCCTATTAAGCCGTCTGTGAAGGCAGGTGATACGACTGGGTCTGCGAGTTCCCATATTTTGCCGACTGGGTCTTTAAAGGCGCCGTCTCCATAGATCAGTACCTCGACTTTTGCGCCTGTTTTCTCATAGATGAGTTTTTGGACGTTTGTTACAAATGCTTCACAGGAGTGTGGGAAGAGTTTTACTTTGTCTTCGCTTGCTTTGTTGGAGCCTAAGAGTCCGTAGATTTGGTTGTATCCGCTGTTGTTGATGCTTTTGGTGAGTATGTCCTCAAGCCCATAAACTGTTTTAGCACCGGCTGCTAGGAGGCGGCGTTTTGTTTGTGTGCGGGTGTGTATGTCTGCGGTTATGATGTTTTTGGTGTATTTTAGTATTTCACAGGGGTCGTTTGCTAGGATGATTTTGGCTTGATTGCCTAGGTTGCGGTAGAGTTCAAGATAGTCAATTGCGGTGAATTTGTGTTTGAGGTCTGGGAAGCGTTGGCGGAATTCTTGTTCGCTAAACACGTCTTTGTGGGGGTTGATGTTTGCTTCATAGATTTGTTCCATGCTTATGATGTGGTTGCCGACTTCGTCGGTGGGGTAGCTGAGTTGGATGTAGAGTTGGTCAACTGCGGCGGCTATACCCTTTAGTAGCACTGAGAATCGGTTGCGGCTCAAAATTGGAAAGACAATCCCGACTGGTCCGGTGGGGAATTTGGTTTTGATGTCAGCGGCGATTTGAGCTGTTGTTGCATAGTTGCCCTGGGCTCGTGCGACCACTGCCTCGGTTATGCCAATTATGTCGTGGTCGTATATTGTGGTGTTAGTTTTTTTGGTATGTTCAGTAATGGAGTTGACGATGATTTCTGGTAGGTCATCGCCTTGATGTATGATGGGTGTGCGTATTCCTATGGCTTGTGTTCCAAATGTTCTCATATTTTTCTCCCCTAGTCTCGTGTTCTGAATAGTAGTCAATGTCTTACACTTGAAGCATATACAGATATCGTCATAAAATCTGTGCATTTGTCGATGGAACGTGTAGTCTGTGTTGCTGCTGGCTAAAAGCAATGGTGCCTAAACGTGGTGCCGTCTTGAGGCGCATTTATGTGTACAACTATAATTGCTACACATTATTTTTTTTGATATTGTTAGACTTGTAAAAGCATGTTTATCTCTTTAGGGGGTTGAATTTTAGATTTCAGGTTTTATAGATCCAAAGTTGTATTTTAACCGCTAAAAGCAAAGCCCACTACGACTAAATATTGTTGCTAAATGGCTCTCTGTCGGGTCGTAAAATGTTAAAACCGATAGGATTATATGTGATGTTCTTTATTTTAGCCGTAATCTTCCATGCCTCTGTAAAGGGTTGTTGCCCTTGTCTGGGTTTATCTGGGTGTGGAGTTGGTTTATGCGCTTTGGCGGGTGCAGTGTGTTGGTTGGTGGTATAGCTTCTTATGTAATATTTCTAAACGAGTGTTATTCTTCTTTTGCAATACCTCTTTAAATAGCGTTTTTGCCTCTGTTTGGCTAGCGATTCTATGTGATGAAAATAGAATTGTAAGGTGAATGTAATGAAAAGCAAAATGAGATACACTGTATCTATTGTAATACTGTTGACTCTTATTGTTGGTTGTTTTGCGGCACTCCCGCAGACAGCAAGAGCAGCGGACCCCATCTATACGCTCACCGATTTTGTAAATGGGACTTCATCAACTAATACAATCTATACCGGCAGCGGTTCATCTACTGCGTCGGCAACTCAGATGAAATTAGTTGGTACAGATGGTTCTGTGATTTATGCCATATGCGTAAATCAGAAAGTCACAACTACACTCGGTGTGAAGTATGAGCTGGTCGAATTAAAAGACTATCCGGGTTTGACTCAAACCCAAAAAGATCAGATTCTAGCAGTGCTCAACTATGTATCAATCAACTACGGACTTGAAACCGCAAAAGGCACCGCCCTAGCACAGACAGTTATATGGCGCATCATCCACTCCGACATTACACGCATCACAAGCAGTGCAATTTCAGAAGCAGAAATTAATGACGTATTTAACCACCGTTTCGATCTAGCAACACAATACGACAACTTGTCTGTTACCATACAAGGTACCGATTCCAGAGTAGAAAATGGAATGTATGCCTACTATGGACCCTTTAAAGTCTCAGACAGCTATGCACTAAAAGACATTAACTTCAACCTGCTCTTTACTGCCGGCGGCGCAAACGCAGCATTTACAACTACAACATCAGGCTCCGCTACCATAAACCAAATAAAACCAGGCGTGTCATTTTATGTACGCGTACCCGTCGATACATCTCAAGCTACTATTAGTTTCAGCGCAACAGCTTCAAAAGCAGTCAATGTAATAACTGGAATGAAATTTCTAGTCAGTGTCGGAAGCAACAGCCAACCCCTAGTCGTATACCAACCCTTAGTCCAACCACTTGTAAACCCTAACGGCAAACTCTACACATACTCATGCGACCGCACCTTCACTATTGATCTACGCGGCTCACTAAAAGTATCTGTTGATGTCGCAAAAACAATACACCAAGATGTAGTGCAGCGCGATGTTTGGGATATTGTGCAGCGCGATGTTTGGGATATTGTGCAGCGCGATGTTTGGGATATTGTGCAGCGCGATGTTTGGGATATTGTGCAGCGCGATGTTTGGGATATTGTG
>Ga0123356_10008439_pt1 | contig 10245 bp, 10 predicted proteins | sample TergutEmb28metaG_2_FD_92546 | JGI IMG/M metagenome (GOLD analysis project Ga0123356, IMG submission 92546) | Embiratermes neotenicus P3 segment gut microbial communities from Petit-Saut dam, French Guiana - Emb289 P3 | ecosystem: Host-associated > Arthropoda: Insects > Digestive system > Gut ... | reverse complement strand
ATGCGCTGTATTGCCCGTCGAAAACGAGCGAATACTTCAGGAGAAAGTCCGAACCGAAAGGGGGGCGAACAGAGGAAGCGACGGTTACGATGTTGTGTGCACAGCATAGAAGCCAGGGGGCTTCCTCTCGAGCCAATTGCGAAACCTAGCATCCCGTACGGATGCATCGCTCGGTAGAGAAGGTGATAGCCCATAACCCTGCATTCCGTAGGAATGCATCCAATGGCCCCAATTGTGAGACACTGGGGCGCAGTATCAGTGCCGGGGGAATCTCAGTGCACCACGTCCCGCAGTCTGGCGGAACACGGTTGTGTGCAGGAGTTCTGCAATTTGGCTCATGGAGAAATGCCAATGCGACGATTGGAGCCGCTGCCTTGGGCTGAGAACACAGGCGAACAGGTGTGTCCACAGTGCGACCATGTGATAGAGATCTGGCGAGTGGATAGGGTCGCGCTGATGGGTTGACGCGGGTTGAAGGCCTTCGAAGGGGAGCGGGATGCGCAAGATCCCTAGCGTTTCCCGTCCGTCAGGCTGTCGAAACCTCCGATGTGATCGCTTGAATCAACAGCGAACCTCGGAATACGACACTTGAGGTGGAGCCAACTGCAATCACCAGGTCTCGGGACACTCTCGCAAGCACGCACGCGCGTCCGGAGGTTGCGCGACACAAACCCAAGCCCCGGACTCGCATGTACAATGATACGGGAAACGCGGGCTATGGTCGCCGCATGGACACGGTTCATAGCGAACAATGAGTTCACAAACCGGCTCATTGGGATCTGGGACGCATTTGCCCTGCGGCAACGTGTCAGAGTCAATGCGCTCCTGGTGATAGGTCGTCTTATGAACACATCGCTGGATTTCGCCGTCGGAACCCTGAAGAGCGTTTTCGGCACTCGACAGCGGGTCATCGGCCGAGGAGCAAGCTGTTACGGCACACGCAATCGCAATCAACAATTTGTGGGTCATTTCGCGTCTCCTTGTGGTGAAGCGAGCTGCGCGCCCGAAAACCAATCGGAAAGGCAAACACGTCACGCTCGTGATGCGTGGCATCACTGCCCTCATGGCGCAACCAAAAAGTGATGCACGACCTGGACACAGAGCGCCCATCGCAGCACTCCCTGGGGCAGGATCGACTCCCGTACCGCATAGAACTCCCTGGGTTCGGCGGTTGGATGCCAGACTACCCCCCAGACGGGCAATCACTGTGGGTTGCCCGTTACGGTCGGACGTGGTGCGCTGTGATCCAGACATCGTTTTTTCGCACATTCCCCATTTCCACGCGACCACATCATCACGGTTCGGCTCCTGACGACGGTCCCGCATGCGGTGCTGTCTTGCCGATGCATTGATCTGGAACCGGTGGGTCTCGGGCTCCCTGCTAAGAGCAACGCTACCACGCACAGCAATGCGCGTGCTCGGACCTTCATTCCGTTGGATGGAGGACTCGACGGAGTTTGATGTCGGTCCTGATCGTGCGGACCAAGTAGATCGATGGCATGGCCTGTGCAGCGAGATTGGCCGAGATGGCCGCAATGCCTTGCGTGTCGACCCATCTTGCCCCCATCGCATTCCGTTTCTTGGGTCAACGCGGAGAGGACAGACCTCACGATGCACGATCCGTGGTATCCGTCGTTGGCAATGGAAGAGCCCGATCCTTTCATCGGTCGCGAGATTGTCGGGGGCCGTTTCCTCATCCTCGAGAAGATCGGAACCGGAGGCATGGGTTCCGTCTACAAAGCACAGCAACCGTCGCTCAACCGGTGCGTTGCGGTGAAGATCATGCACACGGAGATTGCGCATCGTCTGGACTTGGTCTCGCGGTTCCGACACGAGGCGAGGGCGATGAGTCACCTGAACCATCCGAACACGGTGAAGGTTCATCTCATTGACGTCCTCGACGACAACGTGCTGTGCATGGTGATGGAGTACCTTGAGGGGAAGAATCTTCATGACCTGCTGTGTCGCGGCCCCATGCCCTACCAGCGCGCGTTGCCCATGATGATGCAGGTGTGCGGCGCGATCGGCGAGGCGCATCGCAAGGGAATCATCCATCGCGATTTGAAGCCCGAGAATATCTTCCTGTGCAAGGACCCTGGCGGCGACGAGAACGAGGACCATGCGAAGGTTCTCGACTATGGCCTCGCGAAGGTGACCGAGGAAGAGATGCGCCCGGATTCGATCCACGCCACCCTGCAAGGCGCGGTATTTGGCACCTTTGAGTTCATGTCGCCAGAACAAGCACGGGGCGAAGCCATCGGGCCGACCAGCGACATCTACTCCCTTGGCGTCATCCTGTACGAGGCCATCACCGGAAAGCTGCCGTTTGAGGCGAAGTCGTCTCTCGAGTACATGCTGCAACACAAGAGATCGGAGCCCATCGATCTAAACGCGCGGGTGCCGTGGTTGTCCTTTCCCCCTGCGTTGGCGAAGATCCTCGCGAAGGCAATGGCGAAGAACCCTGTCGATCGGTATCAAACAGCAGCGGACTTCAGTGCCGCACTGCAGACGGTGCACCATCGTGCAAAGGCCACATCGAACACCTTGCTCATCATCAGGGTGGCCGTGGGCAGTCTGGTGTTCGGGTTCGTCCTCGGCGTGGTCCTGTTGAAGTGGATGCCTTCGTAGGCGCGGGCAAAGCGAGTTCGAGCGAACCACGTCCCAACACACGGAACAAGCATCCTGCGAACCGTCTTGACACCTGGACTATCCCAACGCGCCAGCCTACGGAATGCCGCACCCAGCCCAGGCGTTTGCCAATTCACCGTCGAATGATAGCTCAGGTGATGCATGCCCCCATTGAACCGTAGCGCTTCATCCCATCCTGCCCCTCCCGCCCGTGGTGGTTTCCTTCGTTCTCTTTGGCGCTGGACCAAGCGCATCGTCATCGCAACGATCCTGCTCGTGGTCGCTACGCCGGTGGCTGTCTTCTTCCTGGTGCGTCACTACGAAAAGGACCTACCCAGCACCGACGAGATCAAAGAAGGTCGCTACCGACCTCCTCAAGTCACACGGGTCCTTGCACGCGACGGCACACTGCTCGCGGAGTTGTTCACGGAGCGACGCACGGTCGTACCGATCGATTCGCTCCCTCCCCACGTGAAGATCGCGGTTCTTGCGGCAGAGGACGCACGATTCTACCAGCACGAAGGTCTGAACTACTTGGGGATGCTGCGCGCTGTGCTCGTCAACCTGCAATCGGGTCGCTCACGCCAAGGTGCCAGCACCATCACACAACAGGTGGTCAAGAACACGTTGCTGGACCCAGAGCGCACATACACCCGAAAGATTCGAGAGGCACTGCTCGCCCGACGCATTGAGCAGGAGCTTTCGAAGGATCAGATCCTCGAGTTGTACCTGAACCAGATCTACCTGGGACACGGTCGCTACGGCATCGAGGAAGCTGCGCGTTTCCACTTCGGTTGTTCAGCCAGCGCCCTCACGCTGTCTCAAGCCGCAACGTTGGCCGGCACCATCGCGAGCCCGGAATCCTATTCGCCCCGCAAGAGCCCAGCCAAAGCTGAAGTACGACGACGCTTCGTTCTTGGACAGATGGAGACCAAGGGTTTCATCAGTCCCGAGATGAAGGCGGCAGCCCTCGAAGAACCGATCGTTGTCGCCACCGCCCAGACTGCTGATTCCGAACTCGCACCTGAAGTCGTTGAGATCGTCAAACGCACCTTGCAGCAGGTGGCCGGTGACCAAGCGAGCCTGGGAGGCTACACCGTCACCACCACGATCGATCCCAAGCTCCAAGAACAAGCACGAAAATCGGTGCGCGCGAACCTCGAGAACTACGACGAGCGCAATGGTCAGCGTGCTCCTTTCACGCCTCCGAAGACCGCTCCCAAGAAGGGTTCGAAAGACGCTCCCTTCGAAGGCACTCCTCGCTTCGAAGACCACAAGGTACTCGTCGGCACGGTAACTGGATGGGACGACGAGCACCAGCTTCTCTACGTGCAGGTGGGCGACACCAAAGGCGTGGTGCGTCTCGATGACCACGCGCGATACAACCCAAAGAAGCTTGCGCCGAGCAAGTTCGCCACACGCGGATCGTTGCTACGGGTGAGCTTGTTGGCACCAGCACACGACCCCAAAGACGCCACCGCCATCGCCACAGAATCAGCACCCGGGACCAAACCAGAAGGCATTCCTGGAAGCGATGCCCCCCAAGAAAACCCTCAGGACACCCCCAAAGCAGCAGAAGAGCCCGCACCAGTCCCGTTGCGCCTCGAGCTCGGTCCGCAATCAGCCCTCGTCGCAATCGATGTGCGCACACGGGAGGTCCTTGCGCTCGTTGGCAACTACGAAGCCATCCAAGGTGGGCTCGATCGAGCAACACAAGCTCGTCGACAACCTGCTTCGACGTTCAAGCCGATCGTGTACTCGTACGCCCTGCAATCACGACGGTACACTGCAGCCACCCTCGTGGACACACGTGCTGAATCTGTGCTGGGTATCACCACGGTGGACGAAGACAATGCAGCGCGAACAGACATGGTCCGTCTGCGCGAAGCGCTCGCGAAGTCCGTCAATGTCGCGGCTGTACACGTCGCCAAACAAGTCGGTCCAGCCAACGTCGTCACGTGGGCAAAAGCCCTGGGACTCACCACGCCCATGCAGCCTGACCTCTCGTTGCCACTGGGTTCTTACGAAGCAAGACCCATCGAGATGGCAAACGTCTACGCTTCGTTCGCCTCCGGCGGCATGTTCGTCCATCCCAAGCTCGTCACACGCATCCAAGACCCGCGTGGAAACGACGTTGCTCTTCCGCCACCCCCTGTGTCGCGTCGTGTGATGGAAGAAAGCGAAGCGTTCCTCATCACCAGCTTGATGACGTCTGTCGTGGACCACGGAACCGGACAGGCAGCCAAGAGCTTGGGGCGTCCAGTCGCTGGCAAAACCGGAACGAGCAACGAAGCCAAGGATGCGTGGTTCGTCGGGTACTCGACCGACATCGCCGTGGCAGTCTGGACGGGTTACGACGACGCGAAGCCCTTGGGAAAGAGAGAGGCCGGTGCCACTGCTGCTCTTCCTGCATGGATCTCGTTCATGAAAGCAGCGCACACGGGCAAACCCGCAGCAGAGTTTCCTCGCCCCGCAGATATCACAGCGGTTCGCATTGACCCAACGTCCGGCCTGCTTCCAATCGATGGACAAGAGACCACGTTGCTTGAGTTCTTCCTTCGCGGAACCGAGCCAACCGAAAGAGTCGTCGTCGATGCCCCTGAGGACGCACCGCCCACAGATCATCCAGAGGTCCTCGAAGTCCCACCACCGCAACAAGATACCGAAACACTCCCCGCCCTTCCGCCTCCAGAGGACCCAGGGCTTCCCACGTTGCTGTGACCCACATCGATCGCGACAACCGATCGAACAGCACCTTCCTACTCAGATTCTCGAACCAGAACACCTTCTCGTAGCGCCATCGCCACGATCGCATGATTGGCCCGATGCCCCGGTCTTGTGGCTTCGATGCACCCGCACGGAATGCCACCGGCGAGCGTGAGATCTCCAATCAGATCCAGCAGCTTGTGTCGCGCACACTCATCGCCCGTTGGATGCGACTCGCTCGTGCCGTCGTCGTTGAGCACCACCACGGTGCTCGGGTCAACGCACAAGGCACGACCAGCTGCACGCAGTTTCGCGATGTCTCGACGGAACCCGAAGGTTCTTGCGGATGCGATTCGATGCAGGAAGTCGTCGCTGTCCCCGTGCCATGCGGAGGTCTTCTCAACGACGAGGGGATGATCAAACTCCACGTGAACCACAAGGTGCGTCTCCGAAGATGGAGCGAAACGGTACGTAGATTGGTCCACTCGTAGGGTTGCTGGTTTGGCAATGCGCCATCGACGATATGACGCTGGAAGCTCTAGCTGACGCAGGGCTTGAGCAAAACGCAGAGCGCCACCGTCGAGAAGAGGAACTTCAGGACCGAACACATCCACGCGAAGGTCCGCACCAATCCCGAGGCCACCGATGGCAGCACACAGGTGCTCAACCAAGTCAACACGAAGTGCCTCGTGCCCAACAGCAACACCTTGATCGGTTCTCAGTAGGTGCAGTTGTTCGAAGGTCGCTTCGACCCGACTCCCGCACCATGCAACAGGGCCGGGGCGTCGCACCAACACAACCGCTGTGCTCCCGCCAGCGTGGAGTGCAGGACCAGCGAGGGCGATGGCGACCAGGATCAGTCTCCGAAGCCAGGGATGTCGGAGAACACCGTGACCACAGCAACCAGGGTCAGCAGCAACAGGAGACCGACTGCGTGGATGTGAGCTTCCACTCGGGCATTCGGACGCCTTCGCGTGGCGGCTTCGTAGCCAAGGAACATGAGACGAGCACCGTCGAGGGCGGGAACTGGCAAGAGATTGAAACCAGCAAGGTAGGCGGAGAGGATGCCGAGCAGACGCAAGTAGTCCGCGACACCACTTCGCGCGCTCTCGGCCATCACGCCGACGATACCCACAGGCCCCATGAACTCGGGCTTGGCTTTGCGCATCACGAGCTGGCCCAGGTCGGCCACGAGCCGATACACAATCTGCGGCGGTCTGGTCACGGAGAGCATCGCCGCACTGCTCACCGACATGGGAACGTTCTCCAGAACAGACCGAACGCCGAGACGTCCTTCCCCGTTTTCCGCGTCGCCTTCGGGAGTGACCTCAAGGCTGACACGTGTGCAGTCGCGTTCGGCGACCTGTGCGCAGCCGCGTTCGACGACCACAGAAGTCTTGGTCCCGGCCCGCGTGACGATGATGGGACGAATGTTTGCCCATTCGAGGATGGGGGTGCCTTCGATTTCGACGATCTTGTCGCCAGAACGCATGGCTCCCTTGGCAGCAGCGCTACCTTCCATGACATCAACAAAGGTCGTGGTTTGGGGCTGGCCGCCGACCATGAACGCCAGGAAGAACAGAACGGATGCTGCAAGGTAGTTGGCGAGCGCTCCCCCAAAGATGGTGACGATGCGCGCATGGACTGGGGCGTTTGCGTAGGACGCTTTGTCGGCGGGGTCAGATTCCTCGAAGGGGTTCATCCCGGCGATCTGCACGTAGGCAAGAAACGGAATGATGGCGATTTGGTAGGTGGTGGGACTTCCCTTGGGCTGCTTCTTGAAAATGGCAGGACCAAATCCGATGGAGAACTTCGTCACCCGAAGACCGAAGTAGCGCGCAGCAAGATAGTGCCCACCTTCGTGGATGACCATGAGCAGGGCGAGGCCCATGATGGCGATGACAACGAACAGCACAGACATTGGCGGGATGGTAGCAGGATGAGTCTCTGTCGTCATTCGTCCGAACCATCAACAGTGGGTTGGCTGCAACGACCAGCGCCAACCTGTTCGGAACGCGACCGTTGTGCCCCTACCAACGGCGAGCGATGGAAACCGCAGCACAGCTGTGGGTCACCAGAGACCCCACCCCCAGCCCCCCATAGGCGCTAACTTACGGGTTGACAGCTTATGGTTCCTCCCGTTTCTGCGCGATGAATCGGATCCGGAGACCCCTCCCCCCGGCCCCCTCCCCCTTGCGGGAGAAGGGGAGCCAGAAGCAGAAGTCCGCAGGAATTGCGTCGAAGTGCGCTGTATTCCCTGTCGAAATCGAGCGGATTCTTCAGGGTCAGGCGGCCAATCACGAAATCAGTACAAGTCGCTCACCGACCCGGCTCCTTCGCGAAGCACCTGAACTTCGCCAGAGGATAGGTCCACGACGGTTGTTGGTTCGCTGCCACCGGCACCACTGTCGATCACCATCGCTAACCCCTTGAATCGTTGGTTGATTTCTTCAGGATCGATGAAGGGCTCGCCGCCTGGCAGTACTGCGGTGGTAGAAATGACAGGTCCACCGAGCGTGCGTACGAGAGCTTGCACGACCGGGCTTTGGGGAACTCGGATACCGACTGTCTTTCGCTTGGATTGCACGATCTTCGGCACTTCCCGCGTGGCCTCGAAGATAAACGTGTACGGACCAGGAAGGACACGTCGCAAGAGCCGATACTGGCTGTTGTCCACAATGGCGTAGCGGGCGATGTCCGATAGGTCTGGACAGATGAACGTAAGCTTGTGGGTCTTGGGCAGTGACTTGATTTGGTAGATACGATCGATCGCCTTCTTGTTGAACAGGTCGCAACCGATGCCGTAGATCGTGTCGGTTGGGTACGCGATGACCTCCCCTTGCTTGAGGGCGTCGACAGCGCGTTGCACTTTTCGCGGCTCGGGATGGTCAGGGTCGATGGACAGCAACATGGCGAAACCGGGTCTGCATGTAGTCGATTTTGCAGAGCGTCACAAGCATGGGATCGCAACAGCACGCTCCCCCGACGCATCAAGCAGAGCCGCGTCGGCCGGCCATGAAGGCCAACGGCGAGACTCCCACGAGTTGTGCGTAGGCTCGTTCCCACATCTCTCCGAGGTCGGGGGACAACGCGATCTCGGAATCAAAGGGCACCGGCAGCCACGAGCCAACGCGAATCTCGTCGTCGAGTTGGGAGGGGCCCCATCCAGCGTAGCCAAGGATGAGACGAAATGCGGAAGGGCCCTCCCCGCGGGCGACAGCAACGATCAACGATCGCTCTGCGCTTCCCGCCCATTCGTCGGTGAACGCGATTTGCGCTGGGTGATCCCACTGTGGGGCGCGACGGTACAACAGCCAGCCCATCTTTGGATTGACAGGTCCGCCGGTTCGGACTTGGGATCGGTAGGACGTGGTGCAGGGCAAGACCGTTCCCGTAGGAACGAGCCCGGTGGATTGCAACACGTTGGCTGTAGGTCCAACAGCTTCTCCATTCAGAACCCAACCGATGGCACCGTCTTTCGAGTGGACCCCAAGCAGGACGACCGACTTCGCGAAGTTTGGATCTCCCAAAGGCGGAGCGGCTAGCAGGAGGGCGGGTGCCAAGGAGCTGGTGGGCATGGGTTGCGAGTGTAGACGAATTCGGTTGGGATGGGAGGGAAACTGATCGCGCCTCCCATGCCAATGGATGATGCCAACCGAGAACGCACCGCGATTGCCGTCCTCCGTCAACCCTTCCCCCGTCCAGCCAGCGCACTGGCGGCCGCCACTTCGAGGTGGCGAATCGCCACCCCCAAATTTCCCGGTGATTTTTGAGAGATCTGTCATCCCCCTCGCATTCACAGGCTTCTTTGAGGTGGCGGGCCGCCAGCACCGAAACGGCACAACATGTTGTTTTTACTCACTTTGTAGCCTGGCACAAGGTTCGCTTAGGCAGGCTGCATGAACAGCATCCTTCGCCACATCGCCTCCATCACCCTCCCGATCACCCTTCTCATCAGCTGCCCGTCGCTGGTGTCCTGCTCCGACGATGCGTTCGACCACAACGCTCTCCCGGGAATGCGTCTGCCTCCATCCCACGAGACTATGGATGCTCCCACAGCTTCACCGGCCATCGCCATGAAGAAGCCTTCCTGTAAACACGGTCATCCTTGCGAAGATCGGACGGGCGCTGACAACTCTCCTGTCGATCCAGACGAGCCAATGGACTACGCTCCCGGCATGGATCAACCTCACGAAATCAGTCCTGCCCGCGCCCTCCTAGTGGCCACTCCGCGTGGTGACTTGTGCCTCATCGATCCCGTCGACGGGACGTTGGTCGCCACAGAACCGGCACACGCCATGGACGTCATGGCGACCCCCAACACACCTGGCATGGCTGTGATTGCCGAATGGCATGAAGACGAAAGCGGTGCGCTCACCGACATCCATGTTTCGGACACCACGATGTCAAGGGGAAGCGCCTTCGAGCTTTCTGTCGACAGTTCACGAATCGTGTACGGTCCCAACCCAACGCTTGGTCTCGCGATCCGGGAGGGTACTTCCCTGTTCTGCGGCGAGGAGGGAAGAACCGTCATGTCCACAGCATCAATATGGAGCCGCCCTGGACAAGGATTCGTCGATGTTGGGCTCGTAGAAATGGTGGAAAGCGATCCGCAACTCTTGGTTCTCCGATGGGAAAACGGGTTCCGGGAGATCGATCGGGTCGTGGTTCCTACTCCTTCGTTCTCCTGTCCTCCGCGGTTGGTGCGTGAAGGCCAAACGCCACTCATCGTCGGGATTCACGACGGTGCCCTCTCTGTGCAAGACAGTACTGGCAAGGTAGTCGCGCAGCGAGAAGGTGCGTTTGAATCGGGTGCATGCGTCCACGACGCCTTGTGGTTGGAGCAGACCGGGGAAATTGCGGTGCTTGCTGGACCGAAGGCAACTGTGTTTGTCTTGTCCATGGCTGGAT
>Ga0123356_10008438_pt1 | contig 10246 bp, 8 predicted proteins | sample TergutEmb28metaG_2_FD_92546 | JGI IMG/M metagenome (GOLD analysis project Ga0123356, IMG submission 92546) | Embiratermes neotenicus P3 segment gut microbial communities from Petit-Saut dam, French Guiana - Emb289 P3 | ecosystem: Host-associated > Arthropoda: Insects > Digestive system > Gut ... | reverse complement strand
GTCGGAGCTTGCCGGAGCGTTCGGTGCAACGGTCCTTGAACCGGCGTGGTGGCCCGCGGATGTCGATCAGATCTCCTACTCCCTCGATCGTTTCCCCGACCGTGCGCTCTACCGCATCGGCTCAACTCGCGACGACGGGGTGCCGATCTGTGTGATCGGCCATCGGGAGATTCCGGGGGCCGGACGACCGGTTGGGGAGTGGCGTGCGCCGCGCGAGCTAGCCACGGTGCATGGCCTGATCGGGCTGGTGGGTGTCCCGCCCCGGCTCCAAGCTGTCGTTCACCAGGAGCGGCTGGCGATCCATCTGATCGGCTACGAAACCGAGGACGAGATCATCAGCACAGCCAACAGCCTTCGTCGGGTCAACCCCGACTGGTGACTGCGACTCGCGAGCGTCCCGATGGCTTTGGATGCGCCGTCCGGGATCGATTGGGCTGAGTGGTTGCGGCGGTGGGACCGCCAGCAGGAGGGGTATGTGACACAGCGGGAAGCGCGCTTCTCGGTGATGCTCGAGGCACTGGCCGAGCTGCTGCCCGACGCGTTTGTGGCGCTGGATCTCGGATCTGGGCCGGGACCGATCAGCCGGCGGCTGCTCGCTCGGTTCCCGGCCGCCCAGGCGATCGCGGTCGACGTCGATCCGGTGATGCTGGCGATCGGGCGTGGCGCGATCGGCACCGTTGACGGCCGTCTGCGCTGGATCGAGGCCGATCTCGAATCGCCCGACTGGCTGCAGGAGCTGGGCGAGGTTCGGGTGGACGCCGTGCTCAGCAGCACCGCGCTGCACTGGTTGTGGCCTGAGCCGTTGACCCGTCTGTACGGCGAACTCGGCCGGCTGCTGCGACCAGGCGGCGTCCTCTTGAACGCCGATCACCTGGCGTTCGCTGAATCGTCGCCGACGCTTGCCCGCTTGAGCGATCGTGTGCTCGCCGAGCAATGGAGCGATGCCTCGTTCGCCGAACGCGGGATCGAGACCGCCGAACAGTGGTGGGGCGCGGTTGCTGACGAAGCCGCGTTCGCGCCGCTGCTGCGCGAGCGAGCGGCCCGATTCGCCGGCAAGCGGCGGCAACACAGCCCGCCGGGGCTCGACTTCCATGTCGCGGCCCTGCACGATGCCGGTTTCGAAGAGGTGGGGACGATCTGGCAGCTGCTGTCCGATCGCGTGCTGCTCGCGGTGCGGTGATGCTGCAAATTCGTGCGAGCCGCCGACTCCCCCTAGCGGAAGTCTTCGATGGCAGCGGGTTCGCCGGCCGCATTGGCGGCCTTGCGGGCCCAGCAGTCTGGTGAGGTGCCATCGACGTCGGTGACGCCGTAGCGCCGGGCGAGCTGCCCCGACGACAGCACCTGACCGGCGTCACCCCGAGCGCGGTGACCGGGCGATCGGCGAGCTTGGCGGTCAGTGCGGTCACGATCCGCTCGACGTTGGTTGTTCGCATCTGGGGAGTGTGCGAGGGTGCGCCCACCGTGCGGCTGGTGAACGTGTTTGACGTCGACATGCAGGAGGGGCCCGGGCGTGTCGGCTTCTGGTTTCGCGCATCCGGTCGGCTGGGAGGGCGGTTGGGGGCGGCGCGGATCGGGGCGGCGGTATATGAGGCCCGCTTGGGCGTGCCGATCTGGCCCTACCACTACCACTATCCGGACGAGGAGTGGCTGTATGTCCTGGACGGCGCGCCTGTGCTGCGGGATGCCGGCGGTCGGCGTGTGCTGGAGTCCGGGGACGTCGTCTGCTTCCCACCCGGGCATCGCGGTGCGCACACGCTCGAGGGCCCGGGTAGGTTCGTCCTGTTTTCCGGCGAGCGGTCATCTGGCCCGTTCGTGTCGGTCTATCCCGACTCCGACAAGGTCGCGGTGTTTCCCGGGATCGAGGCCGACGGGCTCAACGAGCTGCGGTTGGTGCGCGCGGGGTCGGTCGACTACTGGCACGGGGAGGGCAGTGGTCCGGTCGCTGCGGCGTCGGTGACCCGCGAGCCGGTAGCTGTGCGCGGGCGGCCGACGGTCAAAACTCGCGGGCTGGCATTTGAACCTGGCGAGGGCTGGCGGTTGGCGTCGCTGGGCGACGCGGTCGGCGGACAGCGGTTCGACGGGGCGGTCCTGGAGCTCGAGCCGGGAGCGGACTTTGGCCCCTACCGCTATGAGTACGGACGCGAGCTGTGGCTGCTGGTGCTAGCCGGCAGTCCGACCGTGCACCACGCGAACGGAGAGCAGGCGCTGTCGCCCGGAGATCTCGCTTGTCTTCCCGAGGGCCCGGCCGGCGGACGCAACCTGCTCAATCGCAGCGACCGGACGGCGCAGATCCTGCTGCTGTGGACGACCGGGTACCCGGCGGCCATTTGCTATCCGGGGACCGGAGAGTGGGTGCTGCGCACCGCCCCCGACGCCGACGAGATCCGCCTTCAGACTAAACAGTCCCCTGGGTGAGTTTGGGGCACTTCTCGTTCTGGTGAGACGCGAGCTGCCACACGTCCGTCGTGCGCTGCAGGACCGGGTTGAAGACCTGGCGCTCGCGAGCCATACCGAGCTTTGAGGCCAGGCGCTGAGAGCGCGCGTTCTTTGGATGGATGATCGAGATCAGCTCGCTGAAGCCGAGCCGCGCGAATGCGTCGTCACGGGCGGCGATCGCCGCCTCGGTTCCGTACCCGTGTCCCCAAGCCGATCGGGCCAGTCGCCAGCCCAGCTCGGGGCGATCGGCAAGCTCCGGCAGAAAGCTGGGATGCGCGACGCCCGCGAACCCGATGAACGGGTACGACTGGCCAGGTTGACGCAGCTCGACCGCCCAGAACCCGAAGCCGTGCATCGACCAGTGCTCGACAACGAGCCCGAAGAACGCCGCTACCGCCTCCTCGTCGACCGGTCGGTTCAGATACCGCGTCACCTCAGAGTCCCGATTGATGGCCGCCATTGCCTCCTCATCGGCCGCGACCCACGGTCGAAGCCGCAGCCGCGAGGTCGTCAGCTCAGCCACTTCGGTCATTGTCCGATTGTCGCGGAGACAGAAGCGCGCGGCGATGGGCCCTAGTGCGGCGCTTGCGGGCTAGATGGCCCCGTTGGGCCATTGCGAGATGGCCGGTTAGGGCGAAGAAGCTTCGGTGCGGCGGGGGCAGTATCGGGTCGCAGGCAAAGACCGCCGATCCGTGAAAGGACCTTCCGCTGTGGACCGAATGATGATGTCGTCGGACTCCGCCCTGGCGTCGACCGATCGCGCGCGGGCGCAGTATCGAAAGGAGTGACGATGAAGCTGAGGTTCGTCAGGGCCGCATCGGCTACGTCGATCACATCACCCAGGACCACGGAAGACCCAAAGGTCCTCCCCACAGTGACACCGGCTGGCAGCGAACCGACCGCCCACCCGCCGCGCGCAGGATGCGGCCACGCTCGCCACGTCGGAACCTGCTCGACGTGCCAGCGTGTTGCCCAGCATCGATCGGAAATGCAGCTGGCCGCGGCCGTGGCCGCCCGGGAGACGTGGGCAACACGAGGGCTGCCGGCGCGCGCCGTCTGAACGGACGCCGAAAGCGAGCAGCCGCGTGAGCGCAGTGCGACAGGCCTAGCCCCAGTCGTCGCGCCATACGCCGGACCCCATGTCGTTCGCGCGATCGGTTACAAACGCACTCATGGGACGGCCCGGACTTGTCGGCCTGCAGCGAATCGGCAACCTACTCGTCGGCTCGCTCTTGGTCATCGTCGGGTGCGCCATGTGGCTCATCTGGGTCTCGCAGACAACAACCGGCGAAGCCTGCCACGCCGGGGCGGCGACCTCAGGGTTCGACCCAATCGTGTTCGTCGCGCTGGCAATCCTTGCGCCGGTCGGCGTCGGCGTCCACGCCCGGCGAGCAGGCCTGCCAATTTTGTGGGCGCTGCCGGCGGTCGCCGCCGCCGGGTTCCTCGCGGTCATCGCAGTCTTCCTGACCGGTCAGGTCTGGTGGTCGGCCCACGGCTGCATCACCTGATCAATTCGCCGGGCGAGATCAGGCCGGACTCGTAAGCGAGCACGACTGCTTGGGCGCGGTCGCGCAGGTGGAGTTTCATCAGAATCCGCCCAACGTGCGTTTTCGTCGTCTGCTCGGCGATGCACAGCGTCTCGCTGATCTCGCCGTTGGACATGCCGCGAGCGATCAGCCGCAGGACGTCGACTTCGCGCGCTGTGAGCTCGTCGAGGCTCTGGGGTTTGCCCGGTGGCCGTTCGCGCCGGGCGGCGAATTCTGCGATCAGGCGTTTGGTGATCGAGGGTGCGAGCAGCGCGTCGCCGGATGCGACGACCTGGACGGCGTGGACGAGTTCCTGGCCGGGCGCATCCTTGAGCAGGAACCCGCTGGCGCCGGCCCGCAGCGCCTCGTAGACGTATTCGTCGAGGTCAAAGGTGGTGAGGATCAGCACCCGTGGGCGTTCCTCCACGGGGTTGGCGGAGAGGATCTGTCTCGTGGCTTCGAGCCCGTCCATGACGGGCATCCGCACGTCCATCAGCACCACGTCGGGTGTCAGCTTGCGCGCGAGGCTGACCGCCTCGGTGCCGTTGGCGGCCAAACCCAGGACGGTCAGGTCCGGTTGAGCGTCGAGGAGCGCTCGGAAGCCCTCGCGGACCATCGCTTGGTCGTCGGCGATCAGGCATCGCGTCACATGGTCGGGAGTCACGATGTGCCGGTGAATGGAAGCACGGCCGAGACCGAGAAACCGCCGGCGTGGACCGGTCCGGCGGTGAGCGCGCCGCCGAGCAGGATGGCGCGCTCGCGCATCCCCGCCAGTCCGTGGCCTGGTCCCTGGTCTTCGCGCACCGAGGCGATGGAGCGGCCCGGCCCGTTCGTGATCGTGATCCGGACCGCGTCGCGCCCGCAATGGATTTGCACGTTGACGCTGGCTCCGGGGGCGTGGCGGGTTGCGTTGGACAGGGCTTCTTGAACGATGCGGTACGCGCATAACGCGACCGCGGGCGGGATGACATCTACGGCGCCGTCGAGTGAATAGTCAACCGGTACTCCGGCGTTACGGGCGGTGTCGATGAGTTCGGGGATCTGCTCGAGCTGAGGCTGGGGCGCGAGTGTGGCCGCCTCGTCATTGCGCAGGACGCCCAGCAGCCGCCTCATGTCCGACAGCGCGTCGCGCGCGGCGTCGCTGATGGCGCCAAATTCCGCGCCGACCGCCTCGGGGACTTCGTCGATGCGGTAGCGGGCCGTTTCCGCTTGAACCGCAATCAGGGACATGTGGTGCGCGACCACGTCGTGGAGTTCGCGCGCGATTCGGGCGCGCTCCTCGAGGACGGCGCGATGGGCCTGTTCGCGCTCGACCTGCTCGGCCTCCACCGCTAGCTGTTGTCGCGCTCGCTGCTGGCCGCGGGCCGCATCGACGGCGGCCGCCACTGCGACGGTAATCACGGTGGCGACTACCGTTCCTTGCAGGCTTCCGAAGAGGGGCAGCCAGAGCCAGCTCACTGCAACCGTCAAGGCGCACATCCACCACAGAACGGTCCGCTCGGCGGCAAGTGCTGCGGCCCCGAAGAGGATGACGAGCACGGCGAACTGGCCCCCGTTGACACCGGCGGGCTCGAACGTGAGCGGCATCAGCACCGCCGCGAGCAGACCGACTCGCCACGCGTACAAGGGAAACCGCGGCGCGGTCACCAAAAGCCCCACAAATCCAATCGTCACGTTTCGAGTTGTGTGTAGGTCTGTGCCCCGCGTCACGAGGACGAGGGTCGCGACGATCGTCGCGAGTCCGCCCGCGATCGCCGCGAAGCTCGCGAGCCGGCACAGCCAGGCCGAGCGCCACGGCCGAGTCGCAGGGGGAGCGAACAGCGTCTCCGCGAGCCCGGCCCAGCCAACCGTGGCCACTGTTCGCCAGTCGACTGACCGCCGTATATCGACGTGTCTCACCGGCATAGCTTGGCACCAGCGAGGCGTGTCGTCGTCACGCTCCGGTGGGTCATACCGGAGTATGACTCGGGCAGGGATAGCCGTCGCGGTGGCTCTTGAGGCTGAGGCGCGATTTGGCTCCATGGGCCGATGACAGATCACGCGGCGCTACCTACGTTGTCGGCATGGACCATCTACTGCAGATAAACGATGTGACGAAGCGCTACGACGGCTCGGGACAGCCCGCCGTGGATGGGATAACTCTCGAGATCGCGCAGGGTGAGGCGGTCGCCGTGATGGGCCCGTCCGGCAGCGGCAAGTCGACCCTGCTGAACCTCATCGCCGGTCTGGACCGGCCGACGAGCGGCACGATCACGGTCGCCGGCCAGCGGATCAACCGGCTCTCCGAGACCGCGATGGCACGGTGCCGCCGCCGGGAGATCGGGATGATCTTCCAGTTCTTCAACCTGCTCGACGACCTGACGGTCGCCGACAACGTCCTGCTGCCGGCTCAGCTGGCCGGGATGCGCCGGTCGCAGGCACGGGCGCGCGCCAGCGAATTGCTCGCCGCGCTGCACATCGAGCGCCACCGGGACGCCTACCCAGGCCGGCTGTCGGGCGGCGAGCGCCAGCGGGTGGCGATCGCCCGTGCGTTGGTCAACCGGCCGGCGGTGCTGCTCGCCGACGAGCCGACCGGGGCGCTCGACACCGCTACCGGGGAGGAGATCGGCCAGTTGCTGCTCGAGCTCAACCGCTCCGGGCAGACGCTGGTGATGGTCACCCACAACCCTGAGCTCGCAGCGCGCTACACCCACCGCGCGGTCCACCTGGTCGACGGCCGGATCGCCGAACGAACCGGTGCGCCGCTGCCGACCGCCAGCGCGCCCGCGGTGCTGCAATGAGCCCCGGCGCGGTGGTCCGTGCCGTGCGCGGCGGGATCGGCCGCCGGCGCGGGGTCCAGACGGTCGTCATCGCCCTGGTGCTGGTCGTCTCCACCGCCTCCTCGGTCCTCGGCCTCGCCCTCGTCGTGGACTCCCACGCCAGCTTCGATCAGGCCTTTGCAGCGCAGCGCGGCGCGCAGGTGGTGGCGACGGTCGACACCTCACGCGCCACGCCGGCGCAGTTGGCCGCCACCGCCCGCCTTCCGCAGGTGTCCGCAGCCGCAGGACCCTTCGCCGAGGCGGATGTGACCGCCACGGACTCCTCTCCGGGCTTTCCGGCGACGGTCCTGCCTCCGCTCACCGTGGCGGGGCGGACCACGCCTGCCGGCCCGGTCGACGACATCACGCTCCAGGCCGGCCACTGGCCGCAACGAGCCGATCAAATCGTGGTGGAGGCCGACACCAACGGGCCCGGAGCCGCACTCGGCGACACCCTGACCGTGACCAGCGCGCCAGGGAAGCCGCGACTGAAGGTCGTCGGCCTTGCCACATCGACCTCGTACTCGGCCGACGGCTGGGTAGTCCCGGCAGAAATCCGGGCTCTGCGCTCGCCGGGCACGCGGGCCACGGCCGAGATGCTCTACCGCTTCCGCAGCGCCGGCACCGCAGCTGAGGTGGGCGCTGATACCGCGGCCCTGACCAGGGCGCTCCCGGACAGGGCGGTGACCGGCGCACAGTCCTATCTCAGCGTGCGCGCCACGCAACAGAATGAGGTCGCGCTGTACTCACCGTTCGTGGTCGCGTTCGCGATCATCGGCCTGGTGATGTCCGTGCTGATCGTGGCCAACGTGGTCAGCGGCGCGGTGATCGCGGGCTACCACCGGATCGGGATCCTCAAGAGCATCGGCTTCACTCCGGGCCAGGTGGTCGCCGCCTACACCGGTCAGGTCACCGTGCCCGCGGTGGTCGGATGCCTCGGCGGCGTGGCGCTCGGCAACCTGCTGGCGGCCCCGATACTCCAGAAGACCGCCGACGTCTATGGGGTCGGCCGGCTCGGAGTGCCGCTCTGGGTGAACGTGGCCGTCCCGCTCGCGATGTGCGGCCTGGTTGCGCTGGCCGCCATCCTGCCCGCGCTTCGCGCCGGCCGGCTCAGCGCGACCCAGGCACTGGCAGCGGGTCGCGCTCCGCGCAGCGGCCGCGGATATCTGGCGCACCGCCTGCTCGGGCGACTGGCGCTTCCCCGCCCGATCACGATCGGACTCGCGTCACCCTTCGCCCGCCCGGCCCGGATGGCGGCGACGCTCGCGGCGGTCCTGCTCGGCGTGACCGCCGTGACCTTCGCCGTCGGCCTCGTCACCTCGATCACACGCGCCGTGGCCGACCTCGACCTGACCAACACCGAACCGGTTCAGGTCCAGTACGGTGGGCCCGGGCCCTCCGGTCCGGGGGCACCTTCGCAGCCCCAGCCGTCTTCGGCCCAGCTTCAGCGCGTCGTCCCCGCGGCGCTCCGCTCGCTGCCCGGCACCGCCCGCTACGTGCTCGAGGAGGAAAACCAGTACGTCCGGGTGTCCAGGCTCGTGCAGGCGATCCCGGTGACCGCATTCCTCGGCAACGCCCGCTGGACCGGGTACACGCTGTCGCGCGGTCACTGGTACACCGGCCCTGATCAGGTCGTCGTCCCCAAGCGCTTGCTCACCACCCTCCACGCCACCGTCGGCGACACCGTCACGATCACCGGCTCCGGCGGCCGCGCGATCCCGGTCCGGATCGTCGGCGACGTGTTCAACAACGAGAACGACGGCCTCACCATGCTGACCGACTGGCAGACGCTGACCGCCGCCGACCCGGCCCTGACGCCCGACCCGATGAACGCCCAGTACGACGTGGGCCTGCGACCCGGCACCGATCCCAACGCCTACGCCAACGCGCTCGGCGCGAAGCTCGGACAGAACTACGGCGTGTCGATCAACCAGCGAGGTGGTGGCAGCGCCCTGATCGCGATCGCGCTCGCCGGCACGCTCACGCTGCTGCTGTCGATTGCTGCGGGGCTGGGAGTGCTCAACACCGTCGTGCTCCACACCCGCGAGCGCGTCCATGACCTCGGCGTGTTCAAAGCACTCGGGATGACGCCCCGCCAGACCGTCGCGATGGTCCTCTGCTCGGTCGCGGGTGCCGGTCTGCTCGCGGGCCTGCTCGCTGTCCCCGCCGGGATCCTCGTGCACGGACACGTGATCCCCGCCATGGTCGCCGCCGTTGGCCTTGATGTCCCCGCCAACCTCCAGAACGTGTACGGCGCCGGGGAACTCGCCGCGCTCGCGCTGGCCGGACTCGCGATCGCCCTCGCCGGCGCGCTGCTCCCGGCCGGCTGGGCGGCACGGTCGCGGACAGCCGCGTCGCTGCGGACTGAGTAGCGGCGGCGGGAGGTCCGAGGGGAGGAGAGTCTCCGGGCTGGCACGACACGGCGGATCGCCGGACAATCATCACCATGACTGGCCAAATGGACGCCAGAGTCGCCGCCGCGACCAGGCACTGGGCCGCCCGGTTCATCGCGAACGGCACCGACTACGGGGACTTTGCCGCGACGATCGCGCGGATCTCCAGGTGGGACGAATGGTGCCGGGAGTGGGGGGTGACCGCCACGCGGTACGAGGACGCGGCGCGGCAGGCATCGGCTGCCGGGCTGGCGCTCACCGCTGGGGGCGCGTGGCGGCGGGCGGCGCTCGCCTGGCACTGGGGCAAGTTCGTCTTCGTCGATCATCCCGACGAGCAGCGGGCGGCGCACGATCGCTGCGTGGAGGATTTCCGGCGCGGCGTGGCGACGCTGAGCCCGCCTGCTGAAGCGGTGGAGATCCCCTACGCCGGCACGCAACTGCGTGCCTATCTTCGGCGCCCCGGTGCTCGGGTCGCCGCGGAGCGACCACCGATGGTGATCATGGTGCCGGGACTCGACTCAACCAAGGAGGAGCTGCAGGCCACCGCCGAATACTTCCTCGCGCGCGGACTGGCCACGATCGCGATCGATGGCCCCGGCCAGGGCGAGGCCGGGTATGCGCTGCCGATCGAGCCGGCATACGAGAAGGTGGGCACCGCGGTGGTCGACTACCTGTCGACTCGCTCCGACGTGGACCCGGCCCGCACGGGGCTGTTCGGGGTGAGCCTCGGCGGGTACTACGCAGCCCGCTGCGCCGCCTATGAAAAGCGGCTGACGGCCACCGTCGCGCTGGCCGGGCCGTATCAGTTCGACCTGGACTGGGATGACCTGCCGCCGCAGACCAGAGCGACGTTCCAAGTGCGGTCAGGTGCAGAAAGCGCAGTGCAGGCACGTGAGCTGGCAGGCCGGCTCACACTGGCGGAGGCCGCGCCGGAGATCACCGGGCCGCTACTCGTCGTGGGCGGCGCACGGGACACCATCGTGCCCGCATATCACGCCGAGCGGCTGGCGAAGGAAGCCCCGGGGGCTGAGTTGCTGCTCTACCCCGACGGGAGCCACGGCGTCACCAACCGCGCGTATGAGTCGCGGTCCCG
>Ga0123356_10008437_pt1 | contig 10247 bp, 9 predicted proteins | sample TergutEmb28metaG_2_FD_92546 | JGI IMG/M metagenome (GOLD analysis project Ga0123356, IMG submission 92546) | Embiratermes neotenicus P3 segment gut microbial communities from Petit-Saut dam, French Guiana - Emb289 P3 | ecosystem: Host-associated > Arthropoda: Insects > Digestive system > Gut ... | reverse complement strand
GACATTCTTGTCGCGAAGTCTTTCGGTACTCGTCACATCGACGCCCTCGAGCTCAACCCAGACACTTATCGGCTGTTGCTTGGACGCGACGAGGACCCGCAGCGGGATAAGTACACTCCCTGGATTTTGTCCGACAGTCGGTCGACCGTGAATCTGCTCAACACGGAAGCGCGTCATTACTGCCATACGCTGGGGGGCAAGGAGACATACGACGTCATCGAAGCCAGCGGAGTGGACACGCTTACGGCGATTCGATCAGCGGCCAATGCGTTGTCCGAGAACTTCCTATACACCGAGGATGCAGTCGCGGACTATTACCGGCTGCTCAAACCCGGTGGGATTCTCTCCCTATCGCACGGGTACGTCTCAGCAGCGAGTCTCACCGTTCGGAAGCACGCCACCTATCTGTCATTCCTCGAGAAAATTGGCGTTGACAATCCCGGCGACAGCATCGTGCTGATATCTGACCACTATTGGGAAAACGGACTGCTCAAGAAGGGCAAGTTCTCCCGAGAAGAGATCGAGAGGTTCGAAGCATACGTCACGCAAAACAACTACGAGTTCGTCTATCACCCATTCCTGCCGCCCGACACCGTCCCGCCACGTCCAGTAGGCGATGCTTTTGCGAACCTTGACGACCAAAGCTACGAAGAACGGGTCCGTTACTACGCTCCATTCGTCAACCCATCGCGGGATTATGTGGACGCGTCTGAACTGCCCTTCATAGCGTTGGCAAAAGCCAAGAACGCCGCCGAAAGGGACGCGATCTTGGCCACCCTCAAGCACGATGCGCGTCCCGTCACGGACGAGCGTCCGTATTTCTACTTCTACGGCACAACCAAAAGGCCTTGGATCGAAGCATTAGATGGCGCGTTTGTTTATCCCCAACCGGCAGTTCGGTGGATGTTCCTGTGTGCGCTGATTGCGACAGCATTGTTGATGGCGGTTCCGCTGATTGCGCAGCGCAAGGTCACCGAGGGCGGGGAGAAGCTCATACGAAAGCACGCGATTGCAGCGATTCCATTTTTTGCCCTGTCGGGGTTCGCATTCATGCTGGTGGAGAACGTGGCGTTCCTGAATCTGACCTTGTTCGTGGGTGGGCCACTATGGTCACTATCGATCGTGCTCCCGAGTGTGCTTATCGGATATGCGTTCGGTAGTCTTGCGACGGAGCGGTATCTGGTTCGTTCGAAGCGTAGTTTTTCGATAGTGTTTGGACTGTTTGCGTTGGGTGCGGTGCTGTATGCGTTGACGGTTCGCTTCGGATTGCCGCAGTTGATTGGGACGAGCTTTGCATTCCGGGTTCTGGTTTCCATCCTGTGTACCGTTCCCCTCGGGGCGTTATTGGGAATTCCAGTGCCGTGGTACATGAGCACGCTGAAAGCCTCGAGTGCCCGCAGTCTCGCGTGGATGTGGGCTGTGTCTTCGTCGTTCAATGTGCTGGGTTCTATGCTGTTTGTGCCGATTTGCTTTGCGATGGGCCGCACGCCAATCACGATCCTCGCAGCATGTCTTTATCTTGCGGCAATTCTTTGGGCTGGGGTTCTACGCAACAGATTCAAGACAGCTCCTTCCGCCGCCGCACCTGCTATCGAACCTTGCGGTGTGTAGAACCAGCCCAGATTCAGCCCAGAACCAGTTTAGTTGACAGGTAGCTTTATGGGGTTGGTTCAGGTGTGGTTGGTTCAGGGTAGGCGCTGATAGGCGGCCCAACCACAGCCGAGATTGTGTCGTCGCTCTGGCCATCGACATATACTTTTATGATGCCGGTGCCTTCGGATACCCCGCAGATCACGAAAGAGTTCTCCGACGTCGTGGGCCACACTTGCAGGACTTGTGGTGTTTCCGAACGAAGGACCACGTAGAGTTCGCCAGTGTCTGGGTCCTCACCGCCGCTGGTGATGGCGCGAACCGCGACGGCGATCCCTTGTGGAATCTCAACCATCGTAGAAGTCACAACAACGTCGCCCGGTGGCTCAGTGTATGGTTCCAGTTTGAAACCGTTGTATGAGTTGCACCCAAGGGGCGTGGCTGCAATCAGGACGCAGCCGAAGACGATTGCGCGTGTCACGGTGCCTCAACGATGACTGTCATTTCGCCAACAGCGTTGCCCGCAGAAGCGCGAAGGATTGACTGGCCGGGTTCTCTTGCGATCACTGTGATTGCTCGAGGGTGAATCTTGACGATTTCGAGGACAGGGTTGCCTTCGGTGACATCGACACCACCAGAATTCTCCACTTTCCAAGAATACGGCACGCTGCCTGCCAGCGGTTTGGAACCAAGTGCATCTGGTCCAGTCGCGGTTGCGGTGATGGTTTGCTCTTCGCCGACCACGAGTTTGTCGAGGGTTGGGGTGAGCTCGATGCTCGCGATTTCCGCGATTCGCAGGTGAACGAAGTCGAGAACAGTGCCTTGTTCGGTGCGTGCTAGGACGGCAACTGTTCCCGGTTTCCATGCGGTGAACACGCTGTCGAGTTTTGACAGCATGGGCGGCGAACCGGAAACGAGGACGGCTGGGAAAGCTTCGCCGGTCGCGGATTTTGGGACTGGTCCTGAGTAGTTCATCTCAAACGATGCAGACATGGCTACTGGAGTAGGCGCATCGAGATACTCTTGCCCTGGTTTGCACACGGCGTCTTCGGGTACGCAGATGATCGCCAGATCACCCTTTCCCAACTCGCCAGCGGCAGATTCGTAGCGATCGGATGGGCAACCAGTCAGCATTGGAGCGGTGGATATCGCTAGGAGGAGGATATACCCTGTACGCATGACTAGTGTTCACCTGAGCTAATTGTGAAACCATCCGGTGCAGCTTGGCTGCTCAGCAAAACCATGTCGACTGCACGGTAGGGGCGGGTTTCAAACCCGCCCATTGCATCACCGCGCCCCAGAATCCGCCAAACTCGCCGATATGTGTAGTTTTGCAATTGGCTCACCTGGTCCCGAAGAATGTGGGCAATTTACTCTGCCGCATCGGTGAAGACAAACCCGATACTGACATCTGGGAGAGGGTCAGTGTCCAGCTTGCGCGAGGACTTGCGCGAGGAAGACCTTGGCAAGCGAGAAGTAGACGATAATCCCCAGAACGTCGACGAGGCTAGCGACGAATGGCGCGGAGCTTGTTGCTGGGTCGAGACCAACACGCTTGATGATCACGGGCAGCATTCCGCCGACTGTGCATCCAAGAATTGCGATCGCGACGAGGCTGTTCCGACAAGCACGGCGAAGCTCCAACCATCACCCCACATCAGCGCGCGAATTGCTCCTATGACTCCCAGGATCAATCCGAGAAACACCCCTTGAGTCAACTCCCGCACCATGATTCGGTACCAGTCCGCAGTCTTGATCTCACCAACCGCGAGGCCGCGAATGATCAGTGTGGAAGACTGCCCACCGGAATTGCCGCCTGTCGAAATGAGCAGGGGAACGTAGTAGCTAAGCTGGGCTACGGATTCGATGACAGTGTCGAAGTGACGCAGCGCTGTGCCGGTGAACATCTCGCCGATGAACAGCAGCAATAGCCATGTGCCGCGTTTCTTGATGAATGTCCAAGTCGTGGTTTCAAAGTAAGGATCCTCAATCGGCTGGACACCACCGAGCTTGTGTACGTCTTCGGTTTGCTCTTCGTGGATGACGTCAACGACGTCGTCGATGGTGATGATTCCGAGGAACGCGCCAGCGCTGTCCACGACGGGGAGTGCGTGCAGGTCGTACTTTGCCATGAGTTTGGCGACCTGCTCCTGGTCCGTTTCCGGGGTCACGGAGATCATGTTTTGCACCATGATCTCTTCGATTTTGTCCCCTGGGTTTGCGAGGAGAATGTGTCTTAGGGACGCGACCCCGATTAGCTGCTGGCTCGCGTCAACCACGTAAACATAGTTGATGAGTTCGACGTCTGCGCCGCGGCGTCGGACTTCAACTAGGGCGTCTGCGGCGGTGGACTCCCGGCCAGTTTTTATGAAGTCGGGAGTCATGAGGTGGCCGGCGCTTGAGTCCGGCCAACGGGTTAGTTCTTCGACTTCCTCCGCGGCTTCTGGATTGTATTGTTCGAGAGTTTCTAGGAGCTGCTCACCGATGTTGTCTGGGAGCGCTGAGAAGAAGTCCGCTCGATCGTCGGCGGACATTTCCGTGGCGATGTGAGCAGTTTTGAGCAACCCGATTACTTCAACGAGGGCTTCCTGACGGGCTTCTGGGAGGCGTTCGAAGATGTCGGCGGCTGAGTCAGGGTCGAGTCTTCGCAACAGCGCGCCGGCTTCATCGTTGTCGAGTTCGAGAACGATGTCTGCCAGGTCCTCGGCGTGGACCTCTTCGAGAAGGGCACGGACATCTTCGGGGTGTTCGCGGAGAAGCTCGTGGATCTCAGGGCCGATGAGGTGTGCCAGTCGCATTGAGGGGTGCCTTGTGAGTTGTCCTTGATAGGTGTCCTTGTGAGTTGTCCTATGGATTATCCCATAGCCCGCAATTCAGACTGTCCATGGGACAGCCGTGGGACCTGCCATGAGCACATGTGAGAGGCAAAGCAAGAAACAACGCAACAAACAAAGCAAGAAACGCAGCCAAAACCCAAGGACGCGCGACGCCACGAAACCATTGCCGCAAGTGCCAAGTGCCACCGATAGGGTTCACATGGCCCGCGCCGTCGCAGCGATTTCACGCAACCAAGCACGGAGAATCAGCAGACCTTGACGCAGATCCGCCAGACTTGCCCATTCATCGCGCTGATGCGCCTGTGATGGGTCACCAGGACCTATGCTAACAGCCGGAATCCCCCGGGAAGCGAACTGTGCGACGTCGGTCCACGCTTGTTTGGGCAAGGTTTCCTCAACACCAGCCTTCGAAAACGCCTCCACCATCCAGTGTTTTCCACAGGGAAGCGCCCCAGGAGCTTCGTCCACGAATTCTACCGTTCCCTGCCCAGCAACCAAGTCCAGAACCCGCGTCCGCGCACGCTCCACACTGATGCTTGGAGCAAAACGATAGTTGACATTCACCAAACAAGAAGCCGGAACAACATTTCTGCCAGAACCGCCACCAATCAACGTCGCCGAGGCGACAGTGAAGTAGCAAAGACCGTCAATCTCACAGCGCTCAGCGGCGAGACTCGCCAGACGTTCGAGCATGGGCAACGCCTTGTAAATGGCGTTGTCTCCCAACCACGGACGGGCCGAGTGCGCTGCTTTTCCCGCGAACGTGACCTTCGCGTGCAAGGTGCCGACACACCCGAGTTGAAGCGTGTTCGACGACGGTTCGAGACACACCGCCAGGTCCACAGTTTGGCCGGTGAACACAGGGTCGCGATCCAACAGCACAGCGAGTTCGTTGTTGCGTAGCGGTCCCTCCTCGCAGGCATACATCGCGAGCGTGACGGCAACGTCAGCGCTGCCGTTGTGTTCGAGGGGCGATGCTTCAACTAGGTCCAGCATGAGAGCTAGTCCCGCTTTCATGTCGGATGCCCCTGGTCCATACAGACGATCCCCATCGATGCGAACCGGCCCTGAAGGCGCGACGTCGACGGTGTCCAGATGGCCGGCCAGAACTACGTGGCAACGGGCCGATTCTCGATCCAGATCTGAACCCAATGGCACAACCAACGAATTACCGTAGCGTCGGGGAGTGACATCCGGACGCACCTTGCCAATCCAGTTGCAGATCGAGTCGGCAATTTCGCGTTCGTTCCCGGTTGTGGACGGGATCGAACACAACCACAACAGCTTATCCCCTAACGAACCCACCATCGTCGAACCCATCATTGTCGAACCCACCATCGTCGAACCAACACCGTCACAAATCAGTCCGCCACAAACTTCGCGCCGCTATCAACATTCAGTCAATCCCACTCGATAACTCATCAGCCTCGGTCAGCACTTCCTCAACCAACAAGCAGGATACCTCCTCCAGCCGATCAAGATCTTGACGTCGAATGCGGCCCCTAGGTCGCGTCTTAGTTTGGGCATGCGGTGGGTTGTTGTCAGCGATCGTCACGGTGTTTGCGTGACGTCGAGCGCGTGCTCCATCGCGAATAGTAGGAACAGACTCTGGAACGATTGGATCGTAGCGCGAGTTCAAAAGCTCCGCGCCATTGGGTTGGGCAGCTAGGACTGCGAAAGCTTGACGCACCGCTAGCTGCATCGTTTTGGCATCGCGATATCTTTCGTCCATCACGAACTTGAGGGAGCAATCGACAACTTCGACAACAGGTTTGGGGATCCTTGGGTCCACAACGCCGAGAGAAATCGCTGGCTTGGTCATGGCGGCTAGCAGCCGGTCCGTGGGAGTCTCAGCGACATGCACCACGCGACTCGATAGCGCCCGAAACATCACTGATCCGAGAGCAAATAGATCAGTGCGCCCGTCGATGGATTTCCAATCGCTCCGTGCTTGCTCAGGCGGCATGTACGAGCTGGTGCCCATCACCACACCCACCCCCGTCAGTTGTGTCTTTGGGTCAGCTTCTTTGAGCTTGGCCAGTCCGAAGTCCAAGACCTTGATCTGGCCTTGACGCGTCAAGAACAGATTGCCTGGTTTGATATCCCGATGGATGACGCCGGATGCGTGTGCTGCATCGAGAACGTCGAGGGTTTGATCGGCGATTGCGAGGACGTGTTGGACTGATAGGACGCCGCCGCTTCTTTGGAGCAGGGCTTCCATGGATTGCCCGGAGAGCAGTTCCATAACGAGAAAGACGCTGCCGTCTTCGGTGGTGTCGTCGTCGAGGACGGAGACTGAAGCTGGGTGTTTGACCTTGTTTGCGAGGTATCCTTCCCGTAGGAATCGTTCGCGTGCGAGGGGGGTGCGTGAGTAGGTGGGGTGCAGCATCTTGACGGCGACGCGGTTGCCGTTTCGATGTGTTGCGGCGTAGACGGCGGCCATGCCCCCGATGTCCAGGAGCTTGTCGACGTGCCATTTTCCACACAGGGTGGAACCGACACGCCTTTCGGCGATTTTGCGAAGCTCAGGGTCCTGGGGCATTGGGTTCGACGATGTGACTTAAGCACCTCTGACGTCAAGGGTTGGGGTGGATTTTCGAACGCCCCGGTTTTGGTCGCTGGATTTCGAGTACAATTTGGCTGCCAGCCCGGAACTGTGCGCAGATTGCGCAACAGTGGTTTTTGGGGGCCACCGCAAGGGTTGTTTCATACCGGTTTCCACCGTAAAAAATCCCACCCGCATCGAATGAATCATGGCTGGTCTGGAGACGTTTGCCAGAGTCGACAGATATATGAGATGACACTCGCTGAGGCTTATTTTGGGCTTTCCCAAGGGTTGTTTCATTTCTTCATTATCATTTCTGCAATCTGCAATTTGCATTTCTGCAATTTGCATTTCTGCAATTTGCATTTCTGCGATTTGCATTTCTGCAATTTGCATTTCTGCGATTTGATTTCTGCGATTTGCATTTCTGCAATTTGCATTTCTGCAATTTGCATTTCTGCAATTTGCATTTCTGCATTATCATTTCTGCATTGTCATTTTTCTGGGCTGTCCCAAGGGTTTTTTCATGCCGGTCAATTCCCGCTCTGCTTTCGGCTTTCGGTTGCCACATGGGAATTCGGCGCGTGTGATGCATCTCGTGCGTATGGGCGGGTTTGAAACCCGCCCCTACCATCGCTGCGGCCATCGCCGCACCCGGCATCCCTGCCGAACCTGTTGCACATCTTCATAATTGTGCGATCAGGAAAACCGAGTGGATCTATCAGGGGAATAGTCCCACACTCGAGACAATCGATTTCTTTCGAATAATTCGATATTAATCGACTTATTCTGTATTAGTCGGACGTCATGCGCGATATGGTCACGATCGCGATGATGAGCGAATTGCTGAACCAGCATCCCGTAGGGATGCATCGCTCGGTAGAAAAAGGGAATCACCCACAACCTCGCATCCCGTTAGGGATGCGTCCCACGGTAGGGTTGGTTCATTCCAGTTATCACCGTAAAAAATCCCATCCGAGTCGAATGAAACACAGGTGGTCTCGCGGCCTTTTTCGGAATCGGCCGAGATATGAGATGATACGCGCTGAGGCTTGTCTTGGGCTGTCCCAAGGGTTGTTTCATTTCTGCATTCTGCAATCTGCATTCTGCATTCTGCATTCTGCAATCTGCATTCTGCATTCTGCATTCTGCATTCTGCAATCTGCATTCTGCATTCTGCATTCTGCAATCTGCATTCTGCATTCTGCATTCTGCATTCTGCATTCTGCATTCTGCATTCTGCATTCTGCATTCTGCATTTATCATTTCTGCATTATTACAGATACAGCCAATCCATCCTTTGATTACTAGTTAACTCTACTCACCCTCAAATTCATGGGCCTGGATAGTGCCCATGAATTTGTACGCATCTTTCGAATATGCGTGAAGGTATGAACTGGTCGTCCGAATACTCGAATGACCAGCAACAACCCTAACTAACTCAACCGACGCTCCCCGCTCCAGAAGTGTTGTACAGAACGAATGCCGCAACGAATGTGGTGTCCAACGCCGCAAATCATGCTTGGCCGACAAATGAGCCATGCGCTTCCAAATACTCATGTACAAAACTGGCTTACCCACGATGTTCAACAGAACTCGATCAGTATCCGCCTTACCTTCGCAAGCTCCACGAAGAATGGGTTCAAGATCTGGAGCAATTGGAACAGTACGCTCAGTGTTGGTCTTTGTCGTCGTCAACACATTCGCACTCATTCCATAACGCACAAAAATCAATCGCCGTTTCCAATCCACATCGCCAACATGCAAGGCTCGAATCTCTCCACTCCGTAACCCCGCGTAAGCTGCCAATGCAATGAAAACTTTCAACCAACCCGATGCAACCTCAATCAACTTGCGGACCTCCGAAGCATCAGGACAAGTCAGCAACTTCTTGTTTTGCTTAATTTTTATTGGCAACTTTGGATGACTTTCGATCACCCCCAAAGTATGCGCGGCACTCAACACCGACCTGACGATTAACAATCGTTGCATTGGATTGATACCCTGCGCGGCAACCTTCCCGGCGTATTCCTGCAACTTCAATGTGGTGATCTCATTGAGAGGCATGCTACCGAACGCGGGTAATATCTGATTACGTAACCCTGATTTCATTACGTACTGTGTTGATGGTTTGTAGTGAGTTATGGCCCAACCATGCCAATACTTATCCACAAACTCCTTGAAAGTGGGTCCAGTTGGCACCTTCTTCGTATATGGACTCCCACCCCTTACCGTCTGATCGCGCAACCGCTTCTCTTCAGCCTTCGCGGCAGTCATCGTCTGAACATCAGCAGTTTTGCGGAAACGTCGGGATTCACCCGATTCATCAGTATAATAAAAGTCAATGAGCAGACGGGGCTTTCCGCCCTTCGTGATTCTCCGAACGCCCATGGAGCAACTTCTTTCTTTTGGTGGTGCGCACGGACAAGCTGAAGTAGTCACAGTAGCTTGTCGCAGAGGAATCTGTCAAGAAACTGGACGAACTGCACGAAACCGCCAGTTTCTACCGAATTTTACCCCAACAACCCCATCCCCAATGCGTGCCGAAATTTGTTTACTTTTACCTGACCCAACGGAATCAACTTTCCGCATACAACGTTGGCGCAATGCTGCCGTAGTCATGTGGAGAACAGCGGCAGCTTCGGCGAGAGTTAGGTACTGATGCGGGGAGAACTTGGTGTTATCGTCGATTAGAGTGTGCCCTGGCTTCTTTGGCCAATTTGTACAGGTCTTTCGGTGGGGCACGTACAGATCTTTGGTTCTGTCGGCCTTTTTGACCTTCACCGGGATGAACTTGCCAGCAACCTCTTCGATCTTCATTTCGCCTTTTGGGGAGGGTTCGGGATCGAGTAACATTTTTATACGGTTATTGGCTGTCAGTTGAATTACCGGGAAGCCACAATGGGGGCAGAGTTGAGTGTTCATCTTATCTGGATTAGGCTAGAATCGTCCCAAAACTTACTTCGGTCGCATGCGACAAAATACTAGCCTCCATGATCGCATCAGCAGACGAGGATACGAGCATATTAGGCTCATCAACGACAAATCGAAAAACGACAACAGGTGATTTGATAGAGTCTTGTTTGTAGTAACCAGTTGTTTGGCACATATGTGCTGTTGTGCCCTCTACTGGATCCTTGATACATCGTGCAACTCGCATTGAGCCCTGCACATGCTCCCAATTCACATAATCCCTCGATGATTGCAGTTTGTACTTAAAAAGCTGCTCAGCAACAACTGGAACACTGGCACTAATTCTCACAAATGCCCCTGTC
>Ga0123356_10008436_pt1 | contig 10247 bp, 5 predicted proteins | sample TergutEmb28metaG_2_FD_92546 | JGI IMG/M metagenome (GOLD analysis project Ga0123356, IMG submission 92546) | Embiratermes neotenicus P3 segment gut microbial communities from Petit-Saut dam, French Guiana - Emb289 P3 | ecosystem: Host-associated > Arthropoda: Insects > Digestive system > Gut ... | reverse complement strand
GTTCCCAGGTGCTGCCGCACGACCCTTCTGCCGACCTGGCCTTCGCCTTCTCGGTCACCGACGTCGACTGGGACCTGCTGGCCCGCTGCCTGCACACCGCCGTGGCCGCCAGCCCAGGGCTGCGCACCCGTTTCGAGGTCGACGGTGCCCAGCTGGTCGCGGTGGTCGACGACCACGTCCCGTCGGTGACAGTGCGCGACGTAGGCCACGCCGACGCGGTGCAGGCCGGCGTGCTCGCCCTGGCCCAGGCCCTGGACGCTGGACCGCTCGACACCGGTGGGACGAGCCTGTTCGAGGTCTGCGCTTTCGTCGGCGCCACGAGCGGCTGCCTCACCGTGCGTTCGTCGCACCTGGTCGGCGACGCCGTCTCGTTCGCCACCGTCCTGGGATGCGTAGGCGACCTGTACGGCACACCTGAGGACGACTGGCCGCGTGTGGTCGAACCGTTGGCCGCCCACCCCGGGACGACACCACCGGTCCCGCTCCTGCGGCGCGGGCAGGACGCCTACCGCGAGCTGCTTGCCGAACCGGCGGTGCTGCACCACCCGGCGTTGTCGCCCCCGCACGGGAACCGGATCGCCGGCCAGCACTACCAGGCGGTCGTCGGCGGGGCCCGGGCGCGGCGGCTGCGCCAGTCGAAGGCAGCCGGGCTCTTCGGTGTGCCGACCACGGTGTTCACCGCATACGCAGCGACGCTGCAACGCCTGGCGGGTACCAGCACCGTCACCCTCGGGGTTCCGGTGGCTAACCGCAGCCGCTCGGCAGCACAGGCTGTGGGGTGCTACGTCAACACGCTCGTGCTGCCGGTGACCATCGACCGGTCCGACACGTGGCTGACCGTGGCGGCGCGGGTCCAGGCAGGTACCCGGCTGCTCATGGCGAACCAGGGCCTGGACCTGCTCAACGACGGTGCCGGACGCCGGGTGGACCGTACCGACAACGCTGTGACGTTCTACGACAAAGGTCTGGGCCTGTCGCTACCAGGCGCGGCGGTCGAGCCTGTCGCAGTCCCGCGCAGCTGTGTGCAGTACCCCCTGGTCGTCACCGTCGAGGACCGCGGGCGCGACGGGTTCCGCGTCGGCACCGCCGTGGCCTCGCACCTGGCCGAAGCCGACCCCGCAGGTCTGTTCGACGAAGCGCTCACAGCCGTGGTCGACGACCCGTCGGGCGCTGTGGTCGGCCCGTCAGTCTTCGCCCCCGGGTGGCAGGGGCCACCGGCTGGCGCCCCTGCCCGGCAGCACACCGACGTGGTCGGGCGTATCCGCACCAGGGCCCGCCAGAACCCTGACGCCCGCGCACTGGTGACCAGCGACGGCGCTGTGCTCACCTACCGCGACCTGGTCGAGCGGGTCGACGCCGTGGCCAGCGGCCTGGACGCGGTCGGCGCGACGAAGGCCGTAGTCGTGGCGGTGCCCAAGAGCATCGACGCGGTCGTGGCGATCCTGGGGGTTGCGTTCTCTGGACGCACGTACGTCCCGGTCAACCCCGACACCCCGCCGCGACGGCTGCGCTCGGTCCTGCTCCAGGTGGCCGAGGGGTTCGGCGGACCGCCGACAGTGGTCACCGCCGACGGGGAGCCGCTGGTCGGGTCAGCCACCACAGCCCTGGCCGACCTGGTCGTGGCCGGAGAGATTTCCGACGGCGTGACCAGGCACTACGGCCCGCACGACCTGGCGTACGTCATCTTCACCTCCGGCTCGACCGGCGAACCCAAAGGTGTCATGGTCGAACGGCACAATATCGCCGACCTCCTCGACGGTACCGACGCCTGTTTCGACTTCGCCGAGCACGAGGTCTGGTGCCTGTTCCACTCCCTGGCGTTCGACTTCTCCGTGTGGGAGGTGTTCGGCGCACTGGCACATGGGCACACCCTGGTCGTGCCCACCGCCGACGAGGTCGCCAACCCTGAGACGTTCGTCGAGCTGGCGACCAGCCAGCAGGTCACGGTGCTCAACCAGACCCCCTCGGCGTTCCGGCGCCTGCGGACCACCTTGGTGCGCACCGGTCAGCGCCTGCCGCACGTGCGGACCGTGGTCTTCGGCGGCGAGGCCCTGTACCCGGCCGATATTGCTGCGTGGCTCGACGCCGGTCTGGGCGAACCGGTCTTCGTCAATATGTACGGGATCACCGAGACGACAGTCCATACGACGTTCCACCTGGTCACCCCCGACGACCTCGCCTGTGCGCAGACCTCGGTCGTCGGTCGGCCGCTTCCTGGGTGGGGGACGCTCGTCGTCGACGAGCTGGGATGCCAGTGCCCGGCGGGGATCGCCGGTGAGCTGCTCGTCACCGGCAACGGGCTGGCACGTGGCTACCTGGGTCGACCTGACCTGACCGCCGACCGTTTCCGCTGGCTCGACGGGGGTACCAGGGCGTACAGGTCAGGTGACCGGGTGTCGGTGGTCGGCGACGAGCTGGTCTACCACGGACGTGTCGACACACAGGTCCAGCTGCGCGGGTTCCGTATCGAACCTGGTGACGTGGCCGCGGGGCTGGAGGCCACCGGCGAGGTCCAGGCGGCGGTCGTCCAGGCGGTACACCCGCAAGGACACGAACCGTTCCTGGCGGCGTGGGTGGTGCCCGCCTCGGGAACTACGGTCGCCCAGATCCGTACGGCTGCGGCGCAGGTCCTGCCCGACTACATGCTCCCGTCGCGGATCGTGGTCGTCGACGACATCCCCACGACGCCGAACGGCAAACCGGACCTGGACGCGCTCACCTTGCCGCCAGCACCGGAGTCCACGATCGTCGCGGGTTCGACCGCAGCGCAGATCGCCGCGATCTGGGAGCAGGTCATCGGAGCCGGACCGGTCGGGCTCGACGACAGGTTCTTGGACGTGGGCGGCACGTCCATGAACGTCATGGAGGTCCAGGACATGCTCGCCCGCCAGCTCGACGCAGGCTGGCTCACCCTCGTGGACCTGTTCACCCACCCCACACCCCAGCAGCTGGCCGACCGTATCGAGTCGCACCGCCAGCTCAGGAAGGACGCGTCGTGACAGACCAGGTCGCCGTCGTCGGCATGGCGTGCCGCCTGCCCGGCGCCAACACACCTGAGGCGCTGTGGGAGCTGGTCTGTTCGGGCGCCACCACGTTCGAGCAGGTGACCCGCGAAGAGTCGCAAGCGTGGGGGTGGACGCCGCTCCTGTGCGACCGGCCAGACTTCGTCGCGGTGCGCTCGGCCTTGTCCGACGTCGACATGTTCGACGCGCAGGCGTTCGGGGTGCCGCCGCGTGAGGCCCTCCTCATGGACCCCCAGCAGCGGATCTTCGTCGAGACGGTGCGGTGCGCGCTGGACGACGCACAAGTCCACGACGGTGCACGGGTGGGCGTCTTCGCCTCGTGCACGATCAGCAGCTACCTGGCCGGACCGCTGAGCGACGCCGGGCTGTGGCACAGCCACGACCTGGCCTACGCGGCGCTGCTGGGATGCGACAAGGACTTCATGGCCTCACGGGCGAGCTACCTGCTCGACCTGACCGGCCCGTCGGTCGTGGTCCAGACCGCCTGCTCGAGCTCGCTGACAGCCGTCCACATGGCGCGGATATCGCTGCTGCGTGGCGAGTGCGACGTGGCCGTCGTCGGAGGGGCGTCGATCAGTCTGCCGTCCCTGGGCGGGTACCTGGCACCGCCGGAGTCGATCTTCAGCCCCGTGGGCGACTGCCGTCCTTTCGACGCGGCAGCTGCCGGGACGGTCAAGGGCAACGGTGTGGCAGCGGTGGTGCTGGTACGGTGCGACGCTGGCGACGACCGGGTGTACGCGCTGGTCACAGGTTCGGCTGTCAACAACGACGGGGCAGACCGCGCTGGGTACTCCGCACCAGGGGTCACCGGGCAGACGCAGGTGATCGCCCAGGCGCACAGCCAGGCCGCAGGTCATGGCGGACCGTTGCGGTACGTCGAGACGCACGGTACCGGCACCCGGCTCGGCGACCCGATCGAGGCGCTGGGCCTGGTGAGCGGTCTTGGCGACGGGGGCCCGGTCGCCCTCGGCTCGCTCAAGGCCACTATGGGGCACCTGGACGCGGCAGCCGATGTCGGTGGTCTGCTCAAGGCATGCCTGGTGGTCCGCCACCGCACCGTCCCGCCGCTGGCAGGGTTCACCGAACCCAACCCGCTGCTCGCGCTCGGGCGTCTGTGGGTCCCGACCGAGTGCGAACCTGTCGACGGGCCGCTGAGCGTGGGGGTCTCGTCGTTCGGTATGGGCGGGGCCAACGCCCATGTCGTCGTGGCCTCCGGGACGTGCGAGGGACCACGTCCGTGCGTGCCACCACGCGACTACGCCCGCACCCGGTACTGGCCGACGGCCAGCGCCGCCGCGGCTCCCCAGGTGGAGGAGGTCCGGCACGCCGTCGTGACCTTCACTGTCGACCAGGTGCTGGACATGACCCGTGAGGCGTTCTTGGACCCCAGTGTCGAACCGGACGACAACCTGTTCGAGCTTGGCGACTCCTTCGCGGTGCTGAGCCTGCTGTCGGACCTGGAGGCTGCCGGTGTGCGCCTGCAGATGGCCGATGTCCAGCAGGCGCCCACCGTGCGTCGGCTCGCCGAGCACCTGGCCCAACGCCACGTAGCCCCAGGTGCCGAACCCACCCCTGTGCCAGGTGCTCCGCGTGCGCCTCGGGTCCGGGCTGCGGCCGTGCGGTTGTCCGACGGTGACCCCACGGTGTTCCTCATGCACCCAGCCGGCGGGACGACAGTGTGCTACCTCGACCTGGCACGTCAGCTGCCCTGCGCGGTGCAGGCGCTGGCCTACCCGGCCCAAGCCCTGGGCCAGGACCTGAGCCTGCGCGAGCTGGCGTCTGCGTACCTGCAGGCCGTCCGTGACGTGCAGCCGTCGGGGCCGTACTGGTTGGGCGGGTGGTCGCTGGGCGGGAACCTCGCCGCGCAGATGGCCGCCCAGCTGGCCGACGAAGGGGTCGACGACGTGGGTCTGGTCATGGTCGACTCGCACCCCCCGCACGCGTACGTCACCGGCACGTGCACCACTGACGACTACCTGCAGGCCTTCCCGCCTCTGCTGCGCCAGATGTTCCCCGGTGTGCGGTTCTCCAGCGCACCGGAGGCGGCGACCAGCCCGCGGCAGGTGCTCGAGCTGGCGGTCCTGCCGCCAGGTCCGGCCCCGACCGTGGACCAGCTCGACGAGTTCTACGCGATCTGGGTCGACAACCACCGCATGCTCAAGGGCTGGTTGCCCGACCAGCCGATCTGCTGCCCCACGCTCGTCGTCGAAGCCACCGAACCTGAGGACGCACAGGTGCTGGACCTGCTCGGAATCACCGCGACATCCGTCCACGAGTGGGACCGGTACATCACCGACGCGACGTACGTCTGCGCCCCAGGAGACCACTACTCGGTGATGCGCACTGCCGACGCCGTGCAGACGATCGCCGCGGCTGTCAGCCGTTTCGTCACCGGGCGATGACCGGTCGACCGGCTGGGCCGCCGCAGGGTCCGGTTGTGGGCCCGGTTGTGAGCCCGGTTGTGCGCTGCAGGGCATACCGGGTCCAGCCTGCACGGGCCCGCCCACGGCAGGCCCCGAGACCTAGGCTCGACAGACCTGGGCCTGACAGGCCTGGGCCTGACAGATCTGGGCCCGACGAGCGTGTCACCGTCGTCGAGGCGCGTGGTGTGACGAAGGTGTACGACTCGGGCAGCCACAAGGTCGTGGCGCTCGACGGCGTCGACCTGGATATCGTCCGCGGTGAGGTCACCGTGGTGCTGGGACCGTCGGGGTCGGGTAAGTCGACAGTGCTGAACCTGCTGGGCGGGATGGACCGTCCCACGTCCGGGACGGTGCTGTGCGGCACCACGAAGGTCCACGCCCTGACCGACGACCAGCTCACCCGGTACCGGCGTGACCAGGTCGGGTTCGTCTTCCAGCACTACAACCTCATCCCTACGCTCACCGCTGCGGAGAACGTCGGGATCGGCTCGGTCCGGCGTGGCCACTCAGGGCCGCGTCCCATGGACCCGCGTGAGGCCCTGGCCCAGCTCGGCCTGGGTGACCGTGCCGGGTCGTTCCCGTACGAGCTGTCAGGCGGGCAGATGCAACGGGTGGCGATCGCCCGCGCCCTGGCCAAACGCCCTGCGCTGCTCCTGGCCGACGAACCCACCGGTGCCCTGGACTCGCGCACAGGGGTGGAGGTCATGGAGGCACTGGTCGCTGCGGCGCAGGCTGCAGCAGTCGTCGTGGTGACCCATAACCAGACGTTCGTCGACATTGCCGACCAGGTCGTCGTCCTGCGCGACGGCCACGTCGTCAGGGACTGACTGTGGCCCGTTCTGTGGCGCACTACCGGCGGCGTATGGTCCGCGGCGACGTGCGAGCATCGTGGACCCAGTTCGTCGCAGTGTTCGCCATGGCCTTGATGTCCGTCGCCGCGTACACCGGGCTCGAAGGGGCGTGGAACGGGTTGCGGACCAACCTCGACCACTTCGCCGCCGACTCGTCGATGGCCGACCTGTGGCTCACCGCCACACACCTGAGCGCCGACGACGCAGCCCGGCTCGCAGCGATCCCAGGGGTCAGCGCTGTGGAGCTGCGCACCACAGCAACAGCACGGCTGGACGTCGGCGACCACGAGGTCTGGCTGGATGTGGTCGTCGTCGACAAGCACTGGAAGGTCTCGCGGCCCACGGCGATCTCTGGCCGTCCGCTGAACCCCCGAGGTGAGGGGGTGTGGCTCGACGACCGGCTCGCCCAGGCTCACCAGCTCGACCCCGACGACCAGGTGCGGCTCGTGGCTGCGGCAGATGCCGGGTCGTTCCCGCTGGCCGGGACGGTGATCTCCCCTGACCGGGTCTTCAACATCCGGGCACCAGACCTGACGATGCCCGACCCGCAGCGCTACGGGTACGGGTACGTCACACCCGAGGTCGCTGCCCAACTGTTCGGCACCGAGCTGCCGGCCACCCTGGCGCTGCTGCGTGTCGACGGGGACCTGGCCACGGTCGAAGGTCTGGTCCGCGCCCAGGCCGGCGACGCGCTGGTCTCGCTGGACAACCGTGGGACCAAACCGACAGTGGCCACTGCGTTCGACCGGGTCGACACGATCCGTAACCTGTCGTTGCTGTTCTCGGCCCTGTTCGTGCTGGTCGCCGTACTGGCCATGTACACCTCGATCCGTCGGCTCGTCGACGCCCAGGCCAAGCAGATCGCCACGTTGCGGGCTCTGGGGTTCAGCCGCGGTGAGCTGGTCCGGCACTTCTCGACGTTCGGGCTCGTGGCAGGCGGTGCAGGGGTGGTCGCAGGGCTGGCCGTGGCACCGGCGCTGTCGTTCGCGGTCCTGCGCAGCCAGAAACCGCAGTTCGACCTGCCGGCCTGGTCGTTGGCGTACACAGCGTTCCCGCTGGCGGTCGCTGCGCTCGTCATGGTCTCGTGCCTGGCAGGGGCCGCGCTGGCGGCACGGTCGTGCACGCAGGGCGAACCGGCCGAGCTGTTGCGGCCCGGGGTGCCGATGACCAGCCGGGGGACCAAGAGCGGGTCCGGTGGCCTGTGGCGCACATGGTCGTACCCGGCGCGCTGGGCCATACGTGACGCCATGGGTAACCCGGTACGGCTCTTCATGGGTGTGGCCGGCGTCGTCGGGTCGATGATGCTGCTGTTCGCCGGGTTCGGGCTGCCCGACACGATCTCCGGGGGCGCTGAGGCGGCCTACTCGCCGAGCAAGGCGCCCTATACGGCACGTGTCGACTTCGTCTTCGGCACCCCTGCCGCAGCGGTCGCCGAGCTGCCGTTGGGCGGCTCTGCGCAGCTGGTGATGCAGCTGTCCGTGCCGACCGTCGACCACCAGCGCACGACGGTCACCGTCGTCGGCCCTGGTCGCCGTTTCCCTGTACCCAGCGCCACCGGTGCACCGGCAGACCAGCGGGGCGTGCGGGTCACCCAGGCGGTGGCCGACCGGCTCGGCCTGGCACCTGGCGACGAGGCGAGGCTGGTGCTGCCCCTGGGCCTCGGCGAGGCACGCCTGCCCGTCGTGGACGTGACCGACCGGACCTCACCCCAAGGCTTCGTCATCGACCTGGAGACCTGGACCGCAGCAGGCCTGCCGTTCGTCGCGACGTCTGCGCTCGTCGGCGACGACGCCCAGCTGGCCGACCTGGCTGCCAGCCCGTACGTGTCGTTCGTCGTCGACCGTGACACCCAGCGGGACAACGCGTTGAGCCTCATGGAAGCCCTGCGGGGGATCTTCATGGTCCTGAGGGTGTTCGCAGTCGTCCTGACCGTGGTGGTGCTGTACTCGCTGGGCTCGTTGACGTTCGACGAGCGGCGCCGCCAGTACGCCACGCTCAAGGTGCTCGGGCTGCGCAACGACGAGCTGCGCCGGCTGTCGATCGTCGACAATGCTGGGGTGACCTTGTTCGGGCTGGCTCTCGGCGTTCCTGGTGGGCTGTGGTTCTTGTCGGCGTACGTGACCCAGTTCAACACAATGTTCGTCACCTACGACGTACGTATCACCACAGTGTCTGTCGTCATCGCGCTGGCCCTGACGAGCGTGGTCTCGTCGTTGACGACACTGCTGCTGGGACGTCGCATCGGCCGGGTCGACGTCGTCGAGGCTCTCAAAGGGGTGGACTGATGGCACATGTGGAGATCCTCGTCACGCGACCGCCGTCGGGTTGGCCAGCGTCCGACGACCCGTTGGACTGGTGCCCACGCGTCGAGGCCCTGGCCGCCCGCCGCCCGGTGGACCGTCAGCGCAGCCTCGCCGCCGACCGCCTGCTTTCCTTGCTGTGCGACCGCTGGCACGTCGGCCCGCATGCCTACGAACCCGACGGCCGTCCCACCTGCGGTCCTGGCGCGCACCTGACCGCCTCGCACGACGGCGCCTACGTCGTCGCAGCGATCAGCGACGAGCCTGTCGGCGTGGACGTCGTGGACTGTCAGCGCAACACCCGGTGGGTGGTGCGCATCATGAGCGCTGACGAACAGGTCCCTGACGCCGACGAACAGTCCCGAGGCCGTGCCTGGGCCGTCCGCGAAGCCGCCCTCAAGTGGGCCGGGACAGGTATGTCCATCGACCCGCGCGCCCTCACCGTGACGCACGCCCCCGGCGACCCGACAGCGCACCTCGACCGGTGGTGGACAGTGACCTTCCCCGACGGACGCACCGTCCCGGTCGCCTCAGGAGCCGTTGGCGACCACGCCCTCGCGCTCGCCGCCAAGACCCCGTTGACGATCGTCGTGGACCACCACGACCTGACCTGATCAGGCAGCGACCCCTACCCTTCTGGTTCGCCTGGCCGAGCTTGTCTGCATGCTCAACACGACCTGACGTGGTCGGGCAGGATAGGTCCGTGACCCAGATCGTCGTCGCCACTGTCAATGTCAACGGTCTGCGGGCCGCGTTCCGCCGGGATATGGCCGGTTGGATGGATGCCGCACAGCCGGACGTGCTGCTGCTCCAAGAGGTCCGGGCGGACCAGGCAATCGCCGCGGACCTGCTCGACGGGTGGTGTGTCGCCCACGAACCTGCTGCAGACCCCGGTCGGGCGGGGGTGGTCGTGGCGGCACGGACCGAGCTGGTCGACCCACAGCTCGGCCTGGGCACTGGTGTCGACGGCGACCAGGGCCGGTGGGTCGAGGCCGGGGTGGACGTGGGCGGGACCGTCGTGCGCTTCGCGTCGCTGTACCTGCACTCGGCATCCGTGGACCACCCGTCGTTGGACGCCAAGTATGCGTACCTGGAGCACATCACCGCCCGTATGGCTGCTCTGGGGACGGTACCTGCCGTCGTCGGCGGAGACCTCAACATCGCCCACCGCGAGGCAGATATCAAGAACTGGAAGGGCAATATCGGCAAGTCCGGTTTCCTGCCTGAAGAACGTGGGTGGCTCGACCGCTGGACCGACCAGATGTCGTGGACCGACGTCGGACGTGCCCTCGGCGGCGACGGCCCTGGCCCCTTCACCTGGTGGTCGTGGCGCGGACGGGCTTTCGACAACGACACAGGCTGGCGTATCGACTACCAGTTCACCTCACCGGTCCTGGCAGGTCGCGCAGTCTCAGCCCGTGTCGACCGAGCCGCCTGCTACGCCGAACGTTTCTCCGACCACGCCCCCATGGTCGTCACCTACGACATCTGAGACACCCAGCCTCGCGAGGGACGAAGTTCCGTCCGAGGGACGAAGTTATTGCTTCGTCCCTCGGACGGAACTTCGTCCCTCGCGGATCTGGGCTCTCACACAGGGGTGATGGGCAGACGGCGTCCGGCCAGGGGTTGGGGGGCGGCGATGGCGGCGGC
>Ga0123356_10008435_pt1 | contig 10248 bp, 9 predicted proteins | sample TergutEmb28metaG_2_FD_92546 | JGI IMG/M metagenome (GOLD analysis project Ga0123356, IMG submission 92546) | Embiratermes neotenicus P3 segment gut microbial communities from Petit-Saut dam, French Guiana - Emb289 P3 | ecosystem: Host-associated > Arthropoda: Insects > Digestive system > Gut ... | reverse complement strand
TGGCAGTATCCATATATAATTGGCGGGGTGTCTGCCCCGCCACCCGTTTTCCCGTGCGTCCTTGCGTTGGTGTTCGCGCCGTCCCGGCGAATCAATCAATTTCGATAAATTTGTATTTGTGTGTGTTGTGTATTGTAAAATTGCATTTGTGTAGGGGCGGCAACCTGCCGCCTGCCGTTAAAAACGACCGTATTAAAAGGCAGGTGATTTTGTTGCCGCCTCGATATATCGGTAGGATATATCCGTCGTCGGATTGGTATTTGCCGGTGCCAACGATGATCCGTAGGGGCGCGATTTATCGCGCCCATCCGTTGAAACCACGCTCATTCGTTTTGCCGATTGCGGGGGCAAGGGCGCGATAAATCGCGCCCCTACAACGCCTCGCGGTTCGAATTGCCACCGGTAGGGCATAATCCCAAGCAGGTTTTTAAAAGGGGCGTTGCGCGCAACGCCCGTACTCGTGCGGCGATCGCAGGTTCTGTCCCGTGCCTCGGGCGTTGTCGTTTTTGTTACAGGTGCAGGATTTCGTCAACCGTGAGCCCTGTGATTTCGGCTATGGTGTTGACGTCCATGCCTTTGGCTTTCATGGCCGTGGCGACTTTCCGCCGTTCTTTTTCCATGCCCCTCTCTATCCCTTCCGCGATGTCCCCCTCCCGGTCGTACTCTTTCAATTTCGCCTCATCGATTTCCGCGTAAAGCATATTTCTAACCTCCGCACCGTGTATTTTAAGGAATTCTGCCAGTACCCCTTGTTTAATGCAATTGTTTACTGCAAGTTCGATGGCGTCATCTAATCCGTGTGTTTCTTCGTACTCGCGCACGAGTTCAATGAACGTTTCGTACTGCGCCAGCGTCTTGCTTTTTTGCAAGATGTCGGGGTGGCTATCAGTATTAATATTGTAAATGGCAGCCTCCAAGTCAATAGTAAAGGGTGGATTTTCTGAGCCGTGCCATGGCTCGAACATGTCTGACAGGCGAGCGGCAGGTGTGTAATTTTTTTGTTGCGTATATTTATTTGCATACGGATCTACAATTTTGTTATTTTTATTGAATTAACCGCAAAATTCAGCAAAGAGGCGGATAAGCGCGAATCGACTGTTGACAAATTGTCAACGGTTGAAAAGGTGTTTGTTATGAGTAACTTTAAGGGTCATATAATCGCGGGGGCGGTTACGGCTGTTGCTGCCGGGTGCGCGGTGTTTTATTTTCGGGAGCGGTTGGGGGAGGTGAACTTGCTCGGCGCGGCGGCGATGACGTGCGGCGGCGCGCTTTTTGGGTCGCTCTATCCCGATACCGATACGGACAGCGTAAGCGGCAGGGTGATATGTTACCCGCTGCTGTTGGCCGCGGCGAGCCTCTCTTTTTATTTTGGGCTGTGGTACATCTTCGCCCTCTCTTTGGTGATGATTGTTGTCCCGATGCTCAGCGGGCACCGGAAGTGGACGCATACTATATGGTTTAATCTGTTGGTAGCGGTCGCTATGGGGCTTTTGGCTCCCCGGTATATCGCGGCTGGATATTTCATTGGGGTGCTGTGCCACAAGGTTGTTGACAGTAAATTGATGAAGATAGTGATATCGGCGGTGGTTGCCTGCCTTGCGGTGGTTGTATTGCTGTTTGCTACGGGGTTTCTCTCCGGGCGGGATTTGTGGCAGTCGTGGCTGTCGCTATAATTTTACAAATTTCTTGCTTTTCCCCGCGGGGTTTATTATTTTTATAATCTATGTTGGTATTGCGGGCCAGTAACTCAGCGGTAGAGTATCGCCCTTTTAAGGCGGGGGTCGAAGGTTCGAATCCTTCCTGGCTCATATATGTAACTCCCCAAAAATCAACAGTTTGCAAGGTTTTCTACTATACTTGTTTATGAGGATGGTTTCGCTCCGTATTCGGGCGATTTGCGGTTATTGCTGCCGGTGGATGTAAAAAAAGGGCGGACACTGGTGGCCCGCCCGTTTTTTGCTTGTCGGCCTGTTGGCTAGAAGTCCATCAGGTCGTCGTCGTCCAACGGGATTATTTCCTCGTTTCTGCCGACGGCTTTCATGGACTGTGTGGACTTCACCGCCGGCATTGACATTGTCCTTTTGTCGGCTACTGCCGCCATTTTGATGGTTTTTGAGCCTGTCGACGGTTTGTGCGATATCGCCCGCGGCGGTGCTATGGCGCCGCCCCGGCCTGTTGACGAGCTCAGTTTGAACGTGCTGACCATGTTTGCGAGTTCGGCGGCCTGGCTGCTCAGCTCTTCCGCCGCGCTTGCCGACTCTTCGGAGTTGGCCGCGTTTTGCTGGGTGGTCTGGTTCATTGCCGCTACGGCGGTGTTGACCTGCTCTATGCCTATGGCCTGTTCGTTCGACGCGGCGGCGATTTCGGCGATGAGGCTGTCTACCTTCGACGCGCGCTCTACCGTTTTGTTGAGTGCGCTTGCCACGTCCTCGGTGATTTTCACGCCGCTGTCGGCGTTCTTGACCGATTCCTCGATCATGTCGGCGGTGCTTTTTGCCGCTTCGGCGGAGCGCATCGCGAGGTTGCGGACCTCTTCGGCTACTACCGCGAAGCCCTTTCCGGCCTCGCCGGCGCGTGCGGCCTCGACCGCGGCGTTGAGCGCGAGGAGGTTGGTCTGGAACGCGATGTCGTCGATGGTTTTGAGGATCTTCGCCGTGTTGTCGGACGATACCTTGATCTGCTGGATCGCCTGGCCCATGCGCTTCATCGCCTCGTTGGCCTCGCCTATGGAGCTGTTGACTTCCGTGACCAACGCTTTCGCCTGGTTGGAGTTGTCGGCGTTCTGCTTTGTCATGGAGGACATCTCTTCAAGGCTCGACGACACCTCTTCGAGCGAGCTTGCCTGAATGTTCGAGCTTTCGGCCAGCGACTGCGAGCCCTGCGAGATTTCGCCGCTTGCGCACGATACCTGGGCTACGGCCTCGTCCACCTGCATCATGGCGTCGTCTAAGCTGTTCACAACCATGTTGATGTTCTCTTTCATCTTCGCGAACTCGCCATGGTACTCTCTTTGCAGCCTTTGCGAGAGGTCTTTGTGGGCCGCGGCGTCGAGCACCTTTCCGCCGTCGTCTATGATCAGGCCGCGCAGCGCGTTTATCGTGTTCATCAGCGCGGGGACGATCTCGTCCTGCGAGTCGTGCGGGGTGAGCTTGGCGCTCAGGTTGCCATCGGCGATCTGCTTCATTGTTCCCACTACGCTGCTTTGCAGTTCGTCGGCGAACTTGTCCATGGTGTCCGCCATATCGCCGATCTCGTCGCCGCGCTTCATCCGCAGCCTTGTGTTGAGGTGACCCTTCTGGAGGTCGTGGAGCATATTGACCGTCCCGGTGATCGGCCTGCTGATGCTGCGCGCCAGGAATATGCCTATGATTATGCCAATCGCGGTAACCGCTATCGCCAGAGCAACCAGCATGGTGAAGATTGTGTTGTAGGTCTCCTCGCTGCCCAGATACTCATTTCTCACGCTTTCGCGGAGCTGGCCGGACATGTTTGTCGCGTTGTCAACGACGTTGCTGCCGGCGGCCCTGACGTTACCCAATACCGTGATGATGTAGGGGTCTACCTCCAGCTCTTTCGAGTTTATCTCGTTCACCGCGTAGACCTTCATCTTCACGAATTCATTGTAAAGCCCATGAATCTTCTTGCGCAGTTCGTGGCTTTCCGCCTCCATAAGGGACGCTTCAAGTATCTTGAACTGCTCCTCGACATCTTCCATGTTCGCATCGAACTCTTCGCTCATTTTCTTGCGTTCGGCCGCGTCGTAGAGCGGCATGGAGTAAAGCGTTGTACGCATATCGCCTAATCTGATGATTAGCTGGTTTACCGCCATGATGGACGTGACCCGCTTTTTGTACATCTGGCCTATGATGTCGTGCATCGATGATGCACTACTTATCCCGACTACCCCCATGACCGCGGCTATGGCGGCAACGGCGAGGAACCCGGAAACCAGCTTGGGGCCTACCTTCATTTTGTTAAACATACGGTACTCTTCCTTTCAAATTGTGAAATTTGTTGTATTGTTAAAGATAATTTTACCATGCTGTAAACACGTGCAGCTTTTGTAATTTTGTTGTATAAACCGGAATCTCGACTTTAACGCCACGGCTCCTCCAAATTAAAAATGCTGTCACGGTACTTTAATTTAATTTTAATAATATATATATGGTAGTATATAAATCAATAAAAAAATGTTTTTTTTTGAAAATTCCGTTAAATGCTGTTCAGGTCGAACCAGTCTTTTATGACCCAAAGCCTGTCTCCGGTCTTCCTGTCCACCTCTTTTTCGAGGAGAAATACCTGCATTTGCCCCTCTTTTTGGGTGCAGAAGAGGGTATCGCGGACCCCTATGCAGAGTTCGCCCGCCATCGTCCTGACCTCCACGTGCGTCGTATCGTCGAGGTCGTTGACTCGGTAGCGCAGGTCCCTCTCGTCGATGATGGGGTACTCGGTGAACTCTATCGACTCGGCCATTCTGAAAAGCCGGCGGTGCTTGGCCAGCTCGCTCTCGTGCCCCCAGTAATAATAGTTTCCCGCCCTCACGTGGGCGTAGTCGCCATCCTCTATCCGCGCGAGGACGGCGTCGGTGGGGTTTGTGGCGGCGTAGACGTCCGAGTAGTCGGGGGAGATGAAGAAGCGGTACGTCCCGTTTTTCGGCAGCAGTTCCGTAAAGAGGTCGATCCGCTTGTCCTCGTAGGCGCGGAAAAGCTGGAAAATAGTGCCCTGCGGGGTGGAGCGGACGTTCGGGCCCTCCTCCGGGAAGCCGGTGGCCGGGAAGAACAGGCTGTCGCATGACGGCAGCAGCAGCGCCGTCAAAACCGCCGTCAGCAGCAGCGCCGCCGCTTTCCGCGAGGCTCGGGGGTCAGGGCTCGAAGAACGGCGCGCCATTTGGCATATCCTTCCAGTAGTTTATGCGGTAGTCGAACCCGATGAGGATGCGAAAGTCGGCGACCCCCTCGTGCGTCAGCACGCCGCCGGAGTGGACTGTGTACGGCACGCCGTCGAGGTACTGCAAGCTCCCCTCGCGCCACCTCCGCTCCGCCCGCTCCACCTGCCACTCCACGCGCAGCGACTGCGAAGAGCGCGAGCGCAGGTTCTCCAGCATGCGGACGACCTCGCGGCGGCCGGTTATCGGGTGGATCTGGTAATAGTAGAACGCAACGTCGTCTGTGAAGTAGCTGCCGTAGTCAATGACGGGGAGCACCTCGGGAAAGACGCTCCTGATGATGTCAACAATGTTGAGCGGGTCTTCGGGGGAGCTGCCGGGGAGCGGGGATTCGGGGTTTTTGACATCAAAAATCCCGCATCCGAGGATGGCGCAGATTACGGCCAACGCGGCGGTCCTAATTAAATTTATTCCGACCCTAACCAACATTTATTCCGTCCCTGTCGTTAAAGGGCGCATCCCTTCGGGATGCTGAAAATTGTTTACGATTGCGTTGCTACCAGGCGATGCATCCCTTTGGGATGCAAAAATCAATGCCCGTATCTCTCTTATCCCTGCCAAGCTCAAAATGCCCCCTCTGCCTGCAACCTCAGGTCCCAGTACCCGAGCGCGTCGTTTCCTATTACGAAGGTTCGGCTCAGGTACGCCGACAGTTCTACCCGGCTGCCTATCTTCACCGCCGCGTTGATGTACGGTTTGAGAGAGTAGCCGTCTTCATTAATCAGAATATAATCTCCGCCGCTGTAGTTTCGGTCACGCGCGACGGTTATTGCGTTTCCCGCCTCCAAAACCGTTTCGCCCGGCGTGAGGCGGACCGCCGCGTCGGCGGTGTAGTAGACCGACTTGCTCGTGATGGCGTAGTAGTCCGTCCGCGCCTCGGGGTTCTCCTCCAAAACCTCCTGCATGTACTCTCTGCCGTACCAGAAGCCGTAGTCGGAGAACTTGATGTTCCACTTTCCGCTCAGGCCCGCGAGCGGGGTCACCTGCCACGCGGCCGACAGCGATGAGTTGACGGCGCGGGAGTACCGCGGGCGCTGCAACGCCTTTTGGTGGTACGCGGGGAAGTGGAACGTGCCCGTCTTGGCCTCCGCCGAGAGCGCCTCGGTAATCTGCAACCCGTCGGAGGGCGCCCACTCCAATATGATGCCGACCCTCTGCGTGTTGTCGGTGCGGTTGCTGCTGCTCTTGGCCTGTTTCAGGAATACCAGGTCGTAGTCGATCCACTCGCCGAAGAGTTCGGCCCTGAACACGGTGTCGCTTCTGTACTCCAACGCGAGCCGCTGCGCCTGCGTGCGGCGGTCGTTGTCGTCCTTGTTTGTCACGGTGTCCTGGCCGTTAAAGTAAAAATTGGGGTACTCGGTGAGGACGCGCGTGAGGCTGAGGTCGTATTTGAGCTTGAAAGATTCCGACACCCTGAACGCGATCCGGTGGATTGTGCGCGGTTCGAACGACGAGTAGTCCCACAGGTTGACTTCCAGGTCGCTGATGTTGTCGGGCGTCAACGCCGCCGGCAGCTTCTGCCTGAACAGCTTGTCGTGCTCGCGCCACTCGAACGCGATCATGCCGCTGTAGTACAGCCCCGCCGTGCTGTCTGTCGATACCGCGCCCGAGAGCGTCTGCCGCACGGTCCTTTCGTCGCGCCGGCGGCTGTCGTTCAGGAACTCGAGCGTGTTCTCGCCCACGCTGTAGTAGAGCGACGGGACGACCATGTACCTTTGCGCGCCCTTTAAGCCGACCGTGGCGTTGGCGTTGCGCTCCACGCGCCACGGCGTCTCGGTGAGGTGCGCGGCCCGGCTGTCGGCGCTGCCCTCCAAATAGCCCTCCCGGCCGTTGAACAGGGATACGTCGCCGTAAACGAACAGGCTGTCCCTCTCGCCGATTTGCATCGCGCCGAGCGCGGAGCTCGTGAGGGACGCCATCCCCGAGTTTTCGATTTGCCGGCCCAGGCCGTCGGCGTAGAAGTATATCGGTGCGAACGGCAGGGGCTCGTCCCACGACCCCGCCTGAAACGCGCCGTACGCGCCCACGCTGCTGCGGTTGTCGCCCACCGTAAACGGGCCCGCGAGCGAGTCTACGCGGCGGCCGGAGAGGCCGGCGCGCAGGTTGACGGGAACCCCGCCTACGCTGAACCCGGCCGTGGGGCCTATGTCTATGGTAGAGAGAGCGTTGTGTCCGCCGCGGTCGCCGGAATACTGCGCGACCGGCGTCCAGTCAAGCCCGGGGGTGAGCCACGGGTAGCGCGCCAGCGGATACGCAAGAGAACCGGAAGCATTGAGATAGTGCCGGGTGTTGGCAAGCCTGTCGCGGCGCAACTCGTACCACAGGCTCTGCTCTACGAAAATGTCGTCGAAAGCGTGACTGTAAACAAAGTTGTTGATGCCGGTGTACGACCTGTCAAACACGGTCTGGTCGGTGGAGAAGTAAACGTCGCGCGGGCCGGCGACACCCGAGTCTGCCGCGGCGCCGGCTTCGCCCTCCCCGTACTCGTTGACGCGAGGGAATGTCAACTCCGGCGGAAGGTGCTGTGCGCCGGCATTTATAACGGCCAGGGCAAGAGTTGTCAACACAGGCATAATCAGCGACAACGGTGTCAGGTACGATGGTTTTTGTGACGGCGGCAATGGCTGTGTCTTCCGGCGGCGCTGATTCATTGTGAATTCACCCGCCCGTAAAAATCAAGCCACTCGCCAACGCCCAGGTTCTCGGGCCGTACGGCCGCGTCCAACCCCATTTTCACGAGGATATCCCCGTAAAAATCCTTGTTTTGCCCGAATTTCATCGACATCACCTTGGCCAGCTGCTTCCGCCTCATGGAAAACCCGCGGTCAACAAACGCAAAAAAGTCATCCCACCGGCCACGCTCCAACTTTGAGTTTACGTCTTTGTCGACGACTATCTGAAACACCGCCGAGTCGACGTTGGGCCGCGGAAAAAACGCTCCCGGCGGCACGCTGAACAGCAGTTTTGCCTCCCCGAAGAACTGGCAGAATATCGACAGCCACCCGTTCTGCCTGCTGTGCGGCGCGGCGGCGATTCGCTCCGCGACCTCTTTTTGCACCATGAACGTGCAGGAGAGGACCTGCGGCGCGTACATCAGCGTCTTTTTGATAATCAGCGCCCCGATGTTGTAGGGCAAATTCCCGGCGACGTGCAGCGGAAACCCCGCTTCCGCGAAGTCAAACCCCATCACGTCGCCGTGGTGAATACGGTAATCCCCGCCGCCCAGCTTGCCTTTCAGCGCGCCGATAGCGTCTCCGTCCACCTCTACCAGGTGCATCCCGGGAAAGCGCTCAAGCAGGTGCGCGCTGAGCGCCCCGCGCCCCGGCCCGATCTCGAGAACCCCCTCGCCCGGCGCCGAGGGCACGGCGGCGGCGATCCGCTGCGCGTAGGCGGGAGCGGTCAGAAAATGCTGGCCAAGATGCTTTTTAGGGCCCATCATACACCAATCAAAGGCAAAATTCAAGTTCCGCGCCGGCAGCAGGCTGCGCCGGCACAGTTTTGAGGACAAAGTACCCCATATACTAAAATTAATTATTAGCACGGGGGTTGCGTCAAATTATGTGGTTATGTTGCGATTTTAATATAAATTTGTATTTTGTCGTTGACGTTATGAGTGCCGGGCGGACAGCCCGGCGCCCCGCAGGGGCTCAACGTCCAAAGATAAATTATTATTTTTTTATTTTCGCGTTTTGGTATGATTTATTTTTATTTCTATTTGACGTGCCTGTTCGGGGAAAGGAGCGATACCCATGATTTGGGACGCTAAGAACGAGAGTATGCCGCGCGGGGAGCTGAGAGAGCTCCAGGGCGAGCGGCTGAAGGCGATTTCGCGGAAGGTGTACGACAAGGTGCCCTTCTACAAATCGAAATTCGATGCCTTGGGCGTGAAGCCGGAGGATATTAACACTATCGACGACATAGCCAAACTGCCTTTTACCTCCAAAGACGATATGCGCGATGTATACCCGTACGGCCTTTTGGCCTGCGACCTGCGCGATATCGTCGAGATTCACACGTCGTCGGGCACAACCGGCAAGCCGGTAGTAGACGCCTACACGCAGGGCGACATCGACCTGTGGAGCGAGGTGATGGCGCGGACGCTCTCCATGGGCGGGGTCACAGCCGACGACATCGTCCAGAACGCCTACGGATACGGCCTGTTCACCGGCGGGCTCGGAGCCCACTACGGAATACGGCGCATCGGGGCAACCTGCATCCCGATATCCGGCGGCAATACAAAACGGCAGCTTGAAGTGATGAAAGATTTTGGGTCGACAGTGCTGACGTGCACGCCGTCGTACAGCCTCTACCTGGCCGAGGCGGGGAAGGAAGAGGGCATCGATTTCTCAAAACTGCCGCTGCGCGTCGGCTTCTTCGGCGCCGAGCCGTGGAGCGAGAGCATGAGGGCAGATATCCAGGCCAAACTGCATGTCAAGGCGTTTGATATTTTCGGGCTGACGGAGATCATCGGCCCGGGAGTAGCGGCGGAGTGCGAGTGCCAGGACCTGCTGCACGTATTCGAAGACCACTTCTACCCCGAAATCATCAACCCCGACACGGGCGTACCGCTGCCCGACGGGGAGAAGGGCGAACTGGTGTTCACGACGCTGACGAAGGAAGGAACACCGGTAATCCGCTACCGCACCCGCGACATCACCTACCTGACCCGCGAACCGTGCCCGTGCGGGCGGACGGCCGTGCGGATGCACAGGATTCTGGGGCGGACGGACGACATGCTCATCATCCGCGGCGTAAACATCTTCCCGTCGCAGGTCGAGCAGGTGCTCATAGCGATGGAAGGCGTCGAACCGCACTACCAGTTAGTCGTCGAGCGCAAGGGAAGCCTCGACTGCTTAGAGGTGCAGGTAGAGATGACGGACGGCGTCGGCTCCGACATGCTGGGGTATATCGAGGAGAAGGAGAAGGAGATCGAGGAAGAGCTGCGCGAGACGCTGTTCATCAACAGCAAGGTAAACCTCGTTCCGCCCAAAACAATCCCTCGCAGCGAGGGCAAAGCGAAACGTATTATAGACAAACGAAATCTTAACGCGTAAGGGGGGGTTATGACGATTCAACAGCTTTACGTCAATCTGGGCAACAGCCCGGGCCAGTTGGCCAGCGTCACAGCCGTCCTGAAAGAGAACGGTATAAACATCCGCGCGCTGACAATCGCCGAGAACGCCACAAAAGGCGTCCTGCGCATGATCGTCAACAGACCGGACGAGGCGGAGGCCGCCCTCAAAAAGGAGGGCTTCGTAACGGGCCAAAACCCGATGATCGCCGTTGAAATAGACGACCGCGAG
>Ga0123356_10008434_pt1 | contig 10248 bp, 10 predicted proteins | sample TergutEmb28metaG_2_FD_92546 | JGI IMG/M metagenome (GOLD analysis project Ga0123356, IMG submission 92546) | Embiratermes neotenicus P3 segment gut microbial communities from Petit-Saut dam, French Guiana - Emb289 P3 | ecosystem: Host-associated > Arthropoda: Insects > Digestive system > Gut ... | reverse complement strand
TCCATAGCTATTCGCTATTCTCTATTCGCTATTCTCTATTCGCTATTCTCTATTCGCTATTCTCTATTCGCTATTCTCTATTCTCTATTCTCTATTCGCTATTCGCTATTCGCTATTCGCTATTCGCTATTCGCTATTCGCTATTCACGCGCCCCGGCGCGTAGAGTAATCGATCAGCGTGTATTCGTAGCGGAATTGCTCGTCGCCGGTCGCGCCGTTCGAGAGGTCGTATACCGTGTATTCGTACCTAACGATAAGCTTACTCGTCGCGATGCCGTCCGCCCCCGTTTTAAACATAAGGCCGGGGTCGGTAAAATGAATTATGTGCGCCGGACCCGGCTCGGTTTCGCTAAGCCTTAGCAGCACCGGCATACATTTGACGGCAAAAGCGTCGCCCTCGAGCGCATAATCGCCCCATATCTTGTTTTTGGGAGGGTCTTCGGCTTTGGGCTCCGTTTCGAGGGCAAGAGACGGAATCGGGGTTCCGCCGACGTCGACGTCATAGATAAAATCCTTAAAATAATCGCCGACCGGCAGGTAGCGATAGGCATTCGACGGTTCGTGCGCCGTCGCGCTCATCGAAAAAAGCCCGCTATCGGCGCGCGCATAGTTTTCGACGGGGTTTGCCACGTTAAACGAAGCGGAGCCGCCGGGCACTAAGCTTTTATAGGCGCGCAAAAGGTAGAAAAGCTGCTCGTTGTCGAATTTGGCGCCGGGCTTTATGGGGATATCTTTTTTTACGGGGTGGCTTTTGGTTGCGTCGGCGTCCTTTTTTTGAGTGAACTCGATTTGGCCGGCCAGCTTGTCGTAATCGACGGCTAAAGTGTAGCTGTTGTTATAATCTTTTCCGTCGGCGTCCTTTCTCGTAGCAAATTCCGCCGTCTTTTGCGAATTAACGGGCGCCATCGTTACGGTGGAGAACGTTACGGTGCTGCTCACCTTGTCGGCCTTGCCCGCATTTTCGGCGGCAGCGGCGTTATCCAGCCACTCTATTAAAAGAGTGCTGTCCACGGTCGCCACGGCGTTTTTCCCCGTGCCGGACGCGTTGAGCGTTTGGCAAAAGCGAGAATCCTCCGTCGTCAAAAGGCCGCCGTCCGTCCATTTGCCGTCGACTTTGGCGCGCGCGTATACCTTTACGGAATATTCGCACCGCTCGTAGGCGTAGGTGGCAAACATCCCCCAGGGCTTTTCGGAACTGAACGGCGTGGCGGCCGCGCCCCCCGCGCACGCGGCGAGCGAGAACAATAAGGCGATACAAATGGCGGTAATCGTGAGTTTCTTTATCATAACGAAAGTATTGTATCAAAGTCGACAGGGTTTGTCAAACCCTTTGCGTGCATTTTTGGGATTGGGGGGATCGGAGCATTTTTGGAACAGAAATTCCCTAAAGCGTCAGCTTTTGTTAAAATGCAAAAACACTTGCATTTTAACTTCCGATAGATTATACTAACTCTATGAAAATCACATTCTTAGGTGCGGCGCACGAGGTGACGGGCAGTTGCACCTTAATCGAAGCCGGCGGCAAAAATATCATGGTCGATTGCGGCATGGAGCAGGGGAAAGAGATGTTCGAGCGGCAAAGCTCGCCGGCATACCCGTCGGAGATTGACTGCGTGCTTTTGACGCACGCGCACATCGACCATTCCGGCAAGCTGCCGCTGTTGTACAAAAACGGCTTTAGGGGCAAGATTTTTGCGACGGAGGCCACGTATAAATTGTGCGAGATTATGCTGAAAGACTGCGCGCACATCCAAGAGGCGGAGGCGGAGCGGAAAAACCGCAAAATTATGCGTTCCGGCGGCGACGGGGAAGCGCCCATGTACGGCATGGCGGATGCCGAGGGGTGTTTAAAGCTGTTTGTCCCGTGCCCATATGGGGAAGTGATTGATGTGGGAAGCGAGGGCACAGGTATCAGGGCACAAGGCACAGGTAAAGGAAAAATGCGTCATCCATTACCTGTGCCTTGTGCATTGTGCCCTGATACCTTTGACACGAACCCCGAACTCCGAATCCCGAATCCCGCGCCCCTAAAAATCCGTTTTACCGACGCCGGGCATCTTTTGGGGTCGTCGTCGATTGAAATTACCCTTGCGGAAAACGGGGAGACGCGTAAAATCGTGTTTAGCGGTGATTTGGGCAACCCCGGCAAGCCGCTGATTAAAAATCCTCAATACATACGGGACGCGGATTACGTGGTAATCGAATCGACGTACGGCGACCGGCTTCACGCCCCCGCCGTCCCCGACATCGTGACGGAATTTGCCCGATTCATCCAAAAAACCTTAGACCGGGGCGGCAATGTCGTCATCCCGTCGTTTGCCGTCGGCAGGACGCAGGAGCTGTTGTATTATTTGCGGCAAATCAAGAGGGACGGTTTGGTGAAGGGGCACGACGGCTTCAAAGTGTTTCTTGACAGCCCGCTCGCGCGCGAGGCGACGGAGATTTTTTCCGCTTGCGCGCCGGAGATTTTTGACGAGGCGACGCGGGAGCTTTTGAAAAAAGGCGTCAACCCGCTGTCCTTTGAGGGGTTGAACATTTCGATTACCGCCGAGGACTCTAAAACCATTAATTTCGACCGCGCGCCCAAAGTCATAATTTCGGCCAGCGGCATGTGCGAGGCGGGCAGGATTCGCCATCACCTAAAGCACAATTTGTGGCGGGAAGAAAGTTTGATACTGTTTGCGGGCTACCAAACCCAAGGAACGCTCGGGCGGGTGCTGCTGGATAAAGCCAAGCCTTATGTAAAGCTGTTCGACGAGGAAATCGCGGTCAACGCAGAGATTGCGTACCTGCACAGCTCCAGCGCCCACGCCGACAAAAAGGGGTTGACGGAGTGGCTGGACGCGTTTGTCCAAAAACCCAAGCGCGTGTTTGTCAATCACGGGATGCCCGAGGTGTGCGACGCATTTTCGCAATATTTAAAAACCGAACGCGGGTATACGGCCGACGCGCCCTACAGCGGCACGGTTTTTGACCTTTTGTCCGATACGGTCATCACGCAAGCCGAGGGGATAAGGGTAGAGAAGCCGTCGGGGGAACAGAAAATCCCGCCCGCAAGCGGCGGTGCGTCGGCAAAAAAGGATCCGCGCGCAATCAAAGCGTGGGCGCGCGTCACGGAATCATTGCGCCGCTTTTCGGCCGTCGTCCGCCGCTGCGAAGGGCTTTCAAACCGCGACCTCTCGATTTTAGCCGACCAGATAGACAAATTGGGAGAGAAGTGGAGGATATAATGCAAGCAATTGTCACATCAAACCTTACAAAAAAGTACGGCGAGCTGGCCGCTGTGGATAATCTCAACCTTTCCGTTGCAAAGGGTGAGCTGTTTTCACTTTTAGGCGTCAACGGAGCGGGGAAAACCACCACGATTAAAATGCTGTCATGCTTAATTGCGCCCACCTCCGGCGACGCGGTAATTTTAGGCGACAGTATTACGGCCCGTCCGCAGGCGGTAAAGAAAAAAATCAATATTTCACCGCAGGAGACCGCCGTGGCGGAGAATTTATCCGTCCGCGAAAATTTAGAATTGATAGCGGGGTTATACGGGCAAAATGCCGCAGCCGCAAAAGCGGGCGCGGGCCGCATGGCGGAGCAATTCGGATTTAACGATATCCTGAAAAAAAAGGCAAAAAAATTGTCGGGCGGGATGCAGCGGCGGCTCTCGATTGCGCTTGCCCTAATCACAAGCCCGGAAATTTTATTCCTCGACGAGCCGACGCTGGGGCTCGACGTGTTGGCGCGGCGCGAGCTTTGGCACCTCATAAAGGGGCTCAAGGGGAAAGTCACGATCATACTCACCACGCACTATTTAGAGGAAGCCGAGGCGCTTTCCGACCACGTGGGCGTGATGGCAAAAGGAAAATTGTCGGCGGTCGGCACGCCCGTCGAGCTCATGGCGCAAACGGGCACGGCTAAGCTTGAGGACGCGTTTATCGTGCTAAACGGAGGCTTGCTATGAAGATATTACTTTTTTCTAAGCGCAACATAAAAGAAATCCTGCGCGACCCCTTAAATTTAGCGTTTGGGCTGGGGTTCCCGTTGGCCATGCTGGCAATTTTAACGATAGTCAATAAAAATATCCCGGCCGATGCCGGAAAACCGGTGTTCGCCATCGAAAACCTTGCGCCGGGGCTTGCGATGTTCGGCACGGTTTTCATGTCGCTGTTTGCGGGGATGCTGATTGCCAAAGACCGGTCTTTGGCGTATTTGTCGCGGCTTTTTGTCTCGCCTCTGACGTCTAAAGACTTTTTAATCGGGTATTCGGTTCCGCTGTTTGTTATCGCGGCGGCGCAAGGCATGATCACCCTGTTCGCCTCGCTGATTTGCGGGCTCGCCTTTACGGCGTGGCTTTTTTTGGCCGTCGTTGTGACCGCGTTTGTGTCCGTATTGTTTATCGCGCTCGGGCTTTTGTGCGGGAGCGTGCTTTCCGACAAGGCGGTGGGCGGGTTTTGCGGGGCGCTGTTTACCAATTTGGCGGGCTGGCTTTCGGGCGTGTTTATCCCCTTAGAGCTCATCGGCGGCGGCTTTAAGGCGGTGTGCGGGGTTTTGCCGTTTTATCACGGGGTAGAGGCGATAAAAGACGTGCTCTCCGGCGACCTTATCGGAATGCTCCCGCACCTCGGCATCGTTTTGGCGTACGCCGCCGTGATTTACATTGTCGCCGTTTTTGCGTTCCGCAAAAAGATGCGCGCCGGTTAAATTCATTCAATCACGCCGCCGCCCAAACAGCGGTTGCCTTGGTACAATACCACATATTGGCCGGGGGTGACGGCGCGCTGCGGGGTGTCGAAGCGCACGGTGATGCGGCCGGGCGCGGTGAAAACGGTGCAGGGTTGCTCGGGTTGCCGATAGCGGCATTTTGCCGTGACGCGGTACTCTTTACCGGGCTCAAACGAGCCGATATAGTTGATGTGGCGCGTGGTCAGCTCGCTGGAAAATAATTCTTCGCCTTCGCCGTTCGATACGATAAGCCGGTTCTTATCTAAATCCTTGCCGACCACATACCAGCGGTTTGCTTCACTGCCGGGCACGCCGCCTAATCCAAAGCCCTTGCGTTGGCCCAGCGTATAGTACATCAGCCCCTCGTGCATTCCTAAAATCTGCCCGCGACCATCGACAATATCGCCCTTTTGCGCGGGCAGGTATGTTTTTAAAAACTCTTTAAACTTGCGCTCGCCGATAAAGCAAATACCGGTGGAATCTTTTTTGCGCGCCGTCACCAAGCCCTCGCGCTCGGCAATCGCGCGCACCTCGCTTTTTAGCAGATTGGCAAGCGGAAAAATGACGTTATTAAGCTGTTCCGTCCGCACCTGGTTTAAGAAATAGGTTTGGTCTTTGGATTGGTCACGCGCTTTAAGGAGGATACTTTCCGTAGGGGCCGATGCCCTCATCGGCCCGTCGGCGCAGACGCCTTTCATAAAGTGCGGGCCGATGAGGGCATCGGCCCCTACGGACTGCTCTATAGCTTTCCGTAATTCCTCACTCCTAATTCCTAATTCCTCACTTGCGGGCGCCAGCCCGCAATAGTGCCCCGTCGCGATATACTCCGCCCCAAGCCGCTCCGCATACTCCCTAAAAGGCCCGAACTTAATCTCTCGGTTGCACAGCACGTCGGGGTTCGGCGTGCGCCCCTTTTTATACTCGTCCAAAAAGTACGAAAAAACGCGCTCCATGTATTGGGCGGAAAAATTAACCGAATAACAGGGGATGCCGAGTTTTCCGCACACCGCGCGGGCGTCCTCCCAGTCCAGCGCGGAACTGCAGGGGCTCGTGATTTGTGAACAGTCGGCTTGCCACTTTGCGTCCCATCCGTCGTTTTTCGTTTTTCGTTTTTCGTTTTTCGTTTCAAAATCGTCGTCCCAGTTATGCATAAAAAGACCGACGACGTCGAACCCGTCCTCAATTAACAATTTTGCCGCGACCGAGCTGTCCACCCCGCCGCTCATTCCGACTACCACGCGCTTTCTGTTCATTCCGGTTCTTTCCTTACATCCAAATCAACGTTATACACCCTGATGTTTCTTTTTTCAATTTCCCAAAAGAATTTTTTAGTTCTCTCATGAGTTATTTTGTAGCTGCCGCATCGCAAGCGGATTTTTTCTCCTTTATGCACAGGAATACGGTGCGCCGTAGTTTCCTTGCACGAAAAAGCCGTTTTTTTGCCGAAGCGGTTCCGCACATAAATTGCATCGGCCGCAAATTCAATTTTGAGCAATAGGAAGTTTATGGTGAAAAGAAACAGCACGGCATGTGCGGCCAATAAGAAAGACAAAAGTACCCACTCGGCGGCATCGCTTCCGTCAAGTCCCGACAAAGAAAAGCCTATAAGCGTTGCCAGCCACATCGCGTGAAACACGAACATAACGAAAAACGCCGTGGTATTCCGAAAGACAGGGTTACTTGTTTTCTTATCTCCGGCAAGCTGTACGAATCTAACCGTCAAGGAAAGTACAACCAGCAGCGCGGTTAACGCGGCTGCGACGATATATACAGACATATAAGGAGTAATAACGAGCGCGGGCACTCCGAAAAAGGCTGCATTCATCATCCGAGCTTTTCTCCTTTTATTTGCAAGCCGCTTTCCGCATTCAAATGCAAGTCGGCCAAATCCTCGCCCGCCAGAATGCTGAAATATGCTCTGGAGGCAACCATCGCCGCGTTGTCGGTGCACAGGACGGGAGGAGGGTAGAAGATTTTAAAGTGAGGAATTAGGAGTGAGGAGTGAGGAGTGATGGATTTTCCAAAATCTATCCGCAATTCCTCACTCCTAATTCCTAATTCCTCATTCGTCGGCCGGCGTCCGGCCGACGCAAGCCCGTCCAACCGCTCCCTTAAATACCCGTTCGCCGCGACGCCCCCGGCTAGCACAATCGTGTCGTACCCGCGTTCCTTGGCGGCGTAAACGGCGGTATCGACGAGTAAATCGACCGCTTGGCGCGTAAAGCTGGCGCATACGTCGGGGACGTTGATTACCTCGCCTTTCATTTTGGCGGTGTTGATATAATTGACGACGGCGGTTTTAAGGCCGGAATAGCTGAGCCGCAAATCCTTGTCAACGCCTTTGCTATGCTTATAGAAATTGATAACGGGCTTGCCCAATTTTGATAACCGGTCGATTTCCGGGCCGCCCGGGTAGGGGAGAGAGAGTAAGCGCGCCACCTTGTCGAACGCCTCGCCGATCGCGTCGTCCACGGTGCCGCCGATTAGCCGGTAGTCGTGGTAATCGCGTACCTCGATGATGCCGGTGTGCCCGCCGGACGCGGCGACGGCGAGGAAGGGGGGGATGGGGGATGGGGAATGGGGGATGGGGAATGAAGTAGGAAGTAGGAAGGAGGAAGTAGGAAGTGAAGAGGAATTAGGAGTGAGGAGTGAGGAATTAGGAATTGCGGAGGGGATTGTTTGTGCCAAGCCATTATTTTTGTGCTCGGCATCCGGAGTTCCCGCTCTCTGACACGTCCGACGTCCCTCACTCCTCACTCCTAATTCCTCACTTGCGCGAATGAAATTCGCGCATATGTGCGCTTCAATATGGTTCACCCGTATCAACGGCAGTCCCAGCGCGTACGCCATAGCCTTTGCGTACGAGACACCCACCAGTAATGCGCCGGCTAAGCCCGCTCCGTACGTTACTGCAATCGCGTCCAAATCCTGCGCCCTAATTCCCGCTTTTGCCAGCGCTTCGTTCACCACCGCGTTTATCGCCAGCGTGTGGTTGCGCGAGGCGACCTCCGGCACCACGCCGCCGAACTTGCGGTGCAATTCAATTTGGGAAGAAATCACGTTAGAAAGAAGTCGGCGGCCGTTCAAAACGAGCGCCGCGGCCGTTTCGTCGCACGAGGTTTCGATTCCGAGGATTACGACGTCGCGTTTATGCTTCAACGCGTCAAATTTTTTTTGTGCTATTTCTTGATACATAAAAATATCGGTTGACAATCGCTCCGCGCATATCGTATAATAATGCCATTAAATACTATCGAGGTGAGTTATGCCAAATCCGGCAAATTACGACGCGACAATCCAGTCTCTGAAGAAACGGGGGATGCTCCGAGCGAACGACGTTTTCGCGTTCGGGAGGTATTACCAGAAGTTTAACCTTTTAGACATCTTTACGAACACGGTGCGTTGGTCAAAGGTGGATTATCTGTTGGCGACCGACGGCGAAACGTTGAAGGTTTTTGCCATCCACAAGAGAACCGGGGATTGCTTGGATCAATTTAACGAGCAGCTCACCTTGGATAAAAAGCAAATCGACAAGCTGAAGTGTAAAAAAGAAATCACGATTTTGGGGCGGGCGCAAAAAATCTTTAAGGTGAATATCCGCGCGAAAGTTAAGGGCGTAAAGCTCGACATGCGCATCGGGAACGTTCACCGCAAATACCCGCAGGAAGCCAATAAAGACGCTTTGGTAAATATTTTGCTGTCGCGGTTTGTAGACCAGGTCGGCCTGCCCAAGTATTAATACCTTTTAACCGTGTGATTTCATTATAGCTTTTCTTTGGGGATTTGTCACGTTATTTTACGCCGAAATTTGTGCACACTTTCCCTCCTTCCCGAATAATATACCATTAGATACTCTCCTGCGTACATAATAAACGGCCGATTCAAAAAATCTAACCGGCTGGGAAGGAGAGATTTATTATGTACAGAAATTGCGGAAACAATAACGATCGCGGGCGTGCCCGCGATAACGACGAGGTGCGCGTGCGCGACAATGATAACGTCCGTCGCGACGGCGGATGCGGCCAGGACGGCAAGGAGCCGTGCAATCCCCATCCCCACGAGTATAAGTACGACAAGGTCGTCGCCACGTGGAAAACGGTGCGCCACTACAAAATCACCACCTATGACACCATCGAGCCCGTCTGCACCGAGGGCTTATGCGAAGACGATCTGCACGAGTGCGTCGGTGGCGACTGCTGCGGCAGGGGCTAGGGGCTAGGGGATAGGGAATAGCGAAAAGCGAATAGTGAATAGTTAGGGATAGTTGTGATTGAGTATCATTGAAATGTTCTTTTATTCCCAAGGTATAAAAGAAATACACCCTTATTTACGCTCGCACTTATCCGAAACTATTCACTATTCACTATTCACTATTCACTAAAAACGCGGTTAGGTGATGCTGAATTACAACAGGATAGGGGCCGGGGGTTAGGAGCAAGGGGTTAAAAAGACCGGGAAACGGGGTTGTCTCACAAACGTGAGGCGCCCCTTTTTTGTGCTTTTTTGTCTGCTTTTGTGCGCTTGCACCTCTGTCTGCAAAAGAATCTCAAAATTGTTGTTGACAAATGTTTTTGAGAAAAATGCCGAGCTGACGGAAACGCGCTATATAGGGCTATAAAGGCGTTAAAAGGCACAAAATGTAGTGAAAATGCAAAAAAGTTCCTTGCTGAAAGACCTAAAATTGACCTAAAAAATTATTTTGTATAAAAAGAGTAGCAGTATCTTTGCAAAGGGCACTGCTATTCTTTGCGTGTTTCGGGCATAGTAGCACCCACGCCGACAAGGGCGAACCGCCGAACGAAAACACCCCCGACCGCTTGGAATCGTCCGAAACCGCCGAACATGGCGACCGCTGAACGGCATCGCACACGCCGCCGAATGAAAAAAATGCCCCGACCGCTCGGCAAGCTGAACCGCGCGAACCACACCACCGCGACCGCCGACCGCTTTCGCGCTCCCTTGGAACGCTCCGACCGCCCCGACAGGCTGAACCACGCAAGCCGCCGACCGAAACGAACGCCGCTCCCGCCGCGCTCCCCTCGGAATGTCGCCGCCGCGCTCTTGCTCTCGCGCCGCCGACCGCGCTCCGCGCCCCACTCCCTCGCGGATTGCTCCGCGCTGCTGTGCTTGGAGCGCTCTTTGCCCCCCGCGCCCTGCAATGCTCCCGTGCCTACTATCTGCGCTCTGAACGGCGCACCGCTTACAGCCGCTAAACAATACAGTTGCTCTCTGCCCCGACCGCAAACCGCGCACAGGTGAAAAGCGCAAAAGCAAGATAAGGGGGAATTTGACGGAGGGAAAGGGGGCGCGGGGGAATTGGGACCTGATTTCCCCCGCATTTTTTTAGAATATATCGTTCTCGGATTTTTTTGACTTTTTCATCATTTTTTAGTATCATTTAATAACATTATCTATCAACAAAAAAAATATAAAAAGTTTTTTAAAAAAATTTGTCCAGTTTTGCGTTTTCTATCGTCTTGTTATTAGAGGCGGCGCGAGGAGGTGAATAGCTACGGTTAGCGAGGATTATTT
>Ga0123356_10008433_pt1 | contig 10248 bp, 8 predicted proteins | sample TergutEmb28metaG_2_FD_92546 | JGI IMG/M metagenome (GOLD analysis project Ga0123356, IMG submission 92546) | Embiratermes neotenicus P3 segment gut microbial communities from Petit-Saut dam, French Guiana - Emb289 P3 | ecosystem: Host-associated > Arthropoda: Insects > Digestive system > Gut ... | reverse complement strand
GGCGGGCCGGCGGCCCAGCTGGTTGCGGCGCTGTTCGAGTTCTACACCCGGTACCACCGGCACCGTTACGGATGGCAGGGCGCCCCGGTGCACGATGCCGTCGCGCTGGCTCACGTGATCGACAGCACGCTGCTCGCCACCACCGATTGCGGCACGATCGTCGATACGGGCCCTGAACCCTCCCGCGGCCGCACGTATGTCGACCTGTACGACCGGACGGGCGCCGAGCCCAACTGCCACGTCGCCGTGGAGATCGACTCAGACCGGTTCCTCGAACTGCTCGTCGGCCGGCTCGGCGCGCCCGACTGACCCGGTTCGCCGGAGGTTGTTGCCGCGGGCCGGGCCGCCCCGGCCCGATCACCGGCCGTCAGCCCATCGCAACTCTCGATGCAAGCGCCCGAAGTCAGGGCCTGTGGTCGTCTTATGAAGTGAGGAAGCCGTGATGCTCGTGGTGTAGCTTGGGCTTATGGGCAAGACGATCGAACAAGTGGACCGCGTGATCATCCGCTTCGCGGGCGATTCGGGCGACGGAATGCAGCTCGCCGGGAGCCGTTTCACGGACGCCACCGCGGTATTTGGGAACGACCTGGCGACGCTTCCGAATTTCCCCGCCGAGATCCGCGCGCCGGCGGGCACGCTCGCGGGTGTCTCGGCGTTCCAGATTCACTTCGCCTCCGAGGACATCCTCACGCCCGGCGACGCCCCCAACGTGCTCGTCGCGATGAATCCGGCGGCGCTCAGAGCGAACCTCCAGGAGGTGAGCCGGGGGGCGACGATCATCGTCAACGAGGACGCGTTCAGCAAGCGGAACCTTGAGAAGGCGGGCTACGCGGCCAACCCGCTGGAGGACGGGTCGCTCGACTCCTTCCAGCTGCACCGGATCCCGATGACAGCCCTGACAACCCGGGCGGTCGAGGCGGTCGAGGACGCATCCACCCGGGATGCGAGCAGGGCAAGGAACCTGTTTGCACTCGGGGTGCTCTCGTGGCTCTACGGCCGGCCGACCGAGACGACGGAGCGCTGGCTGGAGTCCAAGTTCGGCGACCGGCCGGTGGTCCTGCGGGCAAATCGCGCAGCGTTCCAGGCGGGGTGGTCGTTCGGCGAGACGACCGAGCTGCTCGACGTTCAATACCGGGTGGATCCAGCGACGGAGGTGCCGTCGGGGACCTATCGGAACGTCAACGGCACGACCGCGCTGTCATTCGGCCTGATCGCCGCTTCCGTTCGCAGCGACCTGCCGCTGCTCCTCGCCAGCTACCCGATCACGCCCGCGTCCGAGATCCTCCATGCGCTGTCACGCCACGCCCGCTTCGGGGTTTCGACAATCCAGGCCGAGGACGAGATCGCCGCGGCCGGGATGGCGCTGGGAGCGGCGTTCGGCGGTCGAATCGGTGTGACCGCGACCAGCGGTCCCGGCATGGATCTGAAGGCTGAGACGATCGGGCTGGCGGTGACGCTCGAGCTGCCGCTCGTGATCGTCGACGTCCAGCGGGCCGGACCGTCGACCGGAATGCCGACGAAAACCGAGCAGGCGGACCTGCTGATGGCGCTCTACGGACGTCACGGCGAGTCGCCGATCCCGGTGCTCGCCCCGAGCACCCCGGGCAACTGCTTCGACGTCGCCTTCGAAGCCGTGTCGATCGCGATCCGGTACCGCACGCCGGTGATCATCCTGTCCGACACCTTCGTCGCGAGTTCCAGCGAACCCTGGCGGATCCCCTCCGTCGCGGATCTCCCCGAGATCCAGCCTGATTTCGCGACCGCCCCGGCGGACGGCGAGAAGTTCATGCCCTACGCGCGTGACGAACGGCTCGCCCGACCGTGGGCGATCCCGGGAACGCCGGGCCTGCAGCACCGCATCGGCGGCATCGAAAAGGCCGATGGGACCGGCAACATCTCCTATGACGCGGCCAACCATGAGCGGATGACCGAGCTTCGCGCGGCCAAGGTCGCCGGAATCGCGGACACGCTGCCACCGCTTGCCGTCGATGCCGACCCGGACGCTCGGGTGCTGGTCCTTGGCTGGGGATCGAGCGAGGGCGCGATTCGTGCCGGCGCGGCCCGCGCGCGGGCCGAAGGTCACCGGGTCGCGACGGCGCACCTGCGGCACCTGAATCCGCTCCCTCCCGGCACCGGCGATGTCCTGAGATCGTTCGACCACGTGGTGGTGCCGGAGATGAACGGTGGTCAGCTCGCGCAGCTGCTGCGGGCACGGTTCCTGGTCGACGTCGAGTCCTTCACGAAGATCCAGGGCCAGCCGATCTGGGCCACGGAGATCGAAACACTGATCGAGGAGCGGCAATGACGGCGGTAACAAGCGTCAACGGTGGTGACGGGGACCACGCGGCCCTCGCCAAGGCGGACTTCCAATCTGACCAGGAAACGCGCTGGTGCCCCGGCTGTGGGGACTACGCGGTGCTGGCCGCCGTCCAGCAGTTCATGCCCGAGCTCGGAATCCCGCCGGAACGAATCGTGTTCGTCACCGGGATCGGATGCGCGGGCCGGTTCGCCTATTACATGGATACCTATGGCATGCACTGCATCCACGGCCGTGCGCCGGCGATTGCGACGGGCCTCGCCAGCGTTCGTGACGATCTGTCGATATGGGTCGTCACCGGCGACGGCGATGCGCTCTCGATCGGCGGCAATCACCTGATCCACTCCCTCAGGCGCAACGTCCCGATCAAGATCCTCCTGTTCAACAACCAGATCTACGGGCTGACGAAGGGGCAGGCGTCGCCGACGTCGGCACTCGGCAAGGTCACGAAGTCAACGCCGTTCGGCGTCTCCGACCATCCGTTCAACCCGATCGCGCTGGCGATCGGGGCGGAGGCAACGTTCGTCGCGCGCACGCTCGACCGCGACCGTCACCACATGACCGATGTGCTGCGCGCCGCTGCGCGGCACGAGGGCACCGCGCTTGTCGAGATCTACCAGAACTGTCCGGTGTTCAACGATGGGGCGTTCTTCGCGCTGACTGAGAAGGAGACCCGCGACCACAACCAGATCCGACTCGAGGCTGGGCAGCCGATCCGATTCGGCGCCGACGGCGAGCGTGGCGTCGCGATGCGGACCAACGGGCGGCTTGAGTTCGTCGACGTCGCCTCGGTCGGCCTCGATGCGCTGCTCGTTCACGAGCCGGGCCGAGATGACCCAGGGCTCGCGTTCTCGCTCGCCAACCTGTCGGTCGACCCGACCGGGCCTACCCCGCTCGGGGTTTTTCGCGACATCTCGCGCCCTGTCTACGGGCGAAACGCCCGCACCGACGCCGCGACCGACGACGAACTGGCCGCGTTGCTCGCTTCCGGCGACACCTGGACGATCGGCTGAGCCGCGCCGGGGTGTTGCCTGCTTCGCCTCCGTAGCGCCGGGCGACCCGGGTAATGCGACGGGCGGCCTGGACCGAGCGGACGTTTGTCCCGGTAACCGTCGCGACGGGCCTGGCGCTTGCGGACGCGCCGATCGTCGTGCTCGCGCTGCCGTCGATCCTGAACGACTTTCACGCGTCGGTGATCGGCGTTGCCGCAGTGATCGGCGCATACACGCTCGCCCTGACCGCAGCGCTGCCGGCTGCGATCGTCCTGCAGCGGGCACTCGGGCCCGATCCCCGGCGTTCCGCCACTCGTCTCGGTGGATTTGCGCTGCTGGCGCTCGCATTGACGTGTCTGGGGTGTGGGCTCGCCGGCGACCTTGTGCTCCTGGTCACGTTTCGTGCGCTCCAGGGCGCCGCCGCAGCGGCCGCGCTGGTCGCCGCGTTCGGGATCCTCCGGGCCGACCTGCCTCACAGCCGGGGCCGGCGGGCCTGGGCAGCTACGGCCGTGCTCGGCGTCGCTCTCGGTCCGGCGTTGGGTGGCGCGCTCACCGAGTTGCTGAGCTGGCGCGCGATCTTCCTTGTGCAGGTCCCGCTCCTGACCGTCGCGGGAATCGTCTGCCTGACCGCGCCGCAGGCCACGGCTGCGAGGCCGAAGCCGGTCACGCCGGCCGGCGGCTCGCGCCCGGCGGGTTCCGCCCTGGGCTCGCTGCTCTGCCTCGGGCTGCTCTCCGCCGCCCTTACCGGTGTGCTGTTCCTGCTGGTGTTGCTGCTTGTCAGCGGCTGGGCGCTTTCTCCGCTACACGCAGCGGCTGTCGTCTCCGTGCTGCCTGTCGGAGCAGTCCTCGGCACGCGCGTCCGGGGCGGGAATGCAGCGCGAGCGCTGGTCGGATGCGTGCTCGTCGGCGCCGGCGTGATGTGCCTCGCGTTTTTGCCGCTGGCCAGCACGGCGATGACGCTCGTGCCACAGATCGTCGCCGGGTTCGGAATGGGCCTGGCCCTGCCGGCCCTGGCGGACGGGCTGCTTGGTCAGCACGACGTCCGCGACGCCGGTCGCCAGCTCGGTGTACGTCACCTCGCGATCACGCTGATGCTGGTCGTACTGGCGCCGCTCAGCGCCGCTCAGCTCGACAGCGCCGGCGATCAGGTACGCCTGCGCGGCACCGCGCTGATCCTCGATGCCAACCTTCCGATCAGTGCGAAGCTCGAGCTCGCGCGGCTCGCGACCGCCAACCTCAACACGATCGCGCCTCGCGCCGAACTGCGCTCGAAGCTGGGGGAGGCGGAGGTATCCATCGGCGGTTCCAGTCGCGGCGCCTTCGAGCAGCTGAGGCGCCGGGCAGACCAGATGCTTGTCAGCGCGATCAACCAGGCGTTCAGACCCGGGTTCCTGGTCTGTGGTGCGCTCGCGTTCCTCGCCGCCGCGGGACTGCTTGCGCTCACCCGCCCGCGGATCGGGGCAGTCACGCGGATGCTTTGCTTCGCCGCCGTGCTGCTCGTGCCGGCGCAGGCCGCGCTCGCCGCCGCGATCGCCCCCGCCCCGGTCGCGCTCGGCAACCCATGCCATGACCAGCACCTCCCACACACCTCCGGACCCGATCAGTTCATCCAGGACACCTCACTCAGCCTGCTCAACCGCGCGGCATGTCACTACGGATCCTCGGCGGCAGCGCTGGCGCTGGCACTGGTGGACAAGAACAGCGCACGGGACTATCAGCGCGAGTACGGCGTCGACCCGCAGTCAGCGGGTGGGCTGCTCTCGATCTTCGAGCATGTTCTCCCATAGCCATCGGACCCGCGGGGTACAACGGCAGGCGCTTTAGAGGTGCCGAAGCTTTTCCGGGTTGCGGACCGCGTCGATGCGGGCAATCCGGCCGTCGCTGACGGTGAACGAGAGCGCGGTGGGATTGCCGTCGTCGGCCTGCAGCAGCAGCCCGAGCCGCCCGTTGAGATTGATCTCTGTCGGTTTTTGGAGGCGGCGGCTGAGCGCCGCCCAGGCGCGGGCGACCCGTGCTCGGCCGCGCTGGGGTCTGCTCGCGGCCGGCACCCGACCGCCGCCGTCCGATCTCCAGACGACATCTGGGTCGAGCACTGCGACGAGCCCCTCGAGATCGCCCTCGGCGACGGCCTGGGCGAACGCTCGCACGGCGCGACTGTGCTCGGCTTGCGAGGCCTCGAAGCGCGGCCGCTCGCGCTTGACGTGGTGGCGGGCGCGCGAAGCCAGCTGCCGCACCGCCTCGGGACTGCGGCCGACGACCTCGGCAATCTCGCCGAACGGCATCTCGAACACATCGTGCAGCACAAATGCGGTGCGCTCTGCGGGCGAGAGCTGTTCGAGCACGGTCAAAAGTGCGTAGCTGACCGACTCGTCGAGCGTGATCCGATCTGCCGGGTCCTCGGAGAGGAGCGGCTCCGGCAGCCACGGGCCGACGTAGGTCTCACGGCGCGCGCGAGCGGACCGTAGACGATCGAGCGCGAGGCGAGCGACGACCCGCGTCAGCCAGCCCTCAAGGTTCTCGATCGCCTCCGCGTCGGAGCGCTCAAGCCGCAGCCACGCCTCCTGCACGATGTCCTCCGCCTCGCCGAAGTCGCCTAGCTCGCTGTACGCGAGCCGGAGTAGTCGCGGCTGTGCTCGCGCGAAGCGCTCTGCGAGCGTCATACGCCGATCCGGCTCCAGCCCTCCGTGCCCGCGCGGACGCGGGGCGCCCAGTCACTGGCCTCACGCAGCCGCGCGTTCGACACCCGTTGCGAGCGCGCCAGCGGCCCCTCCTGGGGCGCCCGCGGGCGCAGTGCCTCCGCCCCGACGGCGGCGGCCAACGCCGCATCGATCTCGGCATTCGTCGCCGCGTCGGTGTCCGCGACGTTGTATGTCCCGGCGGGGATGCGTAGCGCCGCGGCGATCGCCGCAGCGGCGTCCTCGAGCCACACTGTCGGCCGGTACGCGCCGGGCGGTCCCGGCGCGATCGACGCGCCGGCGCGCGCGGCCCGGAGGGCGGCGAGGGTGGACTCGCTGTCGGGTCCGATGAACAGCCCGAACCGCAGCACCACGGTATCGCCGTCGAACAGCTCGCGCGCGTTGCGCTCCGCCGTCAGCGGGGCCGTCGCCACGCCGCCGCCGGCGACCGGCGCGTCCTCGTCGAGCCACGCGTCACCGCCGTCGGCGTACACGAACGCGATCGACTCCTGTACCAGTCGCCCCACGCGGGCGGCCTGGGCAGCGCGCGCGATCGCCGACGACGCCTCGGCACGCAGGCGGTCGTTCTCCTCCCAGGCGGAAGGATCGGCCATGCGATCGGGGCTCGGGACGTGCGTCAGCAGGTTGACGACAGCGTCCGCTCCCGCAAACGCCCGGCGCAGAGACGTGCCGTCGAAGACATCAGCCTCGACGGCTCGCGCCCCCAGGCCCTCCAGCAGCTCGCGGCCGCGCTGCGAGCGCGTCGCTCCCGTGACGCGGTGACCGGCGGCGAGCGCCGCGCGCACCGCGCCGCGCCCGATGACACCCGTGGATCCAGTAATGACAGTTTCGCTCATGCGGAGCTGACGATGTACCGCGCTCGATCGTGACATGCAGTCCCGGCATCGCCCACGGAACCCGGGGCGCGCGAGGCCGTTTTCTACCGTCTGGCCGGACGCGGGTCTAGCCGACTTCGACGGTCGGCGGAGGTTTGCCGCCTTCATGATCGTCGGGCGGTTCCGGGAGGTGCGCGTCTGAAAACAACACCTGCGCGCGCTCGGATGCGCCGGTGATCGCTTGCGAGTCAAGTTCAGACTCGGTGAGCGGGATGTTCATCGCCGGCCACTCACACACGAACGTCACCGGCCCGGGCGGAGGCAACGGCCACACCCAGTAGGTCTGGCACCAGCGGCCGCCGCCGCCGCTGCCGCCGGCGTGGTGCATCACCGGTGTCGTTGGGCGTTTTCGCGCATGCTCAAACCCGCCGGTGTTGGTCACTCGCGACCCGTCGGCGAACCGGATGCCGAAGCGCAGCACCTCGGGCGGGATCCCGTCGACCGCGTCACGTCGCAGCATGTGCTGGCGATGGAACATCAGGTGATCGAAGTCATCCTCGTCCGGCGTGATCATCGCGAGGAGGTCGAGCTCAAATCCGGTCGAGTACGCGGCGACCCTCGTGAGGCAGACAGCGACGCGATCGTTTCGCGCCAGCACGCGCTCGATCGGGACGATGCCGGGGAGCGTCCCTCGCGGCGCCGACAACCATGCCGGCGTGCGGTACACCGGCTCGGGCGCCGCACGCTTCGGTGGCTGGAAGAACGCGCTCACAGATCGTGCAGGTTACCGGCGCGGTTTGCGGCTACCAAGCAGCCGCGATAAGGGCTTGCGGAGGTAGAGTCCGGGTTGTGACGACGCTGGCCTCCCGTCCGAATACGGCGCTGCTGGTCAGCGACGCCCACACAACCGGGGACCGAACCGAGTGGGGCGCCCCTCCGCCCGAGCAGGTGATCGCGCACACCAACCTCTATTGGACCCATCAGACGGCGCCGGGCCGGAGCGCCGGGACCTTGAAGAGCGCCGAGGTGTTCGCCGGAACGGGCTGACTCGGCGCCCCGCGTCGCAGGGCGTCAGCTTTGCCTGCGCGGGGGCCTTCTGTTCGCTTGCCCGGGGTGCGGATGCTCCTTAAAAAGCCCTGCCGGTCGGCGATGAAGCGTCCGTAACCACTGCACCGACCGCCAGAGCGCTGTGATTCCCCTCGTTGGTTGAAACACCCACCAAGACCCGGTTTCGAGCATTGGAGGACTGATGTGGCACAACATCTTCACGTTGGGCGTCAGCCTGGGGGAGAAGGTCATCCGCAGCGTGCTGATCTACCTGTTCCTGCTTGTTGCCTTCCGCGTGTTTGGCAAGCGGGAGCTGGGGCAGGCGAACACGCTTGATCTCGCCGTGCTGGTCCTCGTGGCCAATGCGGTCCAGAACGGGATCATCGGCAACGATGTCTCGGTCACCGGCGCGGTGGTCGGCGCCGTGGTGCTGTTCGGGCTGAACGCGGCGTTCGCGCAGGCGTCGTTCCGGTTTCCGTGGATGAGCTGGCTGCTGGAGGGCGACCCGAGCACGCTGATCTCCGAGGGACAGCTGAACCGCCGCGTGCTTCGGCGCGAACAGATCTCGTTACCCGAACTACGGTCGATGGCGCGCCGCCAGGGCTTCGCGGAGCTCGGCGAGGTGTACACGGCGATCCTTGAGACCAACGGCGTCGTCTCGATGTTCCGCGAGGACGAGGGCTGTCGGTATCACCCCGACACAACGCCCCACGGCCTACGCTTCGGTAAGCACCGTGGGCAGCCAGCTGCGTCTTAGACGGCTTCCCGGCACCACCGGGTGGCCCACCGGCCGAACCTGAAGAGAGGATCGGTGTTCCGACTAGCTGCAACGCCGACCGTGGCGCTCACCGGTACTCGAAGAGTGGCGCTGGCCGCGATGACGGTTGGTCCGTCCGGTGCGAGAGTGACCCAGCTTGCGAGCTCGGTCGCGATCCTGAGATGTTGCTCGATTTCGGGCTCGCCGGTCGAGGCCACGACACGCCGGTTTCGTGCGCATCGGGATAGTGTTGGTGTGCTTGAGCACGACAGACGGCCAACAACCAACCTTTGTGTCTCAGCCCAGGGATGAGATGAGCGTGCCGGACAACGAGAACAAGGCGGTGCCGCCGGCACCGATGCCGCGGGACAGGAAGGGTTGGCGCGTGGCGCCTGCGCCCGACGGCCGGGGGATGCCGGATGAGCACAAGCCGAAGCCCCCTCACCGGTGGCGGGGCCTTTGGATCTTCCTGATCGTCCTGCTGGCGTTGAACTGGTTGTCTGTGCTTTTGGCGCAGCCGGGCGCGAAGCCTCGGGTTGACGTGCCTTTCAGCCCTTTCTTCCTGCGTCAGCTCGACTCTGGCCACGTCAAGTCGATCACCGCCACGAGCAATGCGATCCAGGGCACCTGGACGGTCGCTGTGAAGTACCCGCCGAACGATGCGAGCGCAACGGCGACGACGCTGTTCTCGACTCAGGTTCCGTCGTTCTGGAATCAGGGATCGCTGACTCAGGCGCTCGTCTCCAAGGGCGTGGAGGTCAATGCCAACAACCCGAATCCGGGGACGTCGTTGGTGGCGGAGCTGCTGCTCGGTTTCGGTCCGACGCTGCTGCTGGTTGGGCTGTTCATCCTGCTCGCGCGGCGCGCGCAGGCCGGCGCTGGCGGTCTTGGAGGTCTCGGGGCGTTTGGCCGCACGCAGGCGCGGCGTGCGGATCCGGAGAAGATCCGGGTCACGTTCGAGGATGTGGCCGGGATCGACGAGGCCAAGGGGGAGCTGACCGAGATCGTCGATTTCCTGAAGACGCCGGAGCGCTACCAACGACTCGGTGGCCGGATGCCGCACGGCGTCCTCCTGTACGGGCCGCCTGGAACCGGCAAGACGTTGCTGGCTCGCGCCGTCGCTGGGGAGGCCCATGCTGCGTTCTTCTCGATTGCGGCGTCGGAGTTCATCGAGGCGATCGTCGGTGTCGGGGCGGCGCGTGTGCGCGACCTGTTCGCGAAGGCAAAGGAGGCGGCGCCGGCGATCATCTTCATCGACGAGTTGGATGCGATCGGCCGCTCGCGGCAGGGCTCGGCGGGGATCACCGGCGCAAACGATGAGCGCGAGCAGACGCTCGACCAGATCCTGACCGAGATGGACGGTTTCGAGTCGACCCAGGCCGTCGTTGTGCTGGGAGCGACGAACCGGCCCGAGATCCTAGATCCGGCGTTGCTGCGGCCAGGCCGGTTCGACCGCAGAGTCGCGGTTCAGGCTCCCGATAAGGCGGGGCGGCGCAAGATCCTGGAGGTGCACACGCGATCATTGCCGCTCGACAAGGACGTCGACCTGGAGGCGTTGGCGGCGACCACGCCGGGCATGGTGGGCGCGGATCTCGCGAACCTCGGCAACGAGGCGGCGCTGCTG
>Ga0123356_10008432_pt1 | contig 10250 bp, 8 predicted proteins | sample TergutEmb28metaG_2_FD_92546 | JGI IMG/M metagenome (GOLD analysis project Ga0123356, IMG submission 92546) | Embiratermes neotenicus P3 segment gut microbial communities from Petit-Saut dam, French Guiana - Emb289 P3 | ecosystem: Host-associated > Arthropoda: Insects > Digestive system > Gut ... | reverse complement strand
GCGACTGCACGACAGCCGTGATGTCTCCGGACGGCGCAGGCACACCGCGTTTATCGCTAAAACAGTAATATTATGGAGGGATGTCATGATGTTTCTACACAAAGTGTTGAATAAAGTGGTGGCGGGCTTGTGCCTGTGTATACTTGCGGCTGTGCTGACGGGGTGCGGCGACGATGTTGGCGGTGAGCACTGCGACGGCGTCAACGAGTTCCTCGACCGGTTCTCCGGCAACACGCCTGTCGCCACGGTCAACGCGGCGGAGCCCGTCATAACAGGCCCGAGCGGCCGCACGGTGCCGATAGGCCCGGAGGGCGCGACCTGCACCATAGCGGTCGCGGCAAGCGTAACTGACGGCGGAACGCTCTCCTACCAGTGGTTCCGCGGTGCCGAGAGTGCGGTTTGGACAGAGATAGAGGGCGCGACTGATTCGATTTATGAGGTACGGGCGGACAGCCTGGCAACGTACCACTTCTACGTAGAGGTAACAAACACGAACAACAGCGTAAACGGCAGCAAAACGGCGCGGCGCTCGAGCACCCCGGTCATGGTCTCTGTCAACGTGGTCGTGAACGCGCAGGTGCCGGAAATAACGGCACAGCCGGTAGGCGGAACAGTAAGAGTGACAACGGGCGGAACGTACCCGTTGAGCGTAACGGCGGTTGTGGGGAGCGGGGGGCTGACCTATCAGTGGTTCAGCAATATAGACAGCAGCAATACAGGCGGGGTGCCGATACAGGGCGCGACAGAGGCGGAGTACGCCGCGCTGACAGGCAACCCCGGCACATCCTACTATTACGTGGCAGTAACGAACACCATAGCCGAAAATGGCGACGGCGGCAGAAAAACAGAGTCGGTTGTGAGCGATGTGGCGGTATTGACGGTCAACAATGACAGAAACGCGCTGACGCCGGGGATAACCGCGTATCCCGGCGATACAACGGTAACAGCGGGTACACCGCTTACGCTAACCGCGGCGGCGAGTGTGGCGGATGCCGATGGACAATTGGCATATACCTGGTACCGCAGTAACACCAGAAACAATACCGGCGGCGACTGGGCAGGTTCAGGCGCTTCCCATACCGTGCCGACCGCGGCGAGTGATACGGGGACGGCCTATTACTATGTAATAGTGACGAATACCATACCGGCCGGCGAGAATGTCGGTGAGACGACTGCGATAACGCGAGGGGCTGCCGTAGAGGTTCGCGTGAATGCGGTGAGTACTGTGGAGACGTATACGCTTACTATAAATAATCCGGGAGCCTACGGGACGGTACTTGTAAATAATGCCCAGAATTCGAGGTTGGACGGCCTCCGTGCCGATACGGTAATCCACATACAGGCGACAGAGGCAGCGGGGTACAGATTCACCGGCTGGACAGTAAGCGGGGATGGCACCGTTGCAGACTCGACACTCGCTACCACTACCATCACCATAAGAGGCAATGTAACGCTGACCGCCAACTTTGAACAGGTACCAACACCGCCGTTGCTGTCCCCCGGGCTTATCTGTGCTCCCGGTGAGGCGTGGGTGATTAATGAGGCTTATTGGAATAGCTACGAAAACAGACACGAGTATATCGCGTATGTTTTCACCGGTGATGAACCGGGCGCTACTCGCGGTGGCGGTCAATTTGAACTGTATCACAAGTTTGTCGGTGACAATAAATGGGATATGACCGTTATCGGGTCTTGGTCATCGGATGGAAAAAGTCTATCCGCACCGGATTTTTGGATGTTTTTTGATTATAGTATATCGTCTGATATTATGACGACAACGTTCGAGGATAATATTGAAGAGTACGTCTTTACAAAAAAGGGCGGTGGGCCGTCTAACTGGTGATAAGAACGTCAGGCAACAAATTGATTATAAATCCGCGCCATATCTTTCAATACGGCCGCCGGATCGCCGCTCTGCGTGAATTGGCGTACCATGCAGAAGTTCTTCGCCCCTGCCTCGAGGACCTGCGGCAGGTTCGTCAGGTCGATCCCGCCGATGCACACGCCGGGGACGGTTGATGCCGCCAGCATCTCTTTCATCCCGCCTATCCCAATCGCCGGGTCGGCAATTTTCTTGGTAGGAGTCGCCCAAACCGGGCCTATTCCGATATAATCAGGCTGTTGAATGCAGGCATCCCTTGTCTGTTGGGGGTTATGGGTGGATATGCCGACAATCATGTCATCCCCCACGATCTCCCGCACCTCCCGATAAGAGATGTCGCCCTGCCCGACGTGCACCCCGTCCGCCCCGACCTCCACGGCGATATGCGGGTCGTCATTGACGATAAACCGCGTACCGGCCCCGTCAGTAATCTTCCGCATCTTCAAGGCGGTATCAACAACTACCTCTCTGGGGGCGTCTTTCATCCGCAGCTGCACAAACGCCGCCCCGCTGTCGACAAGCAGCGACGTCATGTACTCGTACCCCTTAACCGGGTCGGTCAGCACCGAATAGAATCCAAAACAGGGCGAAAATGGCTTTTTCATATATCCATATATAATATGTTGACTTTTATTTTTTGGCCCTTACCATCCGCCCGATCAACTCCCGGTTAGGCACAATGTAGTCGATAACCGAGAAAAGCGTGTAAATTGCCGTCACCAGCACCACCCAGTACCCCGGGTGCTGCCCCCAGGCGCGCTCCGGCATCCACTCAAAGCCCATCCGCTGCCCCCAGACTATAACCAGCACCGCGAAAGTCGCCACCCCTTGCAGCACCGCTTTGAGTTTCCCCGACCACCGCGCCGCCAGCACTAATCCGTTGGACGCGCAGACAATGCGCAGGAGCTGCATGAACGCGTCGCGGTAGAAGAATATGAGGTACATCCACCAGGGGATGATTCCGGCCACCATGAACGAGATGAAGACGGTTTGCCGCGACACGCTGTCGGCGACGGGGTCGAAGATCTTGCCGAAGTCGGTTACCTCCCCGCGCGCCCGCGCGATCATTCCGTCGAACAGGTCGGAGAGCTCTATCAGCACGGCTAAGCCGAGGCACACGTATATCCACGTCAGGTCGCCGGCGGAGGGGTACCCGCGGATGAAGGCGTACGCGAATACCGGCGCTATGGCCAGACGGGAGGCTGTTACTGCTGTCGCAAGGTTCATAAAGGCCCTTTTCGTGGATTGGCGGTTAGTCGCCGCCGTTAGCGGGCTGCCGCCGGCTTTGGCGGTATTCCGTCCTATCTGTAAAAATACTATTAGGGCGCGGTATTAAAAAAATAAACTTTTTTTTATTGACGCTGCCGACACATATTATATTTATATATGGTGTGTTGTTCGCCATATACTATATTGTATAGTATGTGTAAAAACGTCTTTTGTCAGGGGTCTATTGAAATGTCGAATTTGAACACGCGCACGGGGAGCCCGCAAACGCTGCTGTCTGCCGCCCTCGTGGTTTTGGCGCTGTCTGTTGTAACGGGGGCTTTTGCCGCCGGCCTGCCCGGCGAGTATCTTGTAACCCAGCGCTGGCGTGCGCTGAACAACCCTTATTCGTCGTTGAGCAACCCGGCCAACATTGCCGAGGAGAACTACATCTCCCTGCGCGCCGCCGTGGCGCCTGTCTTGCAGGGCGCGTTCACGCTCACCGAGTTCGGCGTCAACGTGCCGCTCTCGCTCTACCACACCGCCGGCTTCACCATGCTCATAGAGGGCGCGGGGGCGGTGTATGAAGATATCCCCGACCCGGCCGGGACGGGAAAGCTCGTCGCCAACACGAGCGGCGCGCTCAACAACGCCAACATGATCTTCTCGTTCGGCTACGCATGGCACATCTGGCACAAGCTTATAGTGGGGGCGAACCTCAACTTCGCCTACCAGACCAACTTCGGCGAGCCCCTCATGGGGACCGGCCTCGACCTCGGCGTCAACTACCGGCTGCTCAAGCACCCGATCCTCGGCGAGCACATCGTCGGCCTCGCGACGCAGAACCTCCTGGCGCCTACCATGGGAACCTCGCTCTTCGATTTCAGCTCATCAGCCGAGTACGCCCGCAACCTGCGGCTGTCGGCATACTCCAAGTTCTGGGAGAACCGCATAGAGAACTACCTGGAGTTCGACCTGAAAGACTTCTTCGCCAAGGCCGAGACCTTCCAGACCTCCGACGGGCTCGACGCGATGAAGTCGATCGAGTGGGAGATGAACTGGCGCATCGGCTACTGGGCGATGAGGATGTTCAAGGCGTACCTGATCCTCGGGTTCGACGAAAACGTCATGGGCCACTGGGGTTTGGCGCTGGGCGCGCAGATGCCGGCGTTCAACCAGGGGCGCGACCTGTCGGTCCACTACCAATATAATGTAATGACCGAAGAGAACAGCGACGCAACCAGCCACTCCTTCTACGCGAAGGCCGAGTTCGGCAGGCACCGCGAAGAGAATCTGGCCCGCAGGGTCGGCCGCATGGCGTCCCTCAACCCCAACGAACTCTACAACCGCGGGCGCAGGCTCTACGCCCAGGGGCAGTACTGGGAAGCGTTCTTCATCTTCAGCCGTCTGTCCGTCGAGTTCCCCGACTTCTTCAAGAACGACTGGGTGCACCTGTTCAGGGCAGACTGCCAGGAGCAGCTTGATATGCGCGAGCAGGCGGTCATGAACTACAACAACGTAAAGAGGGCCTACCCGAACGGCGAGGTGGTGCCCTACGCCGACCTTGGGCTCATGCGCGTCTACTACCGCAACAGGAACTTTCCGGAGGCCACGAACCAGTTCGTCGAGCTCAGCCGGCCCAACGTGCCCGACTCGCTGCGCCACCACGGGTCGTATATAATGGGGCAGATATTCCTGCAAAACGGCGAGCTGAGGAAAGCGATCCACGCGCTCTCGATAATTCCCGATGACCACCCCGAATATATCCACGCGCAGCATGCCATAGCGGTAGCCCACGCGATGTTGGAGAGCGATATGAAAGATGTGATCACCGCGCTCGAAAACGCCATGGCCACGACGCCCGTAACGCGGGAACAGCAGGAGATAGTTAACAGAAGCTACCTTTTCATGGGTCTCATATTCTATGAAGAGGGCGCTCTCTCCAAGGCGGTGGTGGCGTTGCGCCAGGTTCCCGGCAACAGCTACTATTCCGAAGATGCGCTTCTCGGTTTGGGCTGGTCCGCGTTGAAAGCGCGCCAGTGGAACGACTGCATAAGCGTGGGCCAGCAGCTCGCCCGCACCTCTCAGAAGCCGATTCTGCGCGCCGAGGGCATGCTCATCCAGGCGTACGGGCACCTGTTGCAGAAAGACTACCCCAGGGCGCTTGAACACTTGAGGGCCGCGCACGAGATAGCACGGAACATCGAGACACCGGACCAGGATTCCTTGAGTATGCGCTCGCTGCAAAACGATAACAACCGCGTGAGCTATACCATGATGTCTGAGCGCGTAGAGGAGTTCTCCCAGCTTGGCCAGACGGCGCACATCGCCGGCGTGCTCGACAGCATGCAGCGCAGGAGCGACCAGTTCATAAAGGGCTTCCAGGAGCACCATGTCTACGCCCACGAGTTCCAGAGAGGCTCGTTCTTCTCGAGGAACGCCGAACAGGTGAAAGACGACATCGAGTACGCGATGGCGACGGTGCAGAAGATAATCGGTTCCCAGGGCGGCCAGCAGCAGCAGCAGCGGATCGACGCCGAGCTCGAAAGGCTCAGGCGCCAGATGGAGCAGATGGAAGATTCCGATGGCGGCGGAGGCGGCGGGGAGTAGCCGCAGGGGTGGTACAGCGGTATCTGACGGATACGCAGGGGGCGGGCTTAAAACCCGCCCTTTTCGTTATTCCTAAAGTTTTGCGGCTGTTGTGCCGATAAATAAAATACACCATATTGTCACTGTCGAAAGGGGCTAATCATGAACGCAGGACACGTTAACGGTTCGGGGGCGACAAACGCCTATTATCAAAACCTGAACACAAAGAAGACCGGCGGCAAGGAGGCTGCCACAGAGACAGCGGCCGCCGCGGGCGATCAGTACACCGCCGGTACGAACTCGACGAAAGGTACCTACTCCAAGGATACCGTCAACATGCAGAAACTCTGGAACATGGCCGAATCCCGGTACGCCGGCATGCGCGGGATGGTAGCGAGCATGATAGGCGGCGGCATGGGCCACATCGGCGGCGCCGACGGAACGCACGGCCAGGCTTTCTGGACGACAGCGGCCAAAGGAGGCAACGCCGACTTCAAGGTCGACGAGGCGACGCAGGCCAAGGCCCAGGAACTGACCGGAGAAAACGGCTACTTCGGTATAAAGAAAACAACGGAACGCATAATGGACTTCGCAAGGGCAATGGCCGGCGAAGGCGCGAGCGAGTCCACGATAGAGAACCTCAGAAAAGGCGTACAGGAGGGGTTCGACTACGTAGCCAAACTCTTCGGCGGGTTCGACAAGCTGCCGGAACTCACAAGAGACACTTACGACTCGATAATGAGCGAGTTCGACAGCTGGGTAGCGGGGGCAGGGGCGAAAGCATCCTGAAAGCCGCCGGCAACACGGCTCAAACGCCTGGCAAACGGCACGGTTCACACAACCGTGCCGTTTTTTTATTTGTGCAGGACAAAGTATAAATTCCCGCAATAATCACCGCCGTTTAAACGAAAATCTATTAGTGACGAGATTGCATCACGCTTGCTAAACCGCTTACTTTAAAAAGGAGCTCGCTATGACCTGCCAAGCTATCCCGAAAAGCGCTGTTGAGTCGGTGGAACTGTCGGATCAGGAGCAGTGGCCGATACAGTTGGGGCTTGCCCCGTCCTCGGCTACGTTTTTTGACAAGGCGCACCTGCTCATAGCAGCGGACTGCACAGGATACGCGGGAACCGGGTTCTACACCAAGTACATGAAGGGCAAAATCACGCTGACAGGCTGCCCCAAACTTGACGACTTCGACTACGTGGAGAAGATTACCGCGATACTGAAAAACAACAACATAAAGTCGGTAACGGTGATACGCATGGACCTCCCGTGCTGCAGAGCGATCGCGAACTCGGTGATATTCGCGCTGCAAAAGTGCAGGAAGATAATCCCGTGGTGGGCCGTTACGCTCAATACTGACGGGGAGGTTGTGTCGGATTAGGCAGGTTCTCCAGTTTAAGCCTCGGCGCCAGCAATTCCGGTGTGCGTACGCCCCAATCGGAATTGCCAACGGCCACGCTGCCGGGCGGCAGCCCCTCAATATCAAAGATAACCGCTAACACTGTACTCTCCGGCGACGCTTTAAGCGGCGCCAGCCATACCGCGTTCAGGCATGATTTGGCGACAATGGCGTGCTTGACGTGTTCGCTGCGGGACCTGTTCATGCCGCGGTAGAAGAGGCCGGTTGATATGCTGCTGACCGGTATGCCGCCCATAAGCTCGCGGGCTTTTTTTCTCTCTTTGCAGACATACGCGAACAGCACCTCCCTGATGGCGGCCGCCGCCGGGTCGCGCAGCCAGTTGTTCCCGAGCCGCAGATGCGCCGCCTCGTAGGCAATTTTCAGTACAGCACCCTTGACGTCAGGATTTTCAGGCGCCGCCGGCCCCGCGGGGGCTGCCGCCCACGGCCGCACGCTGTACGTTGACGGTTCGCCATCCTCCAAAAAGAGATCAGCCCGCCCCCCGCCTACCCCGCGGTCATAGCACGCCAGCGCCACGTCAAACACGCTTTTAAGCGCCACGTCCACCGTGCCGCCAAGCCCGTTATTGCACTCTGTACAGACAACCGGCGTCCGGAATTTCCGGTTCCCCAGCGATCTGGGCACGATGTGCTCGCCCCGCTTCTCGAACCGGGATTCGGGTTTGCGCGTGTCGCATATTATGCAGAGCCTGTCGTCGGACATACCCGGATAATATAATATTTGGGGAATTATAAATAATACGTAAAACGAAAAAACTATTGACAGCGCCGTACCAATAACTTATTTTAATATCAGTAACTGACACGACACTCTCGGTAACTGAACAGTCGCCGGAACACAGTATTTCCGGTGGACGGGCTGCTTATGCGGCAGCGGGAAGACACCCGCGGGACAGTAAACAAAATTATTGTTCCGCGGGTGTCTTTTTTTCTACCAAACGGGAGGAAGCATGAAAGACACCGGTACCGGCGCCGCCGTCAATACCACAAACGTCAACAGCGCCAACGACGACAGCAACACCAAACTCGCGGTCCACGTCGCGTTCGTCACCATCATCCTGAACACCGTGCTCACGGCGTTCAAGCTGGCGGCGGGCATTATAGCAAACTCCGCGGCCATGATCTCCGACGCGGTGCACACGCTCTCAGACCTGCTGACGACGTTCATAGTCATAATAGCCGTGAAACTGTCAGGCCAGAAGCCCGACAGCAAGCACCCATACGGCCACGAACGGTTCGAGTGCGTAGCCTCGCTCATACTCGCCCTGTCGTTAGGCGTTGTGGGCATCGGCATCGGCTACAGCGGGGTCAAGATGATAATGGACGGCACCTACGAGGGCAGGATCCCCGGCACTCTGGCGCTTGTCGCGGCGGCCGTGTCCATAGCGGTGAAGGAGTGGATGTACTGGTACACCCGCGCGGCGGCGAAAAAAACCAAATCCGGCGCCCTGATGGCCGACGCGTGGCACCACCGCTCCGACGGGCTGTCGTCGATAGGCGTGTTCATAGGCATCGGCGGCGCGATGATGGGCTGGCCGATACTCGACCCCATCGCGAGCCTGATCATCTGCATATTCATATTAAAGGCGGCGTATGATATCTTCGCCGATGCGATCGGAAAAATGATCGACAAGTCGTGTGACGACAAAACGGTGGAGGAACTGAGAGCGCTGGCCGCCGCGCAGACAGGCGTTATAGCCGTGGACGACATAAGGACACGCATATTCGGCGCCAAAATATTCGTAGACATAGAGATAGCCGCGGATAAGGATTTGGCGCTGACGGAGGCGCACAGGATCGCGGAGACGGTGCACGATGCTGTTGAGGCGAAGTTTCCGGATGTTAAGCACTGTATGGTGCATGTTAATCCTTATAATCGGGATTAATTGTTTTACTTTTTTAAACCAATTTGGGAAAAAGTTTTGTCGGTTGCAACCCCAGGTTGGTTTTGTTGGCTGAGATTTTTTAAACCAATTTGGGAAAAAGTTTTGTCGGTTGCAATTCTGTTCGCGAGGGTCTGAGCGGTCGCTTGGACGTTGAGCCCCGCTAACGCGGGGCGCCGGGCTGTCCGCCCGGCACTCATAACGTCAACGGCAAAATCAAGGCATCCTCATATGTAGGGGCGGCAATTTGCCGCCTGCCTTTTAAAACGGTTATTTCACAAACGGCGCAAATATTATATTATGAATATGGCAGATAAACATCAATCAACAGAAATGGCAAGGGGAATTCCCGATGACGAGATCAATCTCTTGGAGATCGTCTACGTCCTCATCAAATACAAGGCCATCATTGCGTTGTTTACAATCGTTGGGCTGGTTGGCGGATACATGATTGCCAAGGTCAAAGGGCCTACTTTTGTGGCTAATGCGGTTATTATGGCCAAAGAGGCCGACAAGCAGATGCCTAACCTCGGGGCGCTTGGGGCGCTTGGCGGGTTTGCCGCTGCGCAGCTTAATCTGGCCGGTAACCCCGGGTTGGACAAGATAGAGATCCACTTCGACAGCCGGCAGTTTAAGGCGGAGCTGATTGAGAAGTACGGGCTGTTGGACGATATCTACAAGTACGGCGCGCCGCGCCTGTACAGGAAATACTACGATACCACGGCTGGGCGGTGGATCGAGGACGAGAAGTTCCGGCAGCCTGTGGCGCCCAAGGCCGCAGGCCTGTTTACCAAAAAGTTCATCCGCAAGGAGACCGACTCCAAGCGCGGAACGCTGACGCTCTCGGTCAGCAGCGGCGACTCGGTGTTCACATCCAAAATCATAGAGGGCAGCCTCGAACACCTCAACCGGTACATCCAGACCAACGTGCAAAAGGACGCCAAGGATAACGTCGACTTCCTTGAGCGGCAGTTGATAACGATAGCCGACCCGCTGCTGCGGGAAAAGTTGCAGGGGATGATTGCGGCGGAGATCGAAAAAGCCATGATCATCAGCAAGGAGGCGTTCAAGGTGATCGACAGACCGTTCATAATGAAAAGGCACAAGGAGCGGATCATGTACCCGCTCGCGGCGGGTATGGCGATGTTTATGATCAGCTCGGCAGCGGTGATTATACTCTATTACCTGTTTGGCGGCGGGAACGCTGACAGCGTCAGCCAAAAATGGATAGGGTTGATTCGCCGGCAATTGTTCAGGATTTTTT
>Ga0123356_10008431_pt1 | contig 10250 bp, 9 predicted proteins | sample TergutEmb28metaG_2_FD_92546 | JGI IMG/M metagenome (GOLD analysis project Ga0123356, IMG submission 92546) | Embiratermes neotenicus P3 segment gut microbial communities from Petit-Saut dam, French Guiana - Emb289 P3 | ecosystem: Host-associated > Arthropoda: Insects > Digestive system > Gut ... | reverse complement strand
TCATTATGGCCAGAATAAAGAATTTGCCATTGGGCGGGAGATTTACCTTAAAAGAATCTCTAAGAATCGCTGCTGATAGCTTTTTAGGTTTGTTTACAATGGTGATAATAATCGGCGGTGTGTTTCTCGGAATTGTTACCGCCACCGAGTCTTCGGTTTTGGCCTGTATGTGGGCGTTTATCGTTGCGCTATTCATATACAAGCAGCTTAAGCCAAAGGATTTATTACCCATTCTTAAAAGCGCGCTGAAAACTATCGCAATTGTTATGACTTTGATTGCTTCGGCCGGGGCTTTTGGTTTTATTATGACCTGGCTCCGTATTCCATCGCTTATAACCGGAGCGCTGCTGACCATAACCGAAAATAAAATCTTGCTTTTATTGCTGGTCAATTTCATCCTCTTGCTTTTAGGCGCGATAATGGATATGGCGCCGATGATCCTTATCTGCGCGCCGGTTTTATTGCCTGTAGTAACATCTCCTGCCATCGGTATGGATCCGGTGCATTTCGGCGTTGTACTGATCTATAACCTCGGTATGGGTCTTTTGACTCCTCCTGTGGGGACATGTCTGTTCGTAGGCAGCGCCATCGGAAAGGTTAAAGTCGAGGAAACAATTAAAGCTCTGCTGCCCTTCTACGTTGTTATGTTCGTCGGGCTTATGCTTGTTACTTTTATTCCGGCAATTTCCATGGCAATCCCGAATTTGATGTTCAATTAGCGGACAAATTTGCGATCTAGCCGGCTCTGAGCCGGTAAAAAATAATGTTTCTTTCAGGAGGAAAGAATGAAAAGATTATCTGTTTTATTGGTGGCGCTTCTAGTACTCGCAATGGTAATTACTTTGCCGGGCTGCCAAAGACAACAAGGCGGCGCTGCTCAAACCAGAGTCTTAAGGTTAGCATGTAATCAGCCCGACGGTTATCCCACAGTAGTAGGAGCTTTGGCTTTTGCTCACTATGTGTATTACCACACGAACGGCGCAATCAGAATCGAAGTTTATAACAATGCGGTTCTGGGCCAGGAAAGAGAAACAATCGAAATGACCCAGACCGGAGCAATCGCTTTCATCAGGGTAGGAACAAACCCGCTGACATCGATCAACCCGCAGATGGCTGCGCTGAGTATGCCCTTCCTGTACCGCGACAGAGAACACATGTTCAACGTTCTTGACGGCCAGGTAGGAACAGAAATGCTTGAGTCCCTTCAGCAGCAGAACCTCCTGGGTCTTGCATGGCTCGATGCAGGCTTCCGCAACTTCTATAACTCACAGCGCGAAATCAGAAGCCCCGCAGACATGGCAGGTATGAGAATCCGCGTTCAGGAAACACCCCTCATGATGGACATGGTACGTTTCCTCGGTGCATCCCCCACCCCCATGGCTTATGGTGAAGTTTATACAGCCATTCAGAACGGCGTAATCGACGGCGCAGAAAACAACTGGCCTTCCTACATTACTGCCGCGCACTATGAAGTAGCCAAATTCTTTACCGCTAACCAGCACATGGCATCACCGGAAATGTTCCTTGTTAACACAGGCGTATGGAACAGTTTCAGCGATGCAGAAAAAAGGATAGTTAAAGCAGGCGCAGTTGAAGGAGCGAAAGTACAGCGTGCCGAGTGGCTCAGGCAGGAAATTCAGTATGAGAACATGGCCCGCGCTTCCGGTAACACAATTACCACTCTTACGCCCGCACAGCTCCAGCTCTTCGTAGACGCATTGATGCCCATCTATGACCAGCCGGCTTATACACCATTTGCCGATCTCATCAGGCGCATAAGAGCTGTCAGATAAGGTTTTTATCAAAGACAGTAATTAAGTTGTCATTGAGCCTTTTTCGATACTTTGAAAAAGGCTCATTTTTTTTGTATAATTAGTCATGAATATAAACCATAAAGATCAACCATGGATTTTTTTTAAGGACATTGAAGGCCAGGCCGCCGCGCCGGGCATTGTCCGCAAGGTTCTTGCTTACTGCGACGCCATGATGTGCGTAGTAAACGAGTTTGAAGAAGGCGCTGTCGGAGCGCTGCACAGCCATCCCCATACGCAAATCACATATATTGCGGAGGGCCGCTTCAGTTTTACCATCGGTGATGAGACCAAGGAAGTAAAAAAAGGGGACACCCTCTGCAAACAAAACGAAGTGAAACACGGCTGCGTGTGCCTTGAAAAAGGAGTGCTGGTGGATTTCTTTACTCCCATGCGGGAAGATTTTATAAAAACAAAATGAAAGAAAAACTGCATCTGATAAAAAAGGGCGACAATGTAGCAGTTGCCCTTACAGGATTAAAAGTTGATGAATGCGTACACATCGAAGATCTCTCTGTAACGGTAAAGGATGATATCCCTGCCGGACATAAAATTGCCCTTGCCAAAATAAAAAAAGAAGAAAAGGTAATAAAGTACGGTTTCCCCGTTGGCAGAGCCGATAAAGAAATTGAGATAGGACAGCATGTTCACACGCATAATGTAAAAACACTCCTTACCGAAAAAGCAGAATACCATTACAACCCTTCTCCCATGGCGCCGCAAGTGCAGAGCGCTCCCGTACCCGAAATAGATGTATACCGGCGTAAAGACGGGCGTATCGGAATCCGCAATGAAATCTGGATAATACCCACTGTGGGCTGTGTTAATAAAACCGCAGAAATCCTTGCAAACTGGGCGAATAAGGAACTCTGCGGGAAAGGGAGCGGAGTTGACGGGGTTTACGCCTGGACTCATCCGTACGGCTGTTCGCAAATGGGAAGCGATCACCAAATGACAAGAACCATTCTCGCTGATCTGGCTAAACACCCGAATGCGGCGGCTGTGCTTGTACTTTCACTTGGATGTGAGAAAATTACAACCGATGAGTTTAAAAATGCTTTGGGAAGTTATGCCGACGACACTGAAAGAATGGCATTCCTTATAACTCAGGATCATGAAGACGAACTTATAGAAGGAAGGAAGCTGCTTTTAACACTGTCTCTTAATGCAAGCAAAGCAAAAAGAGAAAAAGCCAAAATGTCGGAGCTGATCGTAGGCATGAAGTGCGGAGCCTCCGACGGTTTTTCCGGCATTACAGCAAACCCGCTTACAGGCATGGTTTGCGATACTCTGTGCCGCGCGGGCGCTTCAGTCATCCTGACCGAAGTACCGGAAATGTTCGGAGCCGAACAAATGCTCATGGATCGATGTGAAAACAGGGAAGTTTATGACAAGACTGTTTCACTTATATCCGGTTTTAAGGAATATTTAAGCTCACATAATCAGGTAATATACGAAAACCCCTCTCCGGGAAACAACGACGGAGGTATCACTACCCTGGAAGAAAAATCCTGCGGCTGCGTGCAAAAGGGAGGGAAAACGCCTGTAGTTGATGTGTTCCGTCACGGCGATATAATACCGGCTTCGAGCAAGGGTGGGCTCATGCTTCTGGAAGGGCCCGGCAACGATATTGTTTCCGTAACGGCAATGACCGCCGCAGGGGCTCACCTTATTCTTTTTACAACAGGCAGGGGGACACCGCTAGGCGCACCTGTACCAACGATAAAAATCGCCAGTAACTCCGGGCTTGCCAAAAAAAAGGCAAACTGGATCGATTTTGATGCCGGCCCCCTCCTGGAAAAAAACGCCGGCACTCTTTGCAGTGAACTTCTGGAACTGATAGCGGAAATTGCATCCGGCAGGAAAAAGGCAAAAAACGAGATTAACGGCTACCGGGAAATATCCATTTTTAAAACCGGCGTAATATTATAACAGGAAAAATTTCCATTTTACTTGAATTTTCAGTTATTATGAATTAATATAAAAGTACTGGAGGTCACATGAAGAAATTCATCATTGTATTGTTTATTTTAGCGGTTATTTCGCCGGTTTTTGCCCAGAATAATCCCCCTATTGATGATATGTACTATGTAAATGTATCGGTAGAGAGAGTATATCCAACTTCGCAGGGTTATGTCATTCGATATATGAAAAACTCAGGAGTAATGGCCACTATTGGGATTCCAAATGACTGGTTTTACACTGCTGCAGGCAAAGCCGAAGTAATGAATTTACAACCCGGGACAGACTGGCCCACAATGTCGATATTCTACAGGAATGGCGAATTCAGCCATGTAAGGCTTTATTTGCACCGTTATAAAGGTCATCAAACATGGGGAAACATTCCTCAGGGTACGGATGTCAGCAGATTCTTCCCGACCGGAGACGTTCTTAATATAGAATATTGATGTACCCAGACATCGGCATAAAAAAGGCACCTCCAACGGTGCCTTCTGAGCTTATACAGTATATAAAATCCGGGACAAATTTCGTAATAGCCGGTCATAAAGAACCAGACGGAGACTGCGTAGGGAGCCAGCTTGCCCTGCGCAGCGCTCTTTTGCGTCTGGGTAAAAAAGCGGTTGTCTGCTCTGAAGGTCCGTTTGCAAGAAAAGAATTAAGCAAATACTTCGATCTGTTTACCGCATCTCCCGCAGAAGAAGATAAAATTGACGCAAAGGCCATCATAGTTGACTGCATAGGAATAGAAAGAACAGGCATTCTAAAGGAATTTTTGGGAAAAATGCCTTTTGCGATAATAGATCACCATGAATGCGTAACCCATCCGCCGTCTACGCCGGAGGCTCCTGTCTTTGTCGATGCGGATTCACCTTCCTGCACATTGCTGGTAGAAAAAGTAATAGCCGCTCTTGATCTGGAAATGACAGACGAAGAAGCGAATCTTCTGTTCTTCGGCCTTTGTACTGATACTGGTTTTTTCCGTCATCTGACAAAAGATAATGCAGATGTTTTTGAAGCCGCGGCAAAAATGATACGGCATGGCGCAAGCCCAAAGGATACATACCGGAACATATACGGCCGCAAGAGCCTCAAATCAAGAATCCTGATTGGGCAAATTCTTTCCGGAACAGAATCTCACTTTGACGGAAGACTGCTTATCAGCTATGAAACCCTGGAAAATTTTACCGACTACGGGTTCGAAAACAGGGATTCGGAAATTTTAAACCAGCTGCTGCAGTCAATTGAAGGCGTTGAAGCAATTGTAATTATCCGCCAAGAGTTAGCCGATAATTGTACTGTGAGTTTAAGATCGATTGACAAAATTGATGTGGCGCAGATAGCAGTATCCTTCGGCGGAGGCGGACACAAGAACGCTTCAGGACTCACAATGCAAGGAAGCATCCCATATATAAAACAAATCATGCTTGAATCGTTTTCTAAATTTTTCGTTTAGAAAATTAAAAAACTTCGAAATGACAAAAGTCACATATTAATGATCTAACTGCCCCTGTTTCTGCATCTTGATTCGTTCAAGACCGATATCAAGAAACAGGAGCGTTACATGCAGCAATCACTAAATGAGTTATATTCACAATATACCAACGGAAAACTGAAGAGGGCTGAACTCGAAGGATTTATTTACAAGTACTTGTTTTTTAATCAGGAAAAGACTTGCCTTAGTCACTGGAAATACGATGAATACGAAGACTATGTTTCCTGGTTTTATTCCAGGCTGCATAAAGCAATAGACTCATACAGCGAAACAGGTTCATCATTTGAAGCATTTATAGGTAAATTCATTCTTACATCTTCAAAGGAATACCGCGTACGCATAACAACAAAAAACATATTTGAATATTCCGCCTGGAGCGCACGTGTGCCGGAACTATACTTACATGAAGAACTTCCGGGTTACATTTATGACAATGAAGATAAAATCCTGTCAAAGCTTCTTGATAATAAAAACGGAAGAATGAATACACGGCGTATTCTGGCTCTTATTCTAAAATGTTATTACTATGTTTCCGAAGATTTTATAGATAAAATAACTCCAAAGATCGGCATCAAAAGCGATGAACTGAGAAAAATGATCAACAAAATACAGGAAATAAGGCAAAAGAAAGACAATGAAATTTACAACTTAAAGGAAAGAATTTATTGCCAGTATTACCGGTGCATGGTTTATGAAAGACGCCTTATGCATTTTCTGGAAGATCCTATGGCTTACAATAAATTAAAGCTCCGTCTGGAAAAGGCGAGAGTAAGACTGGAAAAAATGAGGAAACGCTTAAAACTGATCCGCAAAAACGCCACAAACAGACAGGTAGCACAGGTAATCGGAATAAAAAAAGGGACTGTAGATTCGAGTCTTTACAATCTTAGAGCCAGACTTGATATTCTGGCGGATAAATCCCTTCTTAACTGAAGCTTACCAGTCAAATGCGAACACTGCTTTTTCGTCATAATCCTTTCCCGGAGTAGTAAGGCATGACGGAAAACTGTCATTGTTCGGCGTATCAGGAAAATGCTGGGTCTCAAGACAGAAACCGGAATGCTTCATATAAACGGAACCCTGTTTGCCGTGTAAATTGTCAAGGTAGTTCCCCGTATAAAACTGAACGGCAGGCTGAGTGGTAAAAATTTTCATCGATCTGCCGGAATCCGGTTCATACACATCGGCGCAGGGACGCAGTTTGCCGGGCTCTCCGTCCACAACAAATGAATGATCATAACCGTCAATTTTTCCTTTATCGAAGTCTGCATTAATGCATTTGCGGGTTCTGAAGTCATAAACATTGCTGCCGGAAGAAGTCTTCACGGGAACAACCCTGCCTGTAGGAATGGAATAATTATCAACTTCAACATAGGATGAAGAATGCAGGATGACTTCATGCGAAAGAATATCTCCCTTTCCTTCCCCGGCAAGATTAAAATAAGCATGGTTTGTCAGGTTCACATAGCACGGTTTATCAACTTTTGCCTGATACTCTGCGATAATTTCATTTGATTTGGTAAGGCCGTAACTTACAACAGCTTTCATGTTCCCGGGAAAACCGCCGTCTCCGTCGGGGCTTTCAAGCTCGAAGCGCACATAAACGCCTTCGTTTTCTTCATAAGCTTCAGACTTCCAGAGCTGTTTGTCAAAACCGCGGAATCCTGAATGAAGGCAGTTTTTGCCGTTATTCGCATCAAGTTTGTACTTTTCGCCGTCCAGTGAAAAAGCCGCGTTCTTTATCCTGTTGGCATAACGGCCGACCGTTACGCCAACATAACGCATGTTCATTAAGTATCCATCCAGCCCCGAATAACCAAGCAGCACATCGTCTTTAACGCCCCTGTGTGAAGGAACGGACAAACATGTCCATGTTGCTCCAAAATTAATAAGCGAAAGTTTTAAATCTCCCGCACTCAGCGTATAAAGCTTAACTTTCTTCCCGTTGGAAAGAACACCAAAAGTTTTTTTCTTGATTTTCATAGGACTATTATAGCCTATCTAACTTTCCTAGTCACTAATTAAAAACGGATCCTGAGCCTTACTGTGCAATAAATACCGTGAAATAAGTCGCGGTCAAAGGGCATCTGAGCCGAAACTGTCAGCGCTACTCCCTGAAAAAGATCATGATTCAGGGTAAATATTGGCGTGAATGAAACACCGTCCAGACAGGAAATTAAAGCTGCGCTTAAGTTTGTAAAATCATTAAAGCGCCAGGTAACGCCTGTATACAGGTAATGATTGTTTGTAAAACTGCCGCCGTACCCCAATGCCGTCGAAGACGTATCCCCGTTATAGAGGTATTCGGCAATAACAATCATGTTCCCGTCAAAAAGCGAATAGTCTCCGCCTATGCTGAAGGACAGCCCGTCAAGCTCCGTCTTTGCTTCGGGGTTGTATGTATACAGCGCATCCATTACGAGTCCCGCTTCCATATCCGCTTTAACGGAAACACCAATGCGGTGAACACCATTCCCGGAAGTTATTTTAGGCGTCTCAAACGAGTACAAACCCTGAACGCTTATCTTTTCCCAATGGCGATCTGCCGACACACCAAATAGCCATCCCTGGGCATCCTGTAAAAATAGATTACGCGGAGATGCAGTAAACCCTAGCAGTTTAAGTTCATCCATGGGATACCAGGAAAGCCCGGCTCCAAGTATGGCGCGCGGGCGGGCGTCCGGCTTTAACGGATTTCTGGGATTTAGAAAATCCGAAGGCCCCCACACCTGGCCGTAACCGAATGGCAGGCGAAAAAGGCCTCCGTCCAAATCTGTATTTTCAAAATTAAGCCTTACATAAAGGCGTTCAAGCTCAATTGCGGAGATAAAGTTTCCTCCAAATGGATACGCTCCCATTGCCGCAATAGCGGGCGCGTAGTTCCCTGAGCCTGCGATTAAATTTACAGCGCCGTAGAATGTTCCGCTTTCCCTCAGCCTGGATTGAAAACGTATGTTCGCATATTCTTCAATCCCAAGAGAAAGATCCGACGCAGGTGTTCCCGCCTGTACCGAGACAGAGGAGTCCAGTATTCCGGAAAAATTCATCTGCGCCGGCATCGCTGTTGTAATAAGGAATGCAATAATTCCTGCCAATAAATTTTTCCGCATAATCATCTCTCCAGATTACGCATACTGAACACAGAATCCGCAATGGGTCTGTCCAGAGTGACATTTCTCATAACAAAGGTTGTTCTTGAATCCCTGCGAAGCAGATCGCGCATCTGCCCTTCTACGGGGAAACGGCGCCCGCCGATAACCTCGACCCTGAGTAATGTGTAATCCTTCAGCTTTGCCCCGGATAGAGCGAAAAGTTCGTACTTCAGAAGGTCTCCGTTTTCTTTGTCGATCCAGAGCTTGCGCGTTGGATAGCTCTCTGTCCTGCTTCTTGCAGTAAGTTCCAACACCCATGCATCCCGCTGGCCGCCCGGTCCGCTGACAATTTCGGAGCCTGCAAGAACAGGATTATAGCGGCTGGACAGTGATTCATTGTCCAGTGTATCTTCGTAGGACATATCAGAGCCCATCATGGATTCCCGCAGCATGTGTCCGGAGATAAGCATCACTCCCTCGTTGTCAGGGGAATACACATAAAGCCTGCCGCCTGTTTTAAGGTACTTGGTTCCCCTGTCTTCGGGGTTTGTAAACTCGATAAAGCTGTGCGTATTCCCTCTTGCCCATGCCTTCATTGTTTTTACATAACGGCGTCCGCCGTGTTCAATGATGAGATCGCCTTCGTATTCAATTGTTGAGTAAATCTCGTTGCTGTCTACGCGCCGCAGAAGTTCTGCCGCTGTCGGCGTCTGTGAAAAAACCGGAATGGCAATTGCTGCCAATAATACTAACAAAAACATTTTCCTAATCATCGTACACCTCCAAAAATAATATATCTCAACTTGAGTCATTTTCGAAACTTTCGAACCCTTGGTTTGCGAACTAAAGGTTCACGAACCAGAGGTTCGAGTTTTAAAACGACTCACCTTCTTAAAGCTTCAACCGGTTCCACATATGCGCTTTTCAGCGAAGGAATCAGCGTGAAGATTGCCGCTATTACAACACCCATGAGCCATGATCTTAAAAGCATGGCGAAACTGAAATCAAAGAATATTGCATTCCCCAGAGGCATTTCGGCAAATGTGTTTCCGTACAGGTCTCCCATGCGGATTGGATACAAAGAGCCAATCCCGGTTATGAGCCCGCCGATAACAACCCCTATAAGCGCGCCAAATGCAGCCAGAAAAATGGACTCAAAGAAAAACACCGTTACGATCTCGGAGCGTCTCATGCCAAGACACCCCATCATACCGATTTCCTTGATACGCTCATGAATGATCATCGCTACCGTATTGATAATCATAAAACTGGCTACCATCAGGAACACGACAAACATAATCGAATATATGGGTTCTACAATATTCATCATGGCTACCCAGTAGTTATCATCCCACTCGGTTGTGACACTGCCCTCTCCCAAAAGGTTTTTAACAGCGGCAGTAACGGCGCCGCTCTTTCTTTCATCGTCAGCGTAAATTACCAGAGACTGCGTCCCTTCGTCCATTACCAGAAGCCGCTGCAGCCGCTCAATGTCTACAACAATGTACTGCTCATCAATCTTGATATAATCAAAATTATATATGCCGGTAATTACAGGACTCCAGAATCTTTCTGAAAAATGCGAAGAAATCGTTTTAAGCGGAATAGGATCTCCAATAGAAAGCCCTGCTTTGTGCGCAAACACATATCCAATTGCGCATTCGTTTGCATCCGCCGGCCATCGCCCTTCCACCAGCCCGTCGTCGCGGTTAGTCATGTTAAAATGGTTCGTTGCCCTTTCTTTTTCTATATTCAAGCCCCACAGAACCGCATGTTTAACAGTGCTTTCCTGCAATGTTGCCATGGTGGTTATCCTCGGCATCACCGCGCGTACACCCGGTATTTTATAGATGTCAGCAGCCAGTTCTTTCCAGCTCTTCCCGTCCGCAACAG
>Ga0123356_10008430_pt1 | contig 10250 bp, 6 predicted proteins | sample TergutEmb28metaG_2_FD_92546 | JGI IMG/M metagenome (GOLD analysis project Ga0123356, IMG submission 92546) | Embiratermes neotenicus P3 segment gut microbial communities from Petit-Saut dam, French Guiana - Emb289 P3 | ecosystem: Host-associated > Arthropoda: Insects > Digestive system > Gut ... | reverse complement strand
GAATTACATCATCGTTAAAGAAATGTTTTTTCCCCAGTATCGCTATCTGATATGATTCTTTAAGATCATCAAAGGTTTTATCAGCTCCCCTAATATCCTGCCCTATGAATAATTTACTGGCGTAAAACTCCAGCCTGACAGGTTCAAAAACATTAGGTGTTAGCCATTTCAACATTAATTAACTCGCCGTTTTCGGCTTTACAATTAATGTCAAAACGAATCTGCCTGTCACGCAGGTTTGCGATTGGAGGTTCATTCGCTGTAATAACGATAATTGTAACCTCACGATTTATCAATGTTGATATAAGCCTTGAACCTCAGCCGAGCCCAAAGGGCGAAGGTTCCCCTCCTGATAAAGCTCCCTGTGATTCAGGGGTATTTTTGGTAAAGACCGCCTTGAACACATTGTCGTACCGGATGTCAATTAAGTCATCGGTTTCTGAGAATCTCATTTTTTTTCCTCGGAAAATTAGTTTAAGTCTTAATAATGGCTGGTTAGTGTTGGCAATTTGTCATCTCAAGTTTATATAATTGTATCTTACTACACGAATGTTTATTTGTCAATAGAATTTAGAAAATAGAATTTAGAAAAAATGTGAAAAAAGTGTACCTGTCACCCACTCCGTTTTGTTTTGAACAGTAAAACATTTAAACAAACATGAAGCAGAAAAAGAAAATTCGCAAACAACAACTCCGCGTCCTTCGCGCTCTCTGCGCCTCTGCGAGATAAACACCCAACCATCAACCCACAGACATCTCCGTATTAAAGACTCAACCCACAAACACCGCAAGACACTCTGTGAAACTCTGTGGTTAAAAATTAAAACCCTACTTCCCTAAAATCCTCTCCCTATACCCCATACCAATCCGTTTAAGACTCTTCGCGGTATTTTCCCCCGGAAGCGTTTGTTTTTTTAAATCAATCGTAAACTGATTCATTGAAAAATGACGGTAAATAAAAAGCTGTTTATACATATCCTTATTGTTTAAATATATTTCCTTTAATTTATCTGTATATACTTCAAAAATACCGCCCTTGCGCATTTCCGAATAACCTGTAATCCAGACAGAGCAATTTAGAGCTTTGTGAAACTCCAATAAAAGATCAGCCATAAATATTTGCGAACTTTCAAGCGCGGTTGTCAGAGAGTTTTCCATCCTGCAAAGTTCCCGCAACTCTGCAGTACGCGGAGAATGAACCGGAGTTTTATTCAATATAATTACATTCTTTAAAAAATCAATCCCAAGCGCGGGATTGTCACGGAAAAATTTATTCGCTATCTTTCCCGATGGCCCGACAAGATAACGCCTGTTTTCCGCTGCCTGCTCCCGTCTTCCCGGGTTATCCGCAACTAAAATTAATTTAATATCGTCATCGATAGTAATATCATCTAACGCACTATTATACACAACCGGCGTTTCAACCTTATAAGAAACCTCAGAACGCCCATCCACAAACTTCTGCTGAATATTTTTTAACTTAGGAAGCGAAAGAGAAAGTTCTTCCGTATATAAACGAAATGTTTCCCTAACTTTTTTAAACTTATTCCAGGAATCCTGGTTCAAAACACCATCTCCGTGCTTTTTTTAAAGCATAATAAATTATATTTTCTCGCCAAGACGCAAAGGCGCCAAGCAGTTGTACGATATCTTCTCAAAAGTACTCTGATACCAAATAAATATTTGTTGGTAACCGCAGTAAGAACTCAAACAACTACTTGGCGTTCTTCGCGCCTTTGCGCCTCAGCGAGAGGAAATTTTAAAATTATCCCCTGGAGGCGATTTCCAGGATTAATTCAATCTCGCCTCTGGCGCGGCCCATGGCATTCGCTATTTCTTCAACAGACCAGCCTTGTCTTTTTAACCTCAGGATATTATCGCGATCCTGTGGAGTAGCGGCTACATTGTTTGTCGCATCTGTTTTATTGCTTTCGCGATCGATAATGGATTTTGTAAGTTTAAGAATCGCTCTAGCGTCTTTGTCCAGCGCTTTAAGATCCGTTTCTATGCGGGCTACCCATTCGCGCGCTACGTTCATTTGAGAAATACGTTTTTCTATCTGCGCGAGAGTCTCATCAAGAGCGGTAACTTTTTCTACAGCATGAGCCGCTTTTTCATTTTGTGACGCGAGAGTATCAATTGATAAACGTAAGGTGTCAAATTGAGCGCAAAGAGTCGAAATAATGTTTTCTGCGTTTTTGATAGATGTTTCGGTTTTTTGCAGCGATTTAAAGTTACGGTCGATGCCTTCGTTGGTTTCATCAAGAACAGCGCTCTTTCTTTCGATACGCATATATTTATCGTCGGTATCCCTGAGAGAGTCTTCCAGTTTCCGAATCTGTACCTGAACGGTCTGTAGTATATCATTGGAAGAAGAAATCTGATCCAGTTTATCCTTAACAGACTGTGAAGTTTTTATAAGGCTGTTAAAATTATTTTCCATAAGTTCTATACGATGCTTTTCAGAAAGGAAACTGGTCATCTTTGAGTTAACTTCATCTTCAAGGCGTTTGATGCGCGTAAACTGTGTTTCAAGCTGAACGATTTCATTCTTGCGCTGATCCAGCCGATCAAGGTCGCCGTTTATTTCTTCAATGCGCCTTTCAAGTTCCTGTTTTAAGTCGCCAGTCTGATCGAATATTTTCTTCTGAACGCCAAGTTCCTTGCGTATATCATCAAGGTTTTGGCGGAATTGTGAAATACGTTCGTCATTTTCCGCAGCGTTCTCCCTGCTGTGTCTCCGTAAGTCTTCCAATGAGACATCTGTTTCGCGCATCCTTGTATTATGCTGAGTTTGCCATTCATCAAAAATCTGCCGGGAATTAATAATTGAATTATCAAGCGAAGTAATTGACTGCTGCGAACGGGCAGAAATTTCTTCCAGTTCATTTTCCAGTTCCCTTTGTTTCTGCCGCAGGGTATCCTGCATTGATAATTGATACTGGCCAATTTGAACTTTTACCTCATTTTCTGCGGAGATACGCATTTCCGCCAGGTCTTGTTTAATCTGCTCGGCGAAAGATAAGCGTGTTTTATCGACAATGCTCATCTCTTCCCTGATGCCTTCTTCAAAAGCCGCCGCTTCGCGTTTGAGTACCTCAAGATCGGATGTGATTCTTTCACCTAACGCAGCAATATCCTTTTTCTGATTTGCCATATAACGATCTTCAGCGAGATGCCATTCATGAGAAATTTTATCACCGGAATTAACAAGGCGTTCTTCAAGACCGGCTTGCCAGTCCGCGATTTGCCGTCCGGCTTCGGATGCCCGTTTTCCAAGTTCTGCGGTAAAGTCATTTTCAAATGCTGTAAGTTTATCAGATACATTGTCGTAAGCCTGCTGCCTTATCTTATCAAGTTCTTTATCTACTTCTTCAAGTTCATTACGCAAGGCCAACGCCTGTGTGTTAAACGCGCTGGCGGCGTTTTCCATTGACGTATTGGATTCTTTTTCGTACGCAGCGAAGTCGTTATTAACTCTTGTTACCGCGTTTTGCATGGAAAGGCGCAGTTCATTTTCCAGTTTTCCGGCATCATCCGCCAGACTGTTAAGCTGCTTGACCGCTTCGGCATGGCTTTTTGAGTAATCATTAAGCTGCTTTTCGTTAGCTGTAATGATTTTTTCTTCTGTATCCCTGCAAAGGCTCTTCCATGATTCCATCTGTTTTTCCAGAGCCGTATTAAGATCACTGTGCTGGCTGGTAACAGCAGCGTCAGATTTTTCTTTTAACTGGCTTAACGCGGAGCTGATCTCTTTTTCGTGCCGCTTTATGGAAACATCAAGCTCTTCATGCTGCTGTTTAAACACTGCCTGTGATTTTGACTGTATTTCTGTTATAGCCTGATTCAATTCCTGTCTGGAAGCAATCAGGCTTATATCCAGGTCTTTGCGTTGTTTTTCCGCAGTTTTTTTTATCTCCAGAAAGTTTTGGTTCCAATCATTTTGCTGCTGTAACAAAGATGCATTTATTGTATCACGTTCTTTTATAAGGGCACCTGTAATATCTTCATGCTGGCGCGAAAGAGAAGTTATAATTTCTTCTTTTTGTTTCTTTGCTGCGCTTTCAAGTTCTGTTGATTTTTTTACCCAATCCTGATGAAAGGTTTTTTGTTTTGTACTGATATCCAGAATTTCCGCATTGCATTTATCATGAGTGCTTTTTAATTTTTCGTTAATTAATACCTGTTCGTTTTTTAACGCGTCCTGCGTAGCTTTTATTTTATCATCGAAAAAAGTCTTTATGCTATTTACTCTTTCCTGAGCCTGTTCACGTAACTTTAAAACCGCGGCATCTTCCATTTTGTCTGCGCGTTTTCCGGCGTTTTCCAGGACTTCCCTGCAGATCTTTTTTACATGTTCTATATCATTGTTTAATACCGCTTCTCTTTCTCTTTCTACTTTATTTACAGCTTCCCTGTGTTCTCCTATTTTACGTTCTATTGTACGCGCGGTAGCTTCAAAATCCGATACGGATGTTTTTGCCGACATTATCAGTTCTTTGACAGCCGTATTCATGGCTTCTGTGTTTTTTTTCTCCAGGCGTATTTCAGTTTCTTCAAGGTTTTTAGTTGCCGCTGCAAGAGCTTTTTCTACTTGTTCAAATTTTTCCTTTGCTTCATTTACCCTGCGGCCGGTATTTTCTACAAAAGCGGATTCATCCCTGATGCGGCTAAGATTTTCCTGGACTCTGCTCGTCATCCCAAAAAGTTCTTCAAGAGATGATTCAAATACCTTGATATGTTCTTCTATCCGCGTAATGGATTCGGCTTTTTTGGCAAGCTCGTCATCGGTATATTTTTGAATATTTTTCATTAACTGGGCTGCGGATTTTTTTTCCACATCCAGATCGATGCCGAAATTCTTTACCGACATGCTTTTTTCTTCTGCATATGCGGCAATCTCTTCCTTGCATTTTTCTGCGTACTTTTTTACCTTTTCAAGAGGGCGGTTGTTTTTATCCGCCAGCCTGTAAAGTGCGAGAATACCCAGGACAACCCCAAGTGTAATTATATTTCCAATTGTGAACATAAGTATTATACCCCTCCCTGATAATACCCAACATAATTACTGTATCATAAAATCATATAATTGGCGATAGTTACTGAAAGAAAAATCAGGTTTTGGCTTTTTATTTCCTGAATTCGCAATAAACGGGCTTTTTATCCAGGCGGTTTTCATCCCTGTTTTAGCTGCCCCGGCTACATCATAAGAAAGGCTGTTTCCTATATACATGATTTTTTCCGGCGGTAAACCCATGGCATCGGCAAGTTTATTGAATGACAGCGGATGAGGTTTTAACGCACCGCAAAGTTCGGAACAAAGTACAGCGTCCCAAATGCCGGAAATCCCCAGGTTTTCCAGCTTTGTTTCCGGCGGAAAATCCGATAAAAGACCCAGTTTATAACCTGCTTTCCGTAAGGAATTTAGTGTTTCCATTACCCCTTTAAATAATTTGACTTTTTTAAACAGCGGTTCCCAGCCCCTGTACATCAACCTGTCAATTTTTTCCTTTAACCCTTCTGCCGGAACAGAAAGGATTTTTGCAGTTATACCAGTTTGATATTCATAAAAGTTATCACGCAGGATAAAGGATTCATCTTCCTGTTCTTTTCGTATTATTGTCCTTGCTTTCCCGAAAGCGGTAAGTAACCGCATTTCTTTAAGCGCGAACGAAAAAAGTTTGATATTTAAACGATAATTCGGATACAGTGTCCCATCCAAATCAAACCCAATCCCCTCAATCCCATCTCTCATACAATCAGTGTATAGTGTGTAGTGAATAGTGACTAGTGACTATTACTTTGCAATCATTAGATATCTTCAAAATTAGCTCTCGCGGAGACGCAGAGACGCGGAGACCGCGGAGTAGTAGCTCGATTTCTTAAATTATTAATTAGAAATCTATAAGTAATAACAGATATTTCTTATGAAAAAGATAAGAATTCGAACAAAAGCTCTGCGTCCTCTGCGCCTTTGCGTCTCCGCGAGAGGTCTTCTGCATACTAAGTAAACGCATATGGTGCTTTGCGGCTCAGCGTCTCTGCGAGAAAAGATTCGAGATAATTTATGGATCAAAATGGGGGGATACAGGGATCTTTACTAAGTTTATGAATTGGTTGGGGTAGCGGTTGCGGAAGGTGTTGAATGATGTTTCAGCCGCGCTTTCAAATACTACGATTCTGAAATCGCCGTGTTCGTCAAAATAAGGGATTAGAGCAGCTACATGATAGTATTGGCGTAAACGCGGGGTTCCGCGCGGGGATGTTGGGGTGCTTATTTCATTGTTTATTGCTGCAAGATAAAAACTGAATGGTTCATCGATAGCCAGAGTGTAAAGTAATGGATGCAGTCCTTCAAATCCGTATCCGGCGTCTCTCATAAAACCAGGGTATGAATGAGTGACAAATGTTCTGTTTTGGTTTACCAGTATATGGGAAAAATTATCATATCGTATCTCAAATTCATCAAGGGAACGATAGGCGGGAGAACGCAAGGTTCCATTCGCCTCAGCTGCCAGATTTCTAATCCAGTCAAGACCGAAAAAAGGAGCGCGTCTTTCTTCCCAATTAGCTGTAAAATCTGAACCGCGTTCTCCAAACGGTGTTTTAAGAGGCGTTATGGGAAGTCTTCTGCCTGTAACCGGGCGTAAAATACCGTCTATCAGCCATTTGGCAAATCCGGAACAGTTAAGACCTCCAACAGTTTGATTTTGAACCCGCAGGTTATCGATTAATACATAACGTCCATTTTCATCAATCGCGCCGTCATCAACATAACTCAAATTGCCAAGGCGGGAGCGGACTTGTGCGACAAATCTGCGGTTATCTCTATAACTGGCGATATCCGGTTCAAAATACCGAAGCTGGAATTTATTTTCTACAAGCCGCAGAATATCGTTTAATTGCATTGTATATAAACGCTCAAAGGTCACAGGGACAGGAATTGAGCGTGCGATATATCCGCCGTAAAGTACTACATCCAAAAGGCATTTGTCTTCATCAAGGGGACGGAATTGGCTATGTGTATTTTGATCGCTTCGCAGAAATATTCTTATTTGAGTTCCCGCTCCTGTATCTTTGCGCCGGGTAAGCATCCATGATCCTTGAGCCCAGCCTGGAAATTGTCCGTTAGCTCTTCTCGGAACAGCGGGACTTGTATCTGTAACGACGCTGCCCCGCGTTTGTTCCCTGGACAGGAGAACCATAAATTCCAACCGGCCTTCTATTGTGCTTACCCGTACTCTTTCGCCGGTCTCTAATAATTCAATTCTGGGACGCTGAGCTAATACTCTGTTGGGAGTTTCAATTAACCATGTATCATGTAATCTGAGTCTTAAATGTGAATCATCGGTTATTTGTGACACAGGAAGATCCAGACCGTAAACAGGAATTACAATAAAAGAAATTAACAAAATATTCAAGAATTTAGACATATCTGCTTCTATTATCGGCATTTTTTTGTTATACTTATGAGGTTAATAATACGGAGGAATCCTATGAAATTATACAGCCGGAGTCAGGTTTTAATTTTCTCGCTGTTAAGCGCTGTAATAGTCCTGTTTTTTGTTTTGGGTTTTGGCGTTATAAAAACTTTATCACCGCGTGTAAGTCAGGAACAGGTTATTTCACAAAACACTGAATTCAGGCTTATGCAGTCTGAACACCTGATAGACACATCTGACCTGCAACAATACTCCGATAGTGAAAGAGAAAATATCGCCATATATGAACGGTTAAATTCCGCTGTGGTCAATATTACAACAGAAGTAATGGCGATTAACTGGTTCCTTGAACCTGTTCCTCATGAAGGCAGTTCCGGTTCCGGTTCTATTATAGATTTACGCGGATATGTACTTACCAATAATCATGTAATTCAAAACGCCCACAGGGTTTTTATCAATCTTGCCGATGGTTCCCAGTTTGAAGGTTCCATTGTCGGCGTTGACCCCGAAAACGATCTTGCTGTTTTAAAGTTTGATCCTCCTAACGGAATGGAATTAAATACGATTCTTTACGGCGATTCTTCTAACTTGCGAGTTGGGCAAAAGGTACTCGCCATTGGTAATCCCTTCGCTCTTGAACGCACATTAACCGTAGGGATTGTTTCCGGGCTTGGACGTCCGATTCAAACATCCAGAAACCGGATTATCCGCGACATGATTCAGACAGACGCGTCAATTAATCCCGGTAATTCCGGCGGTCCGTTATTGGATACCCAGGGCAGGATGATAGGAATCAATACAATGATCTATTCCCCAAGCGGCGGATCTGTAGGTATTGGTTTTGCTGTCCCTGTAAATACAGCCAAACGGGTTGTTAATGAAATTATTCAATATGGAAAAGTCCGCCGCGGCTGGATTGACGCGACAGTTGTCCAGATTTTCCCAAACCTTGTCCGTTATGCCCGGCTTCCTGTCGATTCCGGTCTTCTTGTTTCCCGAACCCGCAGAAACGGCCTCGCGGAAAGAGCTGGGTTAAGGCAGGGCAGTGAACCCGTACAATACGGACGAAACATAATTTACCTTGGCGGCGATATAATCACTTCTGTAAATGGCATACCCACAAATACTCTTGCCGACCTTTACGCCTCTTTAGAAGCCAGCAGACCCGGAGACAGTAACTGTCGAAATTATCCGAGGCGACAGAAGAAGCACATTACAAATACCCCTTGCCGACCGCGAAGAAGTAATGAATTAGTTCAAATTTTATCTCGCAGGGGCGCAGGATGTTAGCTAATAAATTATTCCAATGCCGATGCTGCCGTAGCCGCCTGTGTGTTCTTTTATGTATATTCCGCCATGTAATGCAAAGAATAGATTTGATGGGGGAGGAAAGATGTGGAGTTCCGCTCCGGCGAAAATTTTAGGACTTGTCTCACCGGTAAAATTGATTTCACATCTCATACTTAATCCGCCGGTTAACCAACTGCCCTGGTAAAGAATACCTGCGGAAAGTAATAACTCTGGAATGATTCCAGCGGGACCTTGCCAGAATAATGCAGGCGAAAATATAAATGAGATAGAGCCGGGAATCAAGTTTGATAGATCCAAAGACATTGGAACGAATAGACCAATTCCTTTACCTGGACTTAACGGGTATTCTCCATTATTACTTGCCCAGGCATAAGACACACCCGCGGAAAGAGCCAGAGGAAAAATACTGCCATCCAGGAAATTATACTTTGCCGAACCAGATACACCCCAGCCAGTTTGACTTTCCAGCCGCGGGTTAATATTAAATACAGTTGTTAATTCAAACCGTTCTAAAGGAGCGACTCTTAAACCTGTTTTAAATGACAGACCGAATTCTCCGTATAGAAAACCAGCGTCAAATTGATAACTTCGTGCCGGAAGTACTCGCGCCATAGGTGCGAATATCATCCCGGCAATTCCGCCGTCAATTGGCTGCGGATAAATATTAAACGAATAATTAATCTCGGTTTCCAGTTTTAATGAAATTAATTCAATCGTATCTTCCGTTTCATCTTCATCAGAAGTATTTAATCCGGGCAGTGGTAAAACTTCTATATATATTGTGTAAATACCCTGTGGTAATAGGTTACCAGAAGTATCTCTGCCATTCCATATTTCCCGTTGTATCCATGTATCAAACCGATCTAACTGTCTTATGTAAACCGTAGTTCCATTTGAATCCAGAATCCTGATAAACCCTTCTCCCGGAGCTGAAACTTCAAACCGGTATTCAGTTATACCAAGGCTGCCGGAATTTAATGGATTAAACCTCCTGCGGCTTTGGGAAAAGTTTTCCAGTTTAAACACAGCAGGTTGCATATATATATCCACGCTTGCGATTTTATTTTCTTCAACAAAGACAGTAACGGATGTATCTTCCCAGCCAAAAGCCCGCGCTCTGAAAACATGAAAGCCAGTTGGCAATTTTACAATTGTTTTATTATCATGTGTAAGAGGAATGGAAACATCGCCTGGTGCTCTTGTAAAAAGCCTGGGTTCAAAAGGATATAATTCCGGGCTTTCCTTTTCTTTATATATTGAAACAAGCGCTTCTCCCAACGCTCTTGTCATTTCTACAGAGACTGTTAGGCGGCTATTATCACGCAGGGTGATGTTAAAGTTACGGCTTTCATAATCATCCCTTGTCAGCCAGACAATATATTCACCCGGCAGCATATTATCAAAAACAACAGGCGTTTCACCCCGCTCAATTCCATCTATATAAACCTTTACTCCTGCCGGATTGGTTCTAATTACAAGTCCCCTGCCTGCTGTTTC
>Ga0123356_10008429_pt1 | contig 10250 bp, 6 predicted proteins | sample TergutEmb28metaG_2_FD_92546 | JGI IMG/M metagenome (GOLD analysis project Ga0123356, IMG submission 92546) | Embiratermes neotenicus P3 segment gut microbial communities from Petit-Saut dam, French Guiana - Emb289 P3 | ecosystem: Host-associated > Arthropoda: Insects > Digestive system > Gut ... | reverse complement strand
TCGGTCTCAGGGTGCGAGCCTTTGAAGCCGGTAGCGGGGTTGGCGGCACCTGGTATTGGAACCGCTATCCAGGATGCCGTTGCGACGTGGAAAGCCTCGAATACTCGTATTCCTTTTCCGACGAGCTGCAGCAGGAATGGCATTGGCCCGAACGCTACGGCACGCAGCCTGAGATTCTTCGCTACATAAACCACGTTGCCGACCGCTTCGACCTCCGACGCGAGATCGAGTTCAACACCCGAGTGCAAGAAGCCACCTTCGACAGCAAGACAAATCTGTGGACAGTAAGAACCAATGTGGGCCACATCGCGACAGCCCGCTACTGCATTATGGCGACAGGCAATCTCTCGACGCCGCGCCGACCGAACATCTCCGGCCTCGAGAGCTTCACGGGCAAATGGTACCACACTGGCCGCTGGCCGCATGAGGGCGTTGACTTCACCAACTTGCGCGTGGGGGTGATTGGAACGGGCTCGTCGGGGGTCCAGTCGATCCCCATCATCGCCAGGCAGGCAGAACAGCTGTACGTCTTTCAACGGACGGCGAATTTCAGCTTGCCTGCGCGCAACGTACCAATGCCGGTCGACAAGGAGCGCGCGCACAAAGCCGAGTACCCCGCGCGCCGGCGTGCCGCCTACAATACCCCCTTCGGAATCGCAGGACACCCGCCGCCAGTGAAGTCGGCGCTTGAAGCGACCGAACCGGAACGCGAGCGCGCCTACGAGGCGAAATGGACCGAAGGCGGCAGCATTAGCTTCCTATATTCGTACACGGATCTGCTGGTAAACCAGGCGTCCAACGACACCGCATCGGAGTTTGTCCGCCGAAAGATCCGCGCTACGGTCGACGACCCCAAGACAGCCGAACTCTTGTGCCCAAACGACCACCCGATCGGCACCAAGCGGCTCATTCTCGATACGGATTATTACGAGACCTACAACCGCGACAACGTCACCCTGGTCGATATCAGAAATAATCCGATCCAGGAAATCACACCGACAGGCTTGCGGACCGCCGTGGCCGAGTACGCGCTCGACGCGATCGTTTTCGCGACGGGATTTGATGCCATGACCGGTGCATTGAAGGAAATCGACATCCGCACGGACACGGGTCTCTCGATTCAGGCAAAGTGGGAAAGCGGTCCGCGCACTTATCTCGGGATCATGATGGCCGGCTTTCCTAACCTGTTTATGATCACTGGTCCACAAAGTCCGGGCGTCAAAAGTCAGATGATCCTGGCGTGCGAGCAGCATGTCGATTGGATCGCAGATTGTATCCGGCACATGCGTGACAACAACTTGACGTACATCGAGGCGGAGCGTGAGGCTGAGGATTCGTGGATAGAGCACAACAACGAAGTGGCGGACCGCACGCTCTATCCTTTGGCCAACTCGTGGTATGTTGGCGCCAATATTCCCGGGAAGGCCCGCGTGTTTATGCCCTATGTCGGCGGCGTCACGGCTTATAAGAAGAAGTGCGACGAGGTTGCGGCGAACGGATACGAGGGCTTTCGCTTTGAGAAGGGCCTCCAGGATCAGCGGGCAGCGGCCGACTGATTGGGCGCGCTGCACGTTCCAGCCGTCGGAAGTAATCTCTGATGGCAGTGGCGCGTTGGCGTTCGGATGAAGAAAATGGGCTGTAACGCGCCAGCACTGCTCGTTGCAGGAGGAAATGGGCGACTTGAGGTTCTCAGTGCGGCGGCACCCGGTGAGAATCCTGCACGAACGTACCCGACGGTTTGGCAGCCCTCGAATCATGCCCTCACGTTGTCGAGGTCATTCACGCCGGACCGACGCGTCAGACTGATGTTCCGAGATTAGCAGTCGCGAATTGTCACAATTCTGATTTGAGGCCGGGATTGTGCCATCCAACGTCAAAGCTGGCCCTACGAAGATAAAGAGGTGGCTGTGTCACATCAAGCGTCGGCACGACAGACCGCTGGCTGCCGACTGCGCTGTCACACCAGTGACGCGCAGGGAGACCCCGATGAGAGAGGTGCAGCTTGTTGCTGACATAAACTTCGCGATCAACCGGCAGGTGATCGAACGCCGTGGGTTCAATGACGCGACTTCCAGCTGACGAGCTACCTGACGACATTTTAACGAGATGGACGGCGGTCATCGATATAGTGGGTTCAGGTTGACAGCTGACTTCACAGGAGGCGGTGTCCGACAGAGACTGTCGGCACCGGTCTTCGCCGCAACGCCTCCACCGGCGCGACCACCACGACGATGCTCCCCGAAGCATGCCGTTCTTCGCGGCGTATCTACGCCTCTCCGACGTGACGTGTCATTGCTGATCGCTCACAAAAATAGCGGGCTTTGCTGTCTTTGGGCGACAAAGGCCGGCGCGATGTAGCGAACAATTGACACCAAACCCCCGTCGTTCAGTTGCATTTATCGTTGTGCGAGTCGACGAGCGCACTGCTAACCTGTCGTACTCCACAGTTACAAGCCGGGAGGGAACCATGACAGACGTTGTGGAGCACGTCGTGATGCGCCGCGTGGCGTGGCGTGTGCTGCCGTTGCTTGGGTTTGGCTATTACGTCAATGCGCTCGATCGCTCGAATATCGCGGTCGCGGCCCTAACGATGAACCATAGCCTGGGTTTCACCGCCGCCGAGTATGGCCTCGGAGCCGGTGCATTCTTCTGGACCTACGTGGCGCTTCAGGTCCCGGCGAACATGCTGCTGCTTCGGCTGGGCGCGCGTCGCTGGCTGACTGCGATTATTCTCGGATGGGCACTTTGTTCCGGCGCGACGGCGCTGGTGAGCGGCGTCAGGTCCTTTGTCATCGTCCGCTTGTTGCTCGGCGCTGCCGAGGCTGGCTATTTTTCCGGAGTCATCTTCTTCCTTACATGCTGGTTTCCGGATCGTTATCGTGGTCGCGCCATGGGTGTGTTTTATGCTTTTGCCGCCGCTGCCGTCTCGACTGGAGCGCCCATCTCCGGCAACATACTGTCTCTGCACGGCTGGCTCGGCCTGCAAGGCTGGCAATGGATCTTCATACTGGAGGCGGCACCCGCGGTCGCGGTGGCGGCACTCGCGCCATTCATCCTTCGCGACACGCCGATGGACGCCCAGTGGCTGCAGCCCGCAGAGCGTCGGTGGCTCCAAGCGACGCTCGATGCTGAACGTCGCCAAAACACCGGCGAGCAATTGCGCGTTCTCGTGGCGCTGCGCAGTGTTCCGGTGATTCTGATGACGGTCGCCTATGTCCTCATCGGCTTTGGCGTGTATGCCAACGTCTTCTTCCTGCCGCTGATGATCAAGGACCTGAGGTTCAGCAACCTGATCACCAGCTATCTCGCCGCGGTGCCGGCGGCGCTTGGTGTGTTAGGCATGGTGCTGATCTCCCGCAGCTCGGATCGCACTGGCGAGCGCGTGTGGCATGTCACGCTTTCTGCTCTGGTCGCTGGTATCGGACTGGTGGTGGCTGGCATCGCCCAGGGGCAAATACTGGCCGAACTGATAAGTCTCTGCGTCGTGGGCTTTGCCATCAGCGCAGCGCTGCCGACGTTCTGGAACCTGCCGACCGCGTATTTCGGTGCCAGTGCCGCAGCGGCGGGCATCGCAATGATCAACTCGATAGGCAATGTCGCGGGTTATTTTGCACCGCAGCTTGTCGGGGTACTACGCGATGTGACCGGGAATTACGGCCTGGCACTGATCGTCGTTGGCGCCATGGCGATCGTGGCTGCCGCGATCCTGCCCTTCGCCGGTGCCCCGGCTCGGGCCGCGCAACTGCGCCGCGTCGCAGCGGACTGATTTTGGTATGGTGCTCCAGAAAATCCGGAACCTCTGCGGATGACGGGGTTCCTCGGCCCGAGTCGCTAACCTGCTTCGGCTTCCGCGTGCGGGTGCTCGCATTCGGACGAGCGGGTGCAAAGTGCAACAGCCTGGAAGGCCTCCGGTGAGCCTTCCAGGCTTTGCCGCGCATCTCTTCAGGCGTCCAAAGGCTTCGCGCCTACGCGGCGATTGCCTCCAACTGCAATGTGGTAGTTCTCGGACCGAGCGTCAGGACCAAGAGAATTACCACCGCCATGCAGAAGGCGACAAAGGCGAACACGCCGGTAGCGCCCCAGTTGCGCAGGAAGAATGCGACGAAGAACGGCGTAAGGATTCCACTAAGCCGGCTCCACGAATAGACGAACCCGACCGCACGCGCACGGATGCGGGTCGGATATAGCTCCGCCTGGTAGTTATGCAGCGCGTATGCCAGCCACTGTGTGGAGGCCGCCAAGCAAGCTCCGAGTACGATCAGAGCCGCCGGTGACTCGACATTCGCAAACCATATGCCGAACACGGCAATGCAAAAGCATGAAGCCGCACAGTGAACCTTGCGTTCTATCCGATCGGCAAACAGCATGATTGCCGCAGAGAAAGCCACACCCGTGATGTTAATGACCATGCTGTACTCAAGGCTTTGAGTGACGTGGATGCCCTTGGCGATCAGCAAGGTCGGGGCCCATGCGACGAAACCGTAGAAACCAACCGTCTGAAAGAAGTTGAACCCGACCAGCATGATTGTCCGCTTAATAAAGCGCGGGCTGAATATCTCCATGATGCTGCCCTGGCGAGGATCATGGTAGGCAGGCGGCTGAGGCTCAGGCAGCGGTCGCCCCGACTCGGCTTGAACCCGCATCTCAATGCGCGACATCACTTGCTCGGCTTCGTCCAGCCGACCTTGTTGGGCAAGCCAGCGCGGGCTCTCAGGCACACCGAGTCGGATCCACCAGATCACGACCGCTGCAATCGACCCGATCCACGTCACCCAACGCCAACCATCCAGACCGAATGGAGCAATTGGTATCAATTGCCAGGAAAGGAGATAAGCAAGGAAGAAAGCTGTTGCTCCCATCACCTGCAGGAAGCCGAACATCATGCCACGCGCTTGCTTGGGAACCAGTTCCGAGAGATAGGCATCTACAGTGACCAGCTCGAGGCCGATGCCGAGCGCGGCGACGAACCGCCAGACGTTGACGCTATTGGCGGTGTTCTGCAGGCCCATCATGAAGTTGGCAACGCCGAACCAGAGAAGCGCAAACGCGAAGACGGAACGTCGCCCGAAACGGTCGGCGATATATGACACGAAAAGCGCAGAGACGAAGAGCCCAGCGAAAAACACAGAGATGAAGCTTGCGAACCCGGTCATGCCGAAAAAGCTTGCGGTGGTCGGCGTGAAGATCTTGGCCTTGAAGAGGCCCGGCCCCAAGGCGCCGATGAGCCCGATGGCATAAGCATCGAAAAGACCGCCGAAGGTTACCAGCAACGCGATGGTCCACATGCTTCGCGTCATCGGTAGACGGTCAAGGCGGGCGGTGATGCGCTCGGCGTCAGTTATGCTTCGACCGGGTTCGGCCTCGGCGACGGTCCGTTTAGACGAGTCGGTGAGCATGAATATTTGTCCTCCCTGGCATACGGCTGCAACAGCTTTTTTGGTTGTCACTCGAAACGTTGCGCGCGCCCTTCTAGAGCGTCTCTGCGTGTCCCGAATACAAGCCTCCCTGACGTGTAGTCTAGCATGGACACCGCGTATTAACGACGTCAAGCGCGACTCTCCGGTCAACCCGAGTGCCGGTGTGCGAATAGGTCGTATCTGTAGCGGTGATGGGCGTCCGAAGCCGCCACTTGTTGGCCCCACAGCCATGTTCGAATGTCGGTGTCCCCCGCGTGCGGCACAACGAACAGACCCGCGCTCAAGGTGACTGCATCGTCGCATCACATACGACAATCGAACGCGATTGATTTCTCCGGTTCCACCGTCTCGCCAATTACGGCGCCACGACGGATGAAACGCGGGACAATGAGGTCTCTGAGCACGGCCCGCGACAACGGGCCTGTGTTACCACCCGCGAGCGCCGGTCCTGCAGGGCGGCCGCCGTTAAGCGCGCCAAGGGGTGACAACTGTTGCTCAGAATATACCGTTGTATTGGCGAACATAGGCATCTATACGATTCCTATGAAACTCCCTGCATGGGCTCAGGTGAGCGGGCTGGCCTATAAGACGGCATGGCGCATGTGGCGGGACGCGCGAGTATCGGTGCGGCCCTGGGCCCTCAGAGGCGGCGATGCGGGGCTGCCAGGTTCGCGTGCCTGATCGGTTCTTTCCGTCGAGCAAGGGGGGCAATCCATACGGCTTCGTCAATCGCGACCTCGGACGTGAACCTGCGTGGCGTTGTCCAAACTGCGGCGTGTTGCATGATCGCGACCCCAATGCATCGTGGAACCGGGGGCTGATGGCGGTTGCCGCCCCGCTGCTGCGAGAAACGGTTCCGCACTCGGATATGTGCGGACGGGCCGAGAGTTCGTTTGCTGCTGCAAGCCTGCCGGTAACACCCGGTAGCTCGATGATGGCTTGTGGAGCGAAAGGCTCTGATGGCTGGCTTGCGCGGGTCGTGAAACCGCCCACAGGGTAACAGAAACCTAAACAGATGACATTTGTCTATGTTCAGCGGAACGATCGATTCACTCTGGTGCGGTTGTGGATGCACCTCTAGAGTCGTCAGGTCACACGAGGGGAGGAAACCAAATGAAACGCCCTGTCGCAGTGCTCGGCATCCTCGTTGGCGCGTTAGCCGCGTCGGGGTCTGCATCCAGCCGTGCCGATACCACCAGCCACGCCGTCTACGGCACCCTGCCCGACGGCCGCACGGTGCACATCTACACGCTGCGCAACGCCAACGGCATTGTTGTGCGATTTCTGAGCCTCGGCGGCTGTATCACCGAAATCGACACGCCAGACCGCTATGGCCGTCTCGACAACATCGTCCTCGGCCATGACAATCTGGCCGGTTACAACTCGAACGTCGGCTTTTTCGGTGCAATCGTCGGTCGCTACGCCAATCGTATCGCCAAAGGCAGCTTTACTTTGAACGGCCAGACCTACCATCTACCCATCAACAACGGTCCCAACTCCCTGCACGGAGGTACCAATGGGTTTAACCTGCAACTTTGGCAGGTCACGCCCCGGACTGAGTCGCATGGTGTTGCGGCCGAACTCACCTACACCAGTCCCGACGGCCAGAACGGCTATCCAGGCACACTTAAGGTACAGGTGACCTATACACTCGAGGATTCGAATGCGCTGCGCATTGATTATCAAGCGACCACGGACAAGCCGACTGTGATCAACCTGACGAACCATTCGTATTTCAATCTCAACGGCAACGGCTCAGGCTCAGCCTTGCATCAACTGGTAGAGATCAACGCCGACAATTACACGCCAACCGATGCCACCCAGATCCCGACTGGGGAAATCGCTAAGGTGGCCGGCACGCCGATGGATTTTCGCGCGCTGCGCACGATCGACGCCGGGATATATACGCCATTCGAGCAAATCATTCTCGCACACGGCTATGATCACAACTGGGTGCTGAACAAGACCCACCCCGGTGAGCTGAGCTTCGCCGCCCGGGCTTACGCGCCGCGAACAGGCCGCAGGCTTGAGGTTTATACGACCGAACCTGGCGTTCAAATGTACACGAGCAACTATCTGCAGGGAAACCTGGTCGGCTCCTCACGCACCCTCTATCGACAAGGCGATGGCTATACGTTCGAGACGCAACACTTCCCGGATTCGCCCAACCACCCGGCCTTTCCGTCGACAGTCCTCAACCCGGGCGAGGTGTTCCGGTCAACGACGATCTTTCGGTTCTCGACCGATCAATAACGGTGTTGTTTAGACGACGTCTTCCATCTGGTTCACATTCGGCACATGAAGAGATGGATGCTCACCCCGACTGCAACGGCGACAACGCGAATTCCGCCGACCGATCGAGCGCATCAATTCAGCCAGTCTCGGCTCCCGCTCTCCGTCTCACCGTTTCGCTGTTTCAGGTGACGGTAGGGGGCGGCCGTGGCGGTCCATGACGGGTTGGAAGTTGGGATGATGATCTAGCGAACCTTCAATGCGCCTTTCTCATACCCACGAGGTCGTCCCGGCTGAGCTCGAAAATCACCTTGCCGTCGCGGACGATCCCGACGACATCGGCGTAGACATAAGTCACAGCATCCGAGGTCACTTCGAACGTGAATGACTTGCCCAGCGGATGACCGTGGTCCTTGCAGAATTCGTCGAGATCATAGGCTATTTGACCGTCAATGTCCGACAGACGCATTTTCGCTCCTCAACAGTGCTTGCCGCCTCGTCCTCCACCTGTGGTAGTGGCTCACGCTGGCGGCACGTTGCAAGGTAGTGTCTTTGCAGCCCATAGGCGCCGAAGGCTGTTGTTAACAATGTCACCACACTATCCTTGCCGGACAGCGCGACAACACACAGCGGCTGAACCACGACCGGTCAGCATCCCGCGACTTCGAAAGTGACCCAGCTCAGCCCGAGCTGCGATCCAGCGGTAATTGCGAATCTTCCGCCTCTGCCACGCCGCCCTGCGACATGGGCGGCTTTTCAGCGGGCGGCCAGCTTTGCGATGTGCACTCGACGGTCTACGGCATTTGGGAATTTCTGGCCGCAATACAAGCTTTGCAACCGCACCACTGGGTTGATTGATCTCGTTGGCCACATTCGTGCCAGGCGACAGGCAAGCGTGACAGATCGCAACCGCAACAACAGCTTCGGCGATCGCCGCCGAAACCATGACAGCGAGCGCGTTACGGCGACGTCCGGCCTGCGCAAGCCGAGGCCGGGCATTTCAGCGACACGCGCTAAACAGCGGCTATTGGCGCCGACGCGGGCTTGGGCGCACGATGGTGGAGCGCCCAGCCAATTCGCCGACACGCTTCGTGTCACGGATACCCGGACCGCCTAGCGAGGAACCCGGACTTGATCGAATGTCCGATGCGGGACCCGCGATTTCTCGCTCGACGCGGAGTGCATGCGCAGGCGGACATTGCAAGCATAGCGGTTGGCACAACATCGGTCATCGAGCGGATGTTCACTCGCTCGCTCCGTAGCAATCCGCCGGACCGGTCGCAGTTACTCTCCTGGACGACCGGCTTATTCAGGGGCGCTCGAGCAAACCATGGCCGCGGCGGTCATTGTGGATCAGATGCGGGCACGGGTCCCCAGCGGCATCGTCGCCATCGTAACCGCAGCGGCCTATGGGGGATGGGTGCGCGTCGCGGCACTATTTCATCCAGCGCCTCCACCAACTCCCGGGGTTTATCATTTGGCGCTGGTCGACCCGGACGCGCGAGTGGATGCATCGGCCGAGATCGGCACCATGCGGTAATCGACGCGCGCGCCGAGATCGGTCCTGGCTGTCGTATCGGTGCGTTTGTCTCCATCGGCGTCATCCTGGGACGGGACTGCCGCATCGGCTCTCACGCCAGCCTCAATCAGGCCGTGGTTGGCGCCGGGGTCCACATCTATCCGGGTGCAACAGTGGGCCAGGAGGGCTTCCGTTTCGCCACGACGAGGACAGGCTTTCGCAGCAACCCGCAGCTCGGTCCGATCATCGTAGAAGATGACGCGGAAGTCGGCGCCAACGCGACCATACACCGCGGATCGATCCGAGACGCCGTGATCAGGGTTGGGACACGCATCGAAAACCTGGCGCAGACCGGAATGCCCGGCTTGGTCGATGGTGCGCCGATCGTGGCGCAGGGCGGCATCGCCGGCTCGACGATCGTCAAGGATTTCGTTCAGCTCGGCGGCAAGGCGGCCATTGCGGGCTGCGAGAAAATTGCCAGACATCGACCGAACCTGAACCGCAAATCGTTCACCGACAACCAGATGACACTGCGCTTTCCGCCCGCCCCGATACGGGCTCGTGGTCTGCGCACGCTTGCCACCCCCCGGACGATCGCGAGAGCTCTCGCCAAATTGACCCGGCGGTCCTCGGCGATCCGGCTGATCTGGGCCAGGGGCGCCCAGAAATATCTGGCCACGATCAATTCCGGTCATCTTGACGCGCGAGCCGACGCGGTCCGCGATCTGCAGTTTCCCGGCGACGGCGCCGGCAGCAGGTCGAGTCCAGGCAATTTGTTCGAGCTTGCGGTCAATGGGGTTGATGGCGAAGCCGCTGTGGTCAATCGGACCGCGAAGTCGGACGCGATCGAGTTCCTTAACCAGACGTTGGCCGATGCAGGACGGATAGTGCCGCCAGCCCAACGGGCCAACTCTTTCCGCGTGAACGGAGAATTCTGGTGGCAAAGACGGTGCGGGGCGCCTATCTGTCGGCAACGGCGCTTTTCAGCGTGGGTTGATCCGTACCTGGCCTATGCGACGTCGTCGCCCTTCGGTCCTGCCAACATGAAAAGCATTCCAGTCCGCACGGTGCGGATCGCCGGA
>Ga0123356_10008427_pt1 | contig 10252 bp, 7 predicted proteins | sample TergutEmb28metaG_2_FD_92546 | JGI IMG/M metagenome (GOLD analysis project Ga0123356, IMG submission 92546) | Embiratermes neotenicus P3 segment gut microbial communities from Petit-Saut dam, French Guiana - Emb289 P3 | ecosystem: Host-associated > Arthropoda: Insects > Digestive system > Gut ... | reverse complement strand
GATCGTTTCGCAGCGCGCGAACGCGCTGCGCTCCTACTGTGTACCAGTGGTTGGCGCCCTCGCTCGAGAACGGATCGTACAGAACGCCGTTGAGGCCCTTCGGCATGAAAAACGGGGCAATGACCGCCGTGGGCCAGCCAGCAGCCGCATGATGGTCCATTGCCGTCACTCGTCCGCCATCACCCCACGCCATGCGAACCACCTGCATGGAAGGTGACCGCGGGCAGTCAAAGCGCATGTCGTCAGCGCGCGTGCAGACCATCTTGACGGGCTTCCCGATCGCCTTTGCGGCCAGTGCAGCCGGCACGGTGTAGTCACCATCCAGTCGACGCCCGAACCCACCTCCCAGCAGGTAGCTGCGCATCACGATCTTGTCCTGACTGAGCCCCAGTGCCTTGGCCAGCACGGGAAGCATCAGCGTCGGCCACTGATTTGAGGTATGAACTTCGAAAATGCCGTCCTTCTCGAACGCCAGAGCGTTCACCGGCTCCAACGCGAAATGCATGACCGTACTCGTCGTGTAGGTTCGCTCAATCTTCTGTTTCGCCGAAGCCAGCGCAGCGTCGACGCCCGGGTCGTCGACTAGCAGCGAACCGGCGGTTGGATCCGCGATCAACTCGGCCGAGCGCTTCTGGATATCCGCCTCGCAGATGCTGGCGGCCTCGCCCGAACTCCACTTCACGTTCACCAGATCGGCTGCCTTGTTTGCGGCTACGAATGTCTCCGCGTATACCATTACCCAGCCCGGCACCTTTCCCGACGGGTCGTCCAACGCGAGGCTCTTCAAGTATCCGGGCACTTGCTTCGCTGCCGAATCGTCAATCGAGACCACCTTTGAGTCGTAACGCGTCGGGGGAACTTTCGGACGCGCGTATAGCATCCCTTCCACGACTGCGTCCAGGCCATAGCGGCCTTTGCCATCCACCTTCGACGGAATGTCTTCCGCCAGCGTATTCCGCCCGATCAGGCGGCGCTTGTCCGGCGCTTTAATGGGCATCTTTTCTAGCTGCTCGGACGTGAAAGTTCGTCGGAGATTGCCGCGCGCCACAATATCCCCATACGGGATGAATCTTCCCCCGGCGTGTACCGCGTGGTCGCGTGCTGTGCACACTTTCTCAGGAACGCCAAGCAGCTTCGCGCCTTCTTCGATCAGAGCAATTCGGCCGGCCGCCCCCGCTCGGCTGAGCAGCGGGAAACTCTGCCACACAGACCAACTGCCACCCGCAATCATGATGCCCCACTTGGGATCGGTGTCGACGGTGACGATCTTCACCTTGCGCCAGTCGGCCTCCAACTCGTCTGCCACGATACGGGCGAGCGCGGTGCCGACGTGCTGGCCCATTTCCGCGCGAATGATGTTGACCGTTACTGTGCCGCTAGGATCGATTCCATACCAGATGGTGGGTTCAAAGAGGTCGGCCGCGCTCCGAGCAGTTTGGATGCTTGCGGCCTCCAACATCACGTCCGCGGCGCCGAGGGCAGACCTGGCGTATCCCAGCATCACGCCCGCTCCCAACATCGTGATCAGAAAGCTCCGGCGCGATGGATCGGTGCTCGAGCGAAGTCCGTGAGAAGACAGACTAATCATGGCCGGTATCTCCTCGCATTCGCTCCGCCGCGAGCTTAATAGCCTTACGGATGCGGACGTACGTCATGCAGCGGCAGACACTGCCGGCCATTACCGCATTAATGTCCTGGTCGGTAGGATTCGGAAAATCCTTGAGCAGTGTCGCCGCTTGCATGATCTGTCCCGGTTGGCAGTAGCCGCATTGTGGAACCTGCAGTTCGAGCCACGCAGTTTGTAAAGGGTGGTTACCATCCGGGTCGAGCCCTTCGATGGTTGTAACTTTGGCGCCGGCAACTGCTGCGACGGGCGTGATGCAGGAACGCGTGGCGCGTCCGTTCACGTGCACCGTACACGCGCCACAAAATCCGATTCCGCAACCGAATTTGGTTCCGGTAAGGCCCAGTTCGTCGCGGATCACCCAGAGCAGCGCCGCGTCATTGGGACTCTGCACGGAGACCGTCTTGCCGTTGAGATCGAATGTCGTCACGATCGCCTGACTCCTCTCCTCGCGTTCTGTCACTGGTATGCGGGCCCCTCTCGGCGCACGGCCGAGACTTTTTCTTTCAGATCCGTCCAAGGTGGTAATTTCGTGCGTGTGCGACGCAGATAAGCCGCCAGGCGTGCGATCTCGGCATCGCTGAGTGATGATGCGTATGCCGGCATGACCAATCCCGGCGCACCTTCCGTGTTGTTGGCGGTTTCCGTGTTGGTAACACCGTTCAGTACAACCTGGATGAAATTGGTGGGTTCAGCCAGCATCAGCGAACTGTTGAGCGCCAGTGCGGGACGCGCCGCGAGAGGAGTTGGCCCGGCATTGTAGTGGCACGACATGCAGGCGGAGGCATACAGGTCAGCATCGGGGTCATTCTGTGCCTGGTCACTGCTGACATAGGAAGTCGCGAGGGCCTCGCGCGTGGTCGCGTCGACGTGCTTTGCACGCGCGCTTGCGCGGTCTATCCCGCTGAAGTAGCGAGCGATCGCTCGGACATCGGAGTCCGGAACGACCGGAAGGTCGAGAGCCCCGCGAATGACTGAGGTCATGGTAGCGCCGGTCGCCCCGTGCAACGAGCTGACGCCGGTGCGCAGGTAGGTGAACAACTCTTCTTGTGTCCACGGAACGGGCGAAGGATTGGCCTCGGTGAGCGCAGGTGCGATCCAGCCCTCAACCAGCGCGCCTGCATAGGCGTGTCCGGGCTTCTCGCCGCCGAGGGGGTTGCGCGGAGTATGGCAGCCTGAACAATCGCTGAGCGCTTCAGCGAGATAAGCTCCACGGTTCCACTCTGCGCTCCGGGACGGATCAGAATTGAACCGCGCCTGCCTGAAAAACAGAATCTTCCATCCCTCCTGGAAAGCGCGGATGCTTAGCGGGAACGGAACCGTATTGTCCGGCGGGGTGCTGCCGATTGCCGGGCGGGTCATCAGATAGGCGTATAACGCCTTCATGTCGTCATCCGTCAATTTGGTGAATGCGTAGTAAGGAAACGCCGGGAAAAGGTGAGAACCGTCACGAGTGACGCCTTCGCGCATCGCGCGTGTGAACGCTTCAAGCGACCAGTCTCCTATTCCTGTTTTGGGGTCGGGAGTGATGTTGTCGCCATAAATGATCCCGAACGGTGTGTGCAGCCCATAACCACCGGCAAACGGTTGTCCGCCTGGCTGCGTGTGGCATGCCGCGCAATGTCCTTCTGCGGCGAGCACCTCGCCTCGAGCGATGGAGTTTGCAGAAAAAGTTGCCGGAACCGGGCGCTCTATGGGAGCAATTACCGGCCGCCATGCTGAGAGCAACAAACCAGCCAGCATGAGGCAGGCCGTGACCAGGATCGCGATCGAGATGCGGCGAATCATCTTTTTTCTGCCTCCGATCAGCTCCGGTACGTTCTCCCGCCTACCTGATAGCAAGGCAAATACCAACGTCGGTACAGTTAAGAGCGCGGTAGCGGGGAGTTTCCCGCGACGCAGACCAAAGAAGGGCCAGCTTTCTGGCACCTTGTGCCCAACAGCCGTGCACCCAGATACAACAGGTTTCGTAGAGCCGGACCCATGCCGTGGATCTCACCAAAGGGTTAGGTCAAAATCGACGCATAAATGCCGTCCCGATCAGCGGACAGGTATCTATTGGCAGAAGAAGCCTCGATGGGTTACTCGCCGAGCCCACAACAACTTTTCAATGCTTAGCAGGAGACTACCGCACATATGGAAATTTACTCTAAGCTTCGGCGAACCGGCCTCGAATGCGGAACCTGAAGAACCGGCCGTCGACTGCGGGCATCATGTTGCAGAAGAGCAAGCGCAGGACTTGTGGCAGCGATTGTCTGCTTCCTCTGCGACGAACGAGAAACGATGCGTTTCAGGAAGATCGACGAATCGCCCGAGACATTCATCCTCGTATTTGAAATCGGAGACGAGCTCGCGGAGGGCCTTCTGCGGTTTGCGAAGGAACAGGGTCTATCGGAGGCTAGCTTCAAGGCCGTGGGTGCATTTTCGTCGGTCCGGTTGGGATGGTTCAGTTGGGAAAGCAAACAGTACGAGCCATCAGTGACGCTCGACGAGAAAGTTGAGCTCTTATCTTTGATGGGCGATGTTGCGCAAAAGGACGGACTCTCACAGAGAGTCGGGTGCACCTCCAGAAATTCGTCGATCCAGAGTCTGGCCTGGTGCTGATAAAACCCTAGCAGATGAGCGGGGAAAGGATTGCAAGCCGTGAAAAACACAATCCCGCGGGACTACATTGCGCTCAGTCGCGTTCCTCGGCTTTGACCATTTACCCTCCTCACTATTTTTGCAGATGACCTTCTTGAGTGAGGTTCCGGAGAGTTGTACTCAAGCAACGCTCTTGAAGGAGCCTTGGTTTTGCACTGACGCCTTGATCGACCCGTGAGATGTACCACCGCTGCTACAGCCGAACTGACACGAAGGTATTGGATACCATTGTGCAGTTGTTGCCCTACTGCTTTTACTGTAATTGCCTGGGATAGTCGACCTTTGTGCAAGCTGCAGTTCGCAGCCGGCGTAGAAGAAGAGCCCAGCAAAAGCCCGCAGACCGCAAGTCGCCTTCGGAGTTGACTGGTTAGTCTCTGGAGGCGGGACTGCGAGGCAACTCGCGGTCTCAGGTCGTGTATTTATCTGATGCAGTGGTTCAAGCGTGGTTGCATATTTCTGAGTCGCCCCTTTTTGTGCCCCAGTGAAGATAAGTCAGGTTGGCGTTGTTCGGGCAAGACAGTGCAGTTGCTGGCGGCATGCCTGCACCAAAAAGCTTTTTCGCCCTTGATGAGCGGCGCAATAGGTGTGCGGAAAACAAAAATGGCGACGCGACCCCGAGTGGCTGCGCCCTGAGCTCTTTCCTGGATGTGACCTGGATCGCACCGGTCTGGCTGAGCCAAGAATTGCCGAATCCCGCCCATTACGTTATTGGAACGGATTGGAATTTCAGCGTCGGAAAGAATCTGGTGCTGACGCCTTCCTGCTATTGCGGCACGTACCACATCGCGTCCGGGCGCAACCGGGCACGGCCAGGTCCCAATTTTGCATGGACGCCATGTTTTCCCATGCAAACTGGAGCCTGTCGGACTGTATCGCCTTCGCGGCAGGTTCGATGCCCTGCCTCTCAGGCTGTGTGGTTCTATCGAAATCGTCCGCGAGTCGACTACCGCCTGAACCTTTCACGCTTCGTGTCGTCCCTGTTTGTGCAGGACGAGGTTTTCTATTTTTCTAAATACAAATGGGTGGACCGGGAACCGGGCCGCAGTTGGCGGACACAAGATGTTCAATGAACAGATTGCTGCCGACCTTGCGCCAGAGCACCGATCGCCTCCGGTGATCTCTCACGAAAACCAGGGACTGCAGCCGGGAATGCGATAACATGTGGGCAAGGTGGGGATTGCATTCTGGCGGGTGGTATTCCTTCTCGCGCTGGGTACACTGCTGGCTGTCACCCAGCTGGCCGAGTGTCCTCGCGCCTTCGCTCTCAATCCGGCAAGCCAAGTGTCGCAGTACGCACACAGCAGTTGGCGCGTGCAGGATGGCGCATTCAGGGGCGCGCCAATGGCTGTCACCCAGACCACGGATGGGTATCTCTGGATCGGAACAGACTTGGGCCTGGTGCGCTTTGATGGCGTGCGTTTCGTTCCCTGGAGCCCTCCTTCGGGCAAACGACTTCCGGATCCCAGAGTTTTCTCTCTGCTGGCAGCCCACGACGGAAGTTTGTGGATCGGGACCGGCTACAGCATCTCTCACTGGGTGCGCGGCGAATTGATCAACTATCCGCAACTGAGCGGGCGAGTCGAAGCCATCGCCGAAGATGGGGATGGCACGATTTGGCTGGTCCGTAACCAGATCACCGATGGTGCGGGTCCCGTCTGCCAGATCAGTGGCGAACGATTGCGATGCTTCGGAGAAACGGAAGGGATCCCGTTCCCGATCGCTCTCAAGTTAATCGTGGGGAGTTCTGGAGAAGTGTGGATCGAGGGGTATTCCGAACTTTGTCGCTGGAAACCACAATCGCCGGCCGACAGCTGCCTTGCCAGTGGACGTCATCGTCCGGAGACCTTTGCTTCCCTGAGAGGGGTTGCCGCTGGGCGGGATGGGACGATTTGGGCAGCCCGCGACCGACCCGGATCTTTCCTGCAGCTTGAGCGTTTTGAACAGCAGAAATGGACGCCCCATATTTTTCCCAGGATCGCCGTCCGCAACTCAAATGTTACATCCCTGTTCGTCGACCGCGATAATGTGCTTTGGATTGGGACATCAGAACACGGAGTGTTTCGTGTAGTGGGCGACGCCGTCGATAACTATCAACGCGCAGACGGTCTGTCGAGCGATGCGGTCGAGAGTTTTTTCCAGGATAGGGAGGGCAGCGTGTGGGTCGTGACCTCCGCAGGGTTGGACAACTTCCGCGATACAAAAGTGGTTACCTATTCCATGCGTGAAGGGCTGTCGGCGGCAGGCGCCGGCTCAGTATTGGCAACGCGAGACGGCACGGTATGGATTTCCAACTTCCATGCTTTGGACTTCCTGCGCAGGGGCCAACTGTCGGCCATCCGGACTGGACAAGGCCTTCCGGGGTCGTATGTCACGACCTTTTTCGAGGATCATGCGGGCAGGCTGTGGGTCGGGATCGACAATGGATTGTGGATGTATGACGGCAGTGCATTTCGATCTGTTGTCCATGCCGACGGCAATGCTCTTGGAATCGTTTTCGCAATCACCGAGGACACTCGCCACAACATCTGGGCGCTCGCCGGACACAAGCTCGACCGCGTTTACGATCTCCGGCTGGAAGAGGAGACAACGTCTCCCGCGATCGCCACTGCGTACACACTGGCTGCCAATCCGCACGGGGGCATATTTCTCGGGCTGGTCGACGGCGACCTGGTCGAATACGAGGATGGAAAGACACGGACATGGCCGTCAAACGAGTCCGGGAACACTGCCCAGATCCGTGATCTTCTGGTGGAAGCCGATGGGTCGGTGTGGGGAACAACACTCGATGAGCTGGCCCGCTGGAAAGACGGCCAGCGAAAAAATCTGACAACACGAAACGGCCTGCCGTGCGATGGAATCTTTGCGCTGGTGGAAGATGGGCGGGGCTCACTGTGGCTTGACTCGAAATGTGGGTTCGTCGAGATCAATCGATCAGAACTCGAACACTGGTGGGATCATCCCGACGGCCTGGTGAAATTCAAGTGGTTCGATGCTTTCGATGGAGTGCAAGCGGGGCTCACTCCCTTGAAGCCTCACGCCACAAAGTCGGCAGACGGACGATTGTGGTTTGTGAATGGCCGCATTCTGCAAATGGTAGATCCCGACCACCTGCGGGCCAACCCGGTTCCTCCGCCGGTCGAAATTGAACAAGTCCTGGCGGACCGTTCGAGGTACACGCCGCGTGCCGGCTTAAGGTTGCCAGCCCTCACTCGCGATCTGGAGTTTGATTACACGGCTCTCAGCTACGTAGCACCGCAAAAGGTTCTCTTTCGCTACATGCTGGAAGGTCGCGACGCGGGATGGCAGGAGCCGGGGACAAGGCGCCAGGCGTTCTATAACGATTTGCACCCGGGGACGTATCGCTTCCGCGTCATTGCATCCAATAACGACGGGGTCTGGAACCAGTCAGGGGCCTCTCTGGAGTTCTCCATCCTTCCGGCCTACTACCAGACAGCGTGGTTCCAGGCTTTCTCGGCGGCCGTATTTCTGCTGTTGCTGGGGGCCGCCTATCAACTCCATGTTCGACAGTTGCGACGGCAGTTTGCGATCAGGCTGGAAGCGCGATTGACGGAGCGCACACGCATCGCGCGCGATTTGCACGACACCTTGCTCCAGACCTTGCACGGGCTCATGTTTCGATTTCAAGCTGCCCGGAACATGTTCGCCCGCCGCCCCGAGGAAGCGCTGGAAGCGCTGGATGGCGCGATCCGGAGAACCGAGGAGGCAATCGCCGAGAGCCGGGACGCGATTCAGGACTTGCGCGTGGAGCGGGCTGCTCCGACCGATCTTCGAGAATTGCTGACAGCGACCGGCCAGGAACTGGAGACCTCGGTGGATGGCAAAGAGAATCGGCCGACGTTCCGGCTGATCGTCGAGGGGGAAAGACGGGATCTGTCGGTCGGCATCGAGGATGAAGTCTACCGAATTGGCCGCGAGTTGCTGCGCAACGCCTTCCAGCACGCAGATGCGAAGCACATCGAGGCCGAGATTCGATACGGTGATCGTGCGCTGACCTTGTTGGTCCGCGATGATGGAAACGGCATAGACCCGAAGGTGCTGAAGGAAGGGGGACGCCCGGGACATTGGGGGTTGCCGGGTATCCGCGAGCGTGCAAAGCAGATAAAAGCGCAAATAGATTTCTGGAGTGAGAACCGGGCTGGCACTGAAGTGCAGTTGACTGTCCCCGGCAAGGTGGCCTACAAGGCGTCTGACCATCGGGTCGGATTCAAACTGTTTCGCAGGGAGAAAGTGTGATGAGTCGCGAGCCCCGACTGATTCGAATCCTGACGGTTGACGATCATGCGTTGCTGCGCGAAGGCATTGCCGCTCTGCTGAACGCCGAACCCGACATGAAGTTGGTTGCGGAAGCATCGAATGGCCAGGAGGCGATCGAGAAGTTCCGGTCGCACCGCCCGGATGTGACGTTGATGGACCTGCAGATGCCGGGTTTGAACGGCATCGAGGCTATCACCAGGATTCGAACTGAGTTTCCCAACGCGCGGATCATCGTCCTGACCACCTATACGGGCGACGTCAAGGTCATACGGGCACTCGAAGCCGGTGCGCGCGCGTACATCTTGAAGGGAAATGTGCACAGGGAACTCCCGCAGACCATCCGTGCCGTGGATGCCGGACAAAAACGAATACCGGATGAAATCGCAGCAGAGCTGGCCATGCACCTGGCGGATGACCCCTTGACCGCGCGGGAAGTGGATGTCCTGCGTTTAATCGCGGCCGGGAATTCGAACAAGATGATTGCCGATCAGCTATCCATTGGCGAGGCTACCGTGAAGGGCCATGTCACGAACCTGATCTCCAAGTTAGGCGCAAATGACCGGACTCACGCCGTTACCATCGGACTCCAGCGCGGAATTATTGAGCTGAAATAAAACATCCCCCAAAAGTAGGATAGCTGGTCGCAACTATCGACCGTTCCGACCCCTGCCGCCATGGTCTTATGCTGAACAGGGAGGAGCATTTGCAGCGTCTATTTTGGTCGTTCGCCAGCGGCTGGCCAGGGATCGGTCTTCTGATTCAACGGATAACGGCAGGATCTGTTCTTTTCTACTGCGCGATCGCGAGTTTAAACAAAACGTCCCAGCCTGCTCTGATTGCAGCTGCCATGATTGGAGCCGCGGCGGGAATACTGCTTCTAGTGGGTTTCTGGACACCGATCGCCGGCGGCCTGATTGCCGTGCTGGAGGTATGGATGGCCGTCTCCAACCGCGCCAATCCAGTCATTTCAATCATGCTGGCAACGTTCGGTTTCAGCCTCGCGGCGATCGGGCCGGGAGCCTGGTCGATCGACGCCCGGCTCTTCGGCAGGAAGCACATCGACGCTCCTTGAACCCGACTCGTCCTTCATCCCCCAAAAGGGTAACCCCGTTCGAAGCCTAAAGTGGCAGCATCGGCTTGGACGATGGAGGGGGATCACAAGCCAACTTTCTGGGGTTGTGGGCAGGCGCGACTTGCTTCATATTGCCAAAGAATCAACCGGGAAAACAAGTCAGGAGGTCGCTATGGCGAGTAACAGCGTTGCCCACCATGTTTCTGGACCACAGTGGCATATTGGCGCCGGCGAAGACCGGGAAGGCCGGCCCACCGCCGCGCACGGACCGATGGTCCATTCTCGAGAGCCGCTCGAATCGAGCTCTGTCAGGGAAATCTTCGCGACCAGCAGGCCAATCCGCATCCTGGTCGCCGAGCGTCATCCCGTGTTCCGGGAGGGCCTGGCCGCAATTATTGGTTCCGAGGCCGATATGCAATTGGCGGCACAAGCTGCCAATGCTGCGGAGGCTCTGACGGAGTTTCGTCGTCTTCGGCCAGACGTTACCCTGATCGATCTGTCTCTCCCCGGAACCGATGGTGTAGACGCTCTCATCTCGATCCGACGGGAGTTTTCTCAGGCTCGAGTCATCATACTGAGCGCATCAGACGGGGACGGGCAGATCCAGCGGGCACTGCGAGCAGGCGCGGCCGGCTTCG